>Ga0307513_10006369_pt1 | contig 15433 bp, 17 predicted proteins | sample 15_EM_MG_FD_202174 | JGI IMG/M metagenome (GOLD analysis project Ga0307513, IMG submission 202174) | Populus trichocarpa ectomycorrhiza microbial communities from riparian zone in the Pacific Northwest, United States - 15_EM | ecosystem: Host-associated > Plants > Roots > Unclassified | place... | reverse complement strand
ATCGTGATTGCAGGAAGGCTATCGCTCTTGGGTTTTGTATTTAAACCAGTCTCCTGGCTAGCAGGAGACAGCAGACTTCGACAGACCTTCAGTCTAAGAATACACTTGGTTGAATGGCAATCCCTGAGTCCAATTTGTCCTTCAACTATTATCCTTCTAGCTACCGGTCCCTTGAAGCCTCCCTTAGCACCAGCGCTAGCAGGTCTACCGCCGGTTCTATTGTACTTTCGTTAGACAGGAATAAACCTGTTACAGTCGTTTCCCTCGGAGATGGTTGCGACCCCCTGATTTACCCCTCTGAGCTCATGTGAGACCGTCACCAGGCCCTGGACGAGCTGGGAGAGGAGAACGATCGTGATGGACGCAATGGGGAGGGTGCCGGCCTGCGCGTCTGAGCTGAGGTCTGGGAAGTCTTGGTTGCTGAGCCGGAGGGCGCTCCTCGCCTGAGCAAGTTGCCTTATCATAAACTCGATGGCGTGGTCAGTCAAGGGAGTTGCTGAACGTGACGGGAGGGGGGAATTAAGGGCCGAGAGCCTACCGAAGGCCTCGTTCCCTGGGGGGAGATTATGGGGGTTCGCCATAGCTGTGAGCAGGCGAGGAAAGGTGGGCGAGGAGTTTGATCCGGACGCAAAGCGGGGTAAGGTTGAGATTGTATGTGAAATGTAGGGGGGGGGAAAGAGTTTGCGAGAAGCGTGCTTATCTCTTAGTCACTTTTTTCTTTTTTTTTTTTTCTTTTTTTTTGTAATCATGCTTTATTTGTTTTTAGGTACAAAAGGCCTTATGCAGCGCTAGCTATGAAGAGAAAAAAACCTATAAGCCCAATAACAACCGGCCGCTTCACCTCATCATAGGAAAAATCAAACCCCCCGAGACCATAGAAGAAACTTCCCCCGCCTGGCATCTAAGACTCGCACCTCAGACAAGTAGGGAAACAACTCATAGAAACGTACAGGAGAGAGACCCAAACCCTTCAGCAGGCCCCCTGGTAACACTAGGAAAAGAATCAAAGAAATGACGAGATGTAACTACTATTGCCAATATGCCTAACCAAAAGGCCCCGCGGCTAGTCGCCGTAAGGGGCAGGCCGGTTCACAGTCGGGACTGACCGGAGGATGGCGACGCGTCGGCGTTTAGGAGAGACCAAGGAGGCAGTGCAATACCATGATCAACCGTAACCTAAGCGAGATTTGCGACGGTAGAGTAAATCGCAGGAGAACAGAGAGGTAGCTAGGCGAGCGGAGCCACCGGGCAGAGGGGATGCCAGCCGACGATGATAAGCAGTAGGGTGCCAGCCGGGGAGTAGCATTAGGGTGCCAGCCGGTGAGGAGCAGTAGGGTGCCAGCCGGTCGGGAGGATTAGCAGTAAGGTGCCAGCTTATGGGGCAGTAGGGTGCCAGCGGACGGAACCGGGAGCGGGGTAGAGGAAGGATCGCGAGCGGGCTAGCCACAACCGACAAACGGGCCATAGCAAGGGCTTTTGGGACGACGACGAGACCGGGACGAGACCATGATGTTACTAACCGAGGCTTTCCCCATCAGAGGTACAAGCCCAGCAAGCCGGGGCCTACTTTGACTGAGAGTCCGACACCGTAACGCCGACCGTGAACGAAGCGAGAAGCTTTCCGACCGTGCAAAATGCTAAGCGAAGTGCAAAGCAAGTGCGGGGTAAGGGGGAGAACCGAACTTCATGAGCGGGTGTCAACGATGAACAGGAACAAGAACCCCAAGGAGGGGAGGCATGAGTGCCCCAGGAGAGGAGGGAAGATGGCTTAACGTCAACCCCTAGGCAGAAGCCATGATGGGGGAAGAGAGGTGGGTGGGGGAAAGTGACGATGATTTCCCGTGGTGTTGAGATTTCAATCGCCGGAGGTGGAGGAGAGATGGTTCGTGGCTTATCTCTTGGTCACTTTTTTTTTTCTTTTTTTTCTCATTTTTTTGTTTTTTGTAATCATGCGTTCATTGTTTTTAGGTACAGAAGGCCTCATGCAGCGCTAGCTATGGAGAGAACAAAACCTATAAATCCAAACAAAATAACAAAAGAAAGTCACGGCACCGGTAAATATCCACTATGGCGAAGGTTTCTCCTCCGCCGGGCCATCGGCCACATATAACAAGGGAAGTACAACCAACAATTTAGTCGTGTAGAAAGGAAAGCCTACAGAAGACAAAGGAGAGAAAACCCAACGACCCTATACCTCAGCCAACGAAAAAACACGAAAAACCGGAGGGGGCACCCTGGGGGGGGAGAGAAAGAATGGGGGGGAGGATGGGGGAGTAGAGGGCGGGAACCTCGTGGGGGGAAATCCCGTGGAGGTGACGCCTATGAAGGTGGCGAGTCTTTTTTGCAGCGGGAGGGACGACCAAAGTGGGGCTTCGGGACCAACATCGGTGACGCTGTGGAGGAGGCGCGACCTGCTGTGTTGTCTCGAGGGGCAGGATAGGATGGCGTGCTCGAAGGTTTCAGGCTCCGAACCGCGGCGGGGGCAGGAGGTGTCGGCGTCGGGGGACCTCCAGGTCGGGTGGGCGGCCAGATAGCTTTTTCCGGCTCTCATCTGGTGGATTCTTCCGGCAACGAACTTGCCTAAGCCCATGAAGGGCCTCGGGGACAGAGCGGGAGGGTGCAGGTAGTACCCCGGGGCCGGGAAAAGGGAGGACCACTCCGCGAGGAGTTTCTCTCTTACTCTCTTCATCAGGGCGGAATAGGCGTTGTCCATCAGGGACTGGGGCGGAAGGGTAGGGGTAGGGCTGACAAGGTGAGAGTTGATCATGGGCATTCTAGACAGCCCGAGGGTGAAGGGTATCGTCTGGTGAGCCACCGTGTCTACTGGCAGGTGGTTCCTTATCGGGGGGACAGGGCGGGGCGTTCTCCAGTGTAGTGGGAGGTATACTGACGAAAGGCCTCTTGTTATGGCCCATGAGGAATCAGGCGCTCGGTGCGTCGAGAGTGAGGGGAAGGAGGGGTGAAGGCGTGCCGTTGCCGGGTTCACACTATGAGGGGAGCAGACCACCCTGAGCGCCGCCAGCCTCTGCCGGTGGGCAACTAGGAGGGAAACTGGTGGGAGGCAAGACTCCATTGACAGTATCCCGGTAGGGGTGGCTGAGAAGCAGTTTGTGGTCCACCTCCGCACCTTGCGCCAGAATGTATCGAGGCGGAACGTCGTGCCCACGCTAGGTGTGAACAGATCCGCGCCGTAAAGTAGGATTGGGGCAATAAGCGAGGTCGCCAATCTGTGGCATAGATAGGGGGGGAGGCCTGCTCCAGGCGGGCTAAGGCGACAAATAAGGGCGAACGCACCCTGGGCAAGGGATAAGCAGCGCGAGAAATGTGCAGCGGGGTCAAGGGCCGGAGTGAACCAGTACCCGAGCCATGGCACGGAGTTGCTAGGGTGAAACACTTCCCCTTTTATCTGGATAGGTGAGACGCACTTCGGGGAGTGCCTCTGGCTGGGGGTCCTCCAGTGTATCAGCTCTGTTTTTGCGACCGAAATGGAGACACCCAGACGGGATGCCTTCCTTTCAAGTTTCTCGAAGAGCTCCTGGAGCCGGCAAATGTTGCCACGGTAAGAGATGGAGCCTATTGTGAGGGCGAAGTCGTCCACGTACGAGATCATCAGGCCCCGGGGATCCTGAAATGCAGTGGCGCCACGTAATGAAGAAAGAGGAGCGGGGAGATTGGTGAGCCCTGGGGGGCTCCGACGTTGACGGGTGCTGGGGTCCCTGGTGCCCCTTGGAAGATTAGGGTGCAGCTTCGCTCCCCTAGGAAAGACGAAACCCAGGAGACCAGGTAGGGGGGTATCCCGCCTTCCCTCAGGATTCGGGCCAGAGTGTTGTTGTCGACGTTGTCGAATCCTGCTTTTATGTCCAGAAACAGGGAGGAAACCTTGAGGCGGGGCCTCTGCAGGGTTCTGATGTCGTTGGTCAGGGTGAGGCACGGTCATAGGTGCTAAGCCTGGGGAGCGAACCGCATTGGTTGGGGTGCAACAGCCCTCTGAGCCGGGCTGCCGTCAGTAGGCGGGCTGCTATAATCCTCTCAAGGATTTTTGAAATTGTTCCGATCAGGACGATTATCCTGAAGGAGCAGGGTGATTCGTAGGAGGGCTTCCCCGGCTTGTCAAGCACCACGCCATTCGAGCCTTTCAGCGATGCGGGGTGGTCCCCAAAGAGGACTAGTGGGGCCAGCAGACTGAGGAGGACTGATGGGTTGATCTTGTTGACCTGTATCCAGGTAGAGTAAGGTATCCCGTCCGGGCCCGGGGCCGATGTCGGGGAGCACTTGGAGAGCGCCGCAGCTATCTCTTCTATCGTCAGGGGGGTGCCGTCCTGTTTGGCCTGAGCCTAGGTGGCGGGGAGAAGGGTTCCTTAGCGGGGAAGAAGTGGTCTAGACGGACATTGTTCATTTGTTGAGGGGTCTCGGCCCCTGGTAGGGAGGGGAAGCGTGGCTGGGCACGCCCGTCGGCGAACCTTTTAGCCGTCCAACGGGTCTGGGGGGTGGCGGCCAGCAGAAAGGAGGACCAGTGTTTGTTCTTAGCGGCCTTGATCGCCTTGAAGTACCCCGCCTTGGAGGTGCCGGCAACTTCCCGCATGTGTGGGTTGTCGTGTTTTCTGGCTGCTCTGGCAGCTTTGTGGTACTCACGACGGAGGACAGTCAGGTGGGGTGTCCACCAAGGTTTGGAGTGATGTGAAGGCCTGGATACGGGCCTGTGCTCTTTGAGGAGGGATGTCAGACGATTCAACGATTCTGACATCCATTCGTCCAGTTGCGGGGGGGTGGGGCATGATGGTGCGGCCAGGACCTTGAAACCCTTAATTATCTGGTCCAGGGTCTCCCAGTCGGTGTCAGCCCAACGCGGGCATGGGGGTTTCTGGTTCAGGGAGGGTGCGGCGAGGGTAATTGTTATGGGTACCTGGTCGGAACCCGTCAAGAGGAGGGAAGCTTCCCAACTCTTAACCAGGGGAAGGAGGGGGGGATTTGCAAAGGCGAGATCTATGACTGAAGGGCGAGCTTTGCCTACCAAGAGAAACCTTGTGTACTCGCCTGGGGGGTTTAGGAGGGCGAAGCCGGATTCTGCCGCCTTCTCAAAATAGGGAGTTGAGGACGAGATCTCCTGATGTGAGAAGTGTCGTAGAGGGTCCGAGAGGGGATAGTGGATGTTGAGATCCCTCAAGACCAGGAGGGGAAACCCAAGATCGGGGAAAAGGACTTCTGGTGAAACGGAGTGAACTCTGTGGTTGGTAGTATTGGTGGAGTAAGCGTTAATAATCCTGAATGAGTGGAAGTTGATGCCGAAGAGAGATTCACTGGAGGAGATGTCGAGGGCAAGCACATCGTCCACCTCCCTAAACCTTGGGAGCACCGTGTAATTGGAAAGAAAAGACATATAAACGTAGGCAGCCACACGCGGCTTCCTACCCGGGGGAAAGAAGGACTTGAAACCATTGAAGAAAGGAAGGTGAGCCTTGTTGACAGGTGGATCCTGTCAAAGAACTATCGAGGGGTAGGTGGTTGCCTCTTTGAACGACTCAAACAAGGAAAGAAAAACATTACAGGTCCCAAGGCAGTTATGTTGAATGATGGAAAGAAAGGCAGGTGCAGGGGCCGGCCCTTGACCCGGGGGGTGGGGCGCGGGTCGATTATTCATTTCCGGGACGAACCCGACGACTCAAAGGGGCAGGGGAGGGGGTTGGTTCCTCCAGGGGGAGAGGACCACCAAATCCGGGAGTAGTGCCAGGACGTGTGGACGGTCTGGCTGGGGGAGGTTGCCTGGGGGTTACGAGGTGCACCTCAAGGGGGCCCGCCGTGGTCGGGGGAGTAGTGGGTGCTGGGCCACCATCGACCGCCAGATCCATGGGGTCTTGACTGGTTGGGGCAGGGGCTGGCGAGTTGGTTCTGGTGGGGACAGGCGGGGGAGGTCGAGCTGGACATTCCCTGAACGTGGCAGTGTGGTCACCACCGCAGTTACAGCAATGGGGGGGCGAGGTCGGAAAACAGGATGGGACCGGCTTATTGTTCCCGCTCCTGGGGCAGGTTGGATTCTGGCATCTGTGAGCCGCGCGAGTATGGTGAAGTGCACAAATGGGGCACGTGGGGTGGGTGGCGGGGCATCGTTGATGGGCGTGTCCGTATCTCCAACAGTTCTTGCACTGGGAGGTTCTGGTGGAGGAGAAGGCAAGTTCGACCTTTCGTTTCTGAGAGAGGATGACGACCCCTGAAGTGAGGGCCGATACGTTGTGGAGGTCGACGGTGACAACCACCAAAGTGGCCTGCTTGGTCTCCCTAGAATCTCTGCTAGGGTTAAGGTACCTGGCTGAGAGAATCTGGGTCGCTTTGTCGTTGAGGATCGCTTGCCGGATATATGGGAAGAGTTCCTCTTCATCTTGGGGGAGGAAACGTAGGAGGAGGCCGTGGATTGCTAGTTGGACGGCAGTAGGGGCGAGGACGAGGGTGCATCAGGGGTTTTCTCCTACTGGGAATGACTGGTTGAGGGCCCTGGTGAGGGAGTCGAAGTAGGGGGCGTAGGAAGCTGCGGGGGTGCCTTTGTCGGTGACTGTCAGAGAGACGGAGCCCCGAGGATTGACCGTAGCAGAGAAGCCCAGGGGGAGGAGACAGTTTGATTCACGGAGGACGCGAGCGGCGATGTCGGGAAAGGTGGCGGCAATGGTGAGAGCGTCTGGGTGCGGGGCAGGGGACTGGCGAGGAGCAAAGAAGTGTCGTTGGGCACCTGGGAGGGAGGGCGGCCCCTTCTTAACAGGAGGGACCATCGCACTCACAACTTGTTGGGGGGAAGGAGGCTTCCCAGCTTTGCTTTTGCTCTTGCCGCCTGAGCCTGAGCCGGAGACAGCTTGCGCATAGGAGGGGGAGGGGTGGATGTCAGGGTGCAGGTGGCCTGGGGTGAAGGAGTCAAGGTCGTACCATCCCTTCTGGAACTCCCCGGCCTCGTATGAGTTGGGGTAGAGCCTGGCGTACTTTTCGGGGTCACCGAACGCCTTGCCGAGCCTGGTATCGTAGAATGGTAGGAGGTATTTAGGGTCGTCAGCCGCGGCTGAGGGAGGTGTTGGTGTTGCTCAGGCCTTCTCCTTACCCTTCCGCGAGGGGGGGAGGCCGGCAGATGGGAGGGGATGGGGCATCCTTTGTAGAGGGGGGGCTTGTGTAGGGGGGGCAGGGGTCGGGGCTGACACACGATGTGACAGGTCACGAATGGATGCTTGGAGATCGGCGATCCCCGGGGCGGTTTGTTGTTCTTGGGTTTGACGGAGATTTGCGAGTTGGGAGGAGATGTCATGGAGCTCCTCCCTGAGGTTCTCGTTTTCCTCGGAGATGGTTGCGACCGCCTGGGTTACCCTGCTCAGCCTATGTGAGACAGTCACCAGGCCATGAACGAGTTGGGAGAGGAGAACGATCGTGATGGATTCGATGGGAAGGGTGCCGGCCTGCGCGTCTGGGCTGAGGTCCGGGAAGTCACGGTTGCTGAGCCGGAGCGTACTTCTCGCCTGAGCGAGCTGCCTCATCATGAACTCAATGGGATGATCGGTCGAGGGGGTTCCTGAACGCGACAGGAGGGGAGAGTTGAGGGCAGAGAGCCTACTGAAGGCTTTGTTCCCTGGGGGGAGGTTGTGGGGGTTCGCCATAGCGACGAGTAGGTAAGGAAAAGTGGGAGAGGGTTTTGGTCCGGACGCAAAGCGGGGTAGAGTCGAGTTTGTATGTGAAGTGTGGGGGGGGGGGAACAAGTTTGCGAGAAGCGTGACTTATCTCTTCGTCATTTTTTTTTTCATTTTTCATTTTTTTTTTGTAATCAAATCGTTATTATGTTTAAAGATACAAAAGACTCATGCAGCGCTAGCTATGGAGATAAAAAACCTATAAGCAAACTTCATCCCGCCCGCTTCACCTCGTCATAGGAAAAAATCAAACCCCAACCCCCTTATATAGGCATCTTCGCACAACCCTAACCCTGGTGACTCATCACCTCGTATAACATAACCTCTATGACTCATAATGAGTCATAGCATGAAATTCATCAGATGACTCGTATGAGTCACTCCGCAACATACCGTTAACCAATAATAACCCATAAACTAAGTTATGTGCTCAAATAAGTCATCTGTGTGAAACCAATGACTCATAATATGAGTCATGTGCAAAAGTCATTAGATTATATAACCTTACAATCGTCAGTGATGAAATCATCAACCAATCATAATATAATAATGACTCACAAATGTGTAGTCATGTGAGAATTATGAGTTAACCAACATCATAATTTTCAACCAATATACCTTATGACTAATAAGTATTAGTCATGTGAAATCTGCCTTGCTTAGTCACAATTTGTGACAAAAACATACCTTATTACTAATAAGTATTAGTCATGTGAAATGTGTCTTGCTTAGTTACAAGTTGTGACAATAGGATGATATATTCAAATTTCAGACTAGTGGATTTCTCATTGGTGTAGAGACAATTGCAGGTTCATATACAAAATTGATTTATTGAACATGCTTTGACTCTACTTGATATGCCTGCAAATATCAAAAATAATGCTTTTAAAGTTCTGAGAACTAGATTTGAAGATTTTAATTACTATTACATCTTATACCATAAGATTACAAGTGTTCTTTTCATAGTTTTATTATATTATATATGTGATTTACATACTGTCAAAATTGTTTATCCTGTAGCTTAAACATTATGAAAACTATTATTTGCACATGAATTAAACTCATGTACATCATTTCTTATCCCAAGGTGTCCTCTGTTACAAACTCTTTGGTGTACACTATAAACATTTAAAACCATACACACAAGTATATCTTGAATATAGTAAGAGTTTTAGAGCTAAATAATAGTAAGCCAAATATCAAGAAATATAAATGAATTCCATGATGAGTAAATGTTGGTATATTACTATTGTTCCAGGATAATAAATACCACAACACTGTCTCTCAGCATAAGAAACATTGAGTATTTCAATAATGGTAACTAAGAAAATTGTATATATCATATGTAAAGTTTATTCTAATAACTTCTTTAGAATAGAGAAAATATCAATACACTAGTATCTCAATTTTGAGATTCTTATAGAAATCTGATAATAAAATATTATATATTAATTAACATAATACTTTTCTATTCACTAACTATTTCAACTTACTTTATTTTCAAAAGTATTGCTTATATTCTCTATATTGAAATTTTCATTTCTGATATTCAGAGTCTAACTATAATCTGTTCTTAATATATACCCTATTAAAAGCTTAACTATAAACAAATTTCAGCTTCTGATTATTTGAAAAATAGTCCTAAATTATCTATTATCACTTTTATGCCTCAATTGAGTAGTTGATATTATTTTACTAATATTTTTTTCATATATACTATTACATAAGACAAGACTTTAAACTTTTACATTTTAGCTCCGTAAAATCAACGGTAACCTGATAGCGGTAAATGTTGATAATTCTTAGAAGGGGAAAAAAGTGACTAATTACTAGAAGGTAACATATTACTATATGAAATATGTTAACTTGAAATACATACTTTATATACCTTTCTTTTGCCTCTTGAATAGTTACAACTCTTTTGATCTCAGATTTTCAGAATTTTTCAAGAAATTTGAAACATATTCGATTCTAAAAATAAAGGGAACATCATAGCCCACTTCTTTATATTTCCTTTTCCTTCATAAGTATCCGATATTCTTTGAATATTGCTTATATAAGCACTTCTAAATTCAATAGATATATACCCAATAGTATTTACATCTGGTGAATATAAAAGTGTCTTATAAGATTAATATTAGATGGTACTAGTACTTTACGTGTACTTTAGACAATAAAAATAGAGGCCAGGAGAGCCAATTAAAACACTTGAGAACAGGAATATAACTGCAAAAGCTAATAGTAAAAGTTGAGGTAATTCTCTTAGTCGGTACTTTCACTTTGGCAAGGCTGAATGACATCTCAAACAGTTTCACGATGACTTTTGCCATGGGACTATAGATTAACTCTTTCCCCGAGACGTAGTTTCGGCTTAATTCTTCTCACTTGAAGTTCAATTTCCGGCCTCTTTTCGCAATTGCCGTGAAGGTGAACTCAGAAGCACCAGTACCCGTGATATATTTGCAGAACCGTATCCACTACCAGCTCCCGGGTTGAGCACTAATCTATACTTGGCAACCGGGTCCCTCATTTGATAAAATCGAGAAAAGAGCCAAGGTTCTGTCCCCTCAGATTGCTGGTATTATCCCCACATAATTGAGTAATCTTGAGGTCATCTTTTGTAACAAAAATCCTGATTCCCTTCTCTCCCAGTTGACGCAACTCATTGATGTGAAGGGAAAAGATCGGACACCTTGGGCGGTACTTGTTGGAAGTACCCAAGAACTGAAGAGTTCAAGAAATCGTGTCGAACGGTTTTGATGCAAAGGTAAGATTGATGCTACGAGAAACAGCATGTCCTTTCACTACTCTGACAATGTTAAACTGGTAGGTTCCTGATCTCCAACTGGCTCTGGTTTTCCCCCTAAAACAATTACTCGCTTTTTAGGACCTGGTCTGGTTTTCACAAACCCTTTTTTGGTGTCGCCTCTGAGACGGAAGATTTTGTCCTAACGGGTGGCACGGCGCCTTTCATAACAACCTCAAACAAAGAGTCTGGGTCATGGAACTCCAACTGTTTAGGCCGCCGGGAATTTTCTGGTCAGAAATGCTAGCTAATTAAGGACAAGGCCATCCAAGCATGGTCTTTACTCACACATCCGTAACGTTTGCCGAGACTGGGAAGTGCTTCGTCCTTAGCATGGGCGACTATGTAGCGCCTATAGAGCGCGCAGTTGATAGCTTGGTGGTGAGCGAAGGCATCCGCAATTACTTCTAACTCCCTCGTCTATGGGGGGCAATCAGCACAAGATCCCGTCGAATGGCTCATTTGAAAGGCAGCTCACGTCATCTCTGGAAGAAAGCTGGAGTGTATCTCCCGCGGAATCCTGCATCCGGTATACCGCCTCCAGGATGGCCTGCGGGTTCTCATAATCCTCGAGTTTAGATGTAATCCTCTTCTCCACGAGTTCCACCATTGTAGAAACCATGCAGAGGGTAGTACTCCCTGCCTTAGCGGCCTGTTTCCCTTAGTTAGCTTGCACAAATCTCAGTACCCTGGATGTCCCTACCTGGTAATCTAAAAGGCGTTTCAGCATGGGTGGATTGTGTAGGGCAAGGTTTGGAGTCGCCAATATTAATGTCCCAAAAGACCAGAATCTGATCGGACGAGAGTCCAGAGTCATGTTTGCCCCGTTGTCTACAAATCTTGTCCCAAAAAAGAAAAATAAATGTTCCCGATTCTGTAAGAGCTTGAGATTTGGAAGCAGGTGGAGGCAAAATTGAAGGGTGTAATGGACCTAATCAAGTTTTAGATTGCAAGAAGGGTGTTAGGAAATAAGGAAATTGCATGAAGTTAGGTTTTACCAGGATGATAAGCTTTCTCCCGCGGTTGAGATAAAGGAGAAGTTCTTCTGAATCGAGTGCTTTCAGCCCGAGCGATTTCAAATTGCTTTCCATCTCTAGTTTTTCGTAAAACCGGTCATCCGGGCAATAAACCACAAAGCTGCGAACCCCTTCAGGATTGGTCTCCGTAGGCGCAATGAGTGCCTCAAATGAGATACCAAGAACTTTCTCGCCTAGAGTGTGGAGATATTGGGTCATGTGACCTCCAATTTCATGCTGTTCTGCGGATACAAGCTCCCGAGACGGTTCAGGGATTCGCCAGTCAGAATAGGCGACAGCCCTGAGCGGGGTCTTCTGCTGTTGTAATGGCGCTTTGAATGACGTTGTGATTTTATCGCTCGAAGGTTGAAATACCGCGATAGTGAATGCAGCTTCTCTGATAATCCCGAGCGCATGAAACTTGGCTAGAGTAATAATTAGAGGTTGCGCCTTATCAGCGTTATGAACGGTAATGTCCGCAAATTCTTGCGGGTAACCAATCTCCTAAATTGAAATTTCTTGTATCAGCAGATGTTCTTTTCCCCTACTTACTCACCAAAGCCAGAAACAGTAAACTAAGCAGTCCGGCTTAAACCTACGTTGGTGACAGCACCAGAAACGTGACTATCAGCAAGCAGCTTAGCCACGTGTAGCTCTCTTAGGTCCAATTTCTCAAGATGTTCTAGGAATTGAGCACTGAAGCCCAAGAATTGAACAACGCCAAGGGATTCTATCTCATCGCCCCGCTGAATCTTCATCTCGCATTCAAACACCTTTTTATTAGAGTTACGACGCAAATTAGATTTCCCAACGCCTGGCTCGGTATCGGCAATGGGGGTCGGGATAAATCCGTCCTCTGGGCCAGGGCTCATAACCAAGTCCCCATTGTGGAGCTGGCCATATTCTTTTTCTCTGCGGCCCATCCCCGAAGGCCCCCGTGGCGGAAGCAGCCTCCTATCCTCAGCACTATATTTATTTATCCTAAGGGAACCATGGTCCTTCGGGGATAGTCTACCAGTTTCCAAAGAGGATTTCTTGGAAAAGGGGACTGGGTTGCTTGCTTCAAATAAATCCAGTGCGTTGAGGTCAGGCTCTCGCTCGTTGCGGGCCTTCTTATTGATTCTATTGATAGTAGAGAGATTCGTGCTTTTGGGAATGCTACCAAAACCCGCAATAGCGGCTCCCAGGCCACCAGGACCCGATGTACTTGACTTACGTCTTGTCGGTGGTCCTGGCTTTTGGGGCACTGGCTTGGAAGGAAAGAGCTTGGTAGGTCCGAGCCTTGGAGCGTCAGGTCTGGCAGCTCCCAGTCTCTGGGGGCCGATTCTGGGAGGTGCCCCGGCCTTTGATGGCCCAAGCTTTGTCGGCCCAGGCTTCAATAACGACGATTCACCCGACCTCCGGCCCAAATTTGATGGTCCAGGTCGTGGGGCTTGTGAGGCTAATCCAATGGGATGCCTTGCGCCCGTCGCCGCACCCGGCTCCTGAGAAGCAGACCCTCTGGTGGTATTTTCGACTCGGCGCTTTATCTTCTATGGCAGGTATATCAGTTAGGGATACACCCAGAGTTTCCCAGGTTAGATCATTGTACCTTTTGATTCACACCTTCCGGATCACTCTTGCCACCACTCTCCCGCAGCCGTTTGAGTCTTGCCAGTTGCCGGTTTGGATTCTTCGATCCTAAGACTAATGAATCATCAGAAGCTGAATCCTCTTCATCCTCGCCTCCCATGAGCACAGGCCTCCTCCCTCGGCGGGATACGAGCGGCGCATCCGAATCCGTGACCTCGTCGGAGATCTCATCGTTGTCAGGGTTGTAGTTGTCACCGGGTCTAGGTTGGCGAGCCCTACGGACCCTGCCAGAAGGTACCCGTCTCTGACGCTCAAGCTTCTGGCGCTTCTTAGACCTGCGCCGCTTCCTGTCTTCCTGAGCCTCCGTCTCGGCCAGCCTCTCTCGATCCCACTTCTGCCAATCAAAGTGAGGGAGCTCTCCGCGAGCTTTGATTGCTTCCTGGCTGGCCTTCCATTCTTTGATGGTGTCCTGGTCATCAAACATTTCAAGCGGCTCCCAAGAGGCACGACTTATGGGATACCCTTCCCATTTTACCAGGTACCTCATTTTGCCCTCTGACTCTATCCATTTCTCGCCAAGTATGTTTTCAACGATATATGTATCGTCCGGGTCCTCCTCACTAGCAACGGTAGAAGTTAAACTGATGGAGTCCGTATCGCTGCCAGACTCAGAATCCTGCGGACCATGGTCGAATATGCGCCCCGGATGTTTATATGCCATCAAAGGAGCGTGATTAAACCTACAGTCGATTAGAACACTAGCGTGGTGGAAGCGTGTAGAGGACGTAACGGCAGAAATGTAACAACGGGTAAGAACCGGAGGATATAATAGGTGACCAATTTTTTCTGGTAGCCGTTGCGGAATCGGTGGCAAGTGCTCAAGGGAAGGAATGTACAAAGCCCAGTGAGCAAGTGGTGGGTGGAAGGTGAAAAGAAGAGAGGTGAAGGGGAATGGGAAGAGAAAAGGGAAGCAGGACACGTGACTGCCGCGTCGAGTAGCTCGCAAAATGGTGTTAGCGCAGGGATGGTGTGAATGACGTAAGCAATGGTCGCCCAGGACCGGATTAATGCATGGCAAGAAAAGGCAGGTAAATTTGTGTATGACAGTGCGCCGGAAAGTGGTGCCCCTGCCCACCTCACCGCTACAACGCACATCCTCGTTCCCTATTACTTGGTAAGGAGACTTCCCAGCACTATTGTTTGTTTCAGGATTCAATAGACCAACCTGTTCCAGCCTAGATTTCCCATGAGAGTATATCTACAATACTACATACCTCCAAAAGGTTATTTGGATTAAATAGCTTAAGCTAAATACAACAATCTTCTCAATATAATTAAGCATACTCCAATGGTGGGATTGGAGTATTGATTAATTAGAAAAATGTTTTCTTGTATGAGATAAATGAGTAGTATATTCTAATTTAAGAGAAATAGGTTTTGTGGATGATATATTTGAAGAGGATAATTGGGGAATATAGTGCTAGTGTTAGCATGTACTCTGAGTATAGATTACTTGTAGTTATAGGCTGTAGCTGGAATACTCCCTATCATATTTCCTCATATTTATACATCAGCAAAAAAAACACATGCATCTGATGCGCCCGCCCTGTGTCCTGACGCCAAAGACGTCGTGGCTGCGTCCTGTGCGTCCTTTGCGTCCTGTGCGTCCTTTGCGTCCTGTGCGTCCTTTGCGTCCTGTGCGTCCTTTGCGTCCTGTGTTTAGTTGCAAGGTCTAAATACTTCCGATGCGTCCTGAGGCTGTCGTCCACGCTGGCACACCACTATTGTGTCCTGAATTGCGCAGCAACTATACCTTGTATCCGGACTTCACATCCCCCCTGTTCTCCATATCCCAGCATCCAGAAACTGTCAATTCGCCAGCTCCTCCCGGAAGCCATCCGGATTATCACACCTTTACACCTAGTCTCCGGGCGTCAACTCTGTGTTAGTCCTACGCCAGCCCTGCGCCACCCAACGTCCTGTGGCGTCTCTCGAGCATAGTCATCACGTTTAACTCATGTATTAATTATATATTTTCTTCATACTAGTACACACTATATATATACAGCTTGCCATGGCACCCGATACCAGACTCCGCACATATCGATCATCATACCGCTGTTTGTATAACTAGTAAATCTTGTTAAATGTCCTCATGGCGATACGGCTGTTGACGAGCCAGCATCAGCAAAACAACCTTTTTCACCGGAGGTATTGAGCCCGCGTCCGGACGAAGCCAGTCCGCTCTTTGCCTCCAGTCATTCCGGATCTCCTGAGCCCTCTTTGTCTTTCATCTCTTGTGCCTGGTGCACCCGGACGCCCCACTTTCCCTCCAAAGCGTCCGAGGCCCTCTTTGCGACCCCACCCCCACCCAGCGCCATCCA
>Ga0307513_10006368_pt1 | contig 15435 bp, 15 predicted proteins | sample 15_EM_MG_FD_202174 | JGI IMG/M metagenome (GOLD analysis project Ga0307513, IMG submission 202174) | Populus trichocarpa ectomycorrhiza microbial communities from riparian zone in the Pacific Northwest, United States - 15_EM | ecosystem: Host-associated > Plants > Roots > Unclassified | place... | reverse complement strand
CGCCGGGAGGAGACGACGTTGCGTCAGGACGGATGGAACGTTGCGGGGCAATTCAGGAGGCGTGGAATGTGGCGGGGCGTTGCAACGCAAGTCAGGACGCACAGGACGCATGGGACGCAGAAAATACATCGCTTGCGTCAGGACGCAACGCCGACGGATCAGACGCAGGGTCCGTTTTTGCTGATGTATAAGGGTCAAAACCCTATTTCTTAAACAATAAAGTATAGATTACTAAGAATTTCAAGTGTGGCTATTGTATCATATTTCTCCTTTCCCTATCAAATGTCTGACTTTTCAAAAAAAACATAAGGCTTTTCAAAAAAAAGTATAATTGAAGAAAAAAACCCTCCCATCTATTCTCTACCATTCACACACTGTCCATGGAGTTTTTTTCTCTCAATCTATTTGTTCTTGAAAGGCTTTGTTGTTTTTTGCAAGTCGTGTCATTCCTGGTGTTCTTATGGACTGGCAGAAACTATAAGAAAATAATCTTGGTCAAATTACTCTATCATGATATGAAGATTATTATGCAACATATTCACACGGTCCTCTATGCATGCATACATAGTTCTTGTAAATTACCTAGGGAGATCACTGTTATCAAGGTTAGATCTTTTTCTTCTAAGTTTATTGCTCAGGTACTACCAAATACAGATATTGAGACAAGGATGCATTATTCTGGTCAGTATATAGTAGAACAATTACCAAGGAAACTGAATCAAAGTAGATGGTGGCAAGGGTAGGAATCACCTCTTCTTTTCTATTTTTACCTTTCGATTAGCACTCTCATCTGAATACAACTGAATATCCCCTTTTCAATAGGCCCCTTCAGCTTGAGCCTAGAGGAATTATACTGCATAATATAGAACAAAAACAAGGCCAAATAGGAGTCCTATTAAGCATCCCAGTAATGAATCATGGAAAGAATATTCCGTGTAGACATCCTCTGGCTATTGAAACATATTTGCAATAAATACTACAACTTAAAATAGTTGCTCATATTAAGGATCTAGTTTCCTGTAACCTTATTCTATCCTGGATTACGGCCATCAGAGGCACTTTGGAGTCAATTGTTTGCACAACAATACTCATAGTACATACTAGAAATGTTATCAACTGTCTACTTCCCTATAGCCCCCTCCTGCAATTGTGATTAACACTAAGACTTATATCATTTGATATGTGTTTTCTATGTATAAATCTTTAGGCTATTATGTTGATTATATTCCTGAATCCATATCTGGCCTGCTGGACAATTTAGCTTAAAGACCCTAATATAACTAAAGGCCAGTATTATTTTCCAATAGTCAACCATACTATCATTTGATTCTTGGTTGGTCTCTTTCTGGCTAACAATATCTCCACTATTGGTGATATTTCCTGCCATTCCCAATAGTTGAAATACAAAATCCAGTGGTTTTTGACCTTTATTGCAAGTTCTTGAATAATATTATCAAGTGGTAGTTTACTTGGATATCAGGGAAAAATATTCAATTAAACCACATTTGCAATAAAGGGGGGTAGCCAGCCTTTTAGGCTTGAGAAACCAGAAGGATAACTCTTCTACCTTGCTTGCTATTCATTTTCCTCCTACAAGATAACATGTGGAATCAGAAACAATTTGCTCAATTATCTCGTGCCATTCATGTTGGATGAGTGGACCTGGTGGATGTGACAGAACTTGTTCAATTCACAAATGCAAGCCGCTGCTAACTAAATAGGACTAACAAACATGTGTGTACAACTAGTGGTTTACCCTCAATGCCATCTTATCTTCTCCACAATACAACTAGGGTGGTTGCCCATACCCTACTATACTCAACAATTCAGTAGATGTTTGGGATCAAGTAACTTAACTACTGATAAGGACTATAATTTCCACAATTTCTAACTGAGATTGTAGGCCAACTTGAACTCATTGAAGGTGGACAAACCCTATTAATATTTGCAAATTTCCATGTGGACTTGTCAACCTTTAAAGGCCAAGCCCAAGTTCTAACTTCATAAGAGGTATAATATTACAGTCCAGAATGAAATTAGGTTACAAACGCATAATATCATGCTAGTCGATTCTAAGTTGCAGAGGAGTGAACATGGAGATAGTGTGGGCAAAACCGGTACAAACATATCAATATTATCAACTACTAGTAAAGTATCACAAAACTACAGTTCATCTTGTATTAACTTTGGTACATGAAAAGTTGCAACCTTTATAAAAAAAGTAAATTTTTTTAATTATTTATCATCGGGAATGCTTGTAGGTTAGGATTGTAATTCTGTTATGAATAGCATAGATAATAGTAAGCCCAGTGGAGATCCTGTTTGTAATGATTAAAATCATGTTTCACAAGCCTTATAAAGTCGTTCCATGAAGCTTTGCAAGTCTGGCAACTATGGCAATACTGATCATATTCTTCATGTAATAACAGATATGACAGAATCATCCAATTCATATATCACAAATGACATTTAGTCACCTACTAGGAGCAACTCTGTGGGGTTGTAAAAATTGATTTGCTAGCAGATTTCCACAGTACTTTATGTTTTTCGCAAACTTCACCCAGAATTGCCTCAGTATATCCCACAACTGACTCAAGTACTCCAACACTCCCTCGTTTACATTTCCTTTCTTGACTCGCATCCAGAATATTTTCCTTCTTTGCATTTTCAGCTGCAAGCCAATTGCAATTTGTTGTCCCTCTCCTTTAGATATAGAAACATTTGCCCGATGATCATGTACCCAAAATGTCTACTCCTTGTACTCTGGAGAGTCTGAAATTCTATCAGTCATATTTGATAATAGGATATCAGTTTGTCAATTTCGGGGTTATTCTTCCCTTCTCTCACTATATGCCTAAGGGTGACCAAATCATGGGACCTCACGTAGTTTTCATTTTAGAAGATTTGAGAGTTGGAATAGTGGTAAAATGATTTTTGCATAAGCATAGGATTAGGTAAGCCGGTTTGGTGGGTCTGATTGAGTAATCTCAAGGTTTTAATTGCCGGTAACTCTGCTATTTGCTTGGCTCCTAGTTGGGAAAATCAAGTGTTACACAAAAGAATGTGATAGGCTCCTTTTTTTCTCTTTTCGACAACCAGCCATTCCACATCAACCAACGAAAACCTAGGGGAACTCGAGTTCCTATAGTACATTTCTCATCCACCCCACCAATCATGCTTCCTCCTACAGGCAATTATTCACCATGTTTCAGCCAAACAGACTCTCTTCTGGCCCAAACACTCCAACTGTCCTGTCCAGCCCAGGCAGCATTCGACTCTCTTCAAGCTAATCCTCTACCGAACTCTAACTATACCTTGGCCAGTCCTCCTTCATAGCCAATCCTACTTCTCAGCCAACTCAATCTGTCAGTTAGGCATGCCTGATACCAATAGATGAACCTCTTCTACTCTCAGAAGACCTCAGGCAAATTAGCATTTCTCATACTATGAACAAGCTGGAGAGGATTGAGGGTTTATTGCTGGCTCTGGAGTGGTTAGAGGTAGAATTTGATGCAAAGGCAAGCATTGCACTAATGATGTTCCAGTCAATCCTGCGTTGATCAGAATGTGCTAATATCCCAAACGCTATCAACAGAGAAACTCGCCAGCAATTGATAATCACTATTGCGGAAATAATATTATCTTAACTAAAACTCAAGAGCTGACTGTTTTTTGATTCTGCCGTAGGCTGTTAGAGGCTCGGTTAGGAGCTCCATCCTCTATTATCGATGCAGCAATGTGCCACCTACACCAGCAGGAGAAATAGAATTCCCGTTCTCATGTCTGGTTTCGATAGTGGTCAAACGAGAATGCTACTCTTCATCGTATCAAAGCCAAGCCCATTGCGTATGTTCGTGTCACAACCTATCGTGAGGATGATTTGAAAGACTTTTGCATTGAGTATCAAAATGCACTTGCCAAATATTGTATCCGGTGTGCCAAATATATTGACAACACAGATGAGTCAAGGTGTAGAAGTTGCCGGCCAGACGGGTGTGACTGTTATTGTCCCAACTGAGATAAAGGACTGGTATACTGCAAGCCCAGAAAATTGCCAGTCAATCACTATTATCGAAATAATATGCGCTGATGGCAGCCCCTTACTAGTACCACTGCTTATTGGTCGCGGTGAGGAGATTATGGAAAATGGGTTCAGGATAATATCACCGGTGCCGAAGTAATTTCTGTTTCTCAAACTTGATATAGGAATGAGAGTATTGCTGTTTCATCGCTAGCTCAGTTTATCAAGCATGTTGATGTTCGTCCCGAAGCATATTGGCATATTCTTCTCCTGAATAGTCATATCACACACCACAAGGATGACTTTATTCTCAAATGTCTGGAGAATCATATCGTTCCATTTGTGTTTTCCTGTCACCTAAGCTACTGTAACAGGTTTATTCTGGTCCAACAAAAATTCAATAGGACTGGCAGTAGCCCTGCTAGCGCTGCTGCTAAGGGCGGCTTCAAAGAACGTGTAGCTTAAAGAGGTAATATTGAAGGGGAAATTGGACTCAGTGATCGCGGTTCAACCAGGTGTATTCTTAGACTGAAGCTCTGTCGAAGTCTGCTGTCACCTGCTAGCCAGGAGAGGGGTTTAAATATATAAATCCATGGCGATTGCCTTCCTACAATTATAATCCTTTCTAGTAGCTGTACGCACACCAGAATCCTTGAATCCTGCAAGAACGAAGAGTTATAGCCAGCCTCCACTAGTGTTACATGACTATTCCATACCCGGAATCGTAAATCTAAACATCCAGTAAGGCAAACAAAACTTAGCATACTATACCATAGCCTATCTGACTTCAACACAGTGGCAGAGTGGAAATCAAATCAAGTAAACCAAATATAAGTGAGGCTAAACAAAGGAGATCCAGCACTGCCCCCTTGTGTGTACTGTAACCGGAAGATGTACACATGTTACACTCATGTACTTCAACCACTTGATGTTGTGTCTTTCGCTCTGGGAAAAAGTATCCCAATAACGCAATTCTTAATGCCCTCCGCAGTCTCAATACGAAATATCCTATATTATCCTTCTTCCCCGAAATGGGTTCTATTTTGTCTTAATTACAAGGCAGGGTGGGATAGGTTTTCACTAGTCAGGCCCTGACCTTACATTGACCCATAGGAGTATTTTCAGGTAATCCCAGGCCTGCCCCTGTCCGGGGCCCACCCACACACATTCTCTTGACGGCCTCATTTGTTACCACCTATTGTGAACCAGGACCTGTTTGGGGTATATGTGGGGCCCAGGGCTGAGCAGGGATACAGACAGTGAATGCCATAAAAAGGCATCGCGCCCCAGGCTGTTAACCTGTGTGATGCGGGAAAAGGGTGGGGGGCCGTTTTCGGACCCCAGTTGGACCCAGAATCAACTCTAGCTTTATTTGTTAACCCATGTTTCTATCTTATACAATTAATAATTCCTTTAAAGATGCGGGGATGTTTCCATTTTCTTACAAAGTTGCCTTAAAGCAGATGCTCCATGATAATGCATGAAGAGATCTGAAGAGAGGAACCGATTTGCCGGTGTCAGGAGACCATGCTCCCAAAGTAATGGAAATTGAGAAGCCACCATAGCCTCAATAGATGTGGGTGAAGGGTTGGAACTCCCTATACATCCTACTTCCTATTTTGAGTGTCAGAAGGGAATAGGAGAATGAATTGACAAGGGAAAAACCGTAGTCCAAATTCTAAAGGCAAATTTCAACAATCTGTAAAGGGAACATAAATCTGCCATGCAGAAGCCCACCTTCAACACGACTCCTATGATGCCATTCAGGCTCATATTCATGAAAGGGACCTGCACTGCAGGCCTAAAACTCTTTGGGTCATTCACGAAGGAAGTGTTATTACAGTTGTGGCTGTACGACTTAGAAAGAAGAAAAACAATGAAAAGCCGAAGTTAAGTGCTGTGAACAGAGTCTAAAAGGACAGTCAGGTGACTGTAAACAAGGGTAAGGCAGCGTTGAATTGCCATGGAGTTGATGCTCAAAAGGTTGAAAAAGAAAGGAATAAATGAGTGCAAAATATACGGACTCACGCAGGCATTATCCCTCATGAGATGTTGATTCCAATGCTTGATCCTGAAAGGTATCCCACTGCAGAAGACCTTGAAGCACTGCTGGCACCTCCAGATTTATTGCAAGCACTATTAATGCTTGAGCCAGCCCCTCTTTCTGGGGCAACTACCCCAGAACAATAACAACTGGGGAATAAGAATGAATTGGAAGAATTTGAGATTTGTCTGAGAGAACAAGACAGGAGACTCAGACTTTGGGAGTTGATGGCCGAGCTCGGTGTTGATTCTGAATCTCATTCTTCATCTATATCTTGTGACTTAATTGCAAGAAATGCTGATTTTATTACTCTCAATTAAAATCCTGTATTCTAGACAATAGTAGTACTAATTCTCTTGAGAATTAATATATAAACCTCTGGGTTGATATATGTAAACATCTTTGCCCCCCCGTTCCTGAAACAAGAAAATGGAGCATAATGCTTACATTTACATAATACTCGGATTGCCTGACTATGAGTGAAGCGAATAGGAGGCTAACCGGCTATTAGATAATTGGAAATCGGTTTTTGCTTGGAGGAATATGGACTTGAAACAAAAATCTGTGCTTAATTCAGGTTTAGGCTACTTTCCAGTAAGTCCTCTAGAGGGAGTGATATTTTGATAAGTGCGAAAAATACACTCTCAGACCCACCCCCACCACAGCCCACACCACCCCCACCACAGCCCACACCACCCCCACCACAGCCCACACCACCGCCCCGCCCATACATACCCCATATTTAGGTGCCTTCTTTTGCCCTTTCAACCAGTGTCTATTCCCACTCTCCTGATTCCTTAAGCAACTCCACTGCATGCAGATTTGCGCTATACCACTCAGTTTGTGGTAATGAATTGGTCATGAACTTCTCTAACCTCTCCAAACCACATATGAATACCTTCTTTGGATCCTGTTTCATAGGAACACTAGCCCCAAAGAGATCATCCAGAGTTATCCCAAATCTGAGGGCAACTTCCTCTGAAAATATAAGTTGTGGGAGTACAGTAGCCGTCACAATTTCCACAATATCTTTCCCATTGTGGCTTGCCTTGAAAATGTGTATTCTCGCTCCAAGATCCCCAACTAATCGCTCCCTTAACCTACTCCCGTGATTCAAGTCCCACCGCCTTGCTGCTAATTCAGGATTATTCGTACTTCCATCAATCCTGTTAATTTTATTCTGTTCCTCACTTGTGTTTGTCTCTTCCTCAGAGTAATCCCCAGACTTATTATTCCTAAACTCCAGCCCCTCATTCACCTCTGGCAATATATCCTCTACTACTAGCTCTCGGTTCACCGCCTCTGGTTTATCCCGCCTCACACCAGTCCCTTTACTTCGACTCCTGACTCGTTGTTCCCCACCTCCTGCTTACTATCCTCTACTTCTAGTGAATAGTTTCTAATCCTCGAAGATCTCGCTTCTGAACTTTCTATAAACTTTACCACAACCACCTGTCTTGTCTGGCACTTCGTATTCAGTAGCCACACTTGACATCATCCATCAATTCTGGATATATTTTACTCCAACTAGTCTCGCATACTATGGTAGGGAAATCTGTACCAGATAGCATTGCGTAGACATCAGCTATTTTGTTTCACTTTCCACAAAAGTCACAGGGAACTTTGAAGTTTTCAAATGCCAGGCACACTTAGATAAATTAATAAGAAGAATTGTTTGATCACATACCTGTTATAACAATCCTATTGTTGAGCAGTTATGCAACAGGTTAGAACTGCTGTCTCTTATATAAGCGAGCCCTGTGTTTCAGTACTAAGGAGTAGGAAGATACAATTGCTTCAGATAGTACAGAACTGGCTTGCTGGTCTTTCAATAAATCCATCGAAGGATACCACCCCGGCCGATACTCAGATGTGGTGGATTGTCATTCTTGATAGAAATTGCAGAATAGTGCTATCTCAGGCAACCAGTCACCAAGCCTATGACAATAGTCTCCGGGTTCGTCAAAGCGTAGGGTTTTGTGGAGGAGGATTGTAAGTAAAGAGATAAACAGTAATGGTATTGCAACTTAAGTATAAAAAAGTACTTAAATGATAGTTGTGTGAAGATCCTATCTCTTGGTCGGAACCAAGTCCTTTATATAGTCATCTTCGCACAACCCTAACGCTAGTAACTCATCACCTCACATAACATAACCTCCATGACTCATAGTGAGTTATAGCTCAAAATCCATCAGCTGACTAGCCCAAAGCAGCTGCGCAACATCCTTTAACTAATCAAAACTCATAAAGCAGGTCATGTGCTCAAATGTGTCACATGCGTAAAACACATGACTCCTAATCAGAGTTATGTACGAAAGTCATTACATCATATGACGTCACAATTGTGAGTTATTAAACCATCAACCAAACATAATATTACAACAATTACCTGCAAGTGCACAGTCATGTGAGAACTATCAGTCGAGTGACGTCATAGTGTAAAACTAACATACCTTATGACTAATAAGTATTATTATCATGTGAAATCTGCCTTGCTTAGTCACGATTTGTGACACCTGTCCCAGAATCAACTCTGACCATATCTACTGCTTCATCCCCTCCTAGGTTAAGCTGGCATCTGATAACAGTTGTCAAAAAGAACTGTGACAGGGACTCATAGGTGGGTGTGGGTGCATATTTGATAATGAATCTTTGGTTAAGGAAATTATATTCCTGCCAGACCTGATAATTTTCAATAACTCCCCAAAGTTCTCTTTCCCACTTGGTCACATCCTCTGGTAAAATTTGATCAAAATTTGCCTGACCTTCATGTCTCTCTTAGTGTCTAAATATCACATTCAGGATTACGCTGCCTAACCTGCATTCAAGCTGTACCAAACTGAGAGGATGTGTCGAACACAATGAAGGGACTCAATGATTATCGATTGAAATAAAAGAGGATGTTATCAGTGGTGTTCACAGAGGCTTTGGTATTTCTGTGAGTATTTATGATAGAAGAGCGAGGGGGATCCATCTTAGAGGCAGCTCTTTTTCTTCTCAGAAGTGTCCTGCTAGTGTCATAGTGACGATAGTTCTAGTAAATTGGTCCAGGTCAAGAGAGGCCAGTATTACCTGTATTACCTCTAACGCAAACCGTTTCTTGTTACCACCTGCCAGTATTGAAATCACTGCTCCACATGCGTGTAATAGATTGGATAATGCCTTGAGACAGGAATCGGGATGGCGACCGGTATCATGTCTGATAAAGAAAACATAGGCTACGAGTAAAAGAAGAAAGTCGTTAGAGAAAGAGAAATTGACAGGAAATAAGTAAGCCGAGTAGGAAAGACACAGGAGAAAGGGTATCACACATAGAGAACACGTATGGCCAAGATAGAACAACTCAGCTTACACTACTACTATCATCCCTGACAACACGAACTTCTAGCAACTATTGTTAGAAATATTTGCCTTGGTGCAAAGATACTTGTGCCTAAATGACACAGCCCATCATCAAAAATTACCCAATTCTTACCATATAGTGAATTACTGGTTCTATAAATTATACTAGCAAGAGAATACTAAAAAACAGAATCTTCTATCTTACATGCTGATCTTATAAAATTCCATCTTTACAATTAAAATAAATATTACATTAAGATTCAAAATTACCATTAGAGGCTATACATAGCTAGCAAATAGCATGTTGTAGGTTTACGGTATGTGATGGTATTGTATTATATTGAATGGTAACGCATCACATGTGCACTTCACTGTTCGAACCCTCAAATGTATTGAGTCACTGGCCATAATGCCAGAATGAAATTGGAAAATCTCAAACTGTCAAACCACATGAGTAAATTCATATCATATAAAACTAAGATATAACATGGAGGAGAGGTCAATAGGTAGGAGGGTTAAACAAACAGCAGCTTTAATGCTATTTTATGGAGCGACTGTTGTACTAGTACAGTACTGTATAGTACACGTATGCAGCTACTCAAAAGCCTTCTTCACTCCTATCCTTACCTACGTTCTTCTTACTGTTAACCATCCTCATGTTCTTCTTTTATTCACTGAATAATCAAACCTGAACTACTTCACCAATTGACACAAACACTGTGTCTGCCCCTGAGCTGTTCCCCTCCTGTGTGTAGGACTGTATTTACCTCTGCTCTCTTCTGGGCTGGGAAACATGGGTCTCAGCTGCCTCTTGATCCTCGATCTTCTCTGCTACTCTGAATCCCAAATTTACAGGTTTCCCCTGTCTACCACCCACTTTCCAGCATAATTCTTGCCTTTTCTTTAATCTTTAATTTCTACATATTGCCTTAAGCCAATATAGTTCGGCTCTCAAGATCGGCCATCTCAACTGATACATTGTTCCCTTGGTGTTTGTGTTTTCAATTACTCTATACAAGGTGATGCATAATAATATTTCTCAGAGGACAAAGGATACGCAGGTTGATAGTAAGCTAGATGAGGTTTCTCATTTGCGGATCGTCGGGTGATAAGAAGGAAGAAGGGAACTTGGCAGGGAAGGAAGAGTGCGACAGCAGCTGAGTGCTAGGGGATGAGGGGAAAAAAGGTAATGGTACAAATATTAGGGCTGTGCCCAAGAGGAGCAAAGACCTCAGGATCAGGGATATTGTTGTTCTCAAGAAAGACCATCAGGTTCCGGCAGAGGCAGATATTTTGACGACAATCTCCAATGAAGTCAATCAAGCTGAGGGGGGAGAGGGTACTGATACCCCTTGGGAGATATTAATGTGCACTCACTAGGCAGATGGGAAGACGAATTGAAAATTCAGAACTGTGCCGGCTTTAATTCAAGGTTTGCGATCTTCCAGTTGGGCTCACATGACTATTACTGCCTCTGCGCCTTCGCCTTCAGAGGAAGTAAATAACATTAATAGATCTGTGCTCATGATCCTCAAGCTTCTGGCCCAACTCCTCAGCTGTTCTGGGTCCGTGTATGCTTATAGATCCTCGGGCCTCTTCATCCTTTCTATCAGCACCCCCGAAGACAGCATCTTCGTTGAGGGGATTGTGGGTTGATAACACTATATGCGTGAACATCATTTTGGTCGGGAATTCCACCACTCAGGCAGCTATCGCTTACACTGGTCTACAGATGGAAGCAGCTTTGTCCACAACTCTCTCCGGTAATAAGACTGGATTGCTGGCAAAGGCGATCAATAGTCCGTTAATAATTCCTTCCATTCTTACATTTCCACTAAGTATTGTAATGGTGGCGCTATAACGGTTTGAGAATAACTTGGTCAAACTAGGCTCAATAAACCACAAATGTTCTAGAAATGGTGACAACAGAATCTGGCGCATGAACATCCTTAGTGTCTTAGTACTCTTCTTGACTATTATCTCTATTAGAGCAAAGGTCGACTTGAACTCGGGCACAGGGAAGATTACCAATGCTTGTTTTATTGAACATGGCAAGGTGATCAAGGGTAGTGTTGTTGGGACTACACACTATTCTGGAGTAGCTAGAGGGAGTAGAGCACCTTCTTAGCAATAAGGGTAAAACCTTTACCCAGAACGATATTGTGCTAAAGGGGATTCATATTGCCAGTGTCAGTTATGCCTATGGGGCCATAGATGAACTCAAGTACTATATTACACTTAGACTTTGTGCGAGTGATGGGAACAGCGCTTTCAGGGGTGCTCAAGCCCCTCTTAGGATCCAGTTGAATGCTGCTACAACAATCATATAATATCAAGAGTTAGGGACGTTGTCTATATGCTTGAGGAATGTCACTGTGCTACGCCTCACTACTACGACTGATACGCGTGTCTCATAAGCTATAGTTAAGCATCAGTGATCAAGTCAAAATAGTATTACTATTGTGCGATAAGCACAAAGCGTTGGGTTGCATCTGTCCTACATACATCGCAGAGCAAGGAAATTTCAAGTGTCGATATTCTGCGTCAACATGTTGCAGGACTTGCTATTCACGAGTGAGGGGGGATGGGAATTGCTGTCCAATTTATTACTGGCTAAAGAGAAAGGAACGGGATTTTCTTGGTGGTGCTGGTGAAACCTCTATTTCATGAGACATCTGTTTCTATCAGAAGAGGGTGAATACAGTTGGGTTATTTATTATCCAGAGTAACGACTGGCTGAAAAATTGGTGGAGTGATATGGGTCCGGGGGGACTAAGGATTCTAGTTGTTTGAAGAAAGAATCTGTCGATTCAGCGCTACTGAGCATTCTCCGCAAAACACAAAGCTGCATTTTGGAGGCTCAATAATAGGGACAAGGAGATGGGCAATGTCTTGAAGGAGTATATTGATCATGACTGGAAGCCATCGAGAGCGATATGTTTTGTAAATAGATGGCTGAAGGATGTCAAGCCTAGTTTGAATGGAGGAATACTGTAATCAAGATTTGGATGCAAACTGGTGATACAGTTGAAATAGTGAGATGTTGCTGTTGTGGTTGTCTAGACATTGTGGAATACGGTACTGGACATTTGGCTAAGGTTTCTTCGCAGAGGATAGAAATTAGTACGTAGAAAAGTGTAATATATCCCGCGTATTATAAAGATTAGGAGTTTATGGTAGTTGTTGTATGGAGCGCGTCAGGTCTTATACGCTGGGTCTTGTCGGGGGATCACACACTATCACTCGTTATTGAAAGAATCTATTCGCCTGCAAAAAGGGGTGTTGTACGAGTTCAACATTGTGTTTGTACTCTGGACAAGCTCAGGTATGATGTTCTTATGAACTCTGGTATGAAAAGGTAGGACAGAATACAAAGCGTTGCTATTGTAGGAGGCGTCGCTAAAATCCTTGGAGCCTAAGCCAAAACTAGCCTCAAGGAGTATCAGTTAGGCACACTAATTCTAGCAAGACACCCGCCACGCCTAAAGTGGATTAGATCTATCAAACCTCATTTCCGGACGTCAAATCAACAGCACTCAATCACTAGATCTCGGTTTTCACATCATGCACCCCTTAGTTGGGTTGGCTGACACCAGCCTAGTTATGAACTGAGAATGCGAGGCATTCCCAATCAGGAAAACGGTATCAGACTTGAGTATAAGGGGAGGTAAGGATGAGAGATGGTGAAGCAAGGGTACGCAATGGTATCAATACTCGAGTCCTAACATATACTAGCTAGGATTCCCGAACAGAAAATTCAGGACGCGAAAAAGAAAACTAGATCTAGTATACAGTAAGGTATTTGAGTAATTGGGGTAAAAATGAAAAAAGAATTAAACTCAAAACTAGGAAATCACCAATTATTTTCCACCTGGGCAAAGTCTTCCATATCGGCGCATTCCAGGTGGAGATGGGGTGTTTGCCAGGGCGTGCTCAGAACTCTGAATTGAAGATCTGTGTGTCAGGTATGTCAAGGATGCTGGTGCCTGTGTTGGGAGCACATTGGTGGATGGCGGCAGTTGAGTTGTGGGAGACGAATGCTCTATTGGTCGCTCCGGAGTCGAGAGATCGAGGTTGGCGACCAGAGCAGTCGGTGGTGAGACTCAGTGTTCATCGCGAATCATAGAGCAGGCAGGTTGTGTCCTCGGCGCCATCATTCCCGTAAGGCCTCAACGTTAGAAGCCCAGGATTAGCCAGGGAATTCGTTGGACAGGGGTTCTCCGGTGCAAATTTCCACAGTTTTTGTGGCATCTCTGACTCGGAAGACTCAGTGGTACCAGAGGGCACCCCCAACTCTCGTGCCAATCTATTAGAGTTCACCGGCTACTCCATTTGGACTGCAATCTTCCTCCGGCGCAGTGAGGGACCCGGAACTCCCGGTAACTGGTCCTACAACTGCAAACAGCTATCTCATTTTCCTCAGAGTTGATACTCAGTCTAGATACTTACTTCACCGTCATCCACAACGATAATGCCACCCCCTGGAGGCGCCCGGGTTGCTTCCTCTTACTCAGCTTGTAGCCATTCATCTTCGTCAATCCTCTCCTCCTCCTGCTCCATCTGTCGCACATCATCTTCATCACTGGCCTATTGATCGCAGTGGTCGCCGTCAAAAAAGGTGTACCTCCCATCTGGAGGCTCGAGTGTCTAGTCGTCGTCATCGCCATCTTCTTGACGTGACTCAAGAACCATGAGGTCCAGGGGATCGTGGCCATTGTGAGCGAGAAACGAGTCACGAATGTCGTCATCTCTATTCAAGAATATGAGCTGGGGGAACGGGAGAGGAACTTCGGGGTTGTGACGTAGTTTGGTAGCACTCTCACATGTTGCACCAATCAGATACCTGGGGCTGTTGATTTCCTCTCCGACATCTTGCCCCCTGACTACCCGGAGTAGATCCCGGATGCTCGGGGTAGCCAGGACCCCCCAGGCGATTCCTCAGTGATAATTACGTACACATCAGGGATGGCCGAGGGATGGAGGCTAGGCAGCCGGCGCTACGGTTCAGCAAACGATATCGATTCCCACAGCCTGAGGGAAATACGGGGAATCCCGATCCGAATGAGCCACTGGCAACACCGGTTAGCGCGGGGCTAAGGGAATAAGGTTGGATAACAGTAACGCGGATGTTCCGTAATGTCGTCACGACCATCCTGCTCAGGCCTTTGACCGTCGTTGGACGTCAGCAGTTTCTTGGCCACATCTCGGACTAGGATCTTCACATGCCGGATGAGTTCCCAAACATTTTCTGCATGATGTTGGCTTTCGATAAGGTCAATACGCTCCCTGACTTGTGAAAAGCTACAAGCAAACAATATAATTGAATGAGCTTGCAATTCGCTTAGTCGACCAGGGTCCAGAGGGCGGGCTATGATATAGGCCGGTATTTGCTCGCCCCATGTGGCCTAGGAGGCAGATCAACCACGTGGATTTGTGAATCCATACCACAATTTCACATAAGCAATGTGATCCTATATAGTCCTGGTTTGAGTTGGATTGTCAGTATATCAGATTCTGATTGCGGGATAGTTTGGCCTTATATACACTGCATCTCCCGCAGCCAGTTGGAGGTTTGCCCGCACCTTAGGCTCCAATTCTCTGTTCATTTAAAAAGGGTTTGTAAGTTCAATATCCTATGATTCCACATCAAGACTATTCCATGATGGCTTACACTTCATCGGCGGGGCGACAGACCGCCCCACTTGTCTGATTTCTTCATCGTATACCGCTGTCAACTTCTGATGCAGGAGGCTAAGCCGCTAGACGTGTAATGAGCAGAGCGCTATTAATTTCGGTTAATAATACGAGGAGAGGTAGCTTGCTTAGTTTCCCTTCCGCAACGGACATCGCGCTATGCTCGGCGGCGCCAATGGTCCGGGGGTGATCTTTGAGTCTAATATCCGGTGTCACAAATCGTGACTAAGCAAGGCAGATTTCACATGACTCATACTTATGAGTCATAAGGTATGTTGGATTTCACACTATGACGTTACTTGACTCATAGTTCTCACATGACTATGCACTTGCG
>Ga0307513_10006367_pt1 | contig 15439 bp, 21 predicted proteins | sample 15_EM_MG_FD_202174 | JGI IMG/M metagenome (GOLD analysis project Ga0307513, IMG submission 202174) | Populus trichocarpa ectomycorrhiza microbial communities from riparian zone in the Pacific Northwest, United States - 15_EM | ecosystem: Host-associated > Plants > Roots > Unclassified | place... | reverse complement strand
ATGTGGGTCCCCTGGAGCTCGCGTGGGTACGGCGTGTAGGAACGTCGAAAGAAAAGGAACTTTGGTCTCAGGTGTCGCCGCAGGTACGTGCAACAAGGGGCTCTTGTCCTGCTTTTGAAGGGGAGGATCGAAAGTGTCGTTCGTAATTCCGGGAGCCATTAGAACGACGACCCGCTTTATGGAAGGTCGATTTGTGACTCTGAGCCAAGTGGGTGGTGCCGCATCCCCAATGAGATGCAGTGTCAGCTCCCGAATGTCCTTTGGTAGAAATCAACGTAGTACATCAACGAGGCGCATTGGACTCCAGAACCGATCGACTTACGGCGATGGTAACGAGATCACGCTGCTTCATATTCTCCAAGTTGAATGCAAAGCTTGCGGGCTGTAACTGTAGGCCGACACTAGCATTAAATGTAAGCCGCCATGATCTGAAATGGTAGAAACTAACAAGGGCCTTTTGTTCCTCCTTCCTTTTCTTCTTGTCTTTCCGTTTCTCGACCCTTGTCCATTCTTTAGACTCGTTTGTAATGTCCCCTTCCGAAAACCCTAGCCGAGAAGCTGAAGAAGGTTGTCCAAATTTGCCAAAGGGGTCGGGAGCTGTGAGCCCAAAAGCTGGCGACGCAGATGAGGTGGAAATATCCGAGAGCACTGGGGCATGCCGCTCCTTTGATATAAGTGTCGACATTGTTGGCGGTGGTGACGGCGGGGAGACTTTCTGCTTCTTGAACGATCGTTGTGACGTTGGCGAACCCTGTGACGGACGTTTTGACATTGCACAAGTGGCCTATAACTGTTTGTGCGAAATGCCACTCCACGCCGCAGTCGTTGTACGCTCGAGGCTATAGCACGGGTATTGAGTCGGGTCCAATGTTGGACTCATCCGCTTCAAGGGTCGATCGCTATGAGTAATCTGGAGGATGAACCAGAGATTATGCTTGAGGTTTGCGTGGATTCCGTAGAGTCTGCAAAAGCGTATGTTGCAATCAGCTGTTTTATGGTGCCCTGCAAGTGTCAAGGTATCCCTCGATTAATGCTCTCTTTAGTGCTGTCGATGGAGGTGCCCAACGTTTGGAACTTTGCGGGTCGTTAGCTTGTGGGGGAGGCGTCACCCCAACCATGGGACTCGTCAAGGCGGTCAAGCACTCTTGCCCTGATGCGGGGATAATGGTGATTGATCTGTGACTTTATCCTGCGAAATACCCTCTGGAGGTGTTAATCAGGTGATGATTCGACCGCGCATTGGGGACTTCTACTATACTCGCCATGAGATGCAAACCATATTTCTTGACATTCAAGAGTTCAAAACTCTGGGCGTCCAGGGGTTTGTGTTAGGTATGCACCTAGAGGCAGTGGACCGTTGTTAATGCCCACAACCTCCCCAGGTATGCTAGAGACCAATGGTAGGGTGGACATCCCAAATATGCGAATGGCCGCTAAGCTTGCCGACCCGTTAGAAGGTAGGCTCTTCTCTTCTGAAACTGCTGTGGCCTTATTCTCCATCCTTAAACTTTCCCAAGTGACTTTCCATCGCGCCTTTGACATGACAAGAGATTTCGATGAAGGTGGTAGTAGCACCCTTGCTAAGAAGATTACACAACTGATTCGCAATAACTCAAAAGCCTTGAAAGACGTCTCGGAAATTGAAGGGGTTACTCGAATCCTCACTAGGTGGGTTCAGGTTCCTCCCAATTTCCGAAAGGGTGGCTGAATCACCGCCACCAGTGGCATTTCTCCTGTAAAATCCAGGGTAGATGTACTCACATCTCTGCTCAAGGCTGCGCCACCCCATCTCTCAATCATGCCCGGCTCAGGGATCCGCGCCGACACGGCAAGGGTCCTCCTTGAACCCCTCGTAAAATACGGACTCCAGGAGGTCCATATGAGTGGAGGCAGCTGGGTTCCTGGCGAAATGGTGTATCGTCGTGAAGGACTCGGTATGGGCGTTGGGGGCCCAAGCGAATGGGGCATTTTCAGAACAAATAAGAAAGAAATCGAAGGAGTCAAGGATCTTATCGACGGTTGGAACGCTCAGAAGCAAAATCTGACTGAAGACGCTGCCGAAGCAGTGGGCCACGAATCCCCAAATGATGAAACTCCTGGTGCCCAAGCAAGCCGTTCCTAATGCTCTGCGTCCTGTATACAAGTCGTCCCTGTATTTATATCGAGTTTGGAGCGTATCGAGGTTGACTCGACGGTCCGGCCATTCTAGCTCGAGCGACCAGATCGGTCAGTGGTATAGCTATGGCTGGCACTGGCGAGAACTAGGCCTAATTAGCAGCAACCCAACTTACCCAACTAGTTCGGAAAGCGAAATCCCCCGCGTAGATCAAAATGAGAGCATTAATTTCGTTGGCAGTCAGAGGGGAATAGAAATTATTCGATCTATGTCGTAACTACCGTTACTATTTATGTAACTAGTGCAGGCAGAGTTGAATTTCTTCTTTTCAACTCGACACTAAAATGGTTGCGGAGAATTGTACGTCGGGTTAGTGAAGGCTTTGGGGTGTGCCTTCGTTGGTACCCTCAAAGAGGGGAGACCTCCCAATAACGTCACTCTCCAGTGCTCTCAGTGACCGCTGCCTCCGTCCCCTCGTAGGACCTCCTGCTGTCCCCCACACGTCCCGACGCACGGTACGCGCTAACACTGCTTTCGAATGTAGCTGCTGAAGAAATGGAAAGTGGACGAACACTACTTTGGCCGTTGCTGATACCACTCGTCGCGGACCATCTCCCACTTATCATAGCCCCAGACGTGTTGTCAAGGCTTTTCGTCTTTCCTTCCAGCATGGCTATTCTGGTTTTGACGGAGGTCGGTCCCAGCCGGAAAACTTTCGGGGGAGTAGAGGTCGTAGACAGGCAGGTCCTGTTTGTGTCCGTTGGAGTGGTATCCAGTTGTTGAAGGTACGTCACGTGGCCATTATTTTCCCACTTCTTTGTAAAGGGGGGTGCGGATCGACTGATACCTTCGAGTGGTTCTTCGTCTTTGAGACGCCGGCTAGGCTGGCGTTCCGGAGGCGGACCAGGACCTCGTAAGATCGATGAAGAAATATCCCCTGGTTGTATGTCTGTCCTCATCAACGCGGAGACGGTCGCGGGTATGAGATTAAGATCTTCGGCAGCGGTTGGCTGATGAAGAGTTTGGGGTGCTGAAGGAGCCGTGTCCTCTTCGAATTCCACCTTATCGCATGGATGAGGTTTAGTAGAGTCGTCTTTGCTCTGCAAATCTGCAGTTTTCAGGTGGGATACCACGGGCTCCCGTGAAGGGGTATTCGCACTTCCTTTGTCAGACGAACGCGCTGGTTGGGGAATAGGGCGCAGCACTTGTCCAGGAGGCGGCGATATGAGCCCAAGTGTTGTCCTCGTGCTCGTGCGTAGGCCCCCTTCAACCACGGACCATCTCGCAGCGGTCCTGGATGTTGGAAGGGGGCGTGGTTGTAAGATCAGGCCTCCGGGACCACTTTTAACGATATTTCGACTCGTTCGTGTCACAGCCCTCCCATCATTTGGAATAGGGTACTTTCGTGCAATGGGGGTCGAGGCACGCCAAGCGGGTCGCCCTTGAGCAGGTTTTGGTCCTCCTATCCTCGGACCAGGAACTGAGTCATGAGAGGGATACGACCCCGATGAGCGACTGTCAACACCGCCTGCCATGGACGTGGCCCGACTGGATTGCATGCTGGAGGCGACAGTAGACACACTTGACTGCTGTCTAACTCTTGTCGGTAGTGGTTGCGATCCCACTTGCCACGGCCGGCGGTCACTCAAGGACCTGGAAATTGACTCGACGGGTGATGGCACATCGAAGGGGCCTCGAGAAAGAGCCGGTCTCCTCCGCAACAGTTCCTCCTGAAGGGAGATATGGACAATTGGCGGAGAGTCTGGGGTTTTTACCTCGACACCGGAATCTTGCAACGCACCCGTGTTCGAACCATCACCAGGATTGACGCTACCCAGTAGAATATCGACCTCCTCATCGGACGCAATATTTCCATCGATAGTATCTCCAGGGAAGAGAGAGATTTGAGAAGTTGGGTGTTGACTTGTGGGGTAAGTAGAAGCAGAGGGGTTTGGTATCGGCCGCCGGAGAGGTGTTTCCTGACTAACATTGTACATCCTTTGCGTCGCAGTGGACGAGTAGGCCGTGAGTGGTATTGCGCCACGCTCAAGTTCGGGGGAAACCTGTTGTTCCTCTAGTGAGCCTTCAATACTCGAATCGCTGAGGGAGGGGGCATGAGCTGCTGCAACACGTTGTAGCTCTACCGCATTGTCCTGCCTCTCTCCTCCGTCTACGACCGCTGGTTCCATCGTTGCTCGGTCGTGTGGGTGTATCGACTCCTCGCTAGCGTCAGCATCAAGTCCCGGATCGAAGACGAGTTCTTGCAGTCGTTGTTCGGCAACTTGCCTTATCAGCGCTTCAGGAGGCGTAAAGTTCCGAATTTCGAGTCGCCCAATAGGGTGCAGTGTCGTATCCCCACGATATGTTCCATCCGACGCAATAATACCCACCCCCGGTGCAGTAACTCTTGATCCAAACAAGGTCTTGGCTAAGCGAATCCCTCGAACGTCATCCATACTACGAGACCGACGTTCGTCTGTCTCCACACTGTCTGTATGGCTTTTTGGAGGTAGCATATCTCGCGGCGGCGCGAAGGGGGGTATTGGATCAATCGAAATAAAGTTGATAACACGAATCGGGAGTAGTACGCTGACTTCAGACGATAAGGAGCCTGCTCCGACAGTGACCCGGACGAAGTAGGATACCTCAAGAAGTCTGCTTCGGGTTATAGAGATAGCGTCGGGCTGGAACATAAGGTCATTAGCAACACGAGACATCCATGGTACTGGACACTTACAGGAAGTAATATATAGTGAACAAATTCCAATGAACCACCAGCCTCAACCCCAGTCCACCAACCCTTGGCGGTGGCATACCCACTAGTACTTTTGCCGGCCATCTCCAGCACGGTTTCGGCCACGACCTTCCTAGTAGTCGAGGTCTGACAAGCGTCGGCATCGAGTTCTGTAGATTTGAAGGTTGGTGAAGTGGCGTCCAAGCCTGGATCCAGGCGAAAGATGGTCTCAACACGAATGAGGCTGAGGGTCACATTTTTTACTTTCTTGGTCGTGTCGTTGGCGACAAAGACCTTAACGTAACATCGTTGCCCCGCAATCCAGGTTTCGCGGTGAAGAGTGGCAGTCAGCTTCAATTTGCCCGGACCACCCATGAAAACGGGCTTAGCGGCAGTGCTATAGAGGGTGCTCGGAGTTGGGGCGAGCACACGGGAGGGATCGTACGACGGCCATACTTCGATATTTCGATAGAAATGTGCGATTGATCGTGCGCCGGTTCGACCATCCTTGATTCGGATAGACGCCATCGAAATATATCGCACACTAGCGCCATTGCGTAACTGGAGAAATCCTTTTGCTCCTGGTAATTTGCCGTCACTTGTGGGAAGCTTCATGGCGAAGGGGATGCTATGAGTGCCCTCCCGACCGCGACAGAAGCCCTCTCGGTCGGGAGCAGACGTGTATAGGAGATGAGTGGTGGTCGCGATTTCAGAAAAAGGGGCGCTATGTTGGTAGAATGTGTGTCGATCGTCATTTTGAGGTATCACTACCAAATTGAATATAAATCGGAAGTCCGTGACTGGCCAGAGACACGAACCTTCAAATCCCACAATGCGTATCTTTCCCCCTCCTAGGTAGACTGGCCCATCGCTCTTGCTTCCTTTACGAATTTTGACTTGCAAGTAGCCTTTCATATAGCCCCCCTCGACACAGGTCTCGCTTTCGAGTATCACATCAAGCTCAACCCTCGCCTTTGACTTTGCTTGTTCGAGAGCCACAGCAGCCGCGGCGGCATTCGGTTCAGATTGAGCTCGCTTTCGAATGCGGGCGGTACCTGTCGGCGGTATGACCGTGGCGTTGGTTTGGAGCTTTCCAGACGAAGGTGCTCCAAGCACAGACTTGAGTTCTGCTGCGTTGCGTTGGGGAGACGCGTCGCGGGTGAGGAGTGTGGGCTGGCGTTCGATAGAGGTGGAGGATGGGAGAGACGCAGCGAGGTTTTGATTTGATTTACGCGCCTTTGGTGCGGGGGTGATGGATCCAGGGGCGATAGGGCCTCCGGCCTTGAATCCTGATCCCCTGGCGGAATAATCAAGCTGGACCATGCCTGCGCCTGATTCGGCGGCGAGGAGACCCTTCATGCCCGTGGTCGAGCGGAGGGAGATCATCGTGGGCTCTGCAGGATCGATTGCGGGAGGGCGGGCAAGAGCAGGACGGGGAGTTTGTTGATTGAAGGGGTTCGGTGGACGAAGCGGCGGGGCGCTTGGACGAGCAAGAGAGATACCCAGACCATGCATGGTGTTCAGAGTGATCGAGTTTGGAGGTTCTGTAGCCATCGTGGATGAGCCTCGGGCCTCGAGCCTCTGCGCTGAGGGCGAGGCGGAGATTGAAGCGCAACATCAATGTCTCCTGAACTCCATGTGCCCCGAAACCGCGTGGCCCCAAGCTTAAGTTGCACGATATTAAGAAAACTCGGACGTCAGAGATCCCAAGGACGGACAGAACGTTGAACTAGTTTCCCTCGCGGTGGAGAGGCAGCTAGAGATGAAGAGGACCGAAATTTTAACAGCCACCTTATGCTTCAAGCTCACATGGAGGTAGTCAACTAGTTCACCGAGATGGCCGAGGACTTGACATACTACAAATCTGGCACTGGAATAATATAAATAATACATTATGTTGAGTCTACTCCTCAGTTTCCTCCACAGTTTCCTCCACAGTTTCCTCCACAGTTTCCTGTTGTTCCGCCACTAGCACTTTCGGCTGTTTCTTTGCAGCTGCCCTGTCAGCAAGAAAAGCGGTCCGTAATGCTTCTCGATTCGACTGCGTGAGTTCTTCATCCTTCGTTGACCAGTGATCATGGGCGACACGGCCTCGAGTCCTCTGTGCGACGCCGCCACATTGTCGCACCCCCGTATATAACAGGATAGAGGAACCCAGACTGTCTCCGACGTCATAGGATTTGATAGGAGCGTATGAGTTTCCTTCTGGAGCCACCCCTTCGCTCTCAGATCCATCAAAGAGTCGACCCTCAATCTCCAAGTTCTCGTGTTCCGTGAAGAAGTCGTCGAGCTCACGTACGTGTAGGATATCTCGAGGTTGTAGTTTATAGGTCGAGCTGTTGAAGGCGTGCTGGCTTGCTTTGTGTACAAGGTAGTCAATATCATGGAAGAGCATCGGTCCATAGTCGTCCACTGTCATAGGCACAGGCGCAGGACGAGGAGATATGACATCTATAGTAGCTGATGAGCCCCACCGACCAGATGTCGACCATGAGCGGAAGGACTTCACGGAGCGATTGAAGGCGTAACGAGCCGCGGAGAGTGGATGAAGGGCGATCGACGGGCGTCTCACAGGAGTACCAGTCATATTAGCCGATGTGTATGAGATGCTAGAACTACGTCGTTGGAGAGGGAGCCTGAGTTTCTGCATTGGCCTTGAGTAATGGCCACAAGTGAAAGAAAGGCAAGTGGACACACCAAGCCTTTGCCCGTAAAGACATCGAATGGGAAGGTCTGTGTGGACATAGGTCTACGTCTGAACGACGACATGGCCTCGTCTTTCGCACTGGTAGCCGGCGAGAGATTGATATCCGACGTGGGTAGGGGCGAAGCACATGTCGGGCTCATTCTAAGTATCTCTTCTGATTGCGTGTGTGCCTCGTAGGGTGGTTGTGGCGATAATGGTGGGTACTCACGCATCTCGAGGTGACCAACGACGGCAGTGGCAGTGGCAGAGACGCAACCGTAGCAGACAACTATACAATACGGTAGGGGCAGCGACAGGAGTAACATGACTCCTGAGGCTGCCTCCTTTTCGAGTGGCCGCCTTCCTCACGATAGAACGTGACGAAGCCTGTCTGATAACTGCCCTCCTGACCATACGTTGTGTGCTTGCTGCACTCTGGTGGATTAATGGGGTTGAAAGTGCCGTTTGTTATGGGGACGGGAAAACAAACCGTACAGACGAGTTTGCGATTTTGATTCGATGCGTTCCAAGAGCCGCTTCAACTGCGAGAGACAGCCTTACAAGAGCTCCAAGCCTTAAAGAGGCAGACTTTAATCAATGCGGGAGCTGGCACTGTCCAACTGGCGTCCCTTTGTCTCCAGTTAGCCACCCTCACAAAATGTCTGCGACGCCAGCCGCCGAGGTGCGCACGCCTCCAAGCACGATCCCGCGCAAGAGACCCCCGCCAGACGTTGACCTGAACAATATCATCGAAGGCGGGCGCGCGACAAAGCGCCAGCGCGGGTCAGATTCGTATGCGGAAGGTGACGAAGACGGGGCGTTCAAGCCAGATAATCTGAAGGAATATGGGATGAAGCTTTTGAATGCCGTCAAGGGATATAAGGAATCTGAGTAAGTTTGTTGGCTGAGGGACGTGGAATCGACCGGAAGACGTGAACCCGGTATAAATGCGCCGATTCCATCCCGTTTTTATACCCCAAAGGTGCAGAAATTATTCTGATGTACACATACAGGACCGGCCGCCTCCTATCCCTCGACTTTCAACGACTCGTCCCGAAGAAACTTTACCCAGACTACTACAAGATCATCGCTCGGCCGGTTGCTTTAGACACAGTGAAGAAGAGGCTAGACGAAAAGGCGTACAAGCACCTTCGTGAAGTCAGAGATGATTTGAACTTGATCTTCCGGAATGCGAAGACGTATAACATGAAGGAGAGTGGGATCTACGTCGATGCGCAGACATTACAGGTACATACAGAGCACCAATTTTGATAAGTACTAACCTTCGAATTATAGAGATTGTTGTTCGAGGAGTGGCGGGGTATCACTGGTTCGGAAGACCAGGCTCCAGGGACGGACGAGGAAGATGCGGCACTTCCACCTGTTGTGAACAATCAGGGAGCTTTGGAAGCTCTTATGACCGAAACGACTGTCAAATTGACGCAGTTCACGGATCCAAAGTTGGTCGACACAAACATGACGAGCGTACAGAACCTGACATAGAGCGCAGTGGCACACAACTTGCATTCTACTTCATGGAGCTTCCTGATAGAAAAACCTATCCGTCTTACTATTCGGTCATCACCAAGCCGGTTTGTTTCAAACAGATCCTGGTCAGTCGTATAACGAGCGTGGGGCCGTATCTAACTTTCCTATAGGCTAAAATTAAGCGACACGAGTACAAAACATCGAGCACTTGGGCAGCCGACGTAGATCGCATCTTTTCGAACGCGCAAAAGTTTAATGAAGACGGTAGCATCGTGTATAACCAGGCAACCGCGTTACAGGTACGCCTCCATTCAGGTTTCGTCAAAGTTAACATTAACTCGCTGTCCAGACACACTTTAATGAGTTGCTCGCCGAATTCCCACCTGAATACAAAGTCGAGAGGCCAAAAGTTAAAGTGGGCAGACCGAAGAAAGAGCCACAAATAAAGGTAGAGGCGACACCGCCTGTCATTCCCCCCCCGCAACGGACCTTACGTGGCCGACCTTCAGAAGGGAGTGCGCTGAAGACAACGGAGACAGTCAAGCCGAAGCTTGAGCCCGAGGGCAAGCCTTCGCCGACGCCAGCACCCAAGCCTATTCCATCTCGACAGCAATCTGGTACGCCAGCGAATGCTGGCACGCCAGCAGCGAGCAAGCCCGCAGCGGCCGGCGCAGGCATTGTGCCCCCGTCAACCTTCGGCACGCGGGCAACCTCTCAAGCTGCGCAAAGCCAACGGCCGTCTCTTCCGATCTACCAGCAGCCCGTCGTGCCAAGTCGTTCCTCTGGCTACCCGCCACGGACGCTCCCACCAGGGCCACCAGTACAGGCCTCGTACGCGTTGGGGTCTAACAACGTGTTGCCCGAGGGTATCCCACACAACCCCATGACGCTCGTGACACTCAAGACGCTCCCGATTGGGCGGATGATCTACCTCGACGCACTCGACGGGGTGAGCACCTGGAGCATCCGTCTCGCCGGCGGGACGCGCGAGTCTGCGGTGAGCATCGAGGGGATTGAGGTCGAGCCGGACGAGGAGGAGGGGGAGGAGGAAGAGGCGGCCGCTGTGAAGCCGCGGAACAAGCGGACCACTCGGAGCGGGTTGACGAATGGGAACGGGTATCCGAAGGGGAAGATCTCTGACAAGTACCTGCGGGAGCTGCAGGTCAAGCTCAATGGGCGGCCCATCACGCCCGAGGTAGAAGGGGACGACCCGCTGGCGCGACAATGGACGGTGGAGCTGTGTGCGGGGGGGAGTGTACTGGATATCGGGGCGTGGCGAGTATTCCTGGACCAGGACTAGTTGTCATTACGAGCTCGGGAGTTGAATGGGTTCTAGCGAGCCGTAGCCGGGACCCGGGAGCCGGCGGCTGGCAGGCTGTGGTGTGCGTGTGCACTGCTTTGTCGTGTTCTCTTTAGACCCCATCCGCCCAAACTTCTTCGCCACGCAGCCTTCGTTGTTCGTTGGCACTACTTAGACCCCATTTTCTACCCTGAGTCGCGCGCCGTTTCCGTTGCTGCCGCTACCACCGCTGCTGCTGCTGGACTTGATTGACCATGGTGAGCCCTGAAGAGAGCCAGCGCCGAGCCTCGCCGGGTGGTGGTGGCCACGGCAGGGGATCGTTTCGCACGGTGTCAAAAGCATTAACACGCTGACGTCGCCCTGGTTCTGCAGCCACCGAGCCTACCAATGTCTTATCACCGGCAAAATGGCGGCGCCGCGCGATTCCACTTGGTCGACTACGAGGAGGAAGACGCGCAGCTCATCGCTCAGTATTACAAGTGTCCCCAGCCAGTATTCGAGGCGAGTACCGTCCCCACGACGAACCCACGAACGAACTGCCTCCCCCCTCGCCACACTTTCTGACACGTGCTTCTTCCAGGGCGCCGAGGTTCACCAGCAGCAGAGCGTCGTGTTGACGAGTGCGAATCGTAACCACTCAAAGCCCCTTTCCAGAACTCCTGCAATGACCCAGATCCACGGAAAGTAGTCTAGAAACCCTTGCCTACTTTGCCACCGCCCCTTTCGCCCGCTCCGCCCCTTCGCCCGCTTCTAATCCTATGGTACATTTGTTTTGTCCGTCCGGGTCTTTGCTTGTTTCATTCATGCCCATGCCTTTCTTTGGTCGCTGGTGTTCCCTTTCTTCCTCCTTATTCTCTTCCCCTTTTTGGGCTTTTGGCTCTTTTGGGTTCCACATGTGGATTGTAGTCTACGGCCCCTGTCAATTCTGGATGGTGGACTTGCTTATACTTACCCGCGCCGTTCGTTGCCGTAATTCTTTCTATTAGCTTACTCTCAATCAGCACAATACATTCGAACAACTTATTATCACACGCTGAAGAAGCGGTTAGCAGTTGCGTTATGCGGTCCTTGATAGACAGCCCCGCGGAGTTCGCCGCAACTGCCTTGACCACCATCCACGACTCATAGCTCAAATGAGTGTGTTACCAATCATCAATCTCGATCTGTTCCGCCAGGACCCGGCGAACGATGCTGCAAAGGCAGAGTGCGTCAAGGTCCGTCAGTGACTCTTTCTCATGTTGTATGAATCCTGATTTCTGACGGCAAGTAAATCAGGCTGCAGAGGCACTCATCACGTACGGGGCGCTTGTCGTCAAGGATTCGAGGGTGACCGAGGCGGACAATGAGAAATTCCTCGATCTACTCGAAGGTACGTGTAGCATTGACACCAGTCCGACATAAGATTGCTCTCGTAGCAGCTATGAAGGAGCGAGTTAACTGGCGTCGGTCGGACTGGGACTGATTCTCCATTTACTGAAGACTACTTTGCACACCCCACTGAGGAACTCAAGAAGGACGAACGTCCTCAATTCAGCTATCAAGTCGGCGTCACCTTGGTCCGTTCTTTTCACTCATTAGGGTTTGGTTGACACTCCCATCGATTCTGATTCAATCAATCGCTGGTTTTACAGGAAAACACGGAGAAGCCCAAGTGTAAAGTCGACCAGGATTGCCTGCGTATCATTGAGAAGCTCGACCCCACAGAACGGCCCTTGGATATCCTTGGGCATGGCGCTGGTTCGTTCTCCTCCCACCTGCGCACCACATCCAGTAGGGTATTGATAGTAGATCAGATCCCAAATGCCGCTTCTTTTGGAAGATGACCGAAAAACCACCGTACGAGTCCGCCTTCCCCTCACTCAATATGCCCAATGTCGTCCCCGAGACGTTGAAGGGTGTCTGGGAGGATACGCTGAACAAGTGGGGGACCTCCATGAAGAATGCGTGCGTGATGCTGTTCACTTCAAAAGTACCACCGAACTGACAACAGACGCCACAGCGTTGAGGGTGTTGCCGAGATGACCGCCTTGGGATTAAATCTGGATCGTGGTGCTTTCAAAGATTCTGGGGGGTATGGGTACGATTTCCACGATTCTCAGTGTGGTGTGGATGACTAACGGGAAGTCCAGCCCGCACCTCCTCGCACCAACCGCCTCCGACTTGGTCAAATACGGCAAGCAAGACACGATCCTTGCGGGGTTCCACTCTGACCTCAACTTCCTGTCCGTCATCTCTCCCCTACCCGTCTATTCTAAGATTAACTCTTCCGTCGCTCAGGACGATCCATGGCCGCTCGCGCTACCCGGGCTTGCACATCTGGGCACGCAACACGGGCAAGCGCATCGCAGTCAAGGTGCCTCCAGGCCGGTACCTCCTCGTCCAGGCGGGCAAGCAGATCGAGCACCTCACCGGCGGGCTGATCATGGCCGGTCTGCACGAGGTCGTGGTCAACTCGTCCACGCTCGAGGTCATCGAGAAGCGCAAAGTCGAGAATCCCGACCGGCCACTCATCAGGATCTCGAGCACGTTCTTCTGGCATTTGAACAGTGATTTTGATCTGGAACCGATTCCGGAGCTGAAGGCGCGTGTCGAGAAGTTGGACGAAGAGGTTGGCACTTATCCGAAGATGAAGGTTGGGGATCAGGTTTCTATGTGAGTGCAATGTTTTTTTGGTGAGGTTCAGATGGGGATCCTGATCTCGGGGATACAGGGAATTGAGGCACATTGCACTTATGGCTTGACGTGGACTCCCAACGTTTCTCTTGGATGCAGCACGTATCTGTAGGATATGCATATATGAACGAAATCAAGAAAGGTCACCATTATTGTTGCCTATTGAGGGCATCTAAGTCCAAATCTTGGAGCCGGGAATCCTTCAAAAGAGTGTGTTAAAACAGGTTCTATGTGATCCTAACTCTGGGGAACCTGTGAGGGAAATCAAAGATGTGTAAAGGGATAAAAAGGTCCGGCGTGGACTTACAGCGGGTTGTTGCTGAGACTTGGTAGAGTTGATACGCGTTGCAGTGGACTCTGGTGCCACCTTCTTCAAGAATGTCACGATCTTCGCGTCGTTTGCCTGTCTGTAGTTGAGCCCGATCTCTGGCTTCTTCGCCAGCAAGTACTGGAGCCCGATGACAGGGGCCGTGCCACTGAGCTTCGCAAAGTCAGTACAGCCAAGGCTCTGGACTTTCGGCGGCAACCATCTCTTGTATTCTCCCTGCTTTTCCCTCTGTCCTTGCTGGCGAGCCAAGAGGGCCCTGCGAGCGGCGGGAGAGGCGCGCACTGGTGCTGTGCTGGAGGGCATACCAAGTAGAGAAGCGGTGACAGCGGTATCCTGTGAGTTGGAAAGCTCTCGTGCGATCGTAGCCGTCGGCTCAAGAATGTTTTGTTCAAACTTGCGCTGGTTGAGTCGCTCGTAGACTTGTTCCCGTGGACCACTGATGAGCGCCTCTTGGAGCTGTTCAAACTCGCTCAGCATCATCTTGTCATAGAGGTTGTCGAGCCGCTCGAATTCGGCGTCGCCAGTTTCGTCCATCTCATCCTCTTGTTCTTGCTTCCTGTATCGTCCCTCTCGCCTGCCTTCTCGCCTTCCCAGGCCGCGGCCTTCGCGAGATCGCAAGTGTGTTTGACCCTCTCGGTCTCCTCGAAGTGCCCCGCCCTCGTCTGTTCCTCGTCGGTTGCGGAAGGCGACACCGCCACCACCGCGCCTTTGCCCAACTCCTTCAACTTGAGCCAAATTATTTCCTTTTCCAAATGAGCGAGAAGCTGGACGCCCACTGGCTGCCCCGCTCTCGTTGTCTTCAGAACGGAGGCTCCGAAATGCTCTGCGTCCATGCATTTTGATGGACGCACGGTACACTCTCTCCGCTTCAATATCTTCCAGTGGTATGGGTTGTTCTTGCTCCCTAAAGATATCCAAGCGATCCTCTTCTGGGATTCGGTTCCCAGGTGGTTGAGGTTTATGCTTCCAGCCACTGGGTTTGTGTAAAGGTTTCTGATGGAGCACTACGGATGTAGGTTCATTGGTTAAGAATGTGACTAGTGGAGGTTTGCCTCACCGACTTCTATGTATGGAAGACTTCCTCCCAGTTTTACCTTGGCCTCCTCAAGCAGTGGTTTAATTTGTTCGGTCTCGAAAGCAGTTCTCTCTTGATTGGAAGACATAGAACGGGTCATTTGATGACTCGATACTTGCTCTAAAAAACATAAACATAAGGTGTGGGTCAAAAACTCTCGGCAATGGCAGCAACACGAAGGAACCTGCGTATATTCTCGAAGATCCAGAAAGCGGTTTTGAAATAAGAACGCGTAAGCTGCGTGCTGCGACTCGTTGAGCGAGCATGTTGCTGCCGTCACCAGATCCAAGGCCGACCAAACAAAGAATAGTACATGTGGTCCGTTGGTCTGAACCATCCGAGGTGTCCATGGAGATAAAATACCCTGTTTCCGACTGCTTCATCTAACTATGGACCTATGCTCAACTGCACGTTTTGTGACTTTAGAAGAGCGCTCGCCTACTCCTGTGATGCACCTTTCGGCCTATGGTGGTGCTGCATCTGCCATTGAGTCTTGTACCCCCCGTAGCTGCTCTATAAACTCTTTTATTTGGGACTCGATTTCGAGCAGAGCTGGTGACCCGTCTGTACGTCTCCGGTATTCTTGCGATTGCCATCTCGGAGTACTGAAACAATGTGAGATAGATTCTCACTACGCGTAGATTGACTTTTACCTCCTCTTGGTCATCTCCCGCGTCGATTAACCACTCACCTTCCAAGCTGGAATTTAATATACTGGAGGTTCCCCTGGCGGTCAGCGACTGTGTTCGACCCTTTTCATATCTGCACGCCTTTGTATAGGTGGCAGTGTTCGGCACTGTGCTACACGCTCTTGATTGAGGTTCCCAACGACTGCAGGGTTACAACTAATATTACACATTCCCTCCCGCGCCAAATATCCTGATATGAATCACGGCGATTCGCTTGCGGTATCACCTCAGCGTCACGGATATAGATAGCGACATTTCAGTAATCTCCTGCCCGTGATCTCCTCATCATATTGGCCTCCAGTCCGTCTCCAGTCCATGAACGCGTTCAGCGGCTGTTGGGCGATTCTCGC
>Ga0307513_10006366_pt1 | contig 15439 bp, 11 predicted proteins | sample 15_EM_MG_FD_202174 | JGI IMG/M metagenome (GOLD analysis project Ga0307513, IMG submission 202174) | Populus trichocarpa ectomycorrhiza microbial communities from riparian zone in the Pacific Northwest, United States - 15_EM | ecosystem: Host-associated > Plants > Roots > Unclassified | place... | reverse complement strand
CACCATTGCAACATATTTTCTTCAGGAGTTAAGTTCGGTTGCAGCGTTCCAGATTTTTGTCCAAAATCAACTCACCCCCCCGGCACCGTTCCACTCTTTATTGCCTGACCCTTGTACCACCTCGGAGCTTCCCCTTTCACGAGATCACCATGCTTCCTACACGTCGCGTCCTCCATTTTCCTACACGTCGCGTTCTTTATTTCCCACCCACCACCCCTACCGGATCCCCATGCGCCCAAATTGCCACCTAGGGATACATCGGCGGTAACGATCTCCCATGGCAAAGGCAGCAGCAACCTTCCCAGCGCCTCCAGCAGTGGAACAATCAATCCGATACGGTAACCAAGCGGAGGATATGATCATGTGTTCCCTTTGGCGTTGTCTTTTTCCACTTCTTTTCTATCTTTCTCTCCTTTCTCGTTTAGATATTTCCAATACGTGGGTTCTTGCTTTGGAAAATTGGCTGTTCATTGCCGTTTTCCTCAAACACTTTTTTTCCTCATCCGATGTGAAGTATTGAGATAAAGGGTGTTTTTAGATGCGAGTATAGAGAATCGAAGGCAATTTCTGACACTGGTGAAAAACCAAGCGAAAGTCAGCTCATAATCGATTTACGGTAGTGATCGGTTTTCGTTGCTCAATAGAAGGATATGGTTAATTCTGTAAGCTACGGGAGTGTCACATATCGTTAGGTAGTGTTTTAGATTACTAGGGAGCGGAATGGATTGTTCTAGTAGCTTAATAGTTACTAGAGGAGATTCTACCAACATGTCTTTTGTCATCATGGAGGATTATGGAGGAATCCGGACATTAGGGGGAATACAGATATAGGGTGTGCTCTACGAAGGGCTCAGGACGCGTTATTTGTGTTTTACTTATACACCTGTCCCCACGGTTAGTTTAGTTTTTAGGATAGAGCGAACGAAGTTGTGGAAGTAAGATCTCATATCCTTCCTACACAATGCCCGAGTTCCAAGCGAATCCTCTACCTTGTACCACTGCGCCACCCATTTTTCCACTTTGACATTATGGACATGGCTTGATGGAGGTCGTGATTTCATACCACCTCCCCCAGTTGTGAGGTCAAAGGTGAGGTTTGTAGGCCTTCTGCCCTCTTCGGCTCTCGTTCGTAAAGAAGGTTAGTACTGTACAGTCAGGGTTACTTTGGCGGCGAAATAAATTTGCACCTTGCATACAGACACCAGTATACTAGCTTGACTTGCTAAAAGCAATTGAATGGCCCACAGAGGTGTGCGCTATCGACCCTCGGAGGAGTCAGGATTGCTGTTCCGCCCGGCCCCAATCTCCTCTCGCACACCGGCACTTTTTTATATATCTTTTCTTTCTCAGGGAATTCTGTCCTATGCTGGGGTCGGGCGCCACGAACGGTAGAGAATACCTCGCCATGTCTGCGGTATTAGCGCTCAAATAATCCGGTGTATTCGGGTCCGGTATAGGCTTTATACCGTACGGTAAATAGTAGCTGTAAGGTGTAGAGGGGAAATATTATATCTCGTAACTATAAAATTTGATGCCGGATGATAGTGTCCCTTGCTATAGGGCCCACGTCGCTGAAAGTGCAAATGGATTAAGTTTCGTTAAAATAAGCAGATTTTGCATCACTGGGCTGAGGATTTGGTGGCTTCTTGACAAGACTTTGGAATTAAGCATCGGTTAGGATGTGGGGAGAACTGCGTGTAGGGAGCTATCATACAGAGAAAGAGAAATTTAAGCGCACAATACCGGCCTACAATGCTGGGGGACTGGGCGTATATTTAAAACCAAAGGTTAGGGTTTCTTTTCCCCGCATCACTTTAGGGGGTAAACCCTCCATCGTTTCCCCTCTCAAATCTTCAATGGAACCGAGGGCGTTCTTTCGCACCGGCCTAGTCAAGAGTGCACGGTGACTTCAGGGGAAACTGCTGCACCATATTGTATTGCATTGTGTCATGTGGGATGTGAGCTTGCAGTTCAACCCCGGATAATTAGACAAGTGACGGCTTGTGACGGGGTAGTAAAATGGCTAAGGAAGGGGTGATGGTAAGTGTTACCGTATTGACGAATATCAAAGGGGCCGGTGGTTATCTTCACAGAATCTGATAAGCTACAAGGCTGTGGGATGCTTTAAGTTAGATAATATGTAAGGGGCTCGGCTGAATCATGTACCGGTATAAGGGTAGGACTAATATGATGTAGACATATCAAGCCAGGCGATCTCACACCAGGCGCTCAAAAATGCTCGTTAATCGTGAAGGGTTTGTGGTGCCCCTTAGGACGGTATTATAATTTATAAGTATGTGGTTAGCCTCGCTCCTGATGCGGCGAACACAGCTAGAGCGTTGCTGGCAAAGTTTTTGGAGAGATTAGCTAGGCGGCGGTGAGACATCCATGAGGTTCCACAAGAGACCCCACCCCTTCAGCCTCCACTAATTCAATCAATCGACCGGTTCGATCGCCAATCCTCTACCAGTTCCCCAACGCCGAAGATGTCTGAGTATTGCTTTCACGACCACATCAACTGCAATAATACCAACTCCTTCAATGTGTGGAACAACCACTCTGTTACCGATGACCGGTCTCAAATATTGACCTGGTTATCGCCACTAGAACCTAGGCTAAGGCACAATGACATTCAGGAGAACCGGGTCAATAGTGTAGGGAAATGGGTGTTGCAGGCTGAAGAATTCAAAAGCTGGCGGGCCGGTAGTGGGGGAGCTGAATCCGATAACGCGGTTTTATTTTGCAACGGAGATCCGGGGGTTGGAAAGACTTTTATTAGGTAACAAAGGCGAACCTCGATGGGTAGGAGGGAAAGGACAAGTGTTGACAGGCAGTGAAGTTCATTGGTGATAGATGAGTTGTGTGATCAGGCTGCAGGGCAAAATGCCACCGTCGCATGTTTTTATTTTGACTTCGCCGCCCGAAAGGAGCAGTCCCCCACGAACATACTAGGTGCTCTGCTGAAACAACTTGTTTGCGGATTAGAGGCGACTCCAAAGGGGATATCATTAGCATACCAAAGCCAAAGATGTGCTATCGGTGGGCGGGGACCGCAGTTGGCGGATATTGTGAAGATGCTACATGCTACCATTTCCGAAAGGCCCACATTCATATGCATCGACGCGTTGGATGAATGTGAGGCCGGATACCGGGCTAAAATTCTCAATTCGTTTAATGAGATTCTACAACGGTCCCCAGGAACACGGATGTTCGTGACAGGAAGACCGCACATCGAGGCTGAGTTTAGGAAGCTTCTTTGTGGAAGAGGAACGGCCATACGCATCACTCCGCGGAGAGATGATATCATTAGTTATCTTCATAGCAGGCTGGACGAAGACACAACACCGGACGCGATGGACGGTAGTCTGAAGGCAGATATCCTGAGGAAAATTCCTGAAGATATTTCAGAAATGTGGGTAGAAGAAATGGCTTGGGAAAGCTGCCTTGAGCTATCTACTGACAAAAAATATCTAGATTCCTACTAGTCTCGCTGAATATTGATGCAATCCTGCAGGAAACCACAATTAGTCGCAGACGACAAAAACTCAACAGCATGACCGACGGGTTGGGGTTGGGGGGCGCATATGGTGGGACATTGAGTCGGATAAAGGGGCAGGGTGGGGAGAAAGCGATGCTTGGCATGGCCGTTTTGATGTGGATCTCTCACTCGGAGCGGCCCTTGAAGGTCAACGAACTGTGTCACGCCCTAGGAGTCGAAATAGGATCGGCCGATCTCGATGATGACAATGTCCCTTCAATAGGGACATTGCTCAGCTGTTGTCAAGGACTTGTTTCCATGGACAAGGGGGCTTCCACGGTCCGGTTAATCCATTTTACTCTTGAAGAGTACCTCCGGGCTCATCCTGAGCTTTTTGGTAGAGTTCACTCAACTATGGCAGAAACATGCCTAACCTATCTGAATTCCAATCAGGTGAAGGCCCTTTCCGCTACTTCCTCTCCCGATCTCCGAGTTACACCCTTTCTGGAATATTCTTCTCTATATTGGGGAATGCATGCAAAAAGAAATCTCTCAGATAGGGGGAAAAAGCTTGCACTGAAGCTGTTTGAGGACTGCAGTAGCCACATTTCCACAAAGCTCCTCTTGGGTGGAGATGCACGGAATTTCCTTCCTTCTACCAACAAATATTCTGGGTTCAGTGGTTTACACTGTGCATCCTTCTTCGGAATTGTCGAGATTGTAGCTGGTTTGGTAGAGGTAGAAGATTGTGATATCAACAAAACAGACTACACTGGCAGTACACCTCTTGCGCGGGCTGCTGAGAATGGGCATGTGGAAGTGGTCAAAATGCTACTCGGACGAGAGGACGTCTACCCCAACGGACAGGATACCGAAGGCCGATCACCGCTCCTCCGTGCCTCTGCTAAAGGGTACCAGGGGATTGTGGAGATGCTACTCGAACGGGCCGACGTGGACCCCGAAAAACCAAATATCTACGGCCGAACACCGATCTGGGATGCCGCTTGGAATGGACAGGATGGAGTGCTGAAAATGCTACTTGGGCGGGACGACGTCAACCCTAACAAACACGACATTTATGGCGAAACGCCTCTCTGCACTGCTGCTCTGATGGGGCACGAGGGGGCCATGAAAATACTACTCCAACGGCATGACGTTAACCCCAGCCAACAAGATAACTGCGGCCAAACACCCCTCCTGGGTGCTGCTAGGAATGGGCTCGAAGGAGCTGTGAAAATGCTGCTCGGGCGGCACGATGTCAACCCAGGCCAACCGAATATCTGTGGCCAAACACCAATCTGGGCTGGTGCCCAGAACGGGCACGAGGGGGTAGTGAAGATGCTACTTGAACGGGATGACATCTGCCCCAACGAACCGGATACCGAGGGCCGAACACCACTATGGACTGCTGCCCAGAATGGCCACGAGGGTGTCGTGAAAATCCTACTCGAGCGGAGTGACGTCGACGCTGACAAACCAGATGGGGATGGCCGAACGCCCCTCCATTGTGCTGCCTCCGGGGGGCACAAGCGAGTGGTGGGGATACTACTCGGACGGGACGATGTGAAACCAATAGACCAGATAAAAGGCGGCCGAACATCACGATCGTGGGCTGCTGGCTCTCGCCATAAGGGAATGTTAGCCCCACCAGAGCCCCCACCACCTACGCCTCCCAACGGTACATAAGGCTGGTGAGGAATTTCTCCACTCACCGCTTTCAACCACGGATACCCTACATGCTACTTCCTAAAGACGGCAACGGCCCCTCAAACATGCCCGCCCTAACCACTGCTCACCCCTTCCCATCTCCTAAAAAATAGGCTATGTTGGTAGAGAATAACCTGGGTTCCTTTTTCTTCCCAAGTCGCCGGAGGTGCTCTGTATATACACAAACTTGACTTTACAGAAGACCCTTTCTTTCTCGACCTCACCCAGACTCACTTTCTCTCCATGACCTTCCGCTTTTCTCAGACAACTTCAAACTTGTTCCAAATGCTTTCCCTAAATCCTCAAGTCTGATTTCTTCCCCTTACAAAATTTTCCTTGTCTCCGGCAATCCTTTACAGTCCTTGCATCTCCTGCTGTTCCCCAACCATCATAGTGTGACACTATCAGCCTTCCACCTTCCGCCTATTCCCTAGATATGGAACCTTTGTGAATTTCCAACACTTCTTACCTTCTCCCGTAGTTCAAAACAAAACCCTGTCGTAACCTCCGTCTTTCCTATCTTTCCCGAGTAAGATCGCCTATTTCTGTTGTGTTCAAATAGGCCGTGCGCCTCAGAATTTCCGCCACATCTACTCTTTCTTCTTTTGAGGTTGTAAATTCTCTGCAGATTTATTTTTTATTTATTCATTCCCTAGGGGTTTTTTTCCCTCCCCTCGGAAGCATGGCACGGTAGCGGTCTCAATACTATCAATGTGGGAAACGAGGGCACGGGAGTAGACGATGGACTAAGAGAATTCACGCGGAATATAGGCGCTTTGGGGGGAGGATATGGAATGTAAGTTTCACTGCTCGTACCTTTCATTCGCTCGCGCTCAACTCAGCGCTTCTGAAACTAAACCAACGATAGAGACAAGTGTATAATTGGGACACAAATACCACATCCTGGTCCTTTTATAGACCACCACACCTATCTCTGTATTTACCGCATGCCCTTATTCCTCCGTGCACTCCCGTGACAACAAAGGAAAGACATATTGGTAGAATCTATTGTTGAGAATTCTTCCGTATCCATACCATCTGCATGTCTCCTGAACGATCTTTCACACTCCCGTTACAAAGCCAAGCACATCCGCCCAACAAATGCAGGCATAGTGAAAACATGATAATATGTGGAAGGGTTTCTCACGACTTGAGAGCTAGCCGTTTGCTATAGTATAGAGGTGATTAGTGCTCACGATGAACATAGGCTAGATCATATTTACATACCACTTTCTTCCGGGCGTGAGTCGAAGGTGTGGTTGGGAGGCTATCCGCACAGGATTAGCGATAGAGAAAACTTCAGCGATAAGGCCAACACCGAAAACGGGTATTTTTTGCTCTAGGAGCCCATGCCACCCAGAGTGTTGGCTAACCTATTAATATTCCTTATAACAAGCCGGCTCTGCACCGCCAATTGCAGATCGCGCGCTCCCTCACTCCTAAAGATGAGGTTTGGGTTAGCATCTGAGTGCCCTTATAGAAAGCACTAGCAAGGAATAGATAAGTTAGATGCGCGATATTTATCTGCCATCTCGGCAGTTATTAATCTATTGAAAACCTAAATTTGAGATTTCTCTACCCCATGTACACATCGTCAGCAAATCTTCTCCCGCCCACTGCTCCTCCATACAATGTGTTATTTTGTGCTTGTATACGGCGCCTGGTGGGGCTTCGGGAGGTCATAATATTGTATTCCATAGTGGGGTGTAATATTCTGAAGTCTGGTTGCAGAAAGCTGGTGCCGTTGGCTATTTTGCGCCAAAAACAGCTATTTCAAAATCTCATAGCTCCACTGTCTGAGTAAGAAATTTCAAAAAGTTGCAAGAGGCATGAGAACAGCTCTTTTTTTTTCTGTAATGGAGACATCAGGCATGTCAATTAATAATTCTCGATTTTTTGTCCAATGGGGTGACAAGATCAGAAAGCGACTCAAGACCGGGCATGAGGGTGACATACAACCACCTTTTTTGCAGGGTATCTCTAGTTTCTCAATTCTATAAACCTTATACCGGGGTTTTCCTTGAAAATTACTCTCTGCCTGTTCCCGGTTTAATTTAGCCAAAAGTGGAATTCCCGGATTTATTGGGGGTGGTCAGGAGGTTGTTGGGGGGTGCTCGGTTTTAGCTCAGAATGGCCGTTAGCTGGAGTTTTTTGTCACCCGCCTTTACAGTATGTAAACTTGCCGTTTAAACCTGATCGAAGGTGGCTGTGTTGTGGCTGCGGGGGATCAATTGACTCCCCATAGTATCTAATTCGTCGAAAGAAAGCATAATATGTGTTTTACCCAGGGGCAGAGGGCACCAACCAGTGAGCCTATACAAAGACCTGTATCATATCCACCATACTGGATAGGAAGCCAACACTGAACTGCTGTTTTCAAATAGAACTCGTTAGGTATTGACGAGTGATGGTCCATGATGCATTTTTACTTCAGAGCCAGGTGGCGGTATTGCGGTTGCCTTGGAGGTAATAGCGCTGTCAGGTGTAGAAGTGTGCATGAACAGACTGACGGAATTAGTTTTCCTCGCACGAACCGTAATAGTCGTACTGGTTTTGTTCATGTATTGGGGAAAGGTACTGAAACGACGACTTGATCCGGAGGTAAGTAACCCGCAGCTCCTCGTAGAAAGGTGAAAAGGTTTAAAGGGGTTAGAGTAGGAAATGACAAAAAGGTAAGAAAACAAACAAAGGAGCCGGGAGTGGGCAATCACTGCTCGCACAGAAGGAACAGGTAGAGTATCGTCGTAGAATTGAAGCCGAAAGGTGAAAGAATGATAAAAAAAACAATAATGGATGAAGACAAGGAGAAAATTCCATTCACCGGCGAGTTCACTTCTCGCTGTCGCTGTTCGTTTCTCCCTGGCTCTATTCCACTCCGCCCGCTGAAAGGTCCACGGTCCCCCCTGGCTATGACAAAAAATCAATCCCATGCTGTAGCAACGAATAACTTTACTACCCAACCCTCCGCCACTCTAGCACATATCCATCGTGCGATTTTAAAAGAAATAAAACAAGCGCCTCCGGTAAAAACTATAGCCCAAATTCAAACTCCACAGTACAAAGTTGATCAGCGATTTTATTTAAGTGTTTGGGACTGAGAAAGAATGTAATCTGGTTCGGTTATAGCAGGCTCCTCTACGGGGACAGTACTACACCTCGCTTGGTGTGAATCCCGGGTCCGAGAGGGAGGTTGGAAGGCTACCGACACTTTTCACTCTTGCCCATCGAGGAAAATTAGTCCCGTAGGGAGCATGAAAGCCCCGAAGTGAACCCCCAATCCCCCTAATTACTCATAGCCCGGATTTTCCTAGAGCGAATGAACTACCAATAGCGCTACTCACTATCGCCGTGCGCCCGAGTTGGGATAGATATCCCAGGCTCCCCTTGTCTCCTTTTACCAACCGCAATTATTATTTTCCCCTTTCCTAGGGCATTCAGGAAGATGATGGGGTAGGTGGATGAACCCAAGTGAGCTCCCCAGTGGGTTGGAGAAAATCTTGTTATCCTTAGGACACTACAGTACCATATAGCATTTATCTCATACGGTAAATTGCACCTACAGCATCCAATACCAAAATATTGTATCTCCTACTATAGGATTCGATGCCGGGTAATAGCGTTTCTTACCATTGTGCTCCATATCGCAGAGATCGCTAATAAGTTGAGGTTTCTTGTATCGAGGGAATTTTATATTTACAGTCTGTGGATTAGGTGATCTTTCGGCGGGACTTAGTGGGGAGACCTCGGTTAGAGTTTAAGGATGATTGCGGGCGAAGGAATATGCCGAAGGGAAGGTAATACCGTAGGATGTCGAGGGGAGCGCTATTCGGTGCTTAGAAGAGGGGCCCCCCCACTCACCTGGATTCCAGGCCAGCCCTCAACACACCTTCTCCGGTTCATGTAGCCCTGTTAGGATCGAAGGTACTGTTTTGTGCTGATCTAGTTAAGGGTGTTTTGTGGGGCTACGGGAGGTCACAGTATAATGCTAAATTTGGTTGCTGTGCTGTAATTTACGTAAACCTACCGTTTAAATAGGCGGGCAGCTAGAATCGGTCCTCTGGACGAGTGATGGTTTGTGATTGCCTTATGAAGCAGCGGGGAAGGGGCAGTGATAATTAGGACATCTCTCAGAGAAAATAGCATCCAATTGTGGCAGGATGTGCGAACAGACTGAGGCGGACTGGGGTTTTTTTTGGGCACTCTTCACGGATCACACTGTAGTAGTTCTGTTGCCATTCTGGGGTAGGGTATTCATAGTAAATTAATAGCCGATTTTTGAAGGGTTCAGAGTGGGGAAAAATGGGGCATATTTGGAATACCGTACCGTTGCTTGAGCCGCTCGCCACCATGTTTCCATCATTGTGCTTGGCACGGCACCTTCTGTAAAGAGTCTAGCCACCATAGTTCCGCCACGCCTACTGAAAACACAGAACACTTTACCGAAGTAATGAGCCAAACTAATCCTGTGATTACCCCATAGTATTTCTTCTTCTGTGTACTGTTGCCTTGCTCGTTCCGGAAACTTTAATTTGCCATTAAGAATCACCTCTGCACTAAGAGTATCGTTCTGACGGCATTATTTTCAGATTTCGAAGACGGTTAGCCCGGAGTTTCTCTTGGCTAATTTAGCGGTATCATACAGTATCATACATCCCGGATGGTGAATCATCCTAGGCCGGGCAGCGGGTTATTCATGGCATCCAACCACTCTTTGAATTAGTGCACAGCGCTGTGCTTCTCTGCACAGTACTTGGCTGTCTCGTATGAAGATCAAAAAGTAGAGTCCATATCCTCACAGCACTTAGGATGGTATTGTTCCTTAGCATAAATAACCGAACATGTCCTCGCAACGTTCTAGAGCACCACTTGGCACCCACTCCCCCTCACTCACGAACCCCGCCATTCCTTTACCACAACAAAAAACTATTATTCAAGCAGATGGACGGTATGACACTAATTAGGATTATGTATTTATTTTATTTTCAAGTATTTTTTAGTTGTGGCTTTTGACAGTTAGTTGAGAAGTCGGGTATCGAGAAGGCACACTCCGTTGCATCGCACAATACGGTACTGGCACAAGGCTTCAAAAACAGAGTTCCCACCCGCATCGACATCAGCGAAAACCACTATGCTGCGATTCTGTATTTGTAATGGGTTAGGCATTTTAAGCGAAACTTTAATTTCGGGTGTTCGCTAACTGAGAGACTGCACCGATTGGGTCTCTCGCCTCCCGGCTTTGCTTTCAATGGCGGACAGCCGGTACAGAACCCGCCAACTGCGCGCGCCACAGCCTTAATCCGCCGATATCCAATGGGGGCCATGCTCCTAACCGGCGGGCCTCCTGATATCTAAATCTTGCGACTGACCCATTCATAATGCTCGGTTTGCTTGTATATACGCAGAGCAGACAGCTTCACGGCAAGCGCGCGAGGAGATCGTTCGTGGCAGCCAGGGATTTGTGCTCTAACGGTACAGTACCGTGCATCCACGCAGGGCTTGGAGATGTGCGTAATCTCCGGTTGCACAGGTAGAACATTGTTTGGCCACGACTTGGAGGATATTGACTGGGGGGTCCCAAGGTATCGATTAGGTTCCACAAAAACCCCCACTTTTATTCAGCCCTGAGGAATTCCAGTACCGGCAGTCGAATGACTCCATCGTCTATCATCTACAATATTCTAAGAAACGGAAAACGGAAAACGGAAAACGGAAAACGGAAAATGTCTCAATCATTCAGTAATAATATCAACGCTTTCAACACGAGTGTTAACTTTGCCGCTGCCGATAATCGATCTAATATCCTAGCCTGGTTATCTCCGCTGAACCCAAAGTTACGGCACCAGGACGTTCAAGACAGCCGAGTTGAAAATGTGGGGGAATGGCTCTTGCAAACCGAGGAATTTAGAAGCTGGCACGCGGGCGGTGGGGGAGGTGAATCCGATCACGCAGTTTTATTTTGCTATGGGGATCCGGGGGTCGGAAAAACTTTTATTAGGTAACATGGAAGAAGCTCCAGAAGGGGAATGACAAAGGCAAGCGCTGACAAGATGCGATGTTAGCTCATTGGTGATAGACAGGTTATGCGATCAGGCTAGGGGCCGGGGGGTGGCGGTTGCATGTTTTTACTTCGACTTTGTAGCCCAGAAGGAGCAGTCATCAGCGAGCATGCTGGGTGCCCTGCTCAAACAGGTTGTGAGCGGACTGGAAGAGATACCCGAGAAAATAGAGCAAGCATATGAGGAACACAGAATGGTGATTGACGGACGGGGACCGCAGCTTGCTGAGATTGTGAAAATGCTGCAAACCACTAGTTCCAGGAAGCGCACATTCATATGCATAGACGCTCTAGATGAATGTGTCGCGAGATATCGAGTTAAGCTTCTCGATTCGCTTAGTCAGGTTCTGCGAAGGTCTCTAGGCACTCGGGTGTTCATAACAGGAAGGCCGCACATCCAGGGTGAGGTTGCGAAGCGTCTTCCTGGAAGAGTAATAGCTATACGGATCACTCCCAGGAGACCTGATATCATCGGTTATCTTAAAACTAGATTGGACGAAGACACGACTCCGGAGGCGATGGACAGCGGCCTGAGGGCAGATATCCTGAAGAAAATTCCAGAGGAGATTTCCGAAATGTAGGTACCGGTGGAAGCAAGGACACAGGAAAAGCTGTCTCGACTTATCTGATGACTGATACATATCTAGATTCCTGCTAGTCTCATTAAAAATCGATGCGATCTTGCAGGAAACCACTATTAGTCGTAGGCGACAAAAACTCAACGCAGCGGCCGATGGCTTAGGGTTCGGAGGCGCTTATGGGGAGATGCTGAGTCGGATAGAACGACAAGGCGGAGCGAAATCGCGGCTCGGCATGGCTGCTTTGATGTGGATCTCTCATGCGGAGCGACCCTTGAAAGTCGGCGAACTGTGTCACGCTCTTGGGATCGAGATAGGATCGCCGGATCTGGATTCCGATAATGTTCCTTCAATAGAGACGGTCCTAGCATGCTGCCAAGGACTTGTTGCTGTAGACCAGAAGGCTTCCACGGTCCGGCTAATCCATTTTACAGCTGCAGAGCACCTCCGGGATCACCCACAGCTTTTTAGTACAGCCCACTCCACAATGGCAGAGATCTGCTTGAGTTATCTGAATTCTCATCAGGTCAAGGCGCTTTCGGCATGCCCCTCTCCCGATCTCTCCGGAACACCCTTTCTGGAATATTCTTCTCTGTATTGGGGGATACACGCAAAAAGGGATCTCTCGAATTTTGCCAAGCAAATTGCGCTGAGACTATTTGACAACTACGATAACCACATTTCCACGGAAATTCTCTTGAAGGCAATGGAATCTGGTTTATCCCCCGTTACTTTCAACAGACCTTCGTTGTTTAGTAGTCTACACTGTGCATCCTTCTTTGGGATTGTCGAGATCGTAGCTAGCTTAGTAGAAGCTGAATTCTGTGACATCAACCAAGCAGACTGCACAGGTAGTACACCTCTGGCGTGGGCTGCTTCGAATGGACACGAAGAAGTGGTTAAAATACTACTGGGGCGGAACGGCGTCGACCCCGGTAAACCCGATGGGAACGACCGAACACCACTCTTGTCTGCTGCAGAGAATGGACATGGGGGAGTGGTGGAAATTCTACTCAGACGGGACGACGTGAACCCAGACAAACCAGAATGGTGCGGACGAACCCCACTCTTGTGTGCTTCTTTGAATGGGCACGAGGGAGTAGTTGAGATGCTACTCGAAGGGGGAGGTGTCAACCCCGACAAACCTGATGGGAGCGACCGAACACCACTCTTGTGCGCTGCCCAGAATGGACATGAGGGAGTAGTCAAAATCCTGCTCGGGCGGAACGACGTCAGCCCCGACAAACGGGGCATGTACGGCCGGACACCGTTCTGGAGCGCAGCCTATCATGGCCAAGAGGGAGTGGTGAAAATTTTGGCTAGGCGGGGCGACGTCAATCCCGACAAACCAGATATCAACGGACGAACACCTCTCTGGGGCGCTGGCCAGAATGGGCATAAAGGTGTGATAAAATTTCTACTCGGGCGAGACGATGTCGGCCCCAATAAAGGGGACATCTACGGCCAAACACCGCTCCGGGGCGCCGCCCAGAGCGGGCACGAGGGGGTTGTTAAAATACTGCTCAGACGGGAAGATGTTAACCCTGACAAACCGGATGATGCAGCCGAGACGCCACTCTGGTGGGCTGCTTTAAATGGCCACGAGGGAATGGTACAAATCCTACTCGGGCGAGGGGATGTTAACCCTGATAAGGCAAATGACCACGGTCAAACACCCCTCTGGTGTGCTTCCGAGAACGGGCGCGAGGGAGTGGTGAAAATTCATAAAAATAGGCTAAGATTGGTAGAGAGTCTTGCGGTCCTTATTCCTTCTGTGCTGCCAGCAGCGTCCTATATATACACAAAACTCTCATACAGGAAACTTCTTCTCCACCGTTCAAGTCCGCTCTTCCATCATCGTCACTTGCCTTCCAAACCGCGCCCTCAACTTTCCAACCGATTTCCTCCTTCAATCCCTTCGCCCGTTTCAACTACTTACAGACCTTTCCTGAATGCTCCTTCCCAAACTTTCGTCATACCTTTGCCTGTTTCACTATTATCAAAGTGTGACACTCGTTCGTTGCATCCTCTAGCTAACACTAGTTCCAAACCTTTGGTACCCCTAGTCTGATTCATGAATCCTCTCAAAACATCTCCGCTGCACCTAACCATTCGTCCTTACATGCCACCGCTTCAACTTCCATGCTTTCAAGCACTATCCCAACAAAACCTATCCTGATCCAAACCTTCCGTGTAGTACAACCGTCGTAGATATGGAACCTTTGTGAATATTCTAACAAAAATACTGCTCGAAAGGGATGAGGTTAGCCCGGACAAACCAGATATCAACGGCCGAACGCCTCTTTCGTGTGCCGCCTGGAATGGGCACAGTGGAGTAGTGAAAATACTCCTCGGACGAGGCGACGTCAACCCCGACAAACCGGATATCCACGGCCAAACGCCACTCTTGTGTGCTGCTGTGAAAGGGCATGAATGTGTGGTGCGAACACTACTCGGACGGGACGACGTGAACCCTGACAAAGGGGGTATCTACGACCGAACACCGCTCTGGAGTGCTGCCTTTTATGGATACGAGGGAGTGGTTAAAGTGCTACTGGCGCTGGCCGATATCAACGCCGACAAACCAGATAGCAACAGTTGGACACCACTCTGGTGTGCCGCTTATAGTGGGAACGTGGGAGTGGTTAGAATGCTGCTCGGGCGGGACGACGTCAACCCTGACAAACCAGATCGCTGCGGCCGAACACCACTTCATAGTGCTGCTAACAATGGGCATGAGGGAGTTGTGAAAATACTACTCGGACGGGATGACGTCAGCCCTGATAAACCGGACTTGTTTGGCTTAACACCGTTCTGGTATGCTGCTGGTGGTGGCCATGCGGAAGTGATAGCGCTATTACAGCCCCCAGCATCCGCGACTCCCAGCATCGCCTATAGCTGCGGAGGAAATGTTTCCCCCTCCGCTTCCGGCGCCGGATAACCTCCGTCCTATTTCCTCCTAGACCGCAACGACCCCCACTCCCGTCACTTCCTGCCTCCTCCTACAGTCTGAAACACCACCTGCTAGTAACCGCCGCCTTTCCTTTCCCCCCAGAGTAGGCCCGCCACAGAAACTTTAACTAAATCATTTCCTTAAGTGGCAAGAAATCATTTGCCATTGGGATCCACAGATCAGTCACATACCCTGTCAAATCACTACACACCTTCCTCTATGAAGTCAGATCGAGATTTACCAACTTCTAATTGTAGTTTAGACTTTGGGGTGGTTGTAAGCGATTTATATTCCATGGAGATATGATGGTGTGGTTTGGAGTTTTCATTGTCTTGGGTTTTATTTTTGCCCCTCCGGTTCTTGATCTACTTTACCCCTAATACATTTTTTCTTCCTCCCCTCCGAGGTATTGCCATGGGCGTTGTTTGGACGCAAGTAGAGAAGTGAAAGTAGTTCCTGACACCGGTGATGGGCGACCCTGTTGGAAATGTTCGGTGCTGCTCACCATACTAAGCCCCGCCCCCTTGGGCACTTAACCCCCGGCCTCGCACTTAGCCCGGCGGCCCCGCACCTATCCTACCTCGATATCGTTCAGACAAAGAACTATCTGACATGCGCGCTGGATCAATACATCCATCGGAAGGAAAGCGAACACCCGGAAGCATATC
>Ga0307513_10006365_pt1 | contig 15439 bp, 18 predicted proteins | sample 15_EM_MG_FD_202174 | JGI IMG/M metagenome (GOLD analysis project Ga0307513, IMG submission 202174) | Populus trichocarpa ectomycorrhiza microbial communities from riparian zone in the Pacific Northwest, United States - 15_EM | ecosystem: Host-associated > Plants > Roots > Unclassified | place... | reverse complement strand
GTACACATGTTTAAAGTATATATTTTATTTTATTTGTAATATATCAAATATTTAAATTAAATTAAATACATTCCCCCCAATGGGGGGGATAAAATAAGCAGAAGGGGGCGGCGTGTGGAATACACGCCGTCCCCGTCGTCACTAACGACAGTGGAGAAAAACCCCCCCAACAAAGGGGGGGTAAACGAAGTTAAACGAGGGGGCAGTGTGTGGGTTATACGCCGCCCCGTCGTTTTTAAAAGAATCCCCCTCATCGACGGGGGGGGTGAATAAGTGGGAATGGGGCGGTATGTGGGTTACACACGCCGCCCCCCGTCGCTGACGCCGTGGAAGCGAGGGGTAGGAATGAGGAGGCACGCATGCGCGCCATCCTCCACCCCCCGTCGTCGTCGTCGTCGAACACTACGGAGGACAACGACGCACGCGTCGTTGCCCCCCTGCCCTCCACCCTCCCCCGTTATCAACGAACTCCGGGGAACGACGACGAGCGTCATCATGGTCCCCCCGCCTCTCCTCCCCTGCTTGTATCCCCTGCCCCTGCCTCCATTCCGTCCCACTCTTCCTCTGTCGCCCTTTTGCTGGTTCTATCGGCGGTGACGTGGCACTGGGGGTCGTCATCAGGGTCGTCATCGTCGTTGTCGTTGTCGTTGGCCGGTGATGACGTGGTGGTCGGGATGTTGGCGGTGACACGGGAAGGTGGGCAGTGGTTGTCGTCGGGTGACGTGGCGGTGATTCGGGTGGTGCTGGGGGTCGAGAGGGGCGGTGACGTGGCGGTGGTGGCAGTCGAGATGGGGCGGTGGTCGTGGCAGCGACGGCGGCGGGTTGTAGCCGGTGACGTGGCGGTCTTGGGTCGTGTGGGTGTTGACGAGCTCGCCCCGGGTTGGCCCAAATGTGGGCGTTAACCGGGGCGCCTGACGACGGCGGTGGCGGTGGTGGCGGCGTGTAGTGGTGGTAGTGGTGGATGGTGGTGGTGGTGAGAAGAGAGATGGGATGGTCACGATGTGTGACACTAGTGACATTTCAACCGTGGTTGCTCAATTTGGCAACACGCGGGCGCTTATTACTAATTAACTATAATTGTATTAAAATAATTACTATTAGTTATAAAAGTTACTGATAAAATTAAAATTCATTACAAATGGACCTGGATTCCGTTCCAGTCGATTCCGGGTGTGATTCTGTTCCGGGTATTCCTGTGACCGTTCCGGCGGAATTTGAATTCCGGTCTGAATTCCGCCGGAATGGAAATTACAATTTAGCAGGCACCTCTGCTAAATTTCCATTCCCCCGGAATTCCCGGAATGACCCGGATTCCGGGGGATTCCACCTGGAATACGTGGGGGACTGTAAAGAACTCGGGCTTCAAGAAGCATGGATACCGCCGATACAACATTTGGGTGTCCAGAGCGAAAATTTCCAGTTGCAAGCAATTTAGCATAGTAAGAAGCAGTGTAGAAGAGGAAATCCCATTGAGGGTTTGGAAGGTCATTCAGGGCCACAGAAATCTCAATGATAGTGGAGATGACGACGGTGAGGATTTCTGAATCCAAGCTGTCATAGGTCGTTGCGTAAACCTGGTTCCTGAATGTATGTAAATACCAGCAGAAGAAAGTATGGGCATGGAAACTATGCAGAAGATGAAGGTCATTGGGACTTGAATGGATAATGGTTGAGAAAAAAGAGTGGATAGACAAGGACCATTGGAGCACAAATTCTGGGGTAAATATGAATGAATGTCATGTTTTGGTACTGTATAGTATATTAAACTCCGCACCAGTCTTAATTTCACCTTTATTAATGCTCCAAATGGCATGGGTTAATGAAAATGGGGAGATCATCAAGGGTGGCGATTTCTGCAGTTCAATTACTCGATAGAGTCTGCGGGCTTTGGAATAGACTGCCGCTAGTAATCGAAGGTTGCATTCTGCGAAATGCTTTGATAGTGTGGGGGAAAATTCTTGGTCCGGATCGACAATATCTAGAATGGCAATGGCGTTCTCCTCGGACAGGAAACGAGAGTCGAATTTAAATATGGTCAGCATGTGGGATAAAAAGGGAGACTTCTGGTCGAGATCCTCGGAGGTTTTAAGCATGAGGAGAAGTTGGAAGTATCTGTTCCGATATATTTGCGGCAATGTACTGTTGACATCCTTCCCAATAATAGAGGAAGAAATATCATGGAGGCAATGAAATTGGGCAAATAGATAGGGTTCAGGTGGATTCATGTCATTTCCCCACGCTATGTATCAAATACCCTTGACAGCATCATAAAGCGGTTGTGTAGGTCGATGGTGTCTGCTGTGAAGTTCACCATGTATAATGTTTAAGAAGATGCAGTTGTGAAAGCTCAACCATGAACGATCGAAATCGATCCAGGATGCTTTGCGCCAAACGGTTAAGACGGATGGGAACTCCAGGGAAGTTTTAACAAATTGAGGTTGACTGGCTTCCAGTTGGATAAAAACTTTCGGGAGTGCATGATCAACCATTGAACTCACACCATTAGCTGGTGGTGAGGCAGCAAAATGCTTGAGATTGCAGGGATTTATGAGGGCAGGGAGATGCGAGGTTGGGATTGCATTCTAAATAGGTGGGTAGGACCACAAGGCCCTGGAGAGTAGGCAGGGCAGTAGTGGCAAAAAGGAAATAAAGGCTTAAGAAAGTAAAGATGATGCCAGGGATTGCTACTGCAAGTCCAAAACCAAGCAAATGGTTGATGAGCCCTGTGAGATAGAGAGCTAAAGCTCCCTGGAAGAGCAGAGGAAGGCCCGCGAAGATATGAGGCACATACCATGCCTCCAAGGCCTCTTTCTGCATACAGAAGATACTGAACTTGTCTTGCAATGAAAGTCCTGAATATCGCTGGTGTTCACAGATCCATTGGAGGGATACAATCCCGACCAGAACAGTTGTAAGGCTGAGTACCAAACTCGAGAACCACAGTGCATTAATACGGTAGGACGAAGGAGATGGAGATAATTGGATTTGAGGAGGGATATTTCCAACAGTGCTGTTGGCGCCATTCGCGATAAGAGTTGCAATATGGGATAGTAGAAGTGTATTTGGGTCAGATTGGAGATCCTTTGAAGATTCATCAAGAAACGATGTTATGACCGCTGAGAACAGTCCAGCCTTGCGAAATCCATCATCAATAAGTGATTCAGTCCGTACGAATTGAACATACGAAAATCAATAAATTCTAAACTTCATCCTTCCAAGCGTCACATTGCACTTTACCCTTTGCCAAGAGGGGTTCTAACAAATTTTCCCAAGGATCCTTGTTGCCCCTGGGTATTGGGTATCGATATGGGTCATTATATGACCATTGTTCAGGCCTCTGGAATCAAATAAACCAACAATACGCTGAAGGTTGTGCTGGGTATGTACCTGCTGATTGTGGTCCTGCAAAGTGGACATTTAATGTTTTTGTGTTATCAAGAGAAAAAGGGCTTGTTTTCTCATACAATGCAAGAGCTGTGTACTTGGGTAAATCATACTAATGTCAACCAGTGTCAACCACAGACAGCACACCCAAAATAGGACATGCGTCGGCGTCCCAATGATTATTGTTTCCTAATTATTCTCAGAAAGGGGTTATGTGTGGAGCTAATAACACAACATACTTACACCAATGTTTGACATGTATGATGAGACACCTAGAACCAGGACCCTGCCTTATGCTGAGCAATGTCCGATCCAAAATCGCCAAATTTTGGCACTTATGTACAGACAATTTTTTGTGAGTTCCGTCTGCATAGGGATCCAACCTACTATTTTGGGCTTCATTCCATCCGCATAGCCGATAAGACATCTTTGCGACCACCTTCCGTCCGCATAAGGGATCAGACATAAAGTTCAAGCGAAAATATACGATAAAAATGAAAATCTATGTCACAGCTGCTCGCCACTCTCCCACAGGCAGAGTATTTTCTGAGGTAACTAAGGTCGAGGAAGTTGAAAACCACCGCTTGGAGCTGGTCCTAGTATTGAGTCAAACAACAAGCCAACATCTCAGTAAACTTGGGGCCTGGTATCCTCATGGCAGGGATGGTGTTGCCACATTGGCAATGCACACTAATCGATTCATAAGTATTAAGACTCTGGGCAACGGGCTATGTTGCCTGAAGATCATGGTGGTGGAGTGGAAGATTGATAAAAAAAATTGGTGCACTGTTTGCTCAGCGGTAACTCAACAACAACAACAACAACAACAACAACCACCACCACCACCACCACCTACCCGCTGGTGCTGTTCCGGCCGCCTGTCGAGCTCCGGGCCCTGCACAGTCGTCATCAGCATCATCGCAAGCTCAGTACCATTAGGCTGTCCTAGTGAGGTTCCGTACACACACTAAATTCCCATTCCCATTTTCAACCACTCCAACATCGAAAAACCTCAGATCATTTTCTGTCACGAACACAATTATCAGCCTTTTTCAACATTCCACCAACACTGATCATGTCCTTTTACCCCCCATTTCAACCTTGCCTTCCCCTTCCCATGCGCCATTCGCATTCGAGAGCACAGAAATCCCTGCGTCATATCAGTATCTTTCCCAACTATCGCCCGAACCTACCAACATCCAACACCTCATGTGCTCGTTTTCGCTTATGGAGGAAGGACTTCACAACAAGGGAAAGGCAACTAGCAGAGCTCAAGGCCCTCGAGGAAGAAACATATAGACAGATAGATGATGCTCACAAGGCTGCAGGGCTACAACGTGCCATATTCATTCTGCGTGCTGAGGTCCACAAGATCTCTGTTGCACTTGAACAAATCACCCAGGATCTTTGCCCAGAGTTGCTCACCCTAACGGTTCGAGAACCAGCTGCAAAATCCTTGCCCAATTTTCTGCCCATTGACCTTCACGTTCATGCGCGATATATCGCCTGCAATTCAAATACTACATATCTTGAGCTCGAGTCTCGTCCGTCTACACCCTTTTCACTCTCCCTGACACTGAGTCTTACGCCCAGTACTGCCCCATCATCCCGTCCCACCACTCCACCACTAATGGTCGAAATTTCCACTCATTTCCCTATTGACAAAACAGCAACACTTTATCATGGGCAGATCGAAGATGTCACGAACTCCTGCTACCACGGAGGTTGGTGCTACAGAGCTCTACATAATTCCCTCAAAACATGCAGACCTGGCAGCCGCCTCAGAATTAGATGACGAAAAACCAAGCATTAGCTTTTCAACCCTTATTCACCCAGTATCGCGATATAATTAATATGTATCCCAACGGTTTTCGCCCTTCAAGTTGTACCCCCTCCAGCCTCTCTTTTTGAGTGTTAGGCTGTAGAAGGATGACCATTTACGCTTTCATACCATATTTACATATATTCACTCATTTCTTTACCACTTGGTCTATCGAGGTTACCTTATTAGAATAACCTGAGTCTCCTGTAGGCGTAGATAGATGTCAAATCATAACAATCGTAACAATCATGGAAAAATGTACGAATTTGGGATTGGACATTGCTGCCGACCAGCCATTTCCGCACCCTGTTTGGATCGGACATCCGGCGAAATTTGGCGCTTTCCGTCCGCATAAGGATCGAACATGGGCAGAATTTTGGACCCATTTCCGTCCGCATAAGGATTGGACATCGCTTAGCATAAAGCAGGGTCCTCTAGAACCACGTGTTGGCTTGTAGGGAAACTCGTGACCGTCTTCATCACCCGTTCTAATAGGTTCCAATTCCCTTTGACTGACCACCTGGCACCAAACTACCACTTAGATTCCAGACCTATCCACCTCTTCATTGCCTTTTAATCCACTTTCCAGCCAACATGCCTCCCGGACTATCTTCCGCGGTGAGCTGAGGGAGGGAGGGTTTCGGATATTCCTGGCGCTTACGTTGCTCTAGATGACAATGAAGAGGATCCAACGCGAAATCGCTGATATCAAGAAAGAAGATCTTGGAGAGATTAGGCTGGCACCGACACAGAGTAATATGAATATTTGGAAGGGGAGTATACCGGGCCCACAGGGGAGTATCTATGAGGGTGGCGGGTTCGAGGTGGAGATCGTCCTTCCAGCGGATTATCCGTATGCCGCGTCGTTTCCTTCCAATTACTGCCTTCACACAGCATTTTGATGACTTCATTTAGATTTACGGCCCAGAATGTTTTGTTCAAGATAAGGTGAGTTGGCACACGATATTGAATATAATTAACCTAATTTCTTGAGACACCAGAATATATCATATGACCGTAAGTTACTCTTTGTCGTGAAGGAATTGCGTTGTTTACGAAGGCTGGATTGGATCTCCGAGCAGGGCAATATCTGCATCGATATTCTGATGCAGAATTGGTCGCCAGCTTTGTCTCTTCAAAGTGATGCTTTCCCTCTCATCTCTTTTGACGGACCCTAATCCAAGTGAGCACATGCAAGGCATTATATCTGGTTAAAATACTCAAGAACGTTCTGTGTAAACTGCAGAGGATCCCTGGGTATGTTCATTATTACCGTACTACTATGTTTCGAATTGACAAGTTGCAATACGATAGTCTGTTGACGCGTTTCTGACTCTCGCGATGCACTTCCGACACCCAGTGCCCAGCATTGCAACTCAGTACATACGGAACCACAAACAGCACGACGCGGCTGCTCGCCAACGGGCAGAAGATTGTGCTCAGCCAAAACCACTCCCGCCTTGGCCTATCGTAGTTGAGGCGCCCCCTTCTCCTAAAATCACTAAGGCAAAGGGAAAGAAACACACATATTCTGGCCCTTCAAACACCGCTGTTCTTCCTCGACGACCAGACCCACTCGGTCCGCAGCCGTGGCATCCTCTCCGCCGCCGCTGCCTCCGCGTCCGCTCAAAGCGATGTTATTTCTCTCGGCTCGGATGAGGAGATGGCAGGACCTTCGAATGGAAAAGGCAAAAAAAGGAGGCGAGGCGAAGCCCATCCAGCGACCGCCCCGGTCGCCGACGCCAATGAGGTGGTCGATTTGCTGAATTCGGAGGAAGAGAGAGAGGTTGCCTCGGCAAAGAAAGAACGAACCCTTAATCCGACGAGCAGAGCAGGCCGTCAACTAGCTGCCGCACTGCTACCAGCAGTAGCAGACAGCCTGTGCAGCAACTTGGCGATGTCATGATCATTGAAGACTACAACGTATTTGTCGTTTTCTGCTCATTATTTAATGGGTCGTGAAAGCTTATCGATTATCGCTCCCCCAACCTATGATCATAATCCTATTTTCCTGTTTATCACGCTCTCCTGAGTCCAGATTCTGTGCATGTTCGGATAGCTTAAACGAGAATAAATTGCGTACAGATATCGAAACAAAAAAAAAAAAAAAAAAAAGAAACAAGGATAGAATGTATACGCTATCCACCTCTGTCCCTCATCCGAACATCACGCCCGAATCGCAAAAAAAAGTAACAATCAGACTGTCCTACCACCGTTGAAAACCGAGGAGACATACCGGTGCATTCAGCTGCACCACGCATACACCCCTCTATGGTCGTCCGCCTCGCTACCCTCATATCCTGGGGGTCTTCGTCGTCGCCCTCACCTCCTGGATACCTTCCCTGGTAATTGAAGCAAACCTCGTTGGGCTCGACATCTCGTCGCGAGAAAATAGTAAGGGGTTTGTCGATGCTTCCTTCGTTGATGCAACATGGATAAGTGCGGCAGTTGGTCGCAGGAGTTGTTCTGTCATTCCAGCTAAAGACTGGTTAGGAAGTGAGAGGGGAGAGTGGGCTGTGCCAAGATACGTGTAAACTATATGATGAGGTTATGGGATTGCTTGATAGGAAACAAAAAAGAGGAAATACGGACGTCGCCAGCGTGGCAAGCCTCAACAGTATATTTGTTGGATCGACTTGAATTATGGTAATTCTCATCGTTTTCATCAGGTTTCAAGTGATGGAAATACAGGTCGAAGAACTAAGCTCGTCCACAGGTGTTGAAGAAACCAAATTCTTTATTTGTTAGCTGCCATAAACAAGTTGTCTGAAACGCACACTCCACGTTCATGAGCAACGGTGTCAGTGAGCAATTCACCAGAATAAATGCCGATGAAGGTGCTCGCAGGGATCGTCTTATTGCCAGCGAGGACACCTTAAGGATTCAAATCAGCGATTACGTTTCATAGAGGAGTTTGTATGTACTTAGCGCACCCCAGCCCTTATGCTCCGTCTCCCGAAACTTGAAATTTCCAGTTCGTCCTTGACCATGTTCTCCAGCCCCCATCGCCTGAAAAAGATCCCGCATGCCGCTCATTATCCGAGTGTAGGACGACATATCGTTGACGTGATCTTGCAGCGTATGTGGGAAGTCTTGAGCGTAGTAACATTTCTGTACGAAGTTGTTCAGATTCCGTCTGTAGGCTTTTCATGTTATTGCTGGTACGCTGGAGGTCTTTCCTTTATGAACAACTGCCCCAGCAGAGTCTTCTGGTGTTGTTTTGCGGCTGGTAGGTCCATAAAATCGCGGGCGCTCATCATCATCGAACGTTCCGGGCCAATGCTGAGTTGATGAATGGGAATGGGAATGGGAGGACCGACAAGACGAACGTCGAAGTTCCATCGGAGGAGAGGACGACCTTCTACCAGGACCGGCTTCGATCCGGCCGCTGGAGTCGGACTGCGCTGGTGAAACGACGTTGCCCGATGGAATATTGCTGGTATGTACTCGACTTGCATGATGTCTTCGTCGTCGTCAATCAAGGCCTGACATGCATCGGTGTCGTTGGCCATGTCGTCGTCCGATGGTGGGTTCCAAGACGTTCCAACTTCGGGGACAGCTGGAGCATCATTGCTAGCTTCGGTTGAGTTGGATATGATCATTCAGTTCGTTGTCGATAGCTGTTAATGTGGAGTTCAGAAATGGGTGTCGGATCCGAGATCGTTTCTGGTGGAGACACTGCGTTGGAAGAGAGAAATAGTCTAGGTTTAGAAGGTGATACCAATGGAGAATTTGAGTCGGTAGTGACGACCACTTTACTTGAGGATCTCATGGTGGAAAAAGCGCTAGTAGCACGGGAAAAAGCTGCAAATCGTCTGTTGACTATTCACAAACGCGGCTGGGGCAGAAGGGACACCGCGGCAGAAGGCGGACGCGTCAATCACGTCGTCGTGGAGCAGCGAGGTTGTGTGCATCGTCTCTACGATTTGAGCGAGGCGTAATTGCGTAAGGAGTACCGTACTGGCGAGTGTATGGGCCTTTGGTAATGGCTGAGGTGGCGGTGAGGTCAGTCTGGGATCTCGACGAATCCGTGAAGGGTTGAGAGGGAACGAGGAATTAAATGATGTAAGTCCTGTCCGACATGCTTGGGTTATAAGCGTTCAACACATCCGGTCGCAGGAGTAGCTCGTCCAGTTCCTCTGCCAATCCACCCGCCCCAGCGCTACGAGGTTCCTATAGCTTCCTGTCCCAATCTCCACCCAACCCATTCGTCGCCCGCGAAAGCAGCACAACCACCGGCAGTGCTTGTTTGGACGGGTGTTTGAAATAATATTTCGTTATCTTGCTTATGGCAGGGTGTCCTGAGCTCAGCAAGGATAATAAGGAGGTGCGAGGAAGGTGAGGGGGTCCCGGCCGGGTTGGGCTTGGTAATGTTGAGATAGAAGAATTACTTATTCACAAGGCCTAAATAAAACGAGTTCGTGAATTGGATCTTTAGGTGAGAAGAACATTGAAAATTTACCTTTATTTTGCCAGATATTCCTTGTAATCATAACTTTTGCACGTTTTGCCAAAATGATGCGGGGCTCAAGACCGCCAGCTTCATCTGCCAGTGCCTTGGCGGCATCTGAACCTCCATCATGTCTTGCGTTGATGCGTGCACATGGTTCATTGAGGGCTTGTAACTCAGCCAGGTTGAGGTCATGGACATCGCTCCGGGTGGTATAGAGGCAGGTGGCATCGTCAAACAGCTTTCGAACCTCAGGAGTAAGCTTTCTTTCATTGCGAGAGTCCAAAAATTCCCATTCTTGACGGTTTAATGCCCCTTGAGAGGCGTGGCGAAGTAAATCCCTAAATCGAACTTGCTCGGGAGAATCTCCAAGCTGTCTGTGGACGATTTGGAGGCGAAAGCTTCTTGAAAAAAGTCGGTAAAGAACGCTGCCATCACGTCCTAAATTTCCATTTTCAGTGGCTGCAGATGAGGGTGGAGAGTAGAGAGGAGTATCGCCAGCAGGTGGTAACTGTGCAAAATCGCCGACAAGAGCAATGTTGAGATTACCAAAGGGATTGTTGGCCTTCTCGGGAAAAATTTGGCGAAAGCGTGAGTCAATCATTGCAAGTGTACGTTGACCAAGCATTGACTTTTCATCGATGATAACGAAGTGCACGCCAGTCCATTGTATCTGCAGAGTGGCTCGCCGTGTACCAGTTAGCTCAGAAAACCCATTTATTGGCAAGCAAAGCGCAGAATGGATTGTTCGGCCACGAATATTGAGTGCTGCCACGCCCGAAGGGGCAAGAACTTGGATTGGATCTGGTTCATCACGAGCAGCCGCCATTTTCCGGAGTTCTTGACAGATGGCGCTGATAAGGTACGTTTTCCCACAACCAGCAGTACCATCGATGTTGAGGAGAAGCTGAGGTGGCTCCTCGCCTTCAAGAATCCTCCTGTATGTATTAACATACTCCTCCAAAATGGCGCGTTGTTCACCTTCAAGAGTGTTGATATCTATCGGAGGTGCAATCTCTTGTTCTTGAGCTTCGCGTTTTTGCTCATCAATCCATGAAGACATTAAGTCGACATCGTTCCAATTTGCGCGAGATACCTCAGTATCCCATCCGTCATCTATAGGTCGTCGCCCAAGGTCGGTAACCCCATATAACGGAATTTCAGCGTTTGGACGAAGTCTAGCCCATGTCTGCCAATCATCCTCCTCCATTTCCTCGACGTCTGGATTTAAAAGCTCTTCGTCCTCTTCATCTTCATCCTGCGGTCGATTTTCTTCTTCCCAACACCGAAGAGTATCTTTAGGATGAATGTGCCCACCCGCTCGACACTGAGCAAATATTTCAGCCCAAGGCTGGTCATCAGAACTGCGTATGGCATTCAAGTCTCGAAATGGGTGATGCAAGATTACTTTTGTGCGGCAATAGTCATCGTACCGGTCGTCTTCAGGATTAGGAGAAAACCGGGGATAAACTCGTAAGACTGTTTTTGTCGTGCTGCGTTTTTTGCACCATTTTGATTGACGCCAGTTGTATTTTGTTAGAACGTCTTGGAGTGATAGTGATTCCATTTCGGGTGGGCGTTTCATGTACCGCTGAAGCCACGAGTCGTCCGTAACTATATCTTCGTTCTCAGTGCCAGCGGCTGCTTGTTCAGCATCTCCTTGCGCTGCCAGTTCTCGATAGCTTCCATCTGCGCCGGTATATATTGTTTGGAAGCTCACGGAAGCTCGGACAAGAGGAATCCCCAAGAGAAGGTGCGCTGTTTCCTGAGCCGAGTATGTGCGCTCTCCAAGCATTTTGTTGAGCATTTTTTGACATGCAGATTGGGCCGTTCCGTCCCCGCCAATGGAATTTGCAACACTGGCCAGAAGTTCTGGAAAAGCAGGCGCCTGCTTCTCTGACTTTGAGGCATATTTGGCGATGTAATCGATGGCCGCAAATTTACTCAAAACCGGTTTGATGTCGATATTTGCACGCCATCCGAGTATCATTGGCGTATTGAATGGGTTCATCAGCCGGTCATTGCGTTTTGGTTCAAATTTGCACCGCTGTTTACTGTCCAGTCCGATCCCAGCATCCTGCCGCAACTGCATCGGATAATCAAATCGGCAAACCGGTTGGGGTTCTCGCTGACCAGGAACCTTTCGTTTGACGAGGCAGTATCCCGGCATGCATTTGGTATGTGTTTCAACCCAGTTGAGCAGATCGGCCAATTCTTGTTTTGTGTTTCGTAGATTTTCGCGGGGTATACTGCATGGATGGTCGCCAATCAACGGCATATTGTAATCTTGGTGGGGGAAAGGGCTCGATGCAGTTATGATTTGATTCCAGTAAGCCGTAAATTGTTTCATTTTTTCCTGTTGTTCATTCGGAATAGGAACGTCCGGTTTCTTGAGCAAGTCGAAATCGATTTCGTCTGGATCTGGCGCATCCTTCAGCCACAAAAAACCATGTATGTGACCGCTTCCCCTCTCTTGCCATTCATATCGGTACCAGAATTTCTCAACGCCCAGTAAGGGTACCAAGAAGTGCTTGAAATACACTTGAAGCCTTTGGTCGAGATACGCTGCAGCAATGTGAGGGTTTTTATTCAAAGCGATGCGCCGTCTTTGTCTGGCGACTCGGGGGTCATTTGTCGGTTCTTCCACAGTTTTTGGCATGTGTTGGTGAAGGTCTGGCCATTGCAAATCGGCGGCACTAAGTGTGAAGAAGGCATGTGGTGACGTTCCAGTTCGTATCATATCCATCAACTCATGGCGGCGGGCGAGCCAATATGCACGTGTTCCTCGCAATTTCGCCCCGTATCGCATCATTTTGGATACGATTTGGTTATCTCCTTCTTCCAACATTGTTTGAATGTCTGCAGCTGTGAGCTTTGCAGCGTCGTGCTGTTGTTTGACGAAAATCTTTGACTGACTGCGTGTTCTAGCTCGTTGCAGGGTATTGAAAGCAAACCAAGGAAACCGTCGATGTTGTGCAAATCGTCCACCTCGGAAACGCAGCAGGTGTTGAAAATATTGACCAAGGTCAACCTTGCGTAATCGCGCTTGATGGAAATCGCCCGCCCCATCAGGAAATAGAGTAGGAAAAGCCATAGTCATGTAACCAGGCGTTGATTCTGAAAGAGGCTCTGAATCGCAGTGGGGTGCATTGATCTGGATACGACTGTTAAATTTTTTTGTTGTACAAGCATTCATATCTGGAACTCACGACAGTTTGCTCATAGGGTCTCCCAGTCGCAGCAGCAGCTGCTCCTCGTCGCAAAAGTTCAATTTCTGGACGCTCTCCATTTCCGAGATCGACAACGCCACCGACGAATTGATCCTCTTCGTCGTTTTCGCCATCCACATGGGCAGCAGCATCTGGTCCTACAGGCATTGCGGCCCCACCATCCTGACGACCTTTCCGGCAATTGGGAAGCCGATGAGCTACCGACCCACTTTCTGGGAGCTGTGCAATAGCTTCTTCGTCAATGGTCAAGTTTGCGTATTCCGGGTCATGCGCAATCTTGTATTCAAGGGCGGCTCTGACTTTCGATCGCCGGACTGTGAAGTCAACATGGTGGCTCATGTCGACATTTTCTTTTCGAATGATCACAACATCCGTGTCCTCAGGTAAGCGCGGTAACTTTCTGGCCATTTCAGTGATATCCTGACGAAAATTGACGATATGATCTTGATAACAGAGTTGACGCCCTTTTGTCCATCGAACCTGCATACAAGCTTTGACACGCGAAATCAGCATTTCTTCCATGTCGGTGAGTCCTTTTAAGCACGGAGGAATATGGACCGCTGATATGCAATTAGAAAATTGTGATAAAATGCAAAGGAAGGATATATGCCAGGATGTACGCCATTTTCAGCAGACCACTTCCGAACAGGGTCTTCTTTATCTCGTTTACAAGCGGCGCACATCCCGTTGTCGACTTGCATATCAAAACCCTCCTCTAAACAGTAGTCGCAAGTTTCAAATTTGATCTCCAAAAATTTCTTATCAAGTTTCTTCAACAGCGCCTTCTCCCTTGCGGATACAGCACTGTCGTCGGGCAGATCAATATCCATAAGGTCGTTACCGTCACCAAATTCAGCATCAAACTCATCAATGGCAGCGCCCTCAATACCCTCTGCGTCATCATCTCCTGCTGCGGTTTCGTAGTCACCTTCCAACGCAGAATGTTGCTCTTGGGCAGCAGCAGCGGCCTCCTCACGACGTCGCGCACGGTCACTGAGGCATGCCCGGCATGTAGCTCGAATTTGTCCATCATCAGCCTGACAGTCGTTTACAGTAACCTGGTGGCTTCCGCTCACACACCAACGCAGGCCTTAGATCACAATACGAATCAACACAACCCAGATGGCAATTTTTTTCGACAGCAAAGGTGCATATACGCACCCTGTGACTCAGCCTGGAGACGTTTTTGGAAGTTACGGGTAGTAACCTTCTCGCGACAATCACAGCAAGTCTTGTATAGGGTGTCGGTCCCATTCTCTTTGCGGAAACGTTTTTTCTTTTTGATTTTTCTGCAGCGTGAACATTTTTCGGACTTCTGACAAGGTCGACAGCGGTCTGATGCGTCACCGACAAGAGGGACAATGTAGTCGACATGGCAAAGGGCGCATATACGATGGATCCGAGGAGGAATTCGGATAGTAAACCCTTGCTGTACACGTTGTTCCTCTTCTACTGCCACAAGACGTGCTCGTCGATGACCAGCTTCTTCCGCTTGAACCATAGCGCACAGACGACACATATCAAGATTGGAGTCCCATTGATGAGCAGTACGAGGAAAGACTTTGATGCAAACGACACATATCGCGCTGCTCCTGCTACGGCTTCCAAAAGAGAGCCTCCTCACAGGCCCAAAAGAGATCCTCCTCACAGGAGGCATGACGGAAGGGAAATGAGTGATAGGATTGCAGCAGAGTTGAGAAGCATACGGCGGCGCGATGACCCGATTTGTACATCTGATGCGCCGCGTCTGTTCAACCGCTCCCCCAGAACTACAATTCTCCCATCTGCAGACCATTTTTGCCTCCAATTTTATGATAATATCATCTACCAAGTATAAAAAGGCAGAAAAATGCGAAACGAGGATGATTACCCGACAAAACACACACCTTTCCGGGAAAGGAATTGAGTATATTATAAGGCCAAAAACTAAGTTCAACGTGAAATCTTTCCGTTTTTTGGTGCACAGAAACATAAAGTACCCTATTGTCTACCCATATGTGCATTTTTAAAGGCAATAGGCCAGAATTGACCGAGGAAGGAGGGATACAACAACGGAACTTTTCCTTCGAGCGGAGTGCAAGTAAAATTTGGCTTTGTTTGTTCGGGCCAATTTCGCAGCCTCAGCCCTTAGAGAATGATGCTCGCTTCGCTCGCAATAAACACCTCAAATGCAGCTTACGACGCTTGCCTCAACGCCGCTTTGACATTCCGCGTAAACTCCAGTGATTTTTGTGGCACAGCGATGACAGCCCAGAAAGTCTTCCGAAGTTGGTGCTATTTTCGAGTTTGCCTTCAACCTACTACGTTTTATCCCGCAAAGGCTTTCATCATGAAAACATAAACCACCATCATGGAAGCCTGGGTAACTTGGACCCGTCACTTCGATTCCAACTGCCGTCTTTTGGGGGTTTATTCATCTTACTTGTCGGCCTCTGAACAATACCCAAGGAAGATCAGATGTCGGGAAAATTAATCTTGGTGGGCATTTCCGAATCCCTCAAGTTATGATTTCGTTCTAAGTATAATGTTCGACTACACAGGTAACTGGTGCAA
>Ga0307513_10006363_pt1 | contig 15443 bp, 14 predicted proteins | sample 15_EM_MG_FD_202174 | JGI IMG/M metagenome (GOLD analysis project Ga0307513, IMG submission 202174) | Populus trichocarpa ectomycorrhiza microbial communities from riparian zone in the Pacific Northwest, United States - 15_EM | ecosystem: Host-associated > Plants > Roots > Unclassified | place... | reverse complement strand
GGGCTTTTAGGTCTAGACCGAAAAAAACCGAAGCCGGTGCAGATCTTAATTCCGCGATCTAGAGACAGGGTTTACATCGTGTGGGGATGAATGGAATATAGGTGTAGCCAGAACAGGCTACATGAAAGAAAACGGCCGGTATTATGGACAAATTCGTTGCTATAACGAACGCTCCACACGTTGTAGCTCAGATCGGCTACACCCACGGCTACAACCTCAAACCCAGGCCTATCCTGCACGGGCCACGCGCACCCTGTTTGCAGTGATTCCTGAGATGATTTCTAACCCCTTGTTTGCTGTCTTCACTTTACTTCCGCGGCTCTATTGTTTCACTTTACTTCCGATTCTGCGGCTCTACTGTTTCACAGTGTCCCTGGTTACCTATCATCTTGTATAAAAGATATAAATAGTAAACACCCGCCCGATTCCCCGCCCGAAAAACAAGCCCGACAAAGCGTGATATTCTCGCAAAATCTGATCTACGGATCATAGACTGAACGACAAACCAGTTCAGGAGATGCCACTCGCGTGGGTCTCTTCCCTTCGCACCACTGAGTAGAAGCAATTGCAGATAAGCAGTGAATGAGATAGATTGATAGTACAAGGGACATAACCGGGGTTGATAGTAACAATCGTCAGACTCAGGAGCCGCGCTGGATGAAACCTGATAACTCCATTGGTGGTTCAACTGATTGGTTCACTAGTGGTCGAATGGCCATTCCCAGATTTAAATATTTGATCAACTAACTGTTAGCGCAATGGTGTCTGTGAACTTGATGAAAGCGAAGGGCCGTGGTACCAGATAACGCGTCCTATATTGGAACGTGGAACTGCACGGGCAGTGAAGCCGGACGTTGCGTCGCCAGGCATCAGTTACGTATGGTCGGGTTCAACTGGTGTGTTAGGAAATAAACTAGCTCCACAATATCGAGCAGCATAATAGATATAGTGAATTCTGAATCTTGACAGGCGGTGACCTTGATACCAGATGTGTGATATTCGCACATCTGTCCTATTTATGGTACAATATATACTTATATGTTTATGCCTGAATACTTTCACGTCGAGTAAGTGTTGAAATACTGCGTTTCATACAGGACCCGCACAAACAGTGGAGGCCAGAGTATCGCCGGACACGAGTCAGATGTGGTCGGGTCCAACTCGTATGATATAATGTAACTAGCTAAACGGGCATACAGAAGTCTACAAATACGGGGAAATCCCAAAACCTGACAGTAAGTGAACGAACGCCCTTTTTTGGACGCTGCCACCTACGACCTTGCTGCTTCACACCCTCCACAATTCCACGCCCTGCTCTCTTAGATTTGTTCCCACAAAAGTAATATCGATAGTCTGACTCACATCGTCAACGTTGACCAACATCGGAACCTATGTATTCGCCCAGCGCAACAAGGACGCGTCTTCATACATTTGTTGCTACATTACCAACCCATGACACCTGAACGGATTTTGATACGTCAGTGTATGTGTAGGCACTAGCCTCGCGTCCTGTCGATGGGGTGCGGCTCAAGCTCAAGCACGCTGGGCGTCTCTGTCTAGGAATTTAAGCCCTCCTGGAACAGTATCTATTCAGTGCTCCTTATGGGCCCCATTGTCCTACCGTATAATGGGCTCCAACGACTTCTTGGCAATATTCTTCTTGCAGGCTCAAGAAGAAAGCTATGCCCCCTGTCGTATTTTACGGACGAAAGACTTATTCAATTTATGGCCCAATTCTGGAGGTGAGGAGAACCGAGCCGCCTAAATTTGTTTGCGATGGGCCTTCGCTTGACAGAATATGCACATCAGCGTTTCCACACGTAAGAACCTCCGCTGGGACCAATCTTTGTGTTTTCTTGTACTCTTTTATTCGACCGAAATATGTTTTACGCCCAGAATAAACTACTGCGTCCAACGAATCAGTTTAGCATGTATACTAGTCGCACGAATCTCTTCCCTTCGCGTCGCTGAGCAAGGGTAATTGCAGATAAGCGGTGAGTGTGATTTTCAGATAGAGCGATGATGCGAGAGGCGTATTCGAGGTTGGTAGTAATCGTCAACCTCAGGAGCCCAAAGGTGGCCATGCCCCGGGGTTGAACATTCAGGTAAGTGTGGGCAGAATGCTAGAGAGCTAGAGCTGGAGAGAATGTGGCTCTAGGACATGGCTGGAACGGCACGCGCAATCGAGCTCGGAGCATCGCCGGACATCGACACAAGCCAGGGATAACTCGTATGTTACGAAACAGACCATCTGCACGCACGGGTATACAACAGAATACTAAATACATGCAAGTAAATCCAAATATTGACGTGCTGGCGACCTGATACTATAGCATGTCCAGGAAGCTAGATATTACCTTGAGCTCATACTGCACCTTGTTCATCATCTCACCCCTTTGCCCTATGTGACCTCATCCTGATCTCTTGTCAACCATTTTTGAAGCGCAAATAGGCAACATTTAGAATGCAGTCATGATAACAAGGAAAGGGGCAAGGTACTTTGGTAGCTAGAGTAGGTTTGTAAACCAGAGGTGGTGGTACGACTGGACACCAAAGCGACGCCCTATGGGGTATTGGTGGAAGATGCGAGTATACGAAGCCCCAAGAGCTGGTATAATAGTGGCACAAGTATTGTTAAATGAAATATACTGGCTTCAGGCTGTCTATATGACGCTCACCACTGTTTACATGACGGCATCAAGCCACTCTTGCGCCTCCTTTCTACGCTTCACCACAATAGCAGCCACTTCGAGTCCCCATTGCTCCTCGGCCGTCTTGCACTCTTGGTAAGCCTTCTCGTGCGCATCCGCCTGGACATTAGGGGGTTTTCTCAGGGCAACGACTGCTCAAAGCAAGACATGGACGGACCTGTGATGGGCTCATAACAACACAATTTACCATGCTCAATGGTTCTCCAAGATTCCATCGAATGAGGCAAGGCTTCTGTATTGATTCAAAGGACGGGAACACCGACTTGCTACGATGAATCTCCTCGAAAATGATTCCAGCTTCAGCGTCTGTGATGGGTAGCCGTCTGAAGGTAAACAGAATTAGAGATTGGCGAATGAATCAATGAATGGGGTACCTACTGTTGCTGTTCGAGTTTGAAGAACTTCATCTCTCGAGCACTCAGGTCCTTAACCAACTTTTCGTACAGCTTCTTCCGTCCTTTGACGGGTAGTGGTTCTTCTATCGGCTTCCCAGCGAGATCGCAAATCACATAGGTCGCGACATGCAAACCAAAGATTGCCGGGAGCATCCCAAGGACGGGTAATATCCGCACTCGGAAGTCATCGAACGGCGCAAGCTCCTTTACATCTCCCTTCTCAAACTCATCCTGTGGGAGGGGCAAGAGGCCGATGGAAGGAACCTCGGTGCTGTACACGACCGGAATGCCTGAATGGACGGCGTGAGTTGGATGGCGCTTGAGCCTTTGTCGGACAGAACGTGCAAGAGGGTCATAGATAGTGCTGCTGATATCGGTGGATTGGATGCGGGATGGATCTGTTTTGGCGCCAGCCCCCATAGAGGAAATAACCCGGATGCCTTGCGAATGGCAATACGAAAGGAGGTCGACCTATAGCGGAAGGAAATGTACCATATGGAATGTAGGTAATTATTTCGTACCTTGGTGCTGATATTATCGATGGCATCCACAACCCAGTCGGCCCCATCAAACCAGTGATTGAGTTGCTCCGCTTCGACATTCCAAAGATTTGTGCATGTGTCGACATGTACCCAAGGTACGACCGAATGCAAAAACCGCTGCACGGAGCGTACTTTGGAAATGCCGACATCGGCACGAGTAGCAGTCGCATGCCGATTGAGTGAGGAGAGAGTCACTTGGTCAAAGTCGATGAGTCGGAGTTTTGCGATTCCACTTTGCTTGCAAGTTTGGGTCAGACCTTTGATATCGATGAGGCCGGAATAAATCTGGGCGGACTTACGATCTTGCGAGCATTACTGCAGCCCAGCTACCCACACCTCCACATCCAACGACGACAACTGAGCCCCGACGCGCCTTTTGCATTCCCTCCTCGCCAAAGAATGCATAATTCCTCGCCAGCTGTTCTCTGATGAGGTCCTCGTTATGTCCCCCAGGTTCCGATCCTTCCTGATCCAACAGAGTCGTTTGTTTCTTTTTGACACCCCGGAGCGAGCCCGAGATTGAATCTCCATCTCCACCTGTATTCGTAACCAAACCCGTCGTATGGCCAAACGGAATCCCAGAGAAGTCGTGTGCGTCCTCGTCTCGGTATAACGCACGCATCTCGCGGTCGAGGTTTTGACGATTGCGTTTGCGCCGGGAATGCGTGTAGAGTTGTTGCGCGCCGAGTGTGAAAATAGACGCGGCTACCGCAACCATCAGGAGCTTTGCATTCTCGGACGCCAGATTACTTGAGAACCTGTTCATTTACTTTTATTTTTTTAAATTTCGTGCCGAAGCTGATCGGTGGTGAGGTCCAGAGTCGGAGTTATTTGGCTGGATAGCTGAATTCAATGTGACCCTTTCCTCAAGAGGTTACCCACACCTAATTAGTCATGCTACCTTCCAGACGAGCGCCAGCACTTCGGTGCTCTGTGCACCGCTGTAGTTGAGTACATTGTCGTGGTACATATGAACCATAGCGGCGTTAATAAATGGAGCTTGAATCAGATTCATAGTTCAGTCTCATGCTTTACTGAGTTCCTGTACCAATACATACACACCACTCAGAGAATTTGTTTCCCCTGCATGCCTCACAGAGGCTTGACCGGGGATCCGTTCAACTCTCTACCGAGAAATTTAGTTACTGGATACGGCACCATTATCTCTTGCCCGGTACCTTTGAAGACGAGGGGACGGTCCGTTTCAGCTGGAGCAGGTCGACAAATATGTGTACCTTTGGTACAAATTGGAGAACCAACTATCCAACAAAGTGTTTCAGTGTTTGTTTCCGCCTGCCTGGTGAAGGTCACAATTGGGTCCTTGAGCCCAACGTGTAAAAGCTAGCTATCGTTGTAAGCGATCAAAACTATGAATCTCATACCACTCGCATGTGATATCTCTCAACGTAATGTTCCACATACATTTCTTATGGCTGCCGTCCAAGCAGGTCCTAGCTATATCCTCCGTGGTGGGGAGTCAACTTTACAATACCTACGGCTGTACAGTCGCTAAGCATACCCTTAGCATCCTCACCACATTCTCTACTATATCGGTAATTTGGCAAGTCCAAAACAACCTCCCCAAGAATCCTGGACTTGACGCCTCCAATTGAGGTACATTCGACTGGCGATTGTGAACGAAGGTCAAAGTGCGACTTGATTGGCCAACTGGCCCTTATGCAGCACCACAGCTGGAGCATGAGCGGGATAAGGTATATCCAACCCGGAAGGGCTTCATTACAATGCTCACTGGTCTCCTTGGTCGTTGGTGGTATATACCTGGCAATATCTGGACCATCAAGGATATACTGCCATTAGTACTCATAGTAGCCCATTTTCTTCTGTAGCTCCACGCGTTGAGATTCCTTGCTTGATACTAATATAATCTCAGCCTCAACCGCTTTCGCACAAATCATAATACACGTGCAGCGGGCGCGGAGTGACTAACGTAGAGCAAATCGCCACTTCCGAGGTGGTGGGCGTGAAAAGGATGTGACAGGGAGGCAGCCCGCCTCTGGAAAACGCTTTGACTCGAGCGGGCGGGGAATAGCCTCGCATCCAATACAATACTTGAGCAAGGGTACGGTATATTCTGAAGAATTCAGGCTTTGTGGAGGGAGAAGAATGACGGCGCCCTCTTGTTCGAAGTATGTTATTACTGGGTACTCCTAATGTGCAACCTTTAAACATCCAGGTAATTTAGTACCTTATAATGATGTCAGTACCACAAAATGACTAGAACACGATATGCTGTGTACCGGATCAATCGATCGCGTATCACCGGACGCCTATCAGGCTCAGGTTATTGTGTCGTCCCTGTAGCAGCTCTCAGTTACAGACCCAGGACATCCATTAAGTTATAGTACATAGATTTTGTTTGCTTCGTCTTCGTCTTGTCTTGCCATAGTTTGTCACCCTGCGTGTACGTAAAAAGGGGGACCCTTCTACATATATCTGTGTTCCCAAGAGTCCCGGTCCTCTCCAAAGAATAATTCATTACCATATAGCTAGGCATCTCAACAGGTGGCATTGACCCGGTTTCTCTGTGACCGCCTATCAATGGACGTGTTCATCCCTGTGACTAGACATCTCAACGGACGGCATACTCAGGTCATCTTGCGGCTTCGAATATCGACGGGCGGCTATTTGTCCAGTCGCTCTAGTGACCCTGGCTGATGGAATCGAGGGATCAGGCCTTCTGTGAGGCGCCAGGCGTTGTGCAACTAATACTAGACGTGGAATGCTACGTTGAAAGCTTTGGATCCTTAGGCATGACATGGAGAGGTGGACAAGAGTCAACCCATCACGTCGTGATTTGATCCAGTAGAGCCAACGACGCGATCAATTTGATGTCGTATCTGACATTCTCCATGATGAGAGTCTACCCAATCCTTATGTGCAAAGGATGAGAATCCAGAGAGACATTAGAATGACCGTCGTGTCAATAATTCCCTTATCGCCCAATGTTTCTCGGCCAGCTGCCCCCCCGTCCTATTCACCATATCCTAATCCTCCCACATTCAGTAGTATCACCTTTGGTTTGACACTCTGCAGCCTGCCCGAGATTGAATCTTCATCCCCCCGCATTCGCAGCCAACCCACTTGGGTAGCCAAAAGGGACCCAGCCAGGTTAGGTGCCTTCTCTCCTGGGAATAACATACGCGTTCCCTGGGTGACGTTCGATACTTGCGTTTGGGCCGGAATGAATCTACAGCTATAGTTTTCGCGCACTGAGCGTGAAGATGGACGCCTCCATTGCAATTATTGTGCGTTTTACGTGCTCATACTCTAAATTATTAAAGCACCTATCCATATTTCCAATCTTTGTGCAAATGCGCTGATTGGGGGCGCGGTCCAAAGTCTGGCTGTTTCGTTGGAGACCTGGAATTCAGTACTAATGTACCACAGAAGGGCCCTCAAAGCTTACTTGGAGATTTAACCATCTAACCGAGAGCCGGGGATCCGTTATGAGACTCGGCATTCGGGATATCGCATTCGTGATGTACGAGTGGGTCACCGTATTATATCTGAATCATAGGGGTGTAAGGGGTGCAGCCGAAATCAAGTGCATATCCCGGTCTCAGGTTCCTGCATTAACGCGCGCCTCACACAGGGAACACGTCTCTCCCTGCTCAACAGGCTCAAGAGTGATAGTTAGTCGAGGAGTCGGCTAGCCCACTCTGAGAAATCCCAGCTATGGAGCCGGAACTAACTTTCTCGCCCCATGATGAGATCCCAGCGGAGGCAGCTCGAAAATGGGCGCATCTTTGATACTGTTTATTGCGGCTTCGCTTGCGATATCTCATCAACGCTACCGCTAGGTAGGTCAGGCCATACCTGGTAGGCGCCCTCGAAGTGTACACAACAACATATTGGGGCGCATAGAGGAATCAAATAACACGATTAATAGTCGATCTAGTAGTGAGCCGGTAAGTTGCAGCCAGATGGTTCTCGCGGCTAGTTGCACTCACCTAGATGGGGTGCTGTGCGTCTGGCCACCGAATCATGGATAACGTTCCCAGTCCCGTCGTTGTTGTCGCATTTCATGTGCTATCTGCGTTCTTCGAAGATGGTCTTTGTAATGTGCGAATAACCACGCCGCCGTGAAATAGCCTAATCCAAAAGCAAGAAACCACAAAGGGATAAGGTAAAAAACCCAAGAGGGGGTTCTAGGTGGTTGTGCGCCCTGACCCTGAATCGTATCGTTGGGTGCTGTGGGTGTTGCGGAAAGGGTGAGAGCGATGGAAGTCATGGGTATGGGACAGGTGGCTTGGCTGGCGCCTGTGTCACACTGCTTGCGGGTCAATGGTGCGCTAGTCCCACATGGTAAGTGTGCACGGAGTGTTTGACCTTAGCAAGTACGTCGTCAATACGAGCACAACTGCTGCTCCTTCTGAACCACCGTGCCCTCTGTTGGCTCCACGACCTCTTCCTGGTCTTCTATCGACCATTTCTGGGTCACACACAGAAGAAGTGTATTTAACGTGGCTGCGATATCGAGCGAAGGAACGATGGCGAAGCGGCCAGACTGTGACCGCTAAATTAACGCTGGCAGAAGCCACAGAGCGCCGAAGCTCTGGACATGAGGAACGTCGAGCCATTAACAATAGTCGACGGAAGAGTGGTTCAAACCAGGGTTGTAGTGCCGAACTCCCAGTATCCGCCGTAGAGTCCATTTGGACATCGCTACGATGCTACAAGAAAGGGGCCGCGCGAAGCTGGTTATTCCTAGTCAACCCACATCATATACAGATGTCAGATGATGTGGGCGAGCGCGAGGATGCATCTCAAAAAAATTGGTGTGATTATGGAAAGGCCACACAGTTCAATTGCGGCAGGCAACGGGTTCTTCCGGGATCGTCACAAAGCAATTTACACGCTATGGAGGCCGCAAGAGAAGAGGTGAGGGTTAGTCTCGGCCATGCAACGAAGCCCAATCACCCTAATCATCTCAACTTTACATCCGTATCCATATTTGGACATAGTATTGCACTTTCGTTTCAGAACGCCACAACTGGCTGGTGTTCCGGTATGCCCCGTTGTACACGCTTCGAACGAACCGATCCCACCATTACTTCTCGATCCCACTCACAACACACCCCCTTCACCTGGCCGTCCTTCTGTAGTTGCGCAGCGGAACCGTTCTATTCCCTGAAGCTCCTAGTTGTGCGTGGAGAGTCCATTTCCTGACTACTTCCGGAGGTCCAACGAACGCGTCCTGCCCACCTCTGCAGGTATCTCCAGAGCTGTCTCCCTACCCTCTGGTAGCTGTCATGCTTGGTGTGTTCAGAATACCCAGTAGACATCGGTGGTCTCCTGGCCGTGCATCAACCATCCTGTCTCCACCTTAATAGAAGCAATGGATATACTTTATTTGTATTTGTTCCGCTCGACAACGAAGGGATAAACACCGTAAATATCAATACTCACTTGGGTACCAGCAGCGACCTTTGAGCGTTATGATCGAATATAATATTGTCCGTCCTAGTCGATGAAATCAAGAGTTGCGGCCTTCGGTGAGACATCAGGCACTGCACAGCGAATAGTAGACATTCTGGAGTGTTGTTTTTAGGAGTTAGCATATTGGGTGTGATATGGAGAGGCGAAGGTGGATGTTTCGGTCCAGCAGATATGGTTGTTTCAATGTGGCGTCCGTCGTCGTTCCCATTATGAGAGTCTGCGCAACCATTTAGATGTAGTAGAGGGTGTACATGTGCCATTATATGTGCCCTCACCAAAAATGTTGCCAGCCGTTCTCTTATGAGATCCTCAGTGTGTCTTCCATGTCCTGCCATCCCCACATCCGGCAGTGTCACTTTATTTATTATTATTATTGACCGCCCAGGTGCCCGGGATCGAATCTGCTCCCAGTTACATTAATCACAACCAAACCAATAAACTGAATTTTGGACAAGTCAGTTGCGACCTCGTCTCGGAACAATACACGCTTTATGCGATCGCGGTTTCGATGAGCTTGAGCGACCACGAGCCGAGGTGGATATACAGTTGTTACGCGCCAGGCGTGAAGACGGATGCGGCCACCGCGATAGATGTCCTGAATTCAATAGTCAATACTGCCATCAAAGCTTAATTAGACATTTAGCCGTCCAAGCGGCGAAACGCAATGCCCGATACCACGGCAATCGCATTTGCCTTGAACAAGTACTGTTAAAGTACAGCCTTCCATACAGGAACCGCACACGCAGTGGAGGTCAGAGGATGGTCGGACACGAGTCAGATGTGGTCGGATCCCACTAGTATGTTAAAAAGTAAACTAGCTAAACGGACATACAGCACTCTACAAATACTGGGAAATAAAAATCCCGACAAACCCATCCCCGTGCATATCTGAATCACATGAATGTCAGGGATGTGGCCGAAATCAAAATCATATCCCAGTCTCAACCTCCACCGGGTTCTTGTATCAACCCGTACATATATCTTAGGTGAGATCATGCAAAAGTACATTCCCTGCATTACAGGCTCTCGGGTAAGGCTTGGTCGGGCTGTATTGAGTAACCTCGGCTATGGACACGGTGCCGATATTTCTCTTCCCGTTATTTCAGAAGATGGGCGGGTACGTCTAATTTCAGCGGAAGCAGCTCGAAGAATGGGTATATTTTTGTGGTACAGTGATATTTACTATTGCCCAGATAAGGGTGGCACCCGCTGGATCTGGCACCGAGGTCTTCAATGTGTACATAGCGACATATTGGAGTAGATAAGGCATTAGATAATATGATGAGTAGTCGATCGAGTAGTGAGCAAGCAGGTTGCGGCCAAATTATCTGGAGGCTGTGCACTCACGGACTAGCTGCCGGATCACGGATAAAATTCCCAGTCCAGTCGTTTCCTGCGCAGTTCAAGTACTGCCTGCTTGCTCCGACGGCGCTCCTCCACCCATACACACCAACGCCCCCCTCTGCACCAATTGAACAAGCACGTGACCAAGAAATAGCAGATAATAAACGCAATAATGCAGCATGGTATAATATAGAACACCAAAGGCGAGTGGCGAGACGATGTGGGGGCTGCATCCTGAATCGTGCTCGGCGTCGCAGCTGGTTCCGAAAAGGTGACGGAAGTCATGGGTATGGTAGTATTGAGGGGAGGAATGAGATAGTGTAAGCGTACTATGGCTATTTACTGGAATGCCCAAGACGGACGACTTCAGGCGAGTCTGTCCTGGCTCCACCCTGTATTATACCCTGTATTACACCCCTTATGCGACAACGGTGCAGATAGTCCAATTCCTACCCAGTTGTGCAAGGCACGCCCAGTGCTGGCAGGTCCGCTGTCCGCTCGGACGGTCAGGATGGGACCAGGTGCCACCACTTCTTGCCACTTCTATGATTCTCCTGAAGTAGGCATCCTGTTGTCCGTTTGGCCCCTCTCTGGGGGCTCGTCACTATTTCCTGTAGACCTTTTTTTGAGCCGCGTAGAGACGAGGAATAAGGCCTCTGCGGTCACCAGCGGGGAACAACGATAAGAGGCCTAAATAGGGCGAAGGTTGCAGACGGGTTGCAGACGGGTTGTAACGAGATTCGTCGCGGAGCTCAGTGACATGGGTATTATATACAACGAACGTAAGCGCCTAATTCCCGCAAAATGATAGAAATATAAATATCATGTAGTGACGCGCGCTGCTCGTTGTCAATCTCTCGGCCGCTCGATGCCCGTTATGTTTGAACCTGAAGGGCCGGGGTTGCAACCAGTCCCACTTTAACGTTGCTTGGGAATCGGGTCTTACGGACAAGGAAGATTGGGGAATGTGGGCGTTGTGGACGAACTAAAGTGGTCGAGAACACTAAATGATGAAGTCGTTTGTTGTGGCGACCTCGACACCAGGTATCTGACATTGGCAGGTTCAGTTTGTACGCCGCCCAGCACGATCTCATGTATGCTGTCCTGACACCTGATGACTCGTACTATCTTATTCCTATTTACTTCACGTCGAGCCTGAGCGCGCGGTGTTTGAATTCACCGCCACTGCTTGACCTTCGACTTTACTGCCCCAGTCGTCTCCGCAGCTCGCCGTGCTCCCACGCACCGCTCCTCCTTGTTCCGTAAAGGAACCCCCACGGTCTAACTCGGTCCCGCCAACTTTGTCCCCCGTCGAAACCTATGGTATTCGCAAACCTTACCCAGCGCGACAAGGACGCGTTCTTCGCCTTACTTGATGAGTATGTTTGCTACTACGCTACCGACCTATGACATCCACGCGGAAATCTGACACGTTTGTGGGTGTAGGTACTTCGCGTCCCGTCCACATCTTTTTAATGGAGATGAAGCTCCCTCAAATGTGAAAGCAATGAAAACGGTCAATGGAGCAGCATCGAATTCCGCTAATAGCGCCCTTGCAAATGCGTTTACCGGCAGGGGGCGCCCGGCGCCTCCGCCCAGGCCTGCTGAATCTGCCTTGGTGAGAACGGTATCAACTCTAATCCCCTCATGTATCCCAATACCCTGCCGTATAAGGGGCTCCGAACGACCGTCTGACAATTTCCCTTGCAGGCCAGAGAAGAAGAGTCGGGAGAAGAAGAGCCGGAAGAAGAAGAAGAAGAAGAAGAAGAAAAACCCGTATCGGTGGCATCGAGAGTCGCAGCACTGAAAGCCAACCCTCCACCGGCACCACGCCGAACATCCACTACCACCACCACCTCGCGTGAAAATGCCCCTACGCCCGGATCGACGGGTTCGACCCCCTCAGGTCTCGTATCGGGCCGCTCAATAGGGGGCATCAACACCGCGTCCAAAGGCTCGGCCGCCATGTCACTCTTCAAAAAGTCCTCGCCCAAGCCGGGCACGGAGCCAGTGGTGCCCAGCGCGTTCCCCAAAGAGAAGGGTGGTTTTGCACCTCCTCCACAGAGGGTGAACAGTTCGGGTTCGGGTAAGGTGGGAAGGAAGAGCCCCCAGCCCCCACGCGCTACCCCACCTGCACCTGTCGAGGAACCGGACGAGCAGGAGTATAGTGGCGAGTGGGCAGAAGCGTTGTACGATTTCTCCTCGAACGTACGTACCTTAGTATCGCCCTGTGTTTTGTGGATCCTCTTGACATTGGTGTGCAGGATTCAACCGACCTCAGTATCACGGCTGGAGAGAGGCTTCTCATCACAGAACGAAACTCAAAAGACTGGTGGACGGCTGAGAGCGATAGTGGACGGGGACTAGTCCCTGTGGCCTACGTCAAACTTCTCCGATCGTGAACTGGCATCCCGATCTCGGTATGTCGGGCGAGCTCCTGTCCTCGTCCTGCTTGTCATAGAGGCAGGTCTTCTGTTCTGTACCCAAGGATTCGATCTTATGCTTTCCTCTCGGTATACCCTGCACCGTAGTTCCCCCGAAGTGTCGTGTCTCTGTCGCATCTATTCGCATGTAGGCTGTGTTGTTCCCTTCTATCCAGCGATTAGACGTTGAGGAGTGGAGGCTTATGCTCAAGTGAGCTTGTCGGCGACCAGGGCAAAAACCAGTGCGTTCGACAGGTCAGCGCGTGGGGGTACCTGGCTGAGGCTGTGTACGTCTCGAAGCGATTCTTTACGAAATGCAAAGCGGCAACGGGTTCGGGAAACCTTGAACCTCCACGACACCTCCACCAACACCCCGTCAGACGAGCAGGACGAGCAGGACGACGATGAGCGGTACAAACCCAGATTCGCGGCCGCTGCCTAATGGATGGATCACCCAGTATGACGATAAGTGCGTCGATGGCCCTTTCAAGGCGGACAGAGCATCGCTAACTTGCCTCCCCGATTTCTCTACGGCAGTTACAAAGCTTGGTAGGACATTGCACCCTTACTGATATTTAAGTGATTGACGTTGTTTATTCAGGTTCTATCTCGATACAAAGGCCAATCCGCCCACCCCATCTTGGACTCACCCGCTGGGACCCCCTCCGGCGAATCCGAGTCACCCAGATCCTCATGCTCCTCACAGGCAGCCCTCGTATAGTACAGTGAACTCTGGATCCGTTGGGTCCTATGCCGCTGCTCAGGCTGAGCCCAAAAACCCCGATACGCGCCCCCTTCCAGCTGGTTGGATTACACAGTACGAGGAAAAGTACGTTCGAGCCTTTTACTATCCTATTCGTTGGCTTCTTAAGTATTTATCCCCCGATTACTGACTCTACGAGTATACAGTCACAAAGCCTGGTGAGGATAGCAGAAGACGCAATTGATGACAAGAATGATTTACATTCTCACGCACTTAGGTTCTATGTCGATACCAACGCAAATCCTCCAACTCCAAATTGGGTTCACCCTCTCGGCCCTCCTGTTACCAGCCCCCAGCCCGCCTCCACGTATGCGGTTGCCCCACCCAACACGTCCTCACCACCACCTCCGAATCCAAGTGAACCCGAGAACCCAGATAAGAGGCCTCTCCCGACCGGTTGGATACAACAATATGAACCGAGGTGAGTTTCATTTATTGAGCTATCCCTGCCCCATACTGAGCGTCCACGACAGCCATAAAGCCTTCTTCTATGTCAATACTGCCGCCCCCAACCCGGCACCAACCTGGGAACACCCCCTTGGACCTGCTCCTGCCTCTCCATGGCCGCACACCGGCTCTGCGACCTCGCCTTCGCCTGCGAAAATAGCATCACCACCTCCAACTCAACCCACCGCTCCAGGTGATCCCGAGAATCCTGACAAACGACCTCTGCCAACTGGTTGGATCCAGCAATATGAACCAACGTACGCAGTCTCCTCTTTCAATATTTCTTTGATTAACGGGTGATCCTTCCAGACACAAGGCGTTCTTCTACGTCAACACCACAGCGCCCAATCCTTCCCCAACGTGGACGCACCCCTTAGGACCACCCACGTCCACGGGACCACAACCCATGTCTGGGCCGATCTCACCTGTACACCCCAAGGGTGCCTCGATTTCTTCACAGCCAGTGACCCCAGGTCAGCCCGAGAACCCAGACAAGAGGTCCTTGCCCACTGGCTGGATTCAGCAGTACGAGCCAAAGTAGGCCTTCAATCATTGGAGCCCTTCGTATAACCTATTAACGAGCGACGGTTTACAGCCACAAAGCGTGGTTCTACATAGACACCTCCACTCCTAACCCCTCGCCGAGTTGGACTCACCCCCTCGGTCCTCCCACTGGAAATAGCTTGACTGCCCCTCAAGTTCCTACTACTCCGGGACAATCGACAAACCCAGACAAGAGGCCGCTTCCGGTTGGGTGGGTTGATCAATATGACTCAAAGTACGCACCTCAACCTAAAATGCACTCGCATACCAAATAAGATTATTTTTGTAGCTATAAGGCCTGGTTCTATCTCAACACAAAGGCTCCGAGCCCCACTCCATCTTGGATTCATCCGCTCGGTCCCCCACCAATCGGTCCCCCACCAACATCCCCAACGCCTACCACGACCTCGGGTCCCGCTGCGACCCCTGCACCAACGGGCCCGCAGAACCCAGATACCCGCCCCTTACCTCCCGGTTGGGTGTCAGAGTACGACTCTGCGTACGTCCTCTTGTCCAAACCCCCTTTGTTTTCGTATATCTGATTGCGTGGGTATCATTATAGGCGCAAGTCCTGGTTCTACGTAGACGCAACTAAGAATCCCCCCGCGTCGACCTGGACGCACCCAGGCGGGCAGAATGTCCCTTCTACTCCCACGCCGCCGTACTACGGCAGCCAACCCGCATACGCGGGCGGTGCGCCGCAGCACAAGCCCGGGAAGGACCAGCTGAGCGGTCTGCTTGGTGGTTTGCTGGGCAGTAAAGGGGGCAAGGCGAACAAGTTGCTCGGTGGGGTCGCGAGTGGGTTGCAGGGTTTG
>Ga0307513_10006362_pt1 | contig 15445 bp, 13 predicted proteins | sample 15_EM_MG_FD_202174 | JGI IMG/M metagenome (GOLD analysis project Ga0307513, IMG submission 202174) | Populus trichocarpa ectomycorrhiza microbial communities from riparian zone in the Pacific Northwest, United States - 15_EM | ecosystem: Host-associated > Plants > Roots > Unclassified | place... | reverse complement strand
CCTGACTCTGTATGACCCATAATTTTTGGGTTTACTTTATGGTGTGAACAATTTTTTTTCCAGTCATTGGTCACTTGGAGATTTGAACACCTATCCCAGTGAACAATTGGTGTCATATGTCATACCCTGTGAACGATCGGTCGTAATAGTACAGTATCGTGATCCATAGGGCATATCACATATATCGCAGTCTGTCTAGGAGAGACTACGCCGAAACAGAGAAGAGATATGAAGAAAGTGCGTCGCCGACAAGGATTCTACTCACCACCATTCCTGTGAATGTCGCCCGTCCGGTTCTAAAAGTAATCAAGATCTAATATCAGAAGTGTACATGATTGACAGAACGAAATGAAGAATCTCACACTAAACCCGACTTGTGGGAGGACGGTAGCTGCCTGAGAGAGAAGAGAGAATACGTTCGAACAAAAAATAGATTCCAGTAAATGCAGAACGAGATGAATAGAATGTATGGAAGCAATGAAAAAAATTGTATACGATGACCAACCTGTATGACGGATTCTGCCACGATATAGTATTCCTTGCGGCTTGTGGGTTTACTTGCGGAGAGAAAAGCCACATAGAGACAGTTTCGTATTGGACCCAATTGTCCATTGTATTAAATATTTGAGAACGCTAGAAGCGGTTAGGAAAATTGGTGTCGACAGCAAGCGCACCTTCAGATCACGTCCAGGGGTGTTGGCCTCATTTCCATCGAAGAAAATGCTCACACAAGGGCCAGCATCTCTGTTCAATTTTTGTTTCAACTTTCTACCTCTAATTAGTTACACAGAATGGCTATGACGTGGTTTCAAAGTTCGAAGACCACATAACGACTTTCTGCGGTAAGATATGGTTGTTGCGAGTGGTGTTTTTAGGAAAGAACAGTGCCTCAGTTTCTCTCATGGGACCGAATTAATGAACAATCTCGATAGGATCTGACCTAGCCCGATTTGGGGACTGCGTGCCCTTGGAAAAACTGCTATATACTTAGAGCATGGCACGGCTGATGTTGGGCACGCTGCTATAAAATACTGGATTCGGGCTTTGAGAACGAATCATCCCAGTGGACACTGTCATGCGCAAGTTATTTCCGATCTGCCTTATATCGCGGTTCTCCACTCATGTAGCTTTTAGGATTCGGACGTGCTCAGCTATTCGTCGTCGCCGTCGTTGTTGGATTCACCCCACCCTCCTCCGCAGTTAACTTTCTCCAATGCCTTGACTCTATCAACAAAATGACCATCGACGGAAAAACCGATAACCACGGGAACCTCCTCCCTCCATCGATATCAAATGCGACCGCCATAACGTACGATTTGTGCGTCTCACAGTGTGGCGCTGGTCAGGAACCCTTTCAATGGTCGGTATTCTCTCAGCAGTTCAGTTCATGGCTGCTTCCTTGGCTGGCATTAGTTTCCCAATTACCATTCGGAGCAAATGACAAGCTCGATAATTTGGAGAGCATGTTGCTTACAGTGGGATCTCCGACCCTCGCAGCCTATTCCCTCGCTTTAACAGTTCTCAACGGACGATGGATCACCCAGCTGTTCTCGAACCATAGGTATCCAAACGTGAAAAATGCGGTGCGGATATTGAGCGGCTTGCAGCAGTCCCCCCTCCGAGTTGACACAGATGATGTGCTCCTCGCGTCTCTCATCATGCTCCCACAAAACGACGAGTGGTGGGAAGAACTGGTGGTTTGGCTTGAGTACACACATACCTGGTCCATATCCGCAGCTACATCCATTGCATGGGTGATCATCGCGTATATATTCACCATCATCGACTACTTTTCACAAGGCGTTCAGGACGCTCTCAATTCCAGCGGGGGATCCATAGGATCTCTCTGGCTTTGGCTGCTGCCAGTCGTCGTAGGGTGGCTCCAACTCTCACCAAAATGCGACTCGAATCGACTCCATCAAGCGGTCGATAGGGCTAACTCCATTGCTTATGTCGCCACCCGAACTTCCCAACCAATCAAAGCCGAAAATATCTCCAGAAAGCGTGCCATTTATATTGCACGTTCCGAACTCGATGAAGCGCGGTTGGATGAGTGCTCTACACCTCCAATATACAATTATGCACGATTCCTTCCGTGGGTCCAAGCTGTCGTTGTTGTGTCCAATGCATTCGGTATCATCAGCGAGCGGGACCATAACCACGATCCAGTCATCCCCGGGACTGAGTGGTGGGATCGGATTTCGGAAGGTGCTGGTGCTCTAACAGCTTTGCAAGTGCAAAATTATTCCCTCCCTAGACCAGGAAGTGTATATCACCGTCCGATGCATAAATGGAGGCTCGATAGTTCAGTACTATCCCGGATGTTCATCGCCTCAGCATTGGCCCTAACCTTGCAGTGGGGCGCGACGATTTCGGCCGTCATTATCATTTGGTTCAAACCTCCCATCGGTGAGCATTGTACCTCTTATTATCACTTATCTGGCGCTGAACCCTTAATTACTTTGTTAGGTCTAGGTTGCCGGTCAGCGTCATATATCACTTATGGCGCACTCTCTACTCTCGTATGGATGATGCTTCTCACATCCAGCGTCCTGACATATTATTCGACCAACTCTCCTACCCACTCATTTAAAGAACATTTCATCCCGGCACTACAGGCCCGGGTCGCTCGCTGGCTTTCGATCTTCCTTCGTCGCTTAGGAAAGCTTATAGCAGGATTAAATGGTGTATGGATAGTTGCCATAGGGCTGTTACAGTTCAGCAGCTTCTATGATCGGTGTTACTGCAATAGCGGCGTTATGGGACTCGGTACGCATGCGTACGATGTTGTCTCTCCGGTTGATGTGGGGAGCATGCGCACTACATGGATCGGCGGTTTCTTTCTTGCTGCCGGAGCTGCGGTGATCTTCGCAGGGTTTGTGACCCTTTTCATTGACCCACCACTCCCGCGATAACAAGGTAATACTAATAGGCCTTGCATTTTCATTCTCCTGGTTGTGTTGTGAGGATAACTAGTCTCGTACGATCCTGTGCGACTTCCGGGATTAAATACCTTCTTGATGTTAATTGTAGACAGCGTAGTGTGTGCCTCTTTCGACTGTGAGCCGAACGCTGAGCAGTGAATCCAAATAAAAGTGAGGTTTGGTAAGCAGATTCGTAGTAATGGACTACCATGAGGTAGCCAGAACTTAATCGGAGCGGTTTCATGAAGAGTGAAAAAAGCCTAACGCACTGGCATTATGGAACATAAGCTCCGACGTATGCCAACTCAACCAGGATCGACAAGCTTAAACACCCGCAAAAGACGTCTTCGTTAGAGCAGACTCTTTCTTTGCACGCAGATATATTCAAGGATGAATATCGGATATTGCATGAATGTCATTTAGTGTGGCATAAATTTTGTACACCCTGGTGACTCACATATGCAGTAAGTTTTGGTATAGCAGATGCAGGTGTCACGATCGTTGAACACAGAGGATAACGGCTGGTTGGTAAGTATACACCATAGCACTCAGACCAAATTATGGAGATTCCATATTAACCTTGTCGCGAAAAAAAAAAAAAAAAAAAAAAAAGTTCGCTGTTGGAAGGATGGAAAAATACGGAATTGGGATCCAAGAAACTGACACTTCGCGGAAGGAGCACGGAGCACGAATAAATGGTAGCATCGCTCCCGTGAACAAGAAGCGCCCAAACAAACAAAGAGGGGGATCGAATCTGCCACACGATCACTATATGCACAGTGGTTTTGCATGATGGTGGCACGATCCAATCTGGGGGGTTTGGTGGTGATACACGTTCGTCATATGGAGGTATATGAGGCAACGGCGAAGGCTACAGGTGGAAACGCTTCAATATTCCAAGTGGGAAAATGACAACGATTGGGGATGCTCATGCAGACAGCCACATATGTTGCTTACATCAATTCCATCGCATTCAACCATGCAAGAATGAGGGAATGAAATGAAGATTGTGAAATGGTGCATCGTATGATGCATCCCCAGCCGAAACCTTCGCCACGAGAGATAGACACCGATAGGGTGAATGACTCGACAGACGGAGTTGGAGAGAACAGGTCACCCATCGGCGAAATGAGAGTAATCAATGGGTGGAAAAGGATGAAGCCCACCAAACGAAAGGGATACCAAAATGACGAAAACGTACCTTACGACACCAGAACCCGCTCCTTGGCCTGTTACACGACTCTCCAAAGCCAAGTCGGCGGTAAGGTTGCAAAGGTCCACTTCCCACATCGCATCTTCGGTATCCAAACCAGCACCAACCTAAACCAAACGGTGAGGGCGATAAACTCAAAAGTGTGCTGCCCGATTTCTGCGAAGTGAATGGATCCTACCAAAAAAGAAGATATCTTTCGTGTTGCTTTGGAGCTGGCGTTTGAGGACGGTCTGATGCCAAGGAGGGAGAGAGAAGGACGAAGGGGGTTAGGGTTGAACTTTTATGAGAACAATGGGAGGGCGAACGTTGGGTGCGGGTGTGCCAGACTCCGATGAGTAGATTCTGGGATGGCAACATAGCCTTTCTCTGTCGTCGTTGTCGCTATTATTCCAGTTCTTGCCGAGTCTGGGGAAAAGACACATTTATTCGCAGTCGAAGGGTTTGTTTAAAGCGTAGATTCCGTTGATGATATTTTGCTTGGCGGATGGTTCTGGGGTTAAAGATGAAATAGGGTGTGTAAAAGCGTTGCGAAGGGATATAGCACGCTCGAGGGAGCTCTCGTTGATGGTATGCAGCGCATCGAATGTGGTCGAGGACAGAACATGTCAAGTTGGGGGTGGCACTACTTTGTGCATGCGAGAGGAAGGGAGAAATTAGTTTCCAAACATCGAATGGATGGATAGGGTACGTACCGCAGATTCAATGTGCTCATTCCACCTTTGCGCAACACATAGCATCTACCTTGCTATTGTCGCTCATGAGGGCATATTTCGAAGTCAGTGCGGCCGTCGTCCTTTTTCCGCCGCCCCGCGCTTCGACCTGCAAACAAGTCGGCTATATCAGCCACTTCCTCATAGCCTGTGCCATGTCTCCAGCGGAGGAAACGACAGCAGTCGTCGTCTTGTAAGTGCGCCGATGACTGATCCCAGGGCGGTTAATCCAAGGAACAGTGTGTGGACGTAGACCACGGTTATGCCTATGGAGTAATGTTAGGGTGCCGAAACAGAGAAGAGAGGAGGATCTCATACTGATTCCGATTCAGAGAAAATGGGGAACTGCACTTGTATTCCAGTCATATAAGGTTTAGCGAGATGAATAGAACATATAGAAAAGATAAAAAAGATCCTCCCGCATAAATTGAGCAGACGGAAGTGGTGGTGAATTCCAGTACAACAGCGCCATAAATAGTCCGTCTGTCACACAGAAGTTAGGTTATATGACTTGCAGCAAGGTAAGCAAGATGGAGGACGGGCACGATGTTTGTCATTGGCAGCGGTCTGTCTAGAGTAGTGTAGTTATCGGTTATGTATAATGTCTCCCCCGAGAGCATCTGGTGTGATGATCAGTTCAAAGGTGATTTCGAGAACGTGACGTACCAGGGCTACCCGCCGAAGGACGAGTAGAGGTTGGCCAGGGAGATTTCATGGCAAGTGATGTGCTTGAAGATAAAGTCAGAACGCCGAAATTGAAAGGAGAGGCGGAACTGACGTGAATTTCAGGCGTCGGGAAAGCGTCAACAATGAAGTGAAGGTGATAAGAAGAACGAGACAGTGGATATCATGCCAATCCAACTTTTGAAGGAGGGTCATTCAGAAATAGGCTGCATGTCGATCTGTTGTAGGATGAAGGAAGAAAGGAAGAAAGAACCCAACTGGCTTTGGTTGTGTGTGGCAACACCCTCTCAATTGAATGATTTGTAAATGACCCTCAACATCCGAGTCGCCCGTCCCCATCTGTCCTCCAGAATGTTGAATTTTACCATCTAAGCGCAGACGAGTTCTACTGAAGATCAACTTCTTGCCTTGACGGTTGCTTTGGTTTACATTTTTATCCCGTTTGGTTCTCATCCTGTCCCGCTGGCTTGCGATGGGGCAGCAGGTTCTAGTTCCTCTCCTTGCTTGGCTATATGGCACTCTGTTCGCCAAATGTTCGCTCATATACTTTGGGCACCTGAAACTCCTCTAGATCGTTCGGGATTATCTGCGCACATCTTTGGTTTCGCGCACCTTTGGGATGTCCATCAGCAAGTTCACAATTTACTTATTCGCTTTTGACGCTTTTTTGGCTTTTAAAAAGCTAGTTTGGGACAAATCTATAGAATTTTCTAGAATTTACGTAGAAATTTCTGATGGAATGGTTAGCCAACAGGCAAGGGTACTCGGGTATCATAATGCCAGACGTGATCCTGGTTAGTTAGTCCGGCCTGTGGCCACGAAAAAAAAAAATGGAACCCCCCAATTTTGGACAAATTCCGAGTTCTTTCAGCTTGATTTGACACAGTAGGACATAGTAGAAAGTATAAAGGATATCAAGCATCTATAAATCCCTTAAATACCAATAAAAGTGCCCCTTGTCCGAGTCACATTGATACCAAATTGGTACCCTGCTCAATACAATTCAAGTCAAACTTAAGCATCAGCATCCTAATATAAATTACATGTAGTGTAATATTACAGCATTATTGTCAGTATATAACCCCCACGCAAGTGCAAATGAAGCAGATTTGTGAGGCGTGTGGGGAACAAGCGGGAGGAAGCCCAGAAAGTGATGTCATATTACCATATTTGGAATTGTGCCTGATTACGTAGTTAGTTAGTCCAGCTAAACTGGCCTTAGCAAAAAAATCGACCCTTTATATTTTTTTCCGATACCTGAGTACCCTTGCCAACAGGGTCGCTTTTCTGAAAAAGGGACGTGGACTGTTGAACTTGTGACTTTGCCGCTTTTTTTTCGCTTTTTTTCGCCCAAAAAAAGTAAACTGTGAAACTACTGATGTCCCGATCCTCGACAGTCACTGCACCCTTGCCACCCTGGTGTAATATTTTCTGTAAGTGTATCCTACTCGTCGATGGGTACTTCTTTATCTGGTGATGAATCCCCCCCAAAGGAGAGCGACAAATTGCACGGTTGAGACCTGGGATCTCAGAACAGTGATCGATTGAGGTATCTTAGGATTCCTGGTGCGCTCCATGCAGCCATTCTCTCCTTCCAAGCATGCCTCGTTCATATTGCACCAAATCTTGTCTCATCACACTTGAGCTGACCGTTGGTGACATCTCAAGCGCTTCCCCCCCGCATGTGCCTTCCTCATTTGTACTATGGGCTCTCAAGGAACCCCGGTTGCATTGCAGATGCCCTGGCCTATAATTGTCGGTTGATTGTTTGGTATTCATCTATCGGCATCACATTCCTCGTGGCTGATGTTTTGGCCACAGATGCAGAATGCATACCACCACTTCACCACCTTCTCATTCATTACATTTCTGTATGGTGGAATTTGAAGGAAAAGGTGTTTGTAAATCCTTCATCGCATGCAGCATCCCCGATCATCGTTATTTCCGCACTGGAAGACTACAGCTTCCTACCATAACCTTTATCCACTTCTATATTCCGAACGAAAATGTGAACGCACGAGCCACCACCAATAGGATTGATCCCACCAAGAAGCATGGAGATACGTTGTTCGTCCCATTCGCTGGCATATGTATTCCATAGCCACCAGAATACGACATAGCTTTGAAAACATCTCTCGGATGGTAGATTCGATCCCAGGGTTTTTTTCATTGATCACTAAATTCATTTGTTCCATAAATTCACATCTTTGAGTTTTCCGTCCCACTTTATTTGAGCGATGAACCCATTTTCTTTGTGATGAGGGAAAAATGGGTGCCCGTGGTTGCTGTAATTGACCTTTACGCATCAAATCTGCAGTCCATTGCACTTAGTATTTGGAAGTCCGGTCTCAGAACCAGAAAAAGACCGTAACCGGACCAGACCAAGACCGCAAAAGACTGGACCACAGGTCCGGTCTTTTCATTTTTGAGATGTAAAGACCGCAAAAAGACCAGTCTAAGTGAACCGGCCTTTTGTAGCCCTTTAAATACCCTTCAAAACGCACCCAAGAACATATTATTTGGTTCAAAATTGATAGAGATATGATTGAAAATGTAAAATACTGTTGAAAATAGTAGATATACCAGACTTATTTTATAGAAACACCAATTCTTAATTTAAATTTAGAGCGTGTTCAGCTGCAGCCGCAAAATTCCGATTCTCAAAATAGTTTGTTTGTACCTGATGTGTTTCCTGTTGCCGTGCCATCGGACTTTTAATTTGCATCAGCGTGTACGCACACACATTTGATCATGTAGATAAAACAAAGATAACAACTTGATAACAACTAAATCATTATCACAATGCATCCAGCACAGGCAAGGACTCATCTGCATCGCAGTGTTCTTGTTACAATCACACTACAACTATCACTTCTCTTGCCAACACTCATGCATCTAATTCATCGCTATTACATGAAAGAGCCTTATCACACATCAATCCTGTCTGGCTATGCTTGGCTTCAAGAGCTGCTGCATGGTCATCCCGAGCACATTCGTACTGAACTTGGAGTCCACAAGGAGGTTTTCCATGCTCTGATTAGAGAGCTGCAGTCGATGGGCCATGGCGATACAAGATATGTGACACTTGAGGAGCAGCTTGCTATCTTCCTCTATACATCTGTCACAGGCTTATCTATACATCATGTTGGAGAACGATTTCAGCATGCAAATGGGACAATTTCCAAGTGGGTATTATAATCATTGGCAATGATGATCTACATACCAATCAGATAGCAGATACTTTCGAAAAATGACTATCATCTTCTCATCTCAACCCTTTTATGGCCAATATGTTCGAGGTTCAACCTCTAATGATCCCATCTCTCCCAGGATTTATGATAACAGCAAACTATGGCCCTTCTTCCAAGGATGCCTTGGAGCCATTGATGGTAGCCATATTCCTCTTTCTCCACCTACTGCCCTCCAAAGTCTCTATCGGAATCGAAAGGGCTTTCTTTCACAGAACTGTCTTTTCATATGTAACTTTGACATGTTCTTCACATATATTCTCACAGGCTGGGAAGGTTCTGCAACAGATTCTCGGGTCTGGGCTGATGCATTGGCAAAGGGGTTTTCAGCACCTGAAGGATTTTATTATCTTGCAGATGCAGGATTTCCTCATTGCAAGGAACTTCTTATTCCTTTTTGTGGTGTTCGGTATCATCTTCAAGAGTGGGGTGCTGCAGGTATTCGGTATGTGTTTTGTCTGATATATTTAATTCTATATATATAATAATCTTATAGCCCAGTGAATGCAAAGGAGCTATTCAACCTTCATCATGCTCAGGCACGTAATGTCATTGAGCGCATTTTTGGAGTTCTCAAGCAACGCTTCCAAATTCTCCTTCTCCCCCCTCATTATCAGCTTGACTTTCAAGCTCGCATTCCTGTTGCTTTGTGTGCTCTCCAGAATTTCATTCAAGAAATTGACCACAATGAAGGTGCAATACCCACTGATCCATACCAAGCAGCTTACACACTCTTTCCCTCTGATATTGGTAATAATGATGGTGGTGGTTTCATTACAGAGGATGAGGAGGAGGAAAATTCAGAGGTTAAGTTACGGAGGACACATATTGCCAATGAAATGTGGGCAAGCTACTTAAATTACATGGCAGATACAGGAACTGGAAGTAGTGATGATGAATCCTCAGGTCTCAGCGAGTAGTTCATGTCATCAACAGATCAATGATAAAATATAATTGGAAGACATAGAGCAATACATACAAAAAGACCAGCTATAGTAACATAAAACAATAAAGACATTAGACTAATACAGTATAGAAATATCATCACCATCTTCTGCAGCCTTAGCCTTGCCCCTTCCTGGAAGAAGACCTGCTGTATCAAGTTGGCGAAGGAGGAAGCGGTATTGCACTGACTGGTTTTTGTCGCCAAGAGTAATGAAAGTGCGCGCGGTGCGAACAGCATCCTCCGATGCACTGGTGAAGAATAGAGAGGCTGCGAACAACTCATCGTCTGTTAAGGCACCATTGTTAACTGATATAATTCTGACTGCTTGATCAAGAATTTCGGTAGAAGATGCAGGTGCCGATAGAGGTTGAGAGGGTGCCGATGAGAGTGAAGTAGTGAGAAACTCAATGGGAGAAGTAACGATCGAGGGAGGGGCAACAGAAGTGGTGGAGGGAGGAGCAGCAGCAGTGACTGTGGGCGCGTCAAAAGTCCTTGCCATCATATCAACCATGCGGTTGATTGTCAAATTGAGGGTATTGGCCATAATGACAGGGTTTATACTATCGGTCTTATTCCTTGATGCTTGCTTGGAGCTGGGGGGCTGCATACCGCTTGTCGATCTTGCATCATACTTGCGTTTTCGAAGCTGGCTGCTGCTAGCCTCACTACTGGTAGCAACCGAGCCCATAGAGATGTCGCATCGCTGAGTAAGGTGGGGACCAACTGTTGGAAGAAGTGAGGAAGATGGCGGAGGCCTTGTGCTGCCAGAAGAGGATGTACCGGGGTCTGATGGAGAAAGTGATGATACAATGGAGGGGCCAAGATCGGGCGAAACGAGAGGAGATACCGTGGAGGCAGGGGCTGCTGGCATGTTAGCCATAGATGAATTGAGCAGAGGACCAACTTGATCCTCTGCTCTATCCTCCTCTGTATTGAAGATGTCAAGCATTTGCATTGCTGACTGGGAAGATGAACCAGCCGGATCGAAAGCATGGGTTCCTCGAGGCTGGGTGCCAGGCATAAATGCCTGCATTCGACGATAATAAGGCCATGGTTTTGTCGCATAGCCTTTGAGTGGAGCATGCTTTTTTTATCGTCAACGAAATGCTCCTTTGGACTTGAAGGCTTATTTACTCACCTCAGGTGTCTTCAGAAACTCCTCAAATACCTCTTTTTCACTCGGGGTTCGTGCATTAGCACCATAATCGTCATGCCAGCCACCGCCGGACTTCTTGTCCCACTGCGAAATTGCTTTGTATATTGTACATAACTATAGCCCCAATAAGTGATGAAAGCGAGCATTGATAATAAGAATACGTACCTGCCCCCATTTATAATGACATTGCATCGCATCCTTTGACTTTACGGTGGCATGAGCCTTGTTGAATTCGGATTTCTTCAAGGTGAGGCCTCTTGCAGTTGTCAGAGTGCAATTTGATTCAACATAGTCGAGGAGGAGCTTGATTTCGTTGTCTGTCCATCGGCCACTGGTCTTCTTGATGCTCTCTGATGTGCTGGTGGTGGCAGGCTGAGTGTTGTGGGTGGAGGTTGAAGCAGAATGGTTCGATGGGTCATGGTCTTGTGTGGTAATGTCATTGTCATCATGGTCCTGCATTGTGTACTGGATGGTGTGAAGGGCGGTGAAGATATAAGCGAGAGAAGAACGTGAGATGATATAGCGAAAATGCTGTAAAAGAGGGTGTTTATCTATGAGGGAACAGCATGAGCGCAGCCGCCATCGTGATATTCAGCCTGCAAGACTCCACACTGCATCCTGCCAGCGGAATTCAAAATCCGACGGCATGGCAACGGAAAACCCAGCAAGTACAAACACATTATTTTTGAATTCCCAAATTTACGGCGCAGCTGAACATGCTCTTATGTTCTTGGGCTCATTTTAAAGGTAAAAAGAATGTTAACAAAGTTACTGATTCATAATTTTAAAATATTACCTGAAAGACCAGTATAAAACCGGTTAAAACTGGTGCAGACCGAAATTTCGGTTTTAACCGGTCTTAACTGCGGTTTTTGGTCTTTTTGTGGTCCGGTCCAGTCTTTTTGACTTCTGGGACAAAGGTAGACCGGTTACGGTTACGGTTAAGGCCCTAGGGGGTCAAAAAACCGGACTGGACCGGACTTTCAAACACTAATTGCACTGCGTTCACTCATCTATCTACAATTTCAATTCTTACCATGTACGCAAGTCTCCAGGTGGTGCGTACAAATGAATTTGCCAGTGGAATGACATAGCATATGCAATGTCATCTATTACCATTTTTAATACTGCCCACCCACACCTAGTCGATGGACGCTCAATAACGGATTCGCGTTCGTCCATCCTACACAGTTACATAAAATATGGGATTCTTCACCATCGCACTTCATACACCCAAGCTCCTGAAGGACTGATGACATCTTTCGAATTCAAAAGGCGAACGAATTCCGTTTCTTTGAAACCAGCAGAATTATGATTTTGATGTATAATGTGTTGGTGAATTACATAAGGGAAGAACTCGACTAATGAATACTACGATAATACGCTGCAGGAAGGGTTCTTGATGAGAGGGAAAGTACGGAAGCGGTGGTAGCAATGTGATTTTGTGAAATAGTAGAAGGTGTCTGGGCATTCAGAAGTTGGCCTTACCGCCAAGCAGATTCGAATCCTGCTTCTGATAATATGAAGAATAAAAATAAAAAGTGGGATTTACCGACATAGATGATCTGCGCTCCTTACACTCCGAGTCCCATATTATGAACAGCAGTATCAGGGGATGACAAGAAATAGAAACCAAATATGAAGAAAATAGTGAAGAAGAGGCAGAAAAAAGGGGAGTGGAGGCTGGAGCATCAGCTGTATCGACCATAATAGTGCAATAAAAAACTGACATTGTAGATCATTGAAAGTGCAAGATTCACTGTAGTTGTAGTTGTTGGTGGTGCACGATTCTACAGAGCTATAGCCCCCTCCTTTCTAGTGCACCACAGGTTCCCTCCTCCCTGCCGTGGTGCACTACTCTTCCCCTCCCTCCAGCCCTCCCTCCGTGGGCTGGACATCGGTGCTTGTTCTCCTTACCCTGGTCCTGGCTCACGCCTGAGCGCCCATTGATGCGCACTGTATGTTTTCGGACTACTACTCACATGGTGGTTCACCTCAGTGACAGTCGACCTGGTTTGCTGTCATGTACGTATCATCTGTCCCTCAAATGGCCTCGGTATTAGCACGCTGGCCTCCCTAGCAGGTAGTATCCCCCATGAAAGTCTTCCCAGGTTCGCTTGGGTAGTGTATCCACAGTACTCTGTTAAATTCACATATTTTTTTTTCCCTACCTCCTCAAGATATAGGCACCTAGTATTCTGCACAGGGACAGATCCCTGGCTGGGGAGGGTAGTGCACAATTACTTCGTTGTGGTAGTGCACAATTTCTTCTTGGAAATGTCCGAGAATATCTTACATTTGCCCCGGGGCTTGTTGCACTATTCCTTTGTTGCGGTAATGCACAATTGTTCAGTATACCCTAAGAATAGATTTCCTTTTGTCTGCGGGCCTAGTGCACTATTCCACAGGGACAGTATTGCACAATTCTTCAACGGTAGCCTCTAAGAATCACCTTTCGCCCTAGGCCTTGTGCACCATTCCTTTGTTACAGTATTGCATATTTTTTTAGTAGCATGGAAGAATAGATCACCTTCACCCCCAGGCCTGGTGCACCATTCCTTCGGTATTGCCTGATCTTTGAGTACCTTCTGGAGGGCTCCAAGTTGCTGAACATGTGAATGCGGGATAGAGGGTGAATTGTATCACTCTCTCGTCACCTCACTGACAGTATGAATTTCGGAGCTTTTCCGCCACCCAAAAATGATACATCGTCTCTCTGTGAGATGGTGCACGACTCTGCTTGACTCTCCTATGGGGTGACATGGCAAATTCAACGTGGAGAGAACAGAGGCTACTCAAACCGGAACAAAAGCCCAAGCCCAAACCAAGTGCCGCCTTCAATACCAACATCACCTTGGTCGTTAAAACACTGAGAGCAACCTGGTATTCTTCAAGAATTTCGTGTAAAAAATCACCAAGTTGGTATTGGAGTGGCCAGATCTCAACAAGCCAATACTACCAGCCTCACTGACGTCGACTCTGTGATGGGAAGGAGCTTGGTTGAATGGGGAGTATAGTCCGTGATGTATCTCATGGTCGGCTGGAATGCGGTGAAAAGAGGCCGCGTAGTTAAGGCCTGAAGAAACTGGAATTTGGTGATATCCCAACTCAAAGAAAATGATGACGGATGTCGATGAGCAGCCGATGAACTGTATACTCCAACAATTCTCTGAGGATATGAGCTGTTTGTTGGGTTAATTATAACTCCAGGAAGGGCCGGGAGGCGCTCATTTGGCGCTCATGCATCACCGGGCCGTTTGCGAGAGCCAATCATCTTACGAATAAGCATCCGCTGAAATATTGTTGGTCGTCCGCCACAAAACACTCAGATAAGGCCCAAATCACCCGTTTTTTCCCCCAGAACTCAGAAACCTTGAGTACATTAATGCTATGTAATTTTTAGAGGCAGGCGTAATGGGGAATACCACCAACTTGAAAGTCTGACATGCGCTAGCCAATCACAGCAGCTTTAGGTAACCTACTGAAATCGCAACCGAAAACATGAAGTCTTGCTGTAGCCCAAGAAAAACTCAACTTCTCTGTCCCATCTTTGGAATATAGTCTCTTAGTATATCTGCCTTTAAATATATAGTAATCAACAGGTTGAGTTGGAACAGAAGGGAGTGGTAACGGGAACAACAGAGTTTGAGCAAGCAAGGAACTGCCAAAAGCCTGAAGCAAGTCATCTGAATGTCACTGATACTTACATGTAAGTGAGCCTCTGTGAAACAGGAAGAGTTAGTTAAGGCCTCATAACTTTGAGGTCCTTTTCTCACATCAACTATATTCTTCCGAGTGCTAGCTATGAGGTATACATGGAGAATCTCTATGTTGCAGCTGCCAAAAAATACCTCCTTGATCAATTTTGATCGCTGGGACTTGGGAGAGACAAACTAAATTGGGGTACCTGTACCTGCTCGGACATTCAAGGCTATACTATGATGACTTCATAGGCCCGAGAATATCATATTCACATCGTCGCGGTAGTGTCGCACAACCTGCCATACACAGGTTTCTATATTGGGCCAACAAACTGCCTCGATCTTGATCTTGCTCCCTTGGAATAACATCCCTCTTGACATTTTATTCCCTAAGTTACAGCTATAAAATAAAACACTCTTTCTTTGCTCAGGAAAATAGTAGTTAGGACGAGCTACTTGTACATGAAACTACAGATCCTACGAGAGAGAGAGAGCGAGGTAGGGCCACAAACACTACTCCTCAGCACTCCTTTTCCAACTGAGAGTGGTTGGAGCCCCTCGTCACCACCCTGGACACCCGCGGTCCCCCACACTTCCCTCTGGCCAAGAATCCTGCCGTTTCAGCACTAGTAGCTGGTACTGTGTGCTTCATTGCATTCTAGCCTGGTTATTGCCAGGCATCGTGAGGCACTCATGTCGTAGCTTGCGGGAAATAATGGCTGGCTTGTGGGGTGGCGATCAGAAGGTTTGGGAAGAGGAGTGGAAACGCACCAGGGAATAATCCCACATAGTTGGGGTACTGGGGGGTTATATATTTATACCCGGTGTTCATTGGTGCTCCGGGTTGTCGCCTTGGCCATTTG
>Ga0307513_10006360_pt1 | contig 15450 bp, 20 predicted proteins | sample 15_EM_MG_FD_202174 | JGI IMG/M metagenome (GOLD analysis project Ga0307513, IMG submission 202174) | Populus trichocarpa ectomycorrhiza microbial communities from riparian zone in the Pacific Northwest, United States - 15_EM | ecosystem: Host-associated > Plants > Roots > Unclassified | place... | reverse complement strand
CCAGTGTTCGCAACGGGGCAGTCCGTCCGTCCTGGGCCAGGACGAGGACGGACGACATTTCGTCGTCCCGTCCCGTCTTTTCCAAAACTTGCCCGACAGGTTAGAATAAGGGACCAGGACGGACGACATTGTGTCGTCCCGTCCAGTCATTTTCTGAACTTGCCCGACAAGTAAGAGCCAAGGACCAGGACGGACGACATTTTGTCGTCCCCCACCGTCCCCCGCCGTCCCCCGCCCTCTTCCGCTGTTTTCCGATGTTTTCCGCTGTTTTCCGCCGTCCCCTGCCGTCCCCCATCATCCCCGGCGGTCCTATGTAGGCACTTACCGTCCCATACCAGAAGATGTCTCACATCATGGGGCTCGTCGTCCTTCGTAATGACGGCCGTCCTCGAAGTTCAAGGACGAGAACGGACGGCATTTTGTCGTCCCGTCCGGTCATTTTCTAAAGTTGCCCGACAAGTAGGAATGAAAGACGAGGACGGACCACGTCCTGCCGTCCCGTCTCGTCCCGGGCTCTTGGCAGTCCCCCCGCCGGGCCCCACGGGGGCCCCGGACGGCTGCGAACACTGATGTTGCCGCGGACCACTGGACCGCACTGTGGAATCGCTGGGAGAACTTGAAATACACGTCTGTCAGGTGGGATCAGGGGTTCTACGAGTGGCTCATCGGGTTGGTGTTCTTGGGCGCGATGGAGGAGGGGTAGTTAATGAGTGGAGATGTTCTGCTGCTGAGCGTGGAAAATGGGAAGTTTACAGTTATTGAGGCCATTTTCAGTCGAGCGACAGACAATTATTATTACAGCAGTCTCACAAGAGCAGTAAAATTCCGCCGCTTAGAAATTCATCTTATAACCAAAAGTAGGGAGAAGGGGAAAACCGGTTCTCTGAGGATTTAACTGCTCATAGGGGTACAGGTGTTACTTCGCCTCAAGTTCAATCACTAGAGAGAACTTAAAAAGTTCTTCATTAAAATCCGCAGCACTTAGTATAGAAAATGCTTGCACTCAGCCCGAAAAACCCCCCTCCAATTTGCCCCCCTCGCTAAGTTTCCGAAACAGGCCAACATCCCCGCATCTCTAGGCATAGACAACGCCGTATCAAAAAACCTATCCGCCGTTGCAAGCTACCAGAGCGGTGACATGAGAGAACAGGACTATCTAGACAAGGACATCCTCGAGCGCCGCAAACGGAAGCTAGCAAAGAAAGAATAAGAATAGCACCCACATCCCTCCAACTCCTTAGCCCCACGCCCCCCAACCCTATCTAACCAATCCCCTACCGAAAGAGGTGCTTTTCCATCTCTATCATTCCCATGTCAGTGCCTGCTGCTAAGCAATGGTGAAAAAAGGTGGATTTACATTGTTTGGATCATTGCTCTAGCTACCATAAAACCATATATTGGCAGCCAACCGGGAAAGATCGGCTGGTGTAAATTCGAAATCACTCTCGAGGCTGTCTTCGGCTTGGTCTGGGTCACGATCAAAAACCTTCCCGAAGTCGAGTACTAGGGAGTGTTCGTGACCCTCAGGCCGGGGTATCGTGATAATCCTGACACATTTAGGTTCAATCGAAGTAGAGGGAGGACCCAGAGGATTCAGAGGATTGAGTCGTGGGGAACGCCGGTGGATTACACTGCCAGACTCCCATTGTTCGATACCGATTATACGGTTGGCTTTGTTCACAGAGAACACGAGAACGATATTGACGGCGCCGGACGAGTTCGTTGTCCGCCAGTGAGCGTCGGCCCTTGGGCGTTCGATCGTTTCCGAAACCCCGGACTCCACAGCCAGGGTTGGCCAAGGGGCTCCTTCCTACTGCTATTGCCTTGGTGACGGGCACCACCTATCTTACCCAGATCGGCACACAATCCCATCTGTGCGGCCTTCCCGTGGAGCATGTATTCAAACTTCCTATGAACGACTTCGTGAAGTTTGCTCGCCATAATCTTCACAATCAAGGTCTGCTGGTGCTCGAGGTACATGAAGCGGAGCCTCTTGTAGTGGTCATTGTAAAGTTTGTCGATCGTCGTAAGCTGTTCCTCACTTACGGAGGTAAACACCACGTACTTCCCACCATTACCGGCCTCAACTGCCCTGGTCTGGGACGTACAAATTCCCGAAGGGTTTGTTCGTAATAGCGAGGTTTCTCGTGCAAAGGGTTCCATTACTAGCATAGCAGGGTGCGACTATACGGCCGTCCTAACAAAACCTTCTTAACAACCTAGCGAATCCGCCATCCCTCAATCTCCTGTTCTTTTTTAAGCTTACGGTAATTTTTAGGTGAGCAGTGCTTACCATTCTGGCTATTAAATGCGATTATAAAGGTGCGCTGTAGGTCAAGTGGACAAGAAAACTTTTTTTTTCATGGCTTGTTTGCTCAAGCGGGGTTCAAGCTAGCTGGAAAGGGTTGCTGTGGGGAATATCTACAGCAAGGGCAGTGTCGGGGGTTGCGCGCATTGCTGCTGGTATTTCCTGGGTGCTTGTTTTCATGTGTACTCCAGGTTCATGCAGGTTGCTGCTGGAGCAGCAGTGTTGGTCGCAGTGATGCTAGTGGATGGGATGGTTTTGTAGAGCGTTATTTTTTGAGTTCCCATCTCTTCACAACCCCCGATTCTTGCAATCTTGCTAATGAGAACTATACTACTACCGTAAGGGTGTGCCTCAGAAGTATGATCCCGGTGTTCGGCTGGACTTTTTTCGCACTGACACTCCTCTCGGCGATCTGTCCCGCCTCCTTTGTAGTGACACTCCAACGGCCATTGGAGAAAATAACTTGCAAGACTGAGGCAGGGTATTCAGTGGCAGCGGCGGAAGGATTAGGTCTTTGGATTTGAGCGTGAGGAAGAATGCTATTGTCAGTGTCAATGAAAGGGGTAGCAGCGCCGGGAGTAAAGACAAATTTGTCGGGAGGGTGGAAGGAGAAGAGGCTGGGAGCGGAGTTGGTCACCATAGAGTTAGCTTTGTGACTAGTCTGATGAAGAAAATAGATGGCGATGGGTCACTGGCTACTAGCCATAACGCTGGTTATCTGTTTTATAAACGGATTGGATGGGGTGAGTAGAGGTATGAGGGGACGGGAGCTTTGTATGGGCTGGGAATAGGATATGACATTTGCGCTTGTTTGTTGGGCTGTTGGGCTGTCGCATTAGTTTACCTGACATCTGTGGTATAAGTGCTCTTGCATGTTTATATTGAATGACTTTTTTTTGTAGCATGGTTAGAAATTTCTTCCGAAAGTGTTCTCCTCATGAACTATCACTCGCGCTCTAGGGTGTTAGTCTGTGTTGAAATTATGCCCCAATATGTGAAAGCGAAATGGAAAAGACTTTGCGCCACTTGAACTTGCCGTGCGATTCTTACTTATTAACCAAAAGAAAGGGCCGAATGGCCAAACATATATAGAGAACAGAAGCGACCTCATCCTTTATGAGAAGAAGCCAGTTTCCCATCTTCAGCGCCAGAACGGACCATGGGTTCCAACAGAGTATACGCCTCCAAACCTAGAGAGCGCAATGAAACCTAGTCAATACGAAATAGCCGCCCAATAATCACGAGCCAACCAATAATGTCTCACCACCATAAGGGATGCAACCCAATAGAACGAAGCAATAAAGGAAGGAAACGCTTTAGACAAAGCCGGTGTTTGAGGACAATGGAAAACAATGAGAATAAATTCAATAGTCAGTGTTCAAGCATTTTCATAACTTTGGGCGAGTGTAGCAGCCTGGCTATCACCCCGAGAACCCGAACAACGGCCTCAGGACATTTAATTCTGCCTTGTCGATAATCTCGAGGAATGGTTCCTAAAATACAAACTGAGCAATTCCGAAGATTTTGTGGATTCGTTGGAGAGGTCGATAGTGATAACGCAGTTGTATTTTGATGGATTTCAGGAATAGCGTGAAACAAACTATATGCGCAGGTTCATGAGCGCTCTCCTCCCGGTACATTTTGAGGTAATTGATCAGGATAGAGTAGTGAGGTCTGTTCAGCGGGTAGACCGAAGCCCGGATAGGCGGTTGATTGAGATGATTGATCGGAGGTTGTTTGCTTGTGCTCTTTTCCCAGAAGCAGGAACCCCGGGTTGATCGGTCGGAAAGCATCAATGACCACCATGCCCTTGGCAGATTGGAAGAGCATCAATGACATCCTCTTCCGCATGGTGCGTTAACTCTTCCTGAAACTCCCTGGAAATCATGGCAAGCAAACCCCTGCTTCCTGCGGAAACAGGTTGTGACACATCAATATACCCGACGCATCTATTTAGTCTGCATGATAGCGAAGCATCCAGGTACGGGGTGGTGATCGTGTTTATAAATCTGATAGGATAACACGAAATAGTGGTGGACCACCTTATCCCCACAACAAAAACTAACTCTTTTACAAGCACCCCTTTGGAACATGAAAATAATCAGTAGACCACTCAATCCCACCAAATCACGCAGAAACTGGCTTTTTTACAGGTACCCCTTTGCGACAGGATAACACTCTTTCAAGAAAAAAAACTTAAACAATATCCATCACCCTTACCCCCCTTCCTAATATTAATACTTGGAAAAGAGGGGCGCCATCGACAGGCACTAAGAGGGGGCGAGGTAGAATAAGGTTTAGGGGAGCGTGCGAAGTGGGCAATTCGGGCACGGGTAATGGGTTACCAGCCCAGGCTGGTGAGTTCGCAATATCTACCTATCGGAACCCAATCAGTTACCAGATCATCTAATGGGGTACAGGTTCCGCCCAATAACTAAAAATTGCGAAAAAACACGGGCCTTTTGATCCGGAGTTGGGTGTTTCCAGTCGCTGGGGGATCGACCCAAGAGCAACCGGAATGCCCTCTCCAAGATGCGACGTAGTTGGGGTTCACAAAAAGGTAAAATCTCGTTCACATCATCACCGGTGACCTTATGGGCGCCACTATTGCGATCGTTCATCAAGCCCGGCCACTATTTCTCAAGGTTAGTCCTCCCCACAGCCCAAGCAAGGTGAAGGAACTAAAACTTACAGCGTTGGCCAGCTCCACTACTTGCCCTAGATTCTCGCAACCAAATTGATAGAACTCTTCGGAGAGGCTCTTGATCCTTCCTAGTGTTCCCAACCGTCCAGTCCGTCCGTCTTCGAGGGAGGACGGGACGGACTGCGGCCCATAGCCCGTCTTTTTGGTGCTGCTAAGACGGGCTGCACCCGGGAAGGTGAGGACTGGACGGACTCTAGGGAACAACAGTCCCAGCGCCTGGACCTCCTGCACTAGCCAAGCCGAAATCATACACCTCCAAACGAATTCCTTTCACATCATGACACATCACTCTAGAAGTCCCCGGCAGTCCCCTGTGTTGGACACGATGCGGAGTCGCCCGGGTTCTTTGAGGTGGACAGAATAAAGTGCTTGCAGACCGCTCTATAGGTAGAGATAGTGCGGACAGAAATTTACTGAGGGTGAATGCAAGAAAGAGATTCTAGGTGGAAGTGAGAGTCACGTTAAGAGCAGTTTGGTTTGTTTTAGTTGACTGTGTAGAAAGAACTTACTGAGTGGAAAAAGGAGAGAAGAGAAGCGAAACGAAACAGAGCGCAAAGAAGACAAGTAGGCCCCATAGCCAATGGCAACCAAGCTAAACGTGTGACTAAGCTTCGGCGAACAACCCAAGATATCCAACACCCTGCCGTCCCCGGTAGTCTCCCACCGGCCCCGGCCATCTTCGATAGTCCCCCGCGGTCCCCACCCGTCCCCACCCGCTTGCCTTCTCCGCCCACCCCCTGACGTCCACCCCCTGCCCTGAACCATAATATCCCACCCTGTAGGGCCAGCCGTCCTGCACTCAGGCCACCCCGGACGAACTACAGATAGCTGTCTCGCCCCGTCCGGGGCTCTTGGCAGTCCCCCTGGTGGGCCCCGTCGGGCCCCGGACGGTTGAAAACGCTGATCCTTTTTCCTCGGGTATCTTAGTTTTCGGGAGACTCGCCTTGCTGAGGGATTCCAACAGCCTGTTTATATACTGCTTTCAATACAATAGCTGCAACAATTGGAATGTTCCTTTTCATTGCAGCCTCCAGTCTTTTTTTCCAAAATCGTCATCCGCTTCTTCGCCTCACCCAGAGCCTTCTTTGTTTCCTCCAACTCATCCCTCTCACCTGTCTCCTTCGCCGCCATCTCCTCATACTCTCGTTTCCATTTTTCCTTCTCCTTTGTCAGTCTCTCGATGCTCTGGTTGAACTTTGCGAGCTGTTCGATTCTACTCTAGAGAAGTTTCTTTTTGGCTTTCCGGTTCTCCTTGTTCGAGTTGGTGTCGGTGATAGTCTCCATAACTAAATACCCGGCTAGGGGCTTCCCGACAAGATCCTTCCTCAGTGAAACAATGTAGAAGAGGAAGGTCTGGGCAAGAGAGGGGATAATTCCTTTTATAAGTGCTTAAATATGAAAGAGTTAGATAGTGGAAGCAGAGCGTGTGGGATAGGGTGCGATAGGGTGCGGTGATGGAGTTCAAAACATGGAAGTATATTCCCCTCCGTCTACCTGGCTGACATTATACATGACGAGTCTAGGTGGCGTCAGCATCCCATTCTAGATTTTGGTCTAGCTGTTAGTTGTCAATGGTTAATGCCAACTCCAACAGCTCTCCGAAGAGTCAGCGCACCATGCGAAAGCAGGTGTCATTGATCCTCTTCCAATCTGCCAAGGGCATGATGTGCACTGATGCTTTCCCACTGATCAACCCGCCGTCCCTGCTTCTAGGAAAAGAGCGCAGCCAGACAATATCCGATCAGCCATCTCAGCCAGCCGCCTACCCATGCATTGGTCTACCCGCTGAACAGACCTCACTACTCTATCCTGACCAATTACCTCAAAATGTACCCCAGGAGAAGTCTCATGAACCTGCACATATAGTTTGTTTCGCGCTATTCCTGAAATCTGTCAAAATACAACTCCGCTATCACTCTCGACCTCTTCAACGAATCCACACCATCTTCCGAATTGCTCAGTTTGTATTTTAGGAACCATTCCCCGGCATTAGCGACAAGGAGAAATTAAATGCCCCCATGCCGTTGTTCAGGTTCTCGGGGTGATATCCAGGCTGCTACGCTCGTCCAAAGTTACGGACATGCTTGAAGACTAACGTGTTGGAATATGTGGCTTCTCAGGATCTAGTTACTTGTGGTTGACCGCATCGGATGCCACTAGTAGATGAATGTGGAGATGGAAGTGTCACTAGTGCGTCATGTTAGGAGAATGGTTGATATGGTATAGGACACAGTGTCCGGTGTGACTGCTAAGTCTATTGTGTATATTAGGAGCTCTTTCCTGCCGAGATGGTAAAAAGGATAGTAGTGGTGGGCTTCCCTTTTTCACAGAGAATCAAGACATCTTACAACAGGTTATGAGCCCGGACTAGCGCACCTATCCCTAAGCCTCTATGATGTCGGATAGTTCACTCAGCCCAAATGTCGCTGACATTTCCCCTGACACCATCTATCGATGCAAGTATGGTCAAACACATGTACTGCTGCCAACCAATTACCACCGCTGGTCCCAGGACCTTCAAGCCTTTCTGGAAATTGAACGAGCATTCAGGATCGTCACGCAAGAAGAAGAAGAACCGCCAGCAAACCTTGCTCCACGATATGCTTCTTGGGAAGAACGCCGGGTTAAGGCCAAAGTTATGATATTCACTTCTTGTGGTCCCGCTACCCGTCAGCAGATCAATCTTGCTATGGATCCCTGGGATATGTGGCAAACTCTAAAAGCGAAATATGATTCAGCAGCCTCAAGAGCTGGAAGATTTGCCCTGAGAGGACGCTTTAATCGCCTACTTCTCTCTCAGTTTTCCACAGTCACTGCCTTCATTACTGAGCTAACCAAGCTGCGCCAACAGCTTGCTGGGTCTACAGAGGAGGTTACTGACTCAACCTTTATTTCTCAACTAGTTCCAGACCTACCTAACGAATACGATGCAATTGTCCAAATAATGTCCCGCGATGCAGCCTTGACTGCGGATGACTTTATTACTGGAATTGTGGAACGGGAAGCAGAACTGTCAAATAAGAAGGCTCAACTATCGGGTACAAGCTCCACAGACTCAGCCAATAGTGCTCTGCTGGCAAATACTCGTGCCGCTGCTCTCTTTACCAACTCCTCCAGGAATAATAGCCACTCCCGCTGGTCACGCTCTGGAATGCGGGGACGGTCAATTAGTAGCCGAGGAGGAGGACGATTTTGGCCTGGCCAAAGGACACATAATTCTGGTCGAGAAAGAAGCTCAAGCAGTGGAAACATGAGCAATGTTGAGTGCTGGTATTGTACTCGGAGAGGACATATACAGCAGGCATGCCAGTTACGGATGCGGGCAGAGGAGCTTAAACAGAAAAGACATCCAGCCCCATCCGCCGCCTATGCCACGGTAGATATTGAGCAGCCCTGTGCCTTGGTCGCAACCGGCAGGCAAAGGAACAACTTACCAAGAGCATGGGTAGTAGACTCAGGAGCAAGCGAGCATATCTGTCCTGAAAGACGGTCCTTTCACTACCTTAAAGCTCTTACTCGACCAGTGGCGATCACATTGGGAGATGGGAATAAGGTGTTAGCAAAAGCCAAAGGGGTTATTCGGCTTCTACTATCCAAGTCACACGATATTGATATTGAAGCGCTCTATTCCCCTGAGATGAAGTTCTCTCTCCTATCAATTAGTTCTCTGTCGAGCGAATTTGCAATTGCCTTTCAGGAAGGAGTTTGTTATATCTCTCGTCAACAGATAGGATCGAAGGAAATCCCAATTGCGCAACTCCGACAAGGTCTATGGAGACTCCATGGTAATCCTATTCCAAAGTCACAGACACCAGCTATCCAGTCTCTGGTAGAAAGTCAGAGAAATAGTACAATCACTTCTCAGGTTTCCTCAGGACCAGAACACCCTATGAGTGATCTCTTACTTTCAGTAACTCCTAGCAAGAGCGATGAGCTTGCTATACTATGGCACCAAAGATTAGGACATTTACACTTTGCTGCCATGAGGTCGATACTGGGAAGCAAGACTCCGCTTGCTTCCAGCATTTGTGAGACTTGTGTGAAAACCAACCACCGACGGCGGTTTATCCGAAGGCCAGTTCCTAGAGCAACAAGGCCCTTCGAGATTATCCATTCAGATGTTTGTGGCCCATTCAAGTAAGTTACTTGTCCTTCTCAGGTGCTCAATACTTTATCCTCTATATAGATAACTATACTCGTTTTTGTTGGGTCTATTTTCTCAGAACCAAGGAAGCAAATGAGGTTACTGGCCGCTTCCAAGAGTTTCGCGAGAGAATTCGCAAGATCTTCGCACAGTGGGAGATATCAAGGTTCAGGTGTGATAACGGAAAAGGTGAATACAATAATACCTTCTTTCGTGGCATTCTCAGTGCTACAGGAATTCAGTTTGAGCCGGCACCACCCTACTCCTAGCACAAAAATGGAATCAGTGAGCGAATGATACAGACTGTACTCTGTAAGGCAAGAGCTATGCTCTTAGATGCCTGTCTTCCTGCTGCCCTCTGGGCAGAAACTGTTAATACGGCGGTCTATCTACACTCGCTATCCCCGTCACGTGCAATTGGAAATAAGTCACCCCATGAGATGTTATATGGGACAAAGCCAACACTCGACCACCTTAGGAGGTTTGGGTATGTAGCCTATAAGCGAATCCCAAAGGCCCAGCAGAAGGATACAAAGTTTGGCAACCGGTCGAAGAGCTGCATTATGTTAAGCTATACCGCAACTACTACCATATGGAGATTATGGGATAGTGATATGAAGACCACTATTCATGCTTCAGATGTTATATTTGATGAATCTCGCCTCGCGAGTAATCTGGCACAGTCAGAGGATATATTTGGTCTCTTACTTCCGGAGAAACCTCAAGTTATAGAGGTAGAAGAATCTGAAGACACAGAGGATGAAGGGCATGACAACCCTGAAGGTTCATTCCAGGAGATATCTGTTGGTCAGAATGTTATGCCTGTTGAGGAGCTACGCCTAAGCAATGAGCCGCTGTCTGACGAAATCGAAGCAGTTCCACCAGCCAGAAAGGCCCAATCACGGCCTCCTCAACAGAAGACTCATGAGTATAGAAAACCTCCGGCTGTATTGGAGAGTGTAGCGCCACGACGCTCTGGCCGTTTGAGAGAAAAAGTCACTGCTGCACTCACAAGTACCGAACCTTCTATGGTAGTGGGTGACAATCTACTTACCTACGATGAAGCAATTAGATTTCCTTACTGGCAGCAGGCCATGCGAGAAGAGTTTGAAAGCCTGAAGCGGCATGGTACTTGGAGATATGAGAGAGCCACAAGCAAAATTGCAGCAGCTGGCAAGTCCGTGATTGGGTGCAAATGGGTTTACAGAACAAAGACTCTCCCTGATGGCTCATTGAAGGCGAAGGCAAGGCTGGTGATTAAAGGGTATGAACAGGTTGTCTATGGAGAAACCTTCGCCCCAGTAGCTAGACTGACAAGTCTACGCATGTTAACCGCACTTGCTGCGAACAATGGCTATCATGCTGATCACATGGATGTCATTGGAGCGTTTCTGAATCCTGGTATAGATGAGTCAGAGTACATGGAGCTACCAGAAGGCATTGAGTGGCTCGACTCTACTGCAGTTAAAGAGAATGGAGGAGTTAGTAGCCTTGTTATTTGCCGGCTACTTAAAGCTCTCTATGGACTGAAACAAGCTCCCTTGCTATGGTATAAAGAGATTGACACTTATCTGAAATCGATAGGCTTTCAACATTCATCCTTTGACCCCAATCTTTATACCTCGGACTTTCAGGTCTTCTTACTGTTATATGTAGATGATATCCTGCTAATCTCCAAACTCCCTTCTGAAATTCAGCCGGTGAAATTGTTACTCTCTGGAAAGTACAAGATGACTGACCTAGGGCGAGCCACCTGCTTTCTCAGCATTGAGATAAACCAAAGGCGGAACTCAATTACCTTAAGTCAATCCCGATTTATTCAGACAATACTACGAAGATTTCAGATGGAGAACTGCAACCCAGTTCAGACCCCCTTGGAACCTGGAACCCAACCGCTTGACCTCGATGATCCCATGACAGCTGAGGATCAAAAGACATATCAGTATTTGGTTGGAAGCCTTATGTACCTAGCTGTGGCAACTCGACCAGATCTGGGGTTTACAATTGCCTACCTCAGCAAGTATAATTCCAAGGCCACTTACCGTCAGCTCCAGACAGCAAAGCGAACTCTACGATATCTAAAAGCAACAATCAACCTAGGCTTGGTATATGTTAGAGATCAGGAAGGGTTACCACAAGACCCTCTTACTGGTTTCAGTGATGCCGACTTTGCTGGAGATACACAAGACCGCAAATCTACTGGTGGATTCATTTTCCTGATGGCAGGAGGAGGCATATCCTGGCGCTCTAAGAAGCAATCAATGATTGCACTATCACCAACAGAATCTGAATATAGCGCTTGTTCAGAGACAACGAGAGAGGCATTGTGGCTTCATGGTTTATATTCAGAGCTAAGTGGAACTAAACCAGTCTCTTCAACTCCCCTCAATCTCGATAACTAGAGTGCAATAGATCTCAGCAACCGACCACGATTTCATGAGAGGACGAAACATATTGACCTCAAGCGCCACTTCACTCGTGAAGCATTACAGAATCAGGCGATCTCAATTGTTCATTGCCCTACAGAGCAAATGACTGCCGACATCCTTACGAAAGCTCTACCTCAGGTATTGCATTGGAAACATGTAGGAGCTATGGGTTTATCTCTTTCTGAAGATAGGAAAGAAACACCGCAGAAGTGTTAGCTATATTGTGAATTTTTGCTTTTTGTTTATCTTTTTATTTCTCTAAAGCCAACCTGTACGTGACACTCTTTTCCTACCCTTAAGCTGCCTATCTGAAGGCCCGAGGGAGGTTTTTAATGAGGTCACATTATTATTGCATGTGGAGAACATAGGCTTCTTTTGTTGCCTGACTTTCTTTCTCTTTTGTGTTTCATTTATGGGTCCTTCGAAGAGTGGGGGTGTTGGAATATGTGGCTTCTCAGGATCTAGTTACTTGTGGTTGACCGCATCGGATGCCACTAGTAGATGAATGTGGAGATGGAAGTGTCACTAGTGCGTCATGTTAGGAGAATGGTTGATATGGTATAGGACACAGTGTCCGGTGTGACTGCTAAGTCTATTGTGTATATTAGGAGCTCTTTCCTGCCGAGATGGTAAAAAGGATAGTAGTGGTGGGCTTCCCTTTTTCACAGAGAATCAAGACATCTTACAACATAACGGATATGCTAGAGAACGAGTGATACTTCATGAGGACAAGACCTTCGTAGAAATTCCGAACCATGCTACCAAAAAAACCATTCAATATAAAGCAAGATAGCCTTACCACAAACGTGGGGTAAACTAACGCGACAGCCAAACCAACGAACAAACAAACGCAATCGCCAGGCAATCCCATGCCCAACTCATAAAATGCACTTTCATCCCGCTCATTACCCTACTCACCTCATCCGATCCGTTAATAAAACATCTCAACCAGCGTTATAGCAAGTAGCCCCTTCCCATCCCCATCTATCTTCTTCATAAGACTAGTCGCAAAACTAACTGTGGGGAACAACCCCCCACCCAGCCTCTCCTCCTCCAACCTCCCCACAAATCTGCAGTTACTCCCGGCGCTGCTACCCCTCTCATTGGCACAGACAATCGTATTATTCCACTCTCTCACATCCGAAGACCTAATCCTTCCGCCGCTGCCACTTAAAACCGCTGCCTCAGTCTTGCGAGTTATTTTCTCCCATGCCCGTTGGAGGGTGCATTCCGTCACTCCAAAGGAGGCGGGATAGATCGCCGAGAGGAGTGTCAGATGGAAAAAATGCAGCCGAATGCCGGAATCATATTTCGGAGGCGTAACCTTTATGGCGGTCGTGTAGTCCTCATTAGCAAAATCGCAAGAAGCGGGGCTGGGGGTGAGAGAAAAAGGTGGGGACTCACCAAATAACTTTCTATAAAATCGTCCCCTCTACTGGCATCGCTCCGGCCAGCACTGCCTCCCCAGAGGCAACCTCCTTGAACTAGGGGTACACATGAAAACAGGCACCCGGGAAACACCAGTAGCGATTCCCGCAACCCCAACACTACCAGGTTAGCATCGATTAGTGGGCTAAAGCTAAGCCTCTTGCCGTAGATATTCCCCACAGCAACCAGTTCCAGGCAATAGCCGCCGATTTCACTCGCGGAGAAATTCTGGATGCTGGCATCGCCAGCGCACTTGTAGTCCCCGTTTTGGTCGATTGATAGTCTGTAGTAGTCCCATCGATGGTAGGGAAAGTTTTGTTGCCACAGACGGAGATGGGGGGCGTTAGGTTGGCGATGACCGGGGAGCCACTGTTCGTGTCGACATCGTGGCTTAGCTCTAACAGGTAGATGTGGTTTTATTTATTTTTACTAGAGTGCCATGTGGCGGCCGGGTGTTTGGAAATCTGTGGTAAAAAAGTTAGTTCTCCTACGCACGGCGCGGCTGGCTTCCGGATGAACTGCGAGATAGGAGGGTTGAGTTGGATCACCTTGGGATTGAGCCACTCTCATAATTACCACATTACAAACAAATTATTGAATAATCAGCATCAACTTTAGTAGTATCGGTGTCCAGATACCGTTTACGGTAATCTGCCAAAAGTCGGATTGGAGCTAAAGTCAACAGGAGGGCACAAAGAATGCCGACTCGCCACAGTTTAAAAGACCTCACTACTGTTAAACAGGCAGATGAGCGACGATTTGGGCACGCTTAAGAAAACCTTGACCAGCATCAATCCGGAAAATTCCGGATTACTGGTATACGGCAGTGGACAGCTCTCGCTCACAATGGTGGAATAATCCTAGCATAGTAGAATCTCATGAAAGTGGTAATAGCACTATCAATTCAAATTTCGTATAAATACAGGAAGCATAGCGCCAGTGCTTATTTTCCCGAACCTGCCCGATCATAGGAAAAAGTAGAGTTTACACTTGTCTTAGCGTGCAGCGGGGTATGGTAACACCCCCTCTTTCCAAACACATTGCTCCTCAGCGACAAAATGCCTTTCTCTGACAATGGCAGAAACTGAGAGTCAACCACTCCGGAGGGTATGTAAACATGTATTGTAACAAGTTTCATAGGTATAGGTGCAGTCACCCCCTCTTAGAAAACAAGAGTTGGTCAGTGGTTCTTCTTGCCGAACGGCTGGTTTGAACTCAACCTTTCCCCACCACTGCTGCCCAACCGCCCCTCTCAATTTTTAAACTCTGGCGACTTGCCGTTCTTCGTGCCATTCCCGTTGGTTCGACTGTCTTAGTTTTACCTTATTCCGCTCTTGCTCCATTCCGACTCTCATGAGAATATACTGTGTCAGTACTTTCTGGGTCCTATTTCCTGATTCTCCATCCAGCCGAACATCGTAGAGCATAACAATAATTATTAGTGTCGCAACGCCCTGTAATAAATCACGGTATTGGCAGTAATCCACAGCATCTCTATATTTTTTGTTGTTTGAAACAGTCTCCTATCTTAACGCGCACTTGGAGGCTTGATATTGAAGGAGGATGCCCAGATCCCGATCGGGTCGTTGCGCTTGGAGGGGAAACCAGCATCATTAAATACACAACGCAGGAAACCTGCGCCAGGGTTCCGAATAGTCCGACCGGTCAAGTATTGGAGGCAGGACTAGGCTGGTCAGTCCTTGTTGATGTCGATGACTAGACCCGACCAACTCTGGTGGTCCGGACTGGTTTGGACTGGTCCCAGACCAGTCTTTATAAAATATCTCAAGAGAGTCGGAATGGCACCCAGGCCAACACTCTCTAAGAATACAAGTATAGCTATAGTAGGATCTTAGGGCGCTTGCCACATTATATATCAACAGCCCCTCAATACAATTTGATTGAGCATCCTGGAGAGCAGAGCATATGGCGGAAATTTGATTACGAGATGCATAAGTTGCATCGAATACCGGTATTGTTACGTTTTTATTTTGGCTTTCTTATTTTATAGCTTTTTTATCTGCAGATAACTTGGGCTTGATGTATTGCTAGTCACGATCTCAGAGTTAAGGGTTGTTGCGCTTCTGGCGGGGGGGAGGCTGTCTGGGTCTTGGCAGACAGGGGTGGTGTGTTAGTTAGGTTTTTCTTCTCTCACGCTATCTTTTTTCTTCTCTTCCTCCTCCAACCAGCGAGGTCGAGCGCAACGAAGTGGATTGTGAGAGCAGCACAACGGAGGAACCGTTTGTTTGCAGTTTGTGTGAAAGGGAAGTGGGCTTGGGTTAGTTAGAATTACTTTGTGGCGGGAATTTGTTTCTCTTTTGCTGTTAGGTGGTTTGGTTAGTTTAGAGAAGTTGAATTGATTGAAGCTTGTGCTGTTTACCTTTCTACTTGGAAGTTCGTGAAAGTGATAGTAGTTTTTCTGTACTTCCGCCGTTTA
>Ga0307513_10006359_pt1 | contig 15453 bp, 7 predicted proteins | sample 15_EM_MG_FD_202174 | JGI IMG/M metagenome (GOLD analysis project Ga0307513, IMG submission 202174) | Populus trichocarpa ectomycorrhiza microbial communities from riparian zone in the Pacific Northwest, United States - 15_EM | ecosystem: Host-associated > Plants > Roots > Unclassified | place... | reverse complement strand
CAGCGCAGCGGCGATCTCGGGATCGACCGCTGGCGCGGAGGGTTCGGCAGGCGCCGTCTTCTCGGGTTCAGCGGCCGGCTCGGGGGCCGGCTCCGAGTCTGCTTGTGGCGCGACAGCAGGTTCTGGTTCTGGTTCAGGCTCTGGCTCGACGGCCGATTCCGGAACGGGTTCGGGCGCGAGTTCGCGGGCGGCGATCGGTGCCGGGGGCGCCTGTGGCGCGGCAGGCTCTGGCTCGGAGTGCGGCTCGTCGGCGGGCAATCCAGCTGAGGCATCGAGCGGCGGCGGGGGTGAGGACGGTGGTAGCTCGGGGGCCGCTTCCTCGACGCGTTCCTCCGCCGCTTTCTCGACGCGATCGCGCTCACGAGCTTTTTTCTGGCCCCAGATCATGCCGGCGATCACCAATATGGCGAGCAGCGCGATCACGATCAGGACGATCACGGTCCACTCCTGAAAGATGTACGCGGCGGCACCGGCCGGTGGAGGGGAAGAAGCGGAGTCCATGAGCAGTTTTCCCGAACGACGAAACGCCGGCCATCCTAGAAGGACTGCCGGCGTTCCGCCAGTGATCGGGATCGGGTCAACCGCCGCTGGGCTTGCGGTTGCCCGCCATGCCGGTCAGCCGGACGAACTCCTGACGCCAGGGAGTTTGCGGGCTGCCCGCCAACCGCTGAATATCCGCGAAGCCGTAAGTGCCGAGATATTTGTCGCCGCGCAGCTTCTGCCCGAATGCCGCGACCGCGGTGACGAACGCCATGTCGCCGGTCGGCGCGGTGGCGTCGCGCAGCATCGTCGCGGGGACCGGTCGGCTGATCAGCCGCGACACGCCGCCCTCTGGCAGTTTGTAGCGCAGCTTGATGAAGCACAATTCGCCCGCGCTGCCGCTTGGCGCAGCTATGGGAGCGGCGCTGGCGGGATAGCGGCGGTCGGACACCCAGCCGGCGCCGTTAGCGGGCACCACCTCGTACAAAGCGGTCACCTGATGCCCAGCGCCCATGTCGCCGGCATCGACCGCGTCGTTGTTGAAATCCTCCTCGGCGAGCGCGCGGTTCTCATAGCCGATCAGCCGGTATTGCTTGACCGCGGCGGGGTTGAACTCGACCTGGACCTTCACGTCCTTGGCGATCGTCACCATCGTCGCGGACAATTCGTCGTCGAGCACTTTTTCGGCTTCGCGATCGCTGTCGATATAAGCGTAATTGCCGTTCCCGACATCGGCGATGCGCTCCATCATCGCCTCGTTGTAATTGCCGTCGCCGAACCCGAGCGCGGTGAGCGTGATGCCGTCGTCGCGATTGGATTTGACCATCGCCTCCAGCGCCTTGTTGTCGCTGACGCCGACATTGAAATCGCCGTCAGTGGCGAGGAAGATGCGGTTGATCCCACCCTTGACGAAATTGGCGCGCGCGGTGTCGTAGGCGAGCTTGATCCCTTCGCCGCCCGCGGTCGAGCCGCCGGCCTGGAGGCAATCGAGCGCCGCCTTGACGTAGCCCTTGTTCGCGGTGGGCGCGAGCACCAGTCCGGCATTGCCGGCATAGACCACGATCGACACGCGATCGTCGGGGCGTAGGCGGTCGGCGAGGCGTTCGAGCGCCGCCTTGACCAACGGCAGCTTGTCGGGCTCGTCCATCGACCCCGACACGTCGACCAGGAACACCAGATTGGCGCGCGGGCGTTCGTTGGTCGCGACATCGTAGCCGCGCAGACCGATCCGCAGCAGCCTGGTGTCGGGGTTCCACGGCGTGGTCGATACGTCGGTGGTCACGCTGAATGGCTCGGCGCTGTCGCCGGGCCGCGGATAATCGTAGCGGAAATAGTTGATCATCTCCTCGGTGCGCACCGCGTCGGCGGGCGGCAGGCTGCCCTGGTTGAGGAAGCGGCGGACGTTGGAATAGGCGCCGGTGTCGACATCGACGGAGAAGGTCGAGACGGGGACGGCGGCGACGGACTGGATCGAGGCGACCGCCTTGCCGTCATAGCGTTCGGTGTTCTGCGGACTACCGTAGGGCTGGTTGGCGACATAGCCTGACACGACCGGCGCGGGCACCGACGACGGCATTGGCGGCGCGACCATCGGCATCACCGGCGGCGGAGGCGGCGCGACGTCATAGGTGTTGAGCGCGCGCTTGGCCGCGGGGGCCCGTCTCATCGGCTGGGGTGCGGCTGGGACGGCGAACCGGGAATCATCCATGAGCTCGCTGTTGTTGCATCGCACCGGAGACTCATCGGGCGGCGGCGCCGTGGCGGTGCGCTGGACGCCGGACGGTGCCGGTGTGTTGGAGGCCAGTAACAGGGCGGAAGCCCCGATCAGCAAGGCTGTACGCGTCATGCGATCTCTCCCCATCATGCCTCGGAGTCGTTGCTCCGGCACTACGTTTATCGGGTGCGCCGGATGACTGGAGGGTGAATGAAATGATATTCTATATCATTCTGCGAGCGAAGGCGAGCGGGCTTATGCTGCCCGCTCAGCCTTCTCGCGCGATCTCTCGCCAGCCGATGTCGCGGCGGCAGAAGCCGGTCGGGAAGTCGATCGCGTCGACCGCGCGATAGGCAGCCGCCTGCGCGGCACGGACGTCGGCGCCGCGCGCGGTGACCGCAAGGACGCGGCCGCCCGATGCGACCAGCTGGCCGTCCGCGAGTTTCGTACCCGCCTGAAACACCTTGGCGCCGGCGGCTTCGGCCGTTCCGATCCCATCGATCGCGCCGCCGGTCTCGGGCGTGCCGGGATAACCGTTCGCCGCCATCACCACGGTCAGCGCGACGTCGTTGCTGAAGATGGGCGCTGGAGCCTCGGCGAGCCTGCCCTGCGCAATCGTCAGCAACAGCGGCAACAGGTCGCTGTCCAGCCGCATCATCAGCACCTGGCATTCGGGGTCGCCGAAGCGGGCATTATATTCGATCAGCTTGGGGCCGTCGGCGGTCAGCATCAATCCGGCATAGAGCACGCCCGAATAGGGCATGCCCTCTGCGGCGAGCGTGGCGATGGTCGGCGCGACGATCTCGGCGAGCGCACGGACCTCAAGTTCGGGAGTCAGCACGCGCGCGGGGCTATAGGCGCCCATGCCGCCGGTGTTGGGGCCGGTATCCCCGTCGCCGACGCGCTTGTGGTCCTGCGCCGATCCGAACGCGACCATCGCCTGGCCGTCGGTTAGTACGAACAGGCTGACTTCCTCGCCTTCGAGGAATTCCTCGATCACCGCGCTGGCGCCAGGTTCGGCGAACAATGCCTCGATCGCTTCGTCGGCTTCGGCTGCGGTCATCGCTACGACAACGCCCTTGCCGGCCGCCAGCCCATCGGCTTTCACGACGACAGGCGCTCCGAACGCAGCAAGCGCGGCGCGTGCGTCGTCGAGCGAATGGACCGCGCGGTAGCCAGCGGTCGGGATGCTCGCGCGATCGCATAGCGCCTTGGTGAAGGCCTTCGATCCCTCGAGCTGGGCCGGCGCCCTGTCGGGCCCGAACACCGCGAACCCGGCGGCGCGCAGGTCATCAGCAATCCCCGCGACAAGCGGCGCTTCGGGGCCGACCACGACCAAAGCCACGTCATGCGTGCGGCAGAAATCGATCACCGCTTCATGGTCGGTCACGTTGACCGCGACCAGCGTGGCGGTTTCCGCTATGCCCGGATTGCCGGGTGCGGCGTAGAGTTTGGTGAGCAGCGGCGATTGCGCGAGCTTCCACGCGAGGCCATGTTCGCGTCCACCCGATCCGATCAGCAGGACGTTCATGCCCGACCCTTTTCCAGAAGATTCGCCGCGGCTGGTAGCCGAGGCCATGCCCGGCGACAATTCCGTCGCCGAAAGCGTGTCCGAACTATCGGGACGGCTCAAGCGGATGGTCGAGGGCGAATTCGGCCGCGTTCGCCTGCGCGGCGAGATTTCGGGATGGAAGCGCGCTGCCTCGGGCCATTGCTATCTGAGCCTGAAAGACGATCAGGCGGTGATCGACGGTGTGATGTGGAAAGGGCAGGCGGCGCTGATCCCGTTCAGCCCGCAGGACGGGATCGAAGTGATCGTCAGCGGCAAGCTGACCACCTATCCGGGCCGCTCCAAATACCAGATCGTCGTCGATCGCATGGAACTGGCGGGCGAGGGCGCCCTGATGGCGCTGCTCGAAAAGCTCAAGGCGCAATTGGGCGCCGAGGGGCTGTTCGATCAGAGTCGCAAGAAGCCGCTGCCGTTCATGCCGCGCGTGATCGGCGTGGTGACATCGCCGACCGGCGCGGTGATCCGCGACATCCTGCATCGCCTCGCCGATCGTTGCCCTACCCATGTCCTGGTGTGGCCGGTCAAGGTGCAGGGCGACGGGGCCGCGCGCGATGTCGCCGCGGCGATTGCCGGGTTCGATGCCATCGCGCCGGGTGGACCGGTGCCGCGTCCCGATCTGGTGATCGTCGCGCGGGGCGGCGGGTCGGTCGAGGATCTGTGGGCGTTCAACGAGGAAATCGTCGTCCGAGCGATCGCCGCCTGCTCGATCCCGCTGATCTCGGCAGTGGGGCACGAGACCGATACCAGTCTGTCGGACCATGCCGCCGATCTGCGCGCGCCGACCCCGACCGCGGCGGCCGAGATCGCGGTGCCGGTGCTCGCCGACCTGCGGCTCGGGCTCGATTCGTACGCCCAACGCGCCGAGCGGTGCGCCCGGCGCTATGTCGAGCGCGGGCGCGAGCGGACCGATTCGCTGGCGCGGTTGCTGCCTAGGCGCGACGCGCTGTTGGGGCCGCAGCGCCAGCGTGCCGACGACAACGCCCAGCGGCTCGACCGTGCGCTCGAACGGCGCATCACCTTGGCGCGCGGGCAGCTCGATCGCAGCGCCGGCGCGTTGCGGCCCGCGATGCTGGCGCAGCGTTTGTCGGCGGCGCGCGATCGGCTGGCCTCGGCGTGGAAGCTGGTCGAGGCACTCAACCCCAGCCACGTGCTCGATCGCGGCTATGCCTGGGTCGAGGCGAAGACGGGCGGCGTGCTGACCAGCGCAGCGGCCGCACGCAAGGCCGGCGCGCTATTGCTCCATTTTGGTGACGGTGAAGTCGCGGCGCGGGTTGAGGGCGCGGGCGGCAAGGCATATGTTAAGGACAAGCCGGACCAGCCGACCTTGTTGTAATGGGGTTACAACCGGGCTGGGCCTGCGTCATCTTGGGATTTCGAGGAACGCTGCAATGCTGATGTCCAATACCGATCGGCCGGCGCGCCTCCATTATATGGCCAACGGCTTCCGCGTGCTGATGCCGGGTGGCCACGTCACGTGCGCGATATCGGGCGTGCCGATCGCGCTCGACGATCTGCGTTATTGGAGTGTTGCGCGGCAGGAAGCTTATGCCAGTGCCGAATTGGCGCTAGAGGCTGAAGGACGGAAGTGAAGCGCGCGCGGCGCTGGGTCCTGGGCCTCGCCGCGCTGACTGCGTTGGGTAGCTGTGTCGAACCGGCCCCGCCGCCGACCACGCGTCCCGCGCCCGTCACCGTTACCACACCGCCGCCACCCGCGGCCCGCATGCCGACGGTCCCGCTGGGCGATTTCAGCTTCAGGGGCAGCATGATCCAGGGCGGGCTGCTGATCGGGACAGTGCCGGGCGGAACGGCGCGGGTCAGCTTCAACGGCGATGATGTGCCGGTGACGCCGGATGGGCGTTTCGTCATCGCGTTTGACCGCGATGCGGGGCCGGCGGCGACCGTGACCGCGACGCTGGACGACGGTCGCGCCGTGACGCGCACGCTGACGATCAATCCGCGCGCATGGGACATTTCGCGGCTGTCGACCTTGCCCAAATATCCCGTGCCGATGCCGCAATTCGAAAAACTGCGCCCGGCCGAAATCGCCCAGATCAATGCCGTGCGGCGCCAGGATACGGGGTCGATAGGGTGGCGACAGGTTTTCATGTGGCCGGCGACCGGGCGTATCTCGACGCTGTTCGGATCGCAGCGCATCTATCGCAACGGTGAGGCGGGGTCGTACCATTCGGGCACCGATATCGCTGTGCCGGCGGGAACTCCGGTGCTGGCGCCGGCCGACGGCACCGTCATCCTGGCCTCCGATCATCCCTTCCTGCTCGAAGGCAATCTGTTGATGATCGACCATGGCATGGGGCTCAACAGTGCGTTGATGCACCTGTCGCGAATCGTCGTCATGTCTGGCCAGACGGTGAAGCGGGGACAAATCGTGGCCTTTTCCGGGGCGACCGGGCGCGTGACCGGCGCCCATCTCCACTGGAGCCTGCGCTGGCGCAACGCGAAGATCGATCCGTTGCTGGTCGCCGGGCCGATGCCGGGAGCGAAATAAGCCTCGCTGCCTTAGTGAAATAAGACACTAAGGCTGTCCCTTTGTGGCAAACGGGTGACGAACAGAATCCAAAACGTATTCGCGCCGGTTTCGAATCTTTACTCTCTGCGCTCCGGCTCTATTCCCCGATCGTCGACCGATGCTGGAGGGCGTGCGGTCGCAATCAAAGGGGATCGATCCTGCGCGCACAACGAAGCGGCGCAGGCCTGTTCCCCTGTTATGTGGGGAATTCAACTCGATGGCTCTTTTCCAGAACGCGCACAGAATCCGTCTGCTCGCGACCGCTGCTCCGCTCGGGCTGATGCTCGCCGCCAGCCCGGCGATGGCGCAGGACAAGCCCGCCGATCCGGCGCCTGCCGCCGCCCAGCCTGCCGATACGACGCAGCCCAGCGATGACATCGTCGTCACCGGCACGCTGTTCACCAACAAGCTGACCACGTCGGCGTCGCCGGTCACCGTGCTGACCGCGGAGAGCCTGGCTCGCGCCGGTATCACCAACGTGAGCGACGCGGTGCGCTCGATCGCGGCCGACGGCGCGGGCTCGATCGGCAACGGCTTCAGCAGCGGCTTCTCGGCGGGCGGCTCTGCCGTGTCGCTGCGCAATCTGGGTGTGTCGTCGACGATCACGCTGGTCGACGGGCTGCGCTCGGCCAATTTTCCGCTGAACGATGACGGTCACAATAATTACGTCGACCTCAACAGCATTCCGATGGCGAACGTTGAAAGCATTCAGGTCCTGAAGGACGGCGCGTCGTCGCTGTACGGCGCGGACGCGATCGGTGGCGTGGTCAACCTCGTCACCCGCAAGACCTTCAAGGGTTTCGATGCCACCATCGACGGGGGCGTTTCGGAGAAGGGTGAATTCGGGAAGTACCGCGGGCGCCTGCTCGTCGGGTTCGGCGATTATGGCAGCCAGGGTTTCAACATCTATCTCGGCGGCGACTACGAGCGTAGCGCCATGGTCACCAACAACTCGCTCGGTTTCCCGTTCAACACGCTCGACCTGCGGTCGATCGGCGGCAACGACAATAATCGCGCCGACGACACGCTGACGACGGCGACGCCCAATGGCGTCGTCACCCGCACGACCCAGACCGACCTCAACAACCCGCTGGCGGGTTCGGTCGCGAACGCCACGACGCCGGCGATCTTCAATTCGCTGACGCCGCTGGCGAATTGCCCGTACGGCACGTTCTCGGAGAACACCGGCGCCCGCGTCGGCACGGCGTGCGCGCATGACCTCCAGAAGGAATATGCCATCTTCCTCCCGTTCCAGGAGCGCTACGACTTTGTTGGCCGGGCGAGCTTCCGCCTGGGCAGCAACATCGAGGGCTATGTGGCGGGCAGCTACGCGCGCAACCGCGTAGAGATCACCCGCGCGCCGGTCGCCATCCGGCAGACCCAGGCGTTCGGCGGCAGCCCGGCGACCGCGACGAGCGCTCCCGGCATCGTCCTTCCGGTCTGGATTTGCCCGTCGGGCGTAAATTGCGCCAATCCAGCGACCGCGGGCCGTACGCTCAACCCCAACAATCCCTACGCCGCCGCTTTTGCCGCTAACCCTGCTGCTGGTGCGGCGCGGCTTTATTATCTGTTTGGCGACGTCAAGTCGGGTAGCGAGCGCATCAATTCGGTCTACCGGATCTCCGGCGGGCTGAAGGGTGATATCGGCGACGGCTGGAACTGGAACATCAATTCCGCCTACTCGCGCGACAATCTCGACCTGACGGTGTACGGGAACTTCAACCTGAACGGCCTGATCAAGGCGATCAACACCGGCTCGTACAACTTCGTCAATCCGAGCCTCAACAGCCAGGCCGTGCGCGACCTGGTGGCGCCGCCGATCAACGCCAAATCCGATTCGACCGAATTCACGGTCGACGCGACGGTCCTCGGCAAGCTGGTCGCGTTGCCGGGCGGTGATCTCCAGCTCGCCGTCGGCGGTCAGTTCCGCCGCGAAGAGTTGAACAACCGCAGCATCAACCCGAACCTCGATCTGCCCGGCGTGTCGACCGCGCAGGCGTTCGGTAAGCGGTCGGTCTGGGCGGGCTATTTCGAAGTCGACGCGCCGATCCTCGACATGCTCGATATCAAATTGTCGGGCCGCTACGACCATTACTCCACGGGCATCGGCCGTTTCTCGCCCAAGGCGGGGGTCACGTTCGAGCCGATCAAGGGCTTCTCGCTCCGCGGCACTTATTCGGAAGGCTTCCGCGCGCCGACCTTCGCCGAGGCTGATCCGCGCAGTTCGTTCTCCGGGTTCGTCGGCTACACGCCGACTCCGGCATTCGTCGCCGCCCATCCGGGCAATGCGGGGTATACGGCCGCCTATAGCCTGGGCCGCGGCTTCGTCGGCAACCCGGACATCAAACCGGAAATCTCACGCAGCTTCACCGCGGGTGCGATCATCGATCCAGTGCGCTGGCTGACGTTCACGGCCGACTATTTCCACGTGAAGAAGTCGAACCTTATCGTCACCGGTCCGCTGGTGGCTGACGCGATCAACGCTTATTATTCGGTCGCCGGGCAATCCTTCGGTTCGGCGAGCGCCGCGGCGGCCGCCGGTTGCGCCAAGGTCGCTGCGATTGGCACGGGGTATTCGTGCAACGTGATCGACGGCGCCGATCCGTCGTCGCTCAACGCGTTGCCGCGTTTGCTCGTTCTCAATGCGCCTTACGTGAACTCGGCATTCTTGATCACCTCCGGGCTCGAGTTCAGCCTCGATGCGCGGATCCCGATCAAGGACGGCATCCGGTTCGAGAGCCGGCTCGACGTGCAGGAAACGCTGCAATACGATCTCCATCCCGTGAACGGTGCGGTGCAGAAATATGCCGGAACGGTCGGTCCGGAGGATCTGTCGTCGGGTGGCGGTACGCCGCGCTGGCGCGGTAACTGGCAGAACACGCTGGTTGCGGGTCCGTTCGCGCTGACCGCAACGACCTATTATGTCGGCCGCATCAAGGCGGTTGCCGCTGACCAGGCATCGTCGGTCAATGGCGATATCTCGTGCAACGCCGCCATTTACAAGGTTGCCGGTCAGCCGGTGGAGAAGTTCTGCTACGTCCACAGCTTCATCTACACCGACTTGAACCTGGCGGCGAAGGTGAGCGACCAGTTCACCTTCTCGTTCACTGTGGGCAATGTGTTCGGGGCGCATGCGCCGCTCTTCGCGAACACCGCTTACACGACCCAGACGAACTATCTCGCGTCCTGGCATTCGGCCGGCCTGATCGGCCGCACTTTCCGGGCGGGGGCGAACTTCAAGTTCTGACGGAAATATGCCCGGCGGCGGGTTGGAAGCCCGCCGTCGGGGTTCAAATAATGATAGCTGCCCCTCGGATGCCCATGGTCCGGCTGGGTGACTTCAGCTTCAAGGGCAGCAAGATCCAAGATGGGCTGGTGATCGGCACTGCCCCCCGCCGGCACCGCGCGGGTTGGCTTCAACGGCGACGACCGCGGGCCAGGACTGCGAGCGTGAGTCTCACGATTGTCGGGGCGTGCGCGCGCGGTGTGACTTTCGTGTAACTCTCTGCAGCAAATCAGCAATCATTCGGCGTTCCGGCTTTACAACCATCGTATCGAAGGTAACCAGTCGCCCATTCCGGACAGGCGTAGCCGTCTGCCGGCAATGGGGGCTCATGATTCGCGCCAATAAACGAGCGCGGGCGTGGCCCGCTACATGGGGATTACACATCGATGGTATCTTTCCGAACGACGTCCAAGCTTCGTCTGCTTGCGGCTGCGGCTCCTCTCGGCCTGCTCGCGCTCGCCACTCCCGTTCAGGCGCAGGATAAGCCGGCAGCGCCGGCGCCCGCCACGACGGACGACCAGACGGCCGACAATTCGCCTGACATCGTCGTTACCGGAACACTGTTCCGCCGCACCGATACCGAGACGCCGTCGCCGGTCACCGTGCTGACCTCGGAGAACCTGGCGCGCGCCGGTGTCACGACGGTCGCCGACGCGATCCGCTCGGTCTCGGCCGACAGCGCGGGTTCGATCCCGACCGGTTTCCAGGGCGGCTTCTCGGCCGGCGGCTCGGCGGTTTCGCTCCGCGGCCTCGGTGTGTCGTCGACCCTCGTGCTCATCGACGGCCTCCGTTCGACCAACTTCCCGCTCAACGACGACGGCCATAACGCCTATGTCGACCTGAACTCGATCCCGTTCAGCGTCGTGGAGCGCGTCGAAGTGCTCAAGGACGGCGCCTCGTCGACTTATGGTGCCGATGCGATCGGCGGCGTGGTCAACGTCATCCTGCGCAAGCAGTTCAAGGGCGTGATGGGCGGTGTCGAAGGCGGCGCTGCCGAAAAGGGGTATGCCGGACACTATCGTGCCAACCTCACCGCCGGCATCGGCGATTACGATACGGCCGGCTGGAACCTGTACGTCAACGGCGAATATCAGCGCGACAACCGCGCGTCGGTCGCTGACGTCGGCTTCCCGTTCAATACCACCGATTTGAGCTCGCTCGGCCTGGCCGATCAGAACACCGCCGATAGCGCGCTCTCGATTGCGACGATCAACGCGGTCGTACGGCGGACCACGCAGTCCAACCTCAACGACCCGTTCACGGGCGGCGTGACCGCATCGGGTGCCTATACGACGCTCAACCTCACCAACTGCGCGGGAACCTACACCGATCCCGCTGGCGGCATTGGGTGCAAGCACAACAACACGCTCGAATTTAGCCAGGTGCAGCCGCTCTCGGAGAAGTTCTCCTTCACCGGGCGCTTCAGCTATCGCATCAGCAACGATATCGAACTGTACGCGCTGGGCAGCTATTCGCACAGCCAAGTCAACATCAAGGGCACGCCGCCGGCCATTCGTCAACGTCAGCCTTATGGCGGTGCGCCGACCACGGCGTCGAACAATCCGGGCATCGTGCTGCCTTACTTCGTCTGCGCTGCTGGCGTGGATTGCATCACGGCGGCGGACCGCCGCCTGAACCCGAATAACCCTTATGCGACCAACCTCGGCGCCGATGCGGCAACGGCAGGGGCGAACGCCGCCCGCGTCTATTATCTGTTCGGTGACATCCCCAGCGCGACCGAGCGCGGCAACGAAGTGCTCCGCGGTGCGATCGGCATCAACGGCAAGTTCGGCGATGGCTGGGCGTTCCGGGTCGAGGCGGTCGGCGCGCGCGACAATATGGAACTGAACTCGTTCGGCACGATCAACATCGCCGGCCTGAAGAAGGCGGTAAGCACCGGCGCGTACAATTTCGTCAATCCGAACCTGAACACCCAGGCGGTGCGCGACATGATCGCGCCGATGATCACCAACCGCGCGTATACGTCGCTTGCGTCGCTCGACGCATCGATCGCCAAGACGTTGACGACCTTGCCGGGTGGCGACCTTCAGGTCGCCGTCGGTGGCCAGATCCGTCGTGAGACCCTGAACAATCCGGGCCTCAACCCGAACCTCGAAAACTATGCCAATACGGCGGCGGCGTTCGGTGCGCACACGGTGTCGGCGGCCTATTTCGAAATCAGCGCGCCGGTGCTCAAGCAGCTCGAGATCGACGGCTCGGGCCGTTACGATCATTATTCGGAAGGCTTCAGCCACTTCTCGCCGAAGGTCGGCTTCAAGTTTACCCCGATCAAGGAACTGGCGCTCCGCGGTACCTTCTCGAAGGGCTTCCGTGCCCCTACCTTCGCCGAAAGCAACCCGCGATCGAGCTATCCGGGTTTCGTGACCTACCAGCCGCCGGCTGACTTCGTCACCGCGCACGGTGGCAGCACGAATCCCTATTCGCAGTCGTACAGCGTCGGCGGCGGCTTCTCGGGTAACCCGAACCTGAAGCCGGAGACTTCGCGCAGCTTCACCGCGGGGCTGATCGTGCAGCCGATGCCCTGGCTGAGCTTCACGGTCGACTATTACAATGTGAAGAAGAAGGACGTGATCGTTGCCGGCCCGAGCGCCGGTGCGGCTCGCTCGGCTTATTACTCGGTCGCCGCAAACAATTATCCGTCTGGTGCGGCCGCTGCGGCGGCTGGTTGCGCCGCCGTCGCTGCGATCCCGGGTTATTCGTGCGGTGCCACCGACGCGATCGATCCGCTCCACCCGAACGCCCTGCCGCGCGTGCTGGTGATCAACGGGCCGTACGTCAACGCGGGTTACTTCAAGACCCAGGGTCTCGATTACTCGCTCGAGGCGCGGATTCCGATTACCGATGACGTGAAGTTCACCAGCCGTCTCGACATCAACCAGATCCTGAAGTTCAACGTCGATTTCGGCGACGGTATCGTTCGCAAATATGCCGGCACGATCGGGCCGTACGAGCTGTCGTCCGGTGCCGGTACGCCGCGCTTCCGTGGCAACTGGCAGAACACCCTGCAGATCGGCAACTTCTCACTGACCGCGACGACCTATTATGTGGGTCGGATCAAGCAGGTGGGCGCGGACGATCTCGATGCGGACGGGAGTGGTAACATCGATCTCTCGTGCGCCGGTTCGGCTGGGGCCTTCTATCCGTATCCGCCTGGTGGGGCTCAGGCGAAGTATTGCTATATCAAGAGCTTCATCTACGCCGATCTCAACGCGACGGTTAAGGTGAACGACGATTTCAGCTTCTACGTCAACGTCGGCAACGTAACGAATGCTCGGGCACCGATTGCGGTGACTTCGTATTCGGGCATCAACTACCTGCCGACCTGGCACATGGCCGGCGTCATCGGCCGCACTTTCCGTGCCGGTGCGAATTTCAAGTTCTGATCCTTCGGAACAACGAACTGACAAGGGGCGGAGCCGGAAGGCTCCGCCCCTTTCTTTTTTGGGCCGAGGATCCCTTCGCCCGCTCAGGCGCCTTGTGGCCTTTTTGCTACAGGTGCGGCCAAACGCACACAAACTTGTAAAACGCCGCTTTACAGCGGGAAAGCCTAGCTTATCCGTGCGGCCATTGGCCTCGGACGTACCTGGGAGGGTGGTTCGCAGGGGCTTGGCACGCTCGAACCGGTAAATTGGGGGCAAGGGACGAGCCAGGCAAAGGGAATACTTCGTGATCAATTCTATTCGTTCGCGCTCGCTCCGCGAAAGCGCCGCCTTGCGCGCGCTGATGCTGTGTGGGGCCGGCGCGTCGGCGGCCTTGTTTGCCGCACCGGCATTTGCCCAGGAAACTCCGGCTCCAGCTGCTACCCCTGCACCGCAAGACGGTCAGGCCGACGCGACCAGCGACATCGTCGTTACGGGCACGTTGATACGCAACAGCTCGACCGCCAGCGCCGCACCAATCGTTACGCTGAATTCGCAGGACTTCGTCACGCGCGGTCAGAACACCGTGGCCGAGGCGTTGCAGACCATTCCGTCGAACGGTGCCGGCACGATGACGCGCGCGTGGAACAGTTTCGGTTTTGCCACCGGCGCGACCGCGGTGTCGCTCCGTGGGCTCACCACGGGCAACACGCTGACGCTGTTCGACGGCCAGCGCTCGGCGGTCTATCCGCTGGGCGATGACGGTCAGCGTAGCTTCGTCGATCTCAACACCATCTCGCAGTCGATCGTCGACAAGGTCGATGTGCTACAGGACGGCGCCTCGTCGACCTATGGCGCGGACGCGGTGGCCGGCGTGGTCAACGTGATCGTCAAGAAAGAGGTCACCGGGCTTCACGTTAACGGTTCGGCTGGCATCTCGCAGCGTGGCGACGGCGGCGAACAGCGCGGCGACATAACGTACGGTTACGGCAAGCTCAGCGAGCAGGGCTTCAACTTCTACGTCAACGCGGAATATCAGCGTAACGACGCGATCTATGCGCGCGACCGCGGCTATCCGTGGAATACCAACAACTATAGTGGCATCTGTAACGGTTCCGGCGGCTGTCTTCCGAATGAGACCGTCAACGGCATTCAGGGCGATGGCAGCTTTTTGGGCCTTGGCTCCACGCGCGTGCCGGTTGTTCGGCCTTATCTGAATGGAAGCGCCGTTGCTGGATCTCAGTTCCAGTTGCTCAATCCCGCCGCCGGATGTCGTGATCTCACGGCGATCACATTGACCGCGGCACAGCTTGCCGACGCTGCCAATGCGGGCACCCCGACCGGCTCGCTGGTCTGCGCGCAGGACAACGTCAAAGATTATCTCGAGGAAATTCCCGAGGTAACGCGCTGGGGCGCCACCGCGCACCTGACCGTCAACGTCGGCAGCAACGCTCAAGCCTATCTGATGGGCAATTTCTACGAGACGAAAACCACCAGCAGCATTGCACCGTTGACCTTTGCTGGCCAGACCGCAGCGGGCGGTACCCAATTCACCTTGAGTCCAGTGATCCTGCCCACCTACGTCTGCCCGCGCGGCACGACGGTGGCCTGCACCGCAGCCAACGGCGCGCTCAACCCCAACAACCCGTTCGCGGCGCTGGGTGAGCAGGCGCGCGTCAACTATCGCTACGACATGCCGCGTATGACGCTGAGCGATGCCAAGACCTATCGCTTGTCCGGAGGCATTCAGGGAAGTTTCGGCGATGGCTGGAAGTATAGTGTTGATGGCACTTATTCGCAGGTCAACCTGAAAATCACCAACAAGAACTACCTAAATGCTCAGCATCTGATCGATGTCATCAATGACGGTTCGTTCAATTTCGTTGATCCGTCGCTGAACAGTCAGGCAGTTCGCGATTATATCGCGCCGACCAACGTTAACAATTCGAACTCAAAGCTGTGGCAAGTCCAGGGTACACTGTCCAAGGCGCTCTTCGCGTTGCCCGGTGGCGATTTAACTGCTGCAGTCGGCGCCGCCTATCGTCACGAATCGGTCTTCAACCCGAGCGCGAACGCACCAAACGAGGTTAACCCTGCCGATCGCTATTACAGCATCAACTCGGTGAGCACGATCGGCAGCCGTAACGTCAAATCGGCTTACTTCGAACTTGACGCGCCGATCGTCGATATGCTGACGCTCAATGCCTCGGGCCGTTACGACAGCTATTCATCGGGCCAGAGCAATTTCTCGCCGAAGATCACCGCGATCTTCAAGCCGATCCCGCAGCTGCGCTTCCGCGGCACCTTCTCGCGCGGCTTCCGCATTCCAAGTTTCAACGAAGCCTATGGTCAGCCGACGACCGGCTATATCACCGATACCGTAAAGCCGACCCAGCCGGGCGGGGCCGCCTATATCCTCGCGCACGGCGGCAACGCCTATTCGACGCAGGCCTATTCTTATGGTCTGACGTCGTCTGGCAATCCCAACCTCAAGAC
>Ga0307513_10006358_pt1 | contig 15454 bp, 13 predicted proteins | sample 15_EM_MG_FD_202174 | JGI IMG/M metagenome (GOLD analysis project Ga0307513, IMG submission 202174) | Populus trichocarpa ectomycorrhiza microbial communities from riparian zone in the Pacific Northwest, United States - 15_EM | ecosystem: Host-associated > Plants > Roots > Unclassified | place... | reverse complement strand
GTTCCTTTCCCTTGCCGCCATGGTCGCTACTGCCTTGACCGGACTTTCCATGTCCATTGCCGGCGGCAGGACGCGGAGCGTTACCGTTGCCCTGAGACTTGCCAGGACCATGCTTGGACCAGTCGACACGCACGGGACGATCGATGACGACCGGATAACCCCAACGCCCATAGGTAGATACAGTGCCGCGCTTCAAGGCATGAAAGGCCGGAGAGCCCGGCTTGATGCCATAGTGCTTAGCCACGTTGCCCCAGCCCAGGCCGGGATTACGGTCGTACTCGCGCACGACGTTCGCGCACGGAATGCCCAACGAATGGGCCAGTGCGCAGGCGTAATAAATGTCGGCTGGCGCCCAGCGGCGGCGATCCAGCAATTCGACGATCAGGCTGCGCGGCGCACCGTAATAACCGGTCATCTCGCCCACGAACGGATCGCGGTAGCGCTGACCATAATCGTTGATTTCGCCTAAGCGGCTGTCCACCCATACATCGCCGGTGCGGATGTTGTAGCCCACCGTTTGCGCCGAGGCCGCTGTGCCTATGCCCAATCCCGCCGCCAAGACGGCGGTTAGGCCGATCTTCTTCAATGTCTTCATCACTCGTCTCTCCTTGTGAAATGTGGAGCCAGTGTCGGCGCCGCCGAATGAATCGAACCTTACGAAATCGTTATCCGCCGATGGCCTCACGGACCCGGTTAAGCAAGCGCTTCCAACCTGCCGTTGTTCTTTCCTTATCAATAAGGAGAACCGCCCGGTTGTGAGGAAGCCATCACGCCGGCTTCGACCGACACCGTATAAGCAGTCCCGCCCACCGGCAGCCAACTGGTGAGATCGAACCCATCGCCGGCGGCGATGCGCACGACGCCGATGTTGCGGTAGGTCAGCGGTTTCTTGGTCGCGCAGACCTGCGGCAATCCCGGTGCTTGCAGGAAGTAGACGTTCCCCGAGCCGACCACACTGGCGTAACCGCCATTAGCCACCAGCAATGCGGTCATTTCGTCCACAGCGATACCGCGCGGTGCGGCGCTCCAGCCGTAAGCCGCCACTCGGCACAGAAAGGCGATGTCGCGGCCCATGCGGTCGCGCGCGGCGAAATGCGGATCTCCGATGACGCCTTGTAATGCCGATACGCTGGCGAAGTCGCGGTCGAAACTCATGTAGCGGTTGAACGGATCGGCCACGGCTTGGCTGCTGGTCACGCCCTGGCTGGCCTGCGCGGTGTAGACGAACTGGGTCAGCACGTTCAGTCCTGCGCTGGTTCCACCCACCGGCACGCCTTGCGCGATGCGCGCGTTGAGCGTGGACTGCACCGGAGTGTTTTTCCAGAAATTGATGTAGTTGGACTGGTCGCCGCCCGCGATCCACACCACTTCGGCCTTGGCGATGATCGCGGCTACCGCCGGCAGATTGGCGGCTGTGGCGTTGGGAATGATCAACGTGGCCACGGAGTTGGTGTTGGGGCAAAGATCGCGCACATAAGGGTTGTAGGCATCGGTGCCGGTGGCACGGATCACCAGGAAATCGCCGTTGCCGCCCAAGCCGCACAGCCATTGGAAAGCCTGGTCGACGTCGGTGCCTCCACCCATCAACACCACGCCAGGCGTAGTGGCGGGCGCCACATCGGCGACATTGCCGACGCGCAAATAAGTATAGGGCGGAGCTTTTGCGGCCAGCGCGGGAGTGGCCAGAACGAAAGCGGACAAGAGCACCAGCAGGCAACGCAGCATGGAACACCTCGTAGTCGGGGCAACTACGCCGGAGTGTGCATAGGGCTTCCTGGCCGCACAAGCTGCACTGCGGGGTAGCGCTTAGGGATAGTTCTATTTCCTTCGAATCGGTGCGGACAAAGCGATCACCACTCGACCAAACGGGAGAGATTCCAGACCGCGACTTCCCGGTCCGTGCTTTGCTCGTAGATCGAGAACTTTATGGTCTTCGATTCGTCGCCGGACAGGAAGAAACAGGCGGCATCGTGCGCAAGCGACTCTTTGGCTTCCCGCGTACTCTTTTGCCAAGCCGGTCCAACCCAAAGGATCGGGCGGCCATTGTCCACCGAGGCATTGATCACCAATCCCAGCGGAATGCTGGCTTCTAGTTTCGCCCGGCATTCCTGCATCCGCGCCGCAGCCTGCGCCGGACTGGGCGGTGCGACCGTCGCCACGCGTACGGATGCGCCTGCCGATGCTGCAGGATCATCGGCAGGCGAACACGCGACGAGCAGAAATACGATGGCGAAGAGCACGGCCGCCATACCAGTCCTCAACGATAGCCTTTCGAGTTCTTCTCGCGTGCGGCCGGCATCGCGCAACATCCCCGCGCACCGAAATTGTCGTTCTTTCCGATCCATTACCATCTCCTCGCCCCTGGACGCATCCTGACGAAGGCTTCCGCCCGATTCAAGCCATTCTGCGCGGCTTCGGCGAAGTCGAGCGCGCAGCCTTGGTTTTGCGCAAATTGTCCGCTTGCCACCCGCCTCTTGGAGCGACCCTTCCGATCGGATACGGTCGGACGGAGAACTCCGGGGACGAGAACGAAATGACTTACCGACTGCGCACATTGGCTTGCGTCGCCCTGCTGGCGATCGTTGCTGCCTCCAAGGCCGCGGATTCGCCGACGCGGTCTGCAGACATTCTTGCCCAACAACAAACGATCCGCGCCGACATGAAGGCCAAACGGGAACGCTACGCGAACATACCGCGCGATGCGCAGAAGTCCGTTCTGTCCGATCAGGAAAAGTTGGAGAAGCTGCTGGAAGGAAAGACAGATACATCGCAACTTGCGTCCACCGATCAGGCGGAGGTCCGCAGATTGATGGCGCGGATCGAGGCGACCATCAACAACAACCAGAACGAGCGCCTGGTCTGCAACCAGGAGGCGCGGACCGGGAGCAACTACGTCAGCCGCGTCTGCCGCACACCGGCACAGCTCCGCGAACAGAAGGAGCGGGGCGAAAAACTACTCGAGGACGAAGTCTCTCGCGTCAAGTGCAACGACCGCGCCGGATGCGTTTAGAGAGCCTTTCGGCAACCTCGGCGTATCGCTAGCGGATGGGTCGACGCTAGACTGTGTCCTGCCTGGATCGCCAGGACCAGCACAGGACGAACCATGATCAACAACGACGTGATGCGCAGCATCCGCTACATGCTGGATCTCGGCGACAGTAAGGTGGTCGAAGTGATCCAGTTGGCCGATGCGGATTTTCCTATCGAGAAGACCCAGGTGCATGCGCTCCTGAAGAAGGAGGATGAGGACGGATTCGTCGCCTGCAGCGACCGCGTGCTCGCGCATTTCCTCGATGGCTTGGTGTTCTATTACCGCGGGCGGGACGAAAGCCAGCCGCAGCGCCCTGTGGAAACCCGCATCACCAACAATGTGGTACTGAAGAAGTTGCGCGTCGCTTTCCAGTTGAAGGACGTGGATATGCACGAGGTCTTCGAGGCGGCTGGCTTCCCTCTCACCAAGCCGGAACTGACCGCCCTGTTCCGACAAGCCGGCCACAAGCACTACCGTCCCTGCGGCGACCAGATACTCCGCAATTTCCTCAAAGGGTTGACGGTGCGTTTTCGAGGCGACGGCATAAGGTGATAACCCCACCGCGACGTGGTGGCCCGCTATGCCCTGCTTAGATTCCGCCTCTTCCAAGCTGACCTATGGATACGAAGCAACTGAAAGAATTCTGCGCTCGCCTTCCTGGCGCTTCCGCGCAGTTGCATGGCGCGCCCGCGAACATCCTGGTCTATGGCGTGGGTGGAAAACGCTTCGCGCATTTCAAGACCAGCCAGCCGGAGCAATGGCGCTTCAGCATCAAGGTTTCGTCGGAACGCTTCCTTGAACTGACCGATATCCCCGGCGTCAAACCCGCCCGCTGGCTGGCCCGTTTCCATTGGGTCACGATCGTGGATGTGCGCAGCGTGCCCGCCGACTATCTGCGCGAACTTGTGGAATGGTCGTACCACAAGGCGCTGGGGTCGTTAAGCAAAGCGCGTAGGGCAGCGCTTTTGTCGTCTTCGCTCTGAACTATGGCCCTGGCCGACCGCAGGCAGCTCGCTGCCTGCGGTCGGCTGTTGCGTGGTTGCGGGGTTACAACTTGTAGCGGAAGCCCAGCATGTACTGGCGACCGTACTCGGTGTATTCCTCGGGGAAGAACAGACCCAGCCCGTTGGAGTCGCTGACTTCGGTGCGGAAAGGCTCGTTATTCAGGTTGTTGACCTGGAACATCAACGACAGACCGCCCAGTTTGCTGGATTCGGGGAAGTCGTAGCTCACCTGCAGGTCGATCGTGCGCTCGTTCAACGTGTAGCGATAGTTGCGTTGGCCGAAGATATAGCTGTATTCGCCGCGGTACGGGTCGCGGAAGCGCTGGCTCACGCGCGCCGAGAACCCGTTCTTTTCGTAGTAAAGCGTGGCATTGGCAACGATCTTCGATAGCCCGGGAAACGTGTCGGTACCACTACCCTGGTCTGGACCATCGGGGTCGATCGACGATTCGGTGTAGGACGCATTGAGCAACAGGCCGAACCCATCCAGCATCGGATGCAGCAGATCGCCACTCAGCGCACTGCCGAACTCCACGCCGCGCATGTAGCCACCCGTGCCATTGGCCGGGCTGGAAAAGGTGCCCCAGTCAGAGCTCGGTGGCACGTCCCCTTCGTACTCGTAACCGGCGAAATTCCACGGGATGGTCTGGGTGTAGATGTACGAATCCAGATCCTTGTAGAACACAGCCAGGGCCACGTAGCTCGAATTGGATTCGCCGAAATACTTCTCGACCGACAGATCCACTGCATTGGCACGGTAGGGTTCCAGTTGGGGGTTGCCGCCACTGCCGGTCCATTCGCCCACACCATTGGTGACGGCTACCCCGACGCTGCCGAAGGCACCCATGTCATTGATGCGTGGACGCATCAGTTCGCGGGCCGCGCCGAAACGGACATTCCAGCCATTGCCGAAATCGGCTACGAGATTCAAGCTGGGTAGGATGTCTCCGTAGCTGGCGCCCAACGAATCGACCGCCACAGGACCACTGGCGTCGATGACGACTCCGCTCGAGGCTTGTTCGGTGCGGATGTACTGCACGCCGACGTTGCCGCGCAGGCGCACCGTGTCAGTCAGATCCATGTCGAGGTTGGCCTTCGCGTAGAACGTGCGAATCTCTTCCTCGATACTTTGGTCCTTCTGCAAGTCGTCGTTGCTCTCGCTCAGATACACGTCGTAGTACCGACCAAGCAGCTCGCGTGGGTCGAAACTGATTACGTTGCCCATGCCAGCGAAGCCGAGATCGGTGGGCGTGGACAGCAAGGAGGGATCGATCAGGGTCGGCACACGGCCCGGCAGATCGGCGAAGTAGACCTGCGCGCTCTTGTCCTTGGTACGTTTGCTGTAGTTGAAACCGACGTCGTAACTGCGCAGGAAGTCCGAAGATTCCACCAGCCGGTTCAGGTCCAGCCGGAACGACTTGAGCGTGTCTTTCTGCTGCGAATCCTCCCTGCGTCCGTCATGACCCCATCCCTGTGGGTCGCGCAGGTAGACCGAATTGGGATCGGACAAATCAGGCAGAGCGTAGTTGGCGTAGCCTGCCGTCAACGGAATCTCGAAGTCAACGTCCAACCCACCCAGCATGCCTGCGTAGGTTTCCAGCGCGGACTGGTCGCGTTCGGCGCGCGAATAGCTGGCATCAGCGTTCAGCGTGTACACGCCCCACTTGAACTCATTATTCCAACCGATCGCGGATATCTTGTCTTCGCGCTGGTTATCGTCGTTGCGCACCACCGGCTGGATTCCGCTCAAGGTGCCGCTGGTGACCACCGGATAGCCGTGGTACTCGGTGGTATTGGCGGCGGTATAGGTCACCGCACCGCTGTTCCACCATGGATCATTGGTCCACATCGTGCCGCGCATCGACTCCTGCTGTTCGAACTTGGAGTGGTACATGTCCAGTACGCTGTGCCAGGTATCGTTGGGCTTGAATTCCAGCACCGCCATGACGCCATCGCGGGTCATGTCTCTGGACTTCACCCAACCCTCGGCGCCCTGCAGGGCGATTGCATCGGCGGGCTTGGCGCCCTGCGGCGTGCCCCATAAATCGGTATTGGCCCACCACCACGATTTGTAGTGCTTTTCCTGGAACGGCGAGTTGAGGCGGGCGACGCCGATGGCAACGCCAATAGTGTTGTCAGCGAACTGGTCTACGTAGGAAGCCGAGAGTCGATAGCCCTTGTCCTTGCCGCCTGCTGTCAAATCGCCAAGCGAGTTGTACTCACCTTGGCCGCTGAACACGATGCGACGCTCGCCGAAGTCCAATGGACGAATCGTCTGCATGTCGACCGTCCCCGAGAGACCTTGCCCCACCAGCGAAGCGTCGGGCGTCTTGTAGACGACGACGGCGTTGATCAGTTCGGCTGGATATTGGTCGAACTCGACACCGCGGCTGTCGCCGGTGCTGACCTGTTCGCGGCCGTTGAGCAACGTGCCGGCGAACTGTTCGGACATGCCGCGGATATGGATGACCTGCCCTCGCCCGTCTACGCGCTGCATCGTCAGGCCCGGCAGACGCGAGATCGAGTCTGCGATGCTAATGTCGGGCAGCTTGCCGATGTCTTCTGCTGAGATCGCCTCTACAATCGAGCTCGATTCGTTTTTTACTTCCACCGACTTGGCGATACTCTGTCGAATCCCGGTCACCGTGATCCTGTCCAGCGTACTGACTTCCGCCTCTTGCGCGGAAGCCGGGTCCGCCGGCGCTGCTTGCTGTTCCTGCGCATGCGCGAACTGCGCGGCGAATAGAGCCAGACAGCAGGCGGTGGTCAGAACGCGCTTGCGTGGAACTGCTTGACGCGCGCTCGATATCATTCTTGAAGATTCACGTATAGAAGCCATAGACCCTCCCCGGCACTTTTGACAGCGCTGTCTTATAATCCGCGAAAGTGCTTGTCAACCAATGACAAGGAACGTTACGGCATTTGTCGCGCTTACCTCACGATTGCAAGTACTTCGCCTGTAGTAATACGTTGTGGTCGTTGCGATGCAACATGCACGTGCGCACGATGTAACGTTACATAACGCATTAAGCGGGGAGATTAAATGAACATTCCGCTCCGTCGTCGCAATGCGCAACCAAGAGCAGTTTTGTTATCCCTCTCGTTTGTACTGATCGGGACTGCCTGTGCTGGCCAACTCCGTCTTCCCGATACCAACGCTGCTGACGGTGCCGCAAAAATTGAAGCCTGGGTCACCACTTCCGATCATCGCTGGGTGTTGCAGCCTGTAGAGGTGCGGCCGGATTCTGTGTATGCGCCGGCGGAGATAGAAGTGGATACCGGCAAGCGGTATCAGCGCATGCTCGGCTTCGGCGCCTCCATCACCGACTCGTCCGCTTGGCTGATCCAACACAAGATGACTTCCGCCCAGCGCCAAGCGCTGCTGCAGGAACTGTTCGGACGCTCAGGAGACGGCATCGGCCTGGACTTCACACGCCTGACCATCGGCGCGTCGGATTTCTCGCGGCATCACTACAGCCTGGACGATCCGCCCAACGGTGAAGCCGATCCCCAGCTACTACATTTCAGCATCGACCCCAATCTGTCCGACGTGGTTCCGGTGACGCGCCAGGCGCTTGCGGTGAATCCGCAGCTGCGGGTAATGGCCTCGCCATGGAGCGCGCCCGGCTGGATGAAGAACGGCGGCAGCATGATCAAAGGCACGCTTCGTCCCGAATACTACGACGCCTTCGCGCGTTACCTGCTCAAGTACGTCGATGCCTATGCGGCTGAAGGCATTCCCATCTTCGCGCTCACCGTACAGAACGAACCCGACTTCGAACCCGCCGATTACCCGGGCATGCGCCTGAACGCGCCGGCGCGCGCGCGCCTGATAGGCGATCACCTCGGACCGCTGATCGCCGCACGCGGCAAGGGTCCGTTGATTTTCGATTGGGACCACAACTGGGACAAGCCGCAGGAACCGAAAGCCGTGTTGTCCGATCCCATCGCCGGACCGTACGTGGCCGCAGTGGCTTGGCATTGCTATGGCGGCGATCCTGCGGCGCAGTCTGCCGTGCACGCAGCGTTCCCGGACAAGGACGCTTATATGACCGAATGCTCCGACGGCACCTGGGAACCCGTGCGCAGTGGCGGCCTGCCTTTGCAGACCCAGCAGCTGATAGTGCAGGCCACTCGCGACTGGGCCCGCGGCGTGCTGTTCTGGAACCTGGCCCTGGACGAACGCGGAGGTCCGCACGCAGGGGGCTGCGATACCTGCATCGGTGTAGTGACGATCGACTCCGCGACAGGCCGCGTCAGTCGCAACAACGGTTATTACGCACTCGCCCACGCCAGTCGTTTCGTCCGCCGCGACGCGTATCGCGTCGCGTCCACCGCGACCGGCGATGGCTTGGACAACGTAGCCTTCCAGAACACTGATGATGGCTCCGTGGTGCTGATCGTCACCAATAAGAATGAGAAGAAACGCAGCTTTTCGGTACGCCAGCAAGCCCGGCGCTTCAACTACACGCTTCCGGCCAAAAGCGTAGCCACTTTCCGCTGGTCAGGCGCCACCGTCCAGCCATGAGTAGGAGGTGCGAATACCCCTAATTGCCGCTTACGCTGGCAGAATCGCTTGATCCAACCAGCCATCGCAGAGCTAGCCTACTTCAGGGACGGGACCAGGAATGCGTAGTCGTATCGAGGATGTGGCCGCCGCTGCCGGTGTGTCGATGAAAACGGTCTCGCGAGTGCTGAATCACGAACCCAATGTGCGTGAGGAGACGCGCGATCGCGTGATGCGCGCGGTCGAGCAGTTGCAGTACAAGCCGAACCTCTCCGCCCGCAGCCTGGCCGGGCAACGCTCCTATGTGGTGGCGCTGGTCTACAATAATCCCTCGCGCAACTATCTGATGGAAGTCCAAAGCGGCATGCTCGAAGCCTGTCGCGCCCACCACTACAACCTGGTCCTCGCTCCCGTCGGTTCGGGCAAGCAACGCACCGCCGACGATATCAAAGGGCTTTTCGAATACTTCGGCCCAGACGGCGTGGTGCTGATACCACCGTTGACCGACGATAACGTGGTGCTGACTTATCTGGAAGAGCACGAGGTGCCATTCGCCTGCATCGCTCCACGAAATCCGCAGAAGCGTATCGGTGTGATGATGGAGGAAACCGCTGCGGTGCTGGAATTGATGTCCGGATTGATCGCGCTCGGACATCGGCGCATCGGCCATATCAAGGGTCCGCGGACTCATGGCGCTTGCCACTGGCGCTACGCGGGATATCGCGAGGCGCTGCGCAAGGCAGGCATAGCTTATGACGCAGCGCTGGTAACCCAGGGCGAGTTCTCTTTCGACTCAGGCATCAGTGGCGCCAACCAGCTACTCGATCTGACCGATCCGCCTACCGCGATCTTCGCAGCCAACGACGATATGGCGGCCGGCGTGATCCGGGCCGCCGGCGAGCGCGGCCTTGCCGTGCCGCGCGACTTGTCGGTCTGCGGTTTCGACGACACGCCTATTGCACGCCATATCTACCCTGCCCTGACCACCGTGCGCCAGCCGACCTCGGAAATGGGTCGGCTGGCGACGTTGGAACTACTGGAGAGAATCCGCACGCCCGGCGCAGGGCGCATGGTCCATGTCGAACCTACCCTGGTGTTCCGAGAATCGACCAGGCCGCCCTCCGGTCGCTCAGGTGCGACGCGAACCGGACCTGACTCGCTTTCTCGGCGACATCCGCACTAGCTAATACCGTACGCCAGCTGCCGGCGCATCGGACTAGCTGCGCAGTTACTGTTCCGCCCCCAATTCCCGCACACTGATCAACATGCACACGATCCTATCTACCGGCGCCGATGCGCTTATCTTTATTCTGTTGGCATGGACGCTGTGGCGCCTGCTCGGCCGCTCGATACCCATCGCGGTAGTGCCGATCATCATCGGCCTGGTGCTGGCCGCTACGGGCTGGCTGCCGCAGGGCTGGGGCGTGCCTTCGGTCGTCGGCGACAAAATCGGCTGGGTCGGCGTACTGCTGTTGGCTTTCACTGCGGGTCTGGAAACGCGCCAGTTCGCGCACGCGGATTCCCCGACCGGTGCGCCCGCTGAGTCGCGCCGTTCCGTATTCCGGTTCGTGGCCAGCGCGGCGCTTGCGCTGTTGCTGCCTTTCTTGGTCGGCGCGCTGGCGGCCTACCACTATTTCTCGGTGTTGCCGAACTGGGCTACGCCGAATGGCGGCCGTGGGCTGGGCTCGATCGCCATCGGTCTGTGCATCGCGGTCAGTGCCTTGCCGGTGCTGATCGGCATCGTCCGCGAGCTGGGTCCGCTGCATCGTTCCCTTACCCAAGTGGCCGTACGCATCGCCGTGGTCGACGATGCGGTGTTATGGATCGGATTGGCCTTGCTTTTGTTGGTCGCCGATGGCGATGCCGCATTGTCCGGTGGCTCGCTCTTGCAGCTCCTGGCGCTCGCGATGCCGGTGGCGATGATGGCATTGGGCGCTATCAGTCGTCGCCGGAATTTCGTGCCGCCAGGCTGGGCGATCTGGCTGACGCTACCGCTCTATCTGATCGCCGGTTCCTGGGCCAGTTCGCAGCTGGGCTTGCACGCATTGCTGGGCGCCTATTTCGCGGGCGTGATGATTCCGCCTTCATGGGCCCGTCGACTGCCGGTCGAGCGCATCGGTCAGTTCGCACTGCTTGGTCTGGCGCCATTGTTTTTCGGCCACAGCGGCCTGAAGATCGATGGGGACGCGCTTGGCTGGGCTTCGTTGCAGGCTTCCCTTACATTGCTGGCCGTTTCCGTGATGGCCAAACTCGTCGCGGTACTGATCTGTCCGCCAGCTTCCACCTTGTCCCGACGAGAAGCACTGGCCATTGGCGCGCTGCTGCAATGCAAGGGATTGATGGAGATCGTGGCCGCCACGATCCTACGCGATAAGGGATTGCTCTCGGAGCATGCCTTCGCGGCCCTGGTCACGCTTGCCGTGCTGTCCACTCTTCTCACCGGCCCGTTCTTCCGCTTTATCCTAGGACGCCGGGCCGAGCAGCCGCGATCAGGTCGTCTACTCATCTGACAACAACCCATCATAAACGCGGTGTTTACTAGACTTCTGGCGAAATAGCCGTTCTGCTTCGGTTCCCCATATGCCCATCTTCCCTCGCGCTCGATATGCACCACGCAATACCGCCAGCAAGCCGATGGGGCTGTACCTATTGATGTGCTTGGCCATTTGGCTGCCGACGAGCGAACCGGCGATGGCGCAGTCGCTCCGGGTAATGACCTTCAACGTGCGTCTGCCGGTGGACAGCGACGGCGCCGATCGCTGGGAAGCCAGGCGCGCGCTGATCGCCGAAGTGGTGAAGCGCGAACATCCTGACCTGATCGGCACGCAGGAACTGTTCAGACAGCAGGGCGACGATCTGGTCGCACGCTTGCCGCAATACGCCTGGTTCGGCCGTGGCCGCCGCGGCGGCGGGGACGGGGACGAGCACATGGGCGTGTTCTATCGCAAGGATCGCCTGCGCGTGCTTGCGACCGGTGATTTCTGGTTATCCGATACGCCCGAAGTGGTGGGCAGTATCACCTGGGGAAACCTGTATCCGCGGATGGTGACGTGGGCGCGCTTCCAACGTGTCGCCGATGGCGCGACCTTCATCCTTTACAACACCCACTTGCCCTACCGCGAGGAAGACGAGCCGGTACGTACCCGCGGGGCCGCACTCATTCTGGAGCGCTTGCGGCAACTGCCGGCCGATGAGCCGATACTCCTCACCGGCGACTTCAACACCGTCCCCAACAGCCCCGCCCATGCGCTACTGACCACCACGCTGACCGACGCTTGGCTGGCGGCACCGCGGCATCAGGGTCCGCCGGCGACGTTCCACAACTTCACCGGCAAAGCCGACCTACGCATCGACTGGATACTGTTTCGAGGATTGCAGGCGAAGTCGGCCCGGACCGTGACCACCCATCGCCGCGGCCGCTATCCGTCGGACCATTTCCCGGTGGTAGTGGATTTCGCGCTTTCTCCCCGGAAATAGATCAGGCCGAGTGGCCGAGCCGTGCGTATGCGTCCATTACCTGCGCAGCGGCGAAGGCTCAGTCGCGCATCAGGCCCCGCGGCTCATCGGTCTGGGACGCTGGAGTAGGGTGTGACCAAACCAGCGCGGCTTTTGTTCCCTGGTCCATCGGTTTGGGACACTTGCCGTCCCCTCTGCCAGTGAAGCCGCCGGAAGGATTGCAGATCTCGTTTCCCTCGGCGCTGAACAACGGATTGTATTGATCGCAGCACGGGGAAAGAAGGTAGAAGGCGGGTTGTCCGTTGTGGGTGATCCGCCAAATGCCGAGCGGCGCTCGATCGGCAGGCAACGTTTCGAATTCCTCGATCTTCACCCGAAGCCATTCGGGCAACGACGTGGATGAGGAATCGGGCCTCGGTGCAGACGGCGCCGAAGAGCGCGAGTCGCTTTCAGCGCAAGATGCGCACAGCATAGCCAGCAACATCGTCATGGCCGGAACAAACCGAGCAGCGCGGTTCTGTCGTCGCATATGCCTTCTCCAGAAATCAACGATGCAGAGAATACATCGCCGAACCGGGAAGGGCGGACTCTGGCCCGCCCTACGTCTATCTGCTTATGTCCGTCGCATGTTTCAGCCCCGGATACTCAGCGGTAGACACGCTCGCAACGGCGCTCGACCACGCGGTCGCCCTTTCTTTCCTGGCTGTCGCCCTGCACTTTGCGTCCGATCAAGCCGCCGGCTACCGCGCCTCCGACGGTGGCGGCCTTCTTGCCGTTGCCCTTGCCGACCTGGTTGCCGAGCAGGCCGCCGACCACCGCACCCGTGGCGGTACCGATGATGCGGTTGGAGTCCTTGCTGCTACGCTGGACCTCGACGTTCTTGCACACCACTTTGCTGCCGTCATTGAAGCGGCGGCCTTCGTCCTTCGGTCCGTACTGCTGCGCGAACGCGGTGGCCGAGAGCAGCATCATGCCGGCTAGCAGAATCGTACGTATCGTCTTCATGTCCGAACCTCATACCTGTGTACGAAGCGGCATTGTTCGGGCGCCGCCGACAACGGCACGTGAAAAGCGATCCCAATGCAGTGAATGGTTCAGCTAGAAAGGTCGCCAGTGCAAGGGAATGCAGCCTAGACAGATGATTCTGACTATAGGGTTGCGACGAACATCACTCCCATTCAATCAGGAAGTTTCGTTCCAACGCTTCTCCCGGCTGCAGGACGGTCGGCTCGATATTGAATGAATCCGCCGGGCCGCTCTGCGGCTCGACGCAGGTGGCGTAAGTCGTTTCGTCGTAGACGACCCAGTGACTGCAGTCCGAAAGCAGTCGCACGGACTGTCCGGCATAGTGGAGCCGGACCGGATCGCTATTGATGAAACAGTCGTCCCACGGTCCAGGCGTCGGATCTACGCAAGGCGTGACCGCGATTCCTCGCCCGTCCCGCGGATAAATTTTTCTGGGCGTGAAATCGAGACGCTCCGGCTTCAGAAACCAAGGGTGCCACCCGATCACGGCCGGCATAGCCCCTTCTATCGCGCGCACCGACAACTTCATTTTCAGCCAACCGCTTCCTGCCTCGATGCATTGACGAGCCTCGCCGCCAAAGGGCCATCGCTCATCGTTGGGCAGTGCGAGCGAAAGCTCGATGAGATTTTCCTCGTGGCGGTCGACTCGCCACGGCAAAGCGAATCCCACGCCATGGATGGCGTGCTCGCCCAGGTTCAGAGGGAGTTCGTAACTATTCCCCTGGAAATCGAAGCGTCCATCTCTGACCCGACCGGCCCACGGCACCATGGGGTAGCTTCCCCACGCGATCATCGCCGAGGTTTCTGGTCCGTATTCGACCAGCAATGGCTCGCCTCGGTGGATGATCTGCGCAATCCGTCCACCCGCAAACGGCGCAACGGTTACAACCAGCGGTCCATTGGCGATGGTGAACAGTTCGCCAGGCGCGAATGGCGCCGTGGCGCCAGTCCCCGGCTCTGCAGGATTGCGATCAAGCACCATAAGGATCGATGGTCTGGATGCGGCCTTCGCTGTCGTACTTCAGTTCCGTGACCTTGACCGAACGCAAATGCGTCACTCCTCCGGAAAGGAGCGAGTCATGGTAGAACAAATACCAACCCTCGCCGAACCTGCAAATGGAATGATGCGTGGTCCAACCCACCACGGGTTTCAGGATCACGCCCTGATAAGTGAAGGGTCCGTAAGGGTTGTCTCCGACGGCGTAGCACAACAGATGCGTGTCGCCCGTCGAATAGGAGAAATAATACTTGCCCTGATACTTGTGTACCCACGGCCCCTCGAAATAGCGCCGCGTGTGATCGCCCGCGTTGATCGGCCGTCCGCTCTTATCGAGGATCAGCACTTCACGCGTCGCTTCGTCGAGTTGCTTCATGTCCGCGCTTAGTCTTCCCACCCGTGGCCCCAGCGCCGGTTCGTCGTCGGCCGGTTCCTCATGGCCCTCGTCGTAGACATTATCGCGGTATTTCTGCAACTGCCCGCCCCAGATGCCGCCGAAATACAGATACGAGCTTCCATCGTCGTCGGTATAGACGGCAGGATCTATCGAATAGCTGCCAGCGATCGCTTCGGGTTCCGCGGTAAAAGGACCTGCGGGGTTGTCGCCGACGGCCACGCCGATCTGGAAGATTCCGTCGGCGCGTTTGGCGGGAAAGTACAGATAGTATTTCCCATCTTTGCAAGCCGCATCCGGCGCCCACATCTGACGATCGGCCCAAGGTACGTCCTTAACGTGCAAAACGACGCCGCAATCGACCGCCTCGCCATCGGGCGAGTCCATCCGCAGCACGTGGTAATCCTCCATATCGAAGTGATCGCCGTCGTCGTTAAGCGGTATGCCCCCGTCTATGTCATGCGAGGGATAGATATAGATCTTGCCTTCGAAAACATGCGCGGAGGGATCTGCGGTATAGAGATGAGTAACCAGCGGTTGCGAAATGGCCCTGCTGGCTAGCGCCCGAAGATCAGCGGCTGCTGACTTGTCAAACATGGAGATACCTATTCAATAAGCGTGGGGTTAGGGGTTTTGCGGGCTTGCGATCGACGTTCGCCCAGCTCGCGTTCGATGCGCGATTCCATCGACTTGTCGATTTTGTAGAGAAACAACAGGGCGACCGCCAGCAGGAAGGGCGCGGAACAGATCACGCTCACCGCAAGCCGGATGCCGTTGACGGCTTGCGGCGATTGCGTCGGCGCGCCGGCGTCGTACCCGTAGAAAGCGAGGATTCCAGCGACGGTCGCGCCGCCGACGCTCAGGCCGATCTTCAGGCCGCACAACATGGCCGAGAAAATGATGGCGGTTGCGCGCCGATCGTTCTTCCACTCCGAATAGTCCGCCACATCGGCGATCATCGCCCAGAGCAGCGGAATGGTGATGCCGTAGCTGAAGCCGTGGAGAATGTAGGAAACGAACACCAGAGCGATAGCTTCGG
>Ga0307513_10006357_pt1 | contig 15455 bp, 18 predicted proteins | sample 15_EM_MG_FD_202174 | JGI IMG/M metagenome (GOLD analysis project Ga0307513, IMG submission 202174) | Populus trichocarpa ectomycorrhiza microbial communities from riparian zone in the Pacific Northwest, United States - 15_EM | ecosystem: Host-associated > Plants > Roots > Unclassified | place... | reverse complement strand
ACTTTCCCTCTCGATGCCCTCGACCCGATGGACCCTACCTCGGCGCTCAAGAGAGGCAAACGAATAGCTTCGCACACTTCTTTTTTCAAGGCTGGCATGTGTCTCAACCGCACACTCGTTTGTGTTGTCAAGACCAGTGCTCTCTCGACGACTGTCAAGACGTTTGAGCCCATCGATACGAACATACGAGGAAAGAACAAGCCAACGTTCCGAAAGTTGTTACAAGGCGGTAACGATACACTCCGATTGTTTAAGGTTGGTTGTCTACTTTGACGCGTAAAGCGATGTTGCTGACTCTGTGATGATCATTCATAGGAATTCTACATCCCCGTCGAGTCCCATTCGCTTACTATGCTCAAAACACGACTATGTATGGGTTGCACGAAGGGCTTCTTAATCGTTGATTTGGAAACGCTCGACACCCAACCTCTCGTCGATCCCACCGACCCTAGCCTTGAGTTCATCGAGAAGAAGGATAACCTCCGACCCTTGGCAATCTTCCGAGTTGATACGGAATTCTTGCTATGTTATGATGGTATGTCGAATGCCTCATTCGCAGCGGGAGCCTTCAGACTAACTAATCGCCAATTCAGAATGGGGTGTTTTCGTCGACAAACGGGGCTTCCGCGCAAGAGGAGATTGGAAAACTGTTTGGGAAGGGCGACCGACTGCCTTCGGTGAGCACCTTAGATCAGTCTGCGGCATCCCCTTGTACTGATGAGCGTTACAGCTTTCCACTACCCTTATGTTATCGCATTTGAACCCAACTTCATTGAAGTTTGGGATATTATTGCATGTAGAATACTGCAAGTTATCCCTGGTGACAACTTGCGCTGCCTCTTCGCCGAACCTCCACCAAGTGGCTCACAACCTCCACCCCCACCAATGTACTATCACCCTCACTCGATGCCACTTCCACCTCATCAACTTCCCCCTGGTCCGATGCAATACAACGGACACCCGAACGGGCCGGCACAACACTATCCGCCCCAGCCAGGCTTCTCGGGAGGACCACCGATGCACCAAAATCATCCTCTGATCGCGCCGCAGCACTTGCAAGGCATTCCTCCGCAGCCGGCGGTTCCTGGCTTCTCGCATGGATACGGCTTTGGTCGACGAGAGATTCTTCTCGTCTCGGATGAGAGTGTCATGTTCCTCAAACGTGCCTCTCCGCCACAGTCCTCGGCAGATGGGCTATCAATGTCCGGACTCACCACTACTTAGAAGATGATGAATGAACTCCCCCTTTTTCTCCCTATGTCTGCCTTGCGATTTATGTGGTCTGCTTGGGCATTTGGGCTTGGCTTATACATGCTTGGGTTTCACAGTCTCGCTGTTACCCTTTCCCTTCGTCTCCACGCGTCCCGCTGCTTCCTGTCTCCCCCTGTAATCGGTGCGTCTGGACCTGTTCCGAGCCTCTTGGTTTGCATACATATGTTCCATTCTCATTCACGTCACGCATTGCTTGTATAACACGCCAGCTCCAAATCATAGCACTCATCGGTTTGTTCGTTCTTTTCTCGGAATTGTAGAACCTGCTATCCAGGTATTTGCGCTGAAAGATGTGTGATTGACTCGACCTCCTTTGTCTCGTTTGCATTGCACCGCAACCACCCAATGGCAGCACTCCCTCCATTGTCTGAAATCGGGACTATATTGGACGCAAACGCGCAAAGTGCCTGGACGAGCCTCTTAGACGCCGAGAAGGTTGCACTCGCGCCATCAACAAACGCATCGGACGCCAAATACAACCATGCACTCATTGCAGTCCGCGTCATTGGGTTCTTCATCCTCGATTTCAAGCGGCACGCTCCCACTGTCTCGTTCGCAGAGCGTGCCCATTGCACGCTCGTTCAAGCGGTGCATTCGTGTTGGGACGAACCTGGCCCGGAGGAAGATCATCACCAGGAGCTCTTCCAGCTCGGTTCTCATTTGCAGAACCACCTCATCCGGGCTTGTATGTCACGAGTATTGCTCTCTATGGCCCATTCTAATCACACCGGATTCAGTTCGCTCCAACAACAAAAGCCGTATTGCAACTCCATCCGCCCCTCCTTCTCGCCCCTCCTTTGAAAAACACAAAGAAGACGTTCTGGAGACTATACACGCAGCTCCGATGAGCCACAGCACTGTTAAGAAGCAGGTTTGTGCTACTCTATGTACAACGTATCCACAGAGGCTTACTGTAATGATGATTCCAAGTAGGCTCTTCTACGTGACGAGTACAGGTGCAAGTTATCGGGGTCATTCGACACCCCATCTTTCATTACCTGGCCAGCTGTCAGAACAATGGCTGAAGGAGGGCGCGGACATGGTTATACGGAATGCTGTCACATCTTTTCGGAGGGTACATTTCAGAGTGTGAACAAGGGTGAAAATCAGGCAGGTTGCTCAATGTTTTGAAAGGGCCCAATTTGACTATCTCCAAGAGGGATGATGCGGGGACTGCAACTGCATTCGCGATATTGCAATCGTTCGGACTTGAATCATTGATCGCGGACTTGAATGGGAGTGGTGTACATTCGCTGAGGAATATTATCACTATGGAGTTAAACATGCATCGCCAGTTTGATCTCCTCGAGCTGTGGTTGGAGCCCACGGCCACGGTACAGTTGCCACTCTCCACCTAATCACTGTAAGATGGACCTAATGTATCTCCCCTTATACAGGCTCATACATATACCGTTTGTGCAAGGTTGCCTGAGGTGGTATTTAGAATGACAATTAGACCACAGAAGCAAGTTACTTTCAGTGTCCCGGATGATGTGGTCCGCGAATGCCAGGCTAAGGGGATACCGGTCCTTGCGCTACCCGATCCAGACTTGATCGCACTGCACGCGGCATGCGCTCGGGTGGCACACATGTCTGGGGCCGCTGAGTATATTGCAAGTCTCGAACGCGATGAGGAGGAGATGACAGTGCTAGCCAGTGATGGTAGTTCTGCCTACCTCCTTCATGGCCTATTGAACCTGGTTCCTGCCCATGTGGGGGCACAGCTGGATTAGCCATCGATCTCGGCGTAGGTTTATGATCATGATCTTAGTCATGCCACTTAAATCTACACTCTTTTTACTGGTGATATATTACCTGCTCCTATACATACCTCTTTCATTCGCCAAAGGTTCAAAGGTTGTTGCGTACAACGAACCTACCAAACCGCACAAATGGAGAGGTTTGCTGTATAACATTCATTAATGTATCAGATTTCATCCAGTATGATGCATGATGGACAGTATACTGACTGGGGTCAGGAGAGTCTTCACTAAAATGGAGCCAGTAACCCTGCAGAGAACCATAGCAAGCAGAAATAGTCCAACGGACAGCGATCGATCATACAGAGACCATACTGTCATGTTTGTAAGACGAATATTTATTATGGGAGAGTCTACGAATCAAGGGAGTGAGGGCTCACTTTCGATAGTGGCGTATATTGGCCGAGAGTGTGCGTTATACCAAGCATCTTAGTGCGGCAACGGGAGAATTACCACTGCAATATAGGTCGTGAGCACCTTTCTATTGCACCTTGGTCGCCATAAGTGCAGTATCCGGAGGAACCAGATACTTTGACTTACAGCTAGTCACAAAGTCAGATAATAGTAACCAAGAGCTAGGGTAGATGCGTACAGGATTATCGGGCGACCGGTTGATGCGCTAGTAGGGTAGAGGGAACATCTAACTATCACGAGACGTCGGTTCTAAAGAGCAACAATTGGGCGTAGTTAACTCAGCAGATGTAGGAGCTGGTCAGCATAGAAAGTAGTCGTGCACCCGACCAACGCGCGCGTCTTTCGGCTTGCCAGAAGAGAGTTCTTTCGCCTTTACAGTGTGTGCGTGGCGTCAATCATATTCAGCGCAGGAGGGATAGTGCACCCAAAGTGATGATATAGTTCCATGTTATCAGTAACAAAGTGCAGAATTGAACCAAATACGTCGGTCTGAATTGCGCGGTTTGAAGGTTATGGGTGAATCCGGACGCACCAGAGTCCGGTGTACTCCTTCGGGGAGTGACCGAGAAGTTGGGGATAGGATAGGATACTCCGAGCTGTTGTAATGGACACCAGTTCGCGCCTTCGGGGGCGATGAGTGGTAATCGTAGAGTGCGTCAGCCCCAGTGCATTCAACCCTCGGGGATTTATATTCACCTTGACGTGACTGTATTCGTTGATTGAGAAGATTTGCAGATTCGCTCCCGCAGGAAGCCGGAGCTAGTTGGTCCCAAGAAATTAAAAAGGCGCAGCTATGCAAGGAGATAGGCAAATTTGCATCAAAGTGAGTAACAATTGGTAAATGCAATGTTGTGACAGGTCAACGGTCTATGGATTCCGTAACTGCTTACGTTTGGATGTTCAACATCGCCCACATTGAGCTCAGTAGGAGAGGGAGACATCATAATCGTATGACGCTTCCCCCGCGAACGGGACTGCGGACGTGATAGGGAACAAGACGCTGAATGGCGAACCACCTGTCAGACGCGCAAACGTAATGTTGGCACAGTTTCCACTATGCTCCGATACCGGGTTGAATAGCACTCTTGTGTATAATGCTACTAGCGTGGATCGGGCTCTCAATTCTCACATATCATCCTCTCCTCGGCCTCTCGAGTCGCTGTCTTTCCCATGACGGATCCTACTGCGGTTCTGAAGCGCGCGGTACCACATATTCAACTTATCTCTCTCTCTCTCACTACAACATCCTCGCGGCTTCCTGGTTTCACCACTGTTCCTATGGCATTCAGACTTATGCTTTTCCATAAATCTGCGACATGAACTCCTATACACTATGTATACATCGGTAGTAGATTACTAGTTAGAGGTTGTCTTTCCCTCGCAAGCCTCCCTTCGTCGTCTACGTCAGGCTCCTGCCCGCCCTTTCTTGGCAACAAATGATTACCAGGAGCGATGGAACAGCAATCAGTTGTGTGCGTGGTTCCTCGCCGTCCACGTCACTTGGGGCCTTTCTCTTCCTTCTCATGGCCCCCCCACCCAGTCCACACGCATTGGGTGTGGGTATGAGGTCCCAACCTAAGTACATAACGTTGTCACCATTTCGCAGAGGCACAAGCGCCCCCTCCTCTCTGCCTGCGCCTCCTTCAGCACGCATCGGGGATTCCGGGACCCTTCGGTCCATCTGCGAAACATTCGTTTGTGGGTGTGAATATTCCTCAAGATCGCGTAATTCGGTCCACTTCATAACTCCAACCTCCCGCCCCTTATCGTTGTGTCGCGGCCTGTGTGTGGAGGTACCTGCCTGATTACCTTTGGGCTGGACCGTGGTACATATTGGTTACTTTGAGACGGTGGGCTTTTTTTTGTAAATTTCTCACGTATTCGCCAAAAGAATTCCTCGGCGTATCAATCAGTTGAAGATACGCGACGCCTACGCCTGATCACCACAACATAGAAGATTTTGTCTTTCTCCCGGCCGGAACAGATATGGGTCACAATGTTAACATCCTTGACAGTTGCTGCCATCAACTTCACCTGCAATGGCAGGAAATTTGGTTCAACGGTCGAAAAAAAGACTTGGCCTACGCCCTCTTTACATCATATATCACACTAGATGGGAGGCGGGTTGGATAAAACGCACTCGACGACGAGAGTACATTGCATTATGAATACCACTGGCCGTAAGGAGACAGATTATCCCAGCGCTTTCAGTCCATTTCAAGTGACATGTCGCATTTCGTGCCATGTACCTAGTTTCCGCCCCTGGTTGTTCTGCCCGTGGTTCCGGTCAGTCGATACATCGTATTTGGGTAGCGGAATCGTTTGTGACTGATCATCGTAGGTGTATGTAATGTCTGAGATTTGAGGTGAAAACAAGGCATTGGTAGGGCGTCGAGACGACGAGGCGAGCGGTTCCGTTAGGGTGGGACGATCACGAGCCCCTTCTCTCAAGGACAGCATTAAGTGGTTGCAAGCTACTACGCCCACGCATATCGCGAAGCTGTTGGCGTTGTCAGGATACGATATGATTGCAAGGCATCACCACATACTTGGTATCCCCAATGGCATAGTAAAGCTATATCCCATTAGTAAGAGCTTCTTAACCACAATGGACGTGATGCGCACTTACCTCATCATTCATGCTTGCGACAATCCCCAGACCGCAGGCAAGGCCGAGGACAAAATAGTAGGCGGCACCATGCAGAAGTAAGGCCCGAATAAGGGGCGTATAACTGATGTATGTCCAACTTGTGCGAGTTTTAAGAAAGATCATGGTCAAGAGAACCGTCTAGCAGAACTTCAAACGAGTGAAACCCTGAAATAAAGGCTAGACGGACCTCAAGAGCCAAAGCAGTTGTACATTCAAAGAACCCTTTTGTGGTTTCATACCCACATCCAGTCAAACTTTCTGGAGCTTTGCGGTTGTTAGATTCTTATCTCCCTATATATATTGAAGTTGGATCCTACCGAGCCGTGCCAACGGAAGACCTTTCTGCATAACAGCCGTTTGGGTATCAGCTTTCATCCAGTGTGATATATACTGGAGCAATGTACTGACTGGAGTTGGGAGAGTCCTTGCCAAAATGGTGCCAGTAGCCCCACAGATTACCATGACAAGCAGAAAAAGTCCAACGGACCGCGACCGGCTATACACTGACCATACTCTCAGTATCTGCAAAACTGGGATTTATTGTCAGAGTGTACGAAAACAGGGGGAGGAGGCCCTCACTTTCAATAGTGCCGTAGATTGGCTGAGGATATGTGTTACGCATAGCTTCCTAGTGTAGCAGGAGGAGACTTACGACTGTGATATAGGTCATGATCTTCTTTAAGTTGCACCTGAATCATGATGAGTGGCGTATATGGAGGAACCAAATGAGTGACGTGACGAACAGCTGAACATGAAATTAGAAATTGGTATACAAGGTCAAGATCTGTGCTTACAGGATTATCGAGCGATCGGTTGACGCGCCAGTAGACGTGGAGGGAAAACCCAACAATCGGGAGACGACGATTCTAGATAATCATAATTGAGTAAGGTTCACTCAGCAAGTGAATGAGCTGACTAGAATAAAAAGTATCCGTGCAACCGACCAACGCGTGCGTCTTTCAGCCTTCCAGAAGAAGGCTATTTCACCATCACTGTGTGTGCGTGGCATCAGCAATATTTGGAGCAGGAAGAGACTACATACAAAGTGGTGATACAGTCCCATGTTATAATCACCAAAGTGCAGACTTGAACCTACGTCGGTCTGAGTTCAATTTTACATCTACAAGTCATGGGTTCGACCTACAAGGGTTGCGGTATACTCTCTCAAAGAGTAGTCGAGAGCCTGAGGATAGGAGACTCCGAGTTGTTGTAATGGACCAAATTTCGTGCCTTCGAGAGCCATGCGTGGTTATCGTGGTGTGCGTCAGAGGCCAGGCAAGTCCAGTCAACCCTGCGGGCTCTTATGCAATGGAACAGCTCGCCGTGACATGAGTGGGCGCCTCAATCGAGGGGCTTTGCGGCCGGATCTGCACACCAAGGAAACCGTAATTTGCAATACATTAATGATGCAAGGCTATCCACTAAGTTGATTAAATTTCCGCTCAATTACTGACTGCTCTGGCAGGTCGACGATGTTTGATATTCCGGAAGCGTGTGACTGCATTCTCTCGTTTGAATGTTGAACCTCGTACCTTCATCTAGTGGAGCTCCTCAGGAGAAGGGAATTCCATAATTGTATAGTGTTTCCCCCGCGAACGGGACTGCGGACGTGATAGGGAACAAGACATTGCATTGAATGGCGAACCACCTGTCATTTGCGCAAAACGTTGGCACGGTTTACGTTATGCCCCTATAATGAGTAGAATATCACACCTGTATATGGTGCTACGGAGCATTGGTCAGACTCTGAATTCTCACTTACTGCTCTTCATCTCTCCCATGACAAACCTTGCTGTACTTCTGGGGTGCGTGGGACTTCATATTCGACTTATATACTTTCTCTCTCACAACAAGACCCTTCATGGTTTCCTGATTTTGACTTCTCATTTGTGACTCAGACTTCTCCTCTTCCGTAACCTTCCAAGATAGACTCTGATATATACTGTATACAATCATAGCAGATCTTCCACCCAGAACCTCGAAATGATGTTTCCGCCCCCGACCTTTGCTCGTCCTCTGCGTCAGCTCCCACCTTTTCTCTCCCCTTTTCTCAATTAAAATCCACAGATACTTGAGGTGCGTCTACGATATACCCCCCGTGACCCGAAAAGGCCCAAATACCAGGGCAGATTGGTCCAACTTGTCAAGGGCGAGGGGATCGCCGCGCTATGAGTCACAGGTACACAGAACCAATGTACAGACACATGACACACTCCTCGGGTCCACGCCTAATATTGAGCCGAGGTTCATTGAATAGGACTAGCACAACTAGAAGCGACGGACCGCGAGGACCCCCTCCTTCGCGTACTGTATTATATATACCTATATATACCAAGGAAGACAAACTCTGGACGATGCGACGTACCGGGGCCTATATATTTGGCATGGCAATTCCACAGTCGTGGTGAAAGGTCGCATGCAAATGGACAGAAAATGCCCAACTTTGTGATAGCCAGAGGGACAAGAAGTTACTTTAATTCCATCCAGCCTGATACTCAACGTCTTCAGGATATTCATCTGTCCACAAGACGTCGGAGGAGCACACCCACTACTTTCACCATTAATGCACACATATATTGGGAACAACTAGTCTATTGAGCCTGTCGATGTGTTCTTTGCTAACAGAATGATCCTTTTGTTGAAATGCGGGCGGGACGCTACGAAATCCTCGTTGTATTCGTGGCTAGAGAGGAAGCCTCTATATATGCATAAATGTTGGACTGATGCATAACCCAAGAAAAAAAGAAAAGGACAGGGGTTCTGATGCATATGTAACCAACCCAGTCTCAAATGCGGGAGCTGTACATGTGCAAACGGACGCTGAAAATGACTGAATGTCTAACACGGCACGCCTAAAGGAACCTGAGGTTTTGGGTGGTTTATAAAGGCGAGCAAGCGTCATTCCCGCCACCCAAGGCAAAAAGAAGAGCTACCCAGGAGTTATTGCTTGACGAGCTCGTTCTCCTACTACTAGAATATAATCTGAATACCAACAAGTTCTTCCCCCAGATAGGATGTGGTGATGCGTACGGGCACTGCAAAAAATCGCGCGTTCAATCACGTCGCTACTACATGAGGACGCGGCTGAAAGTTCACAAAGATATTCATCTGGGCGAGTGAGGGCTGGACTGTATAAATATCTCAGTATTGACTCTGCACGTGGCGATATAGCGAAGGGCACATAGGAAGGGAGATGGCCAAATTTTTAGGAAATGGGACTTAGGTCGTGCAGACACGGCCACTGGACGGACGGATTGTCCAACTCGGCGCGGGTGGATAGTTGTCAACTACCCGATGGAACTTACCGAATGATATATACTAGGTCCTTTACTGCACTCGAACCTGAGGGACATATGCATGTCTTCTGTGCGTCTTCTGTGCGTCTTCTGTGCGTCTTCTGTGCATCTCGTCCTCGTACTCTCATCAGCTCGAGTAATTGGTCAGGTGATGGCCTCACAAAACAGCAAGGAAAGCCAGTAAAAATCTCTCGATCATGAACAAAGTCGATTGCATAACCTTAACCCGCCGCGCGGCGGTGGTTGCGCCCTCATGACTCAACGTACGCTTCGTGAATGAAGAGAGGCGTGCATACTGGCTCAGACGCACCCAGCAACAATCTTTGTCGCTATGAATGTAATCACTGGCGCTTTTCAGTCGCTGGTTAGGACCCGCACCACTAGGGGGTCAGAATACATTGCAATGATTTGTGGCAAACTTAGACCAATTTATATCCGCCCTTGTAACCCAAGAGCTCACCAGGGCGCAAGCAGACCACTAAATGATATAGATATAACAGATGAACTCACACACTTTGAATGTAAATGTCGGTACACCATCCCATCGCAGACGCCGAGCCGGCCACCGTTGTATCACCCCCTTTCGGAGAACTGGAAGACCAATCCCTAGATTAGTGTACTTGTACCATTCTAGGGCGTGCATGTTGCCTATCTGCGTTTATGGTGTACGACCCACCGCCGATAAAGCAGACATTATCCGGTTCATTCTCTACTAAACTTTACTCACATATTCGGCCTATCTAACCTGTGGGTGCTCTTTATCCATCTTCTTCGGCGGAGACGGAATAGCACTTGATCGCACGGCTTGAACCCCGAGGAACCATAGTGCGGCCTCGTGCATTCCTCTGCAGGGGCTTCTTCTCGTTCCCTCCCAGTCCAATGCCTTCGAGTGCGGGTGCGCGGATATCGGGACACCTCCATTTCGCAGCGCCACAGCCGCCAACTCTCGTATTATCCCTTTTGTCATCGTGGGTCTGAGGCTTTGGGTACCCTTGTTGGTGGTCATTCGGTGCAAATCTTCCTCAAGCTCAATTCCCTCTAATTTATCCGACTCCATTTCGCTTTCCTGTATACAGGCGCTGCGACCTTCTCTTCCCATAAACAATACTACTCCTGAAACTCGTTCCAGCGCTCTCCTGCGGTATCCAGCTGCCTCACGTATCCTTTTGTCAGGATTTGTATTTCCCCGTATTTGTGGACTGCTGTATGCCCGTTTAGCTAGTTTACTTTATAACATATGAGTTGGACCCGACCACACCTGACTCGTGTCCGGCGATGCTCTGGCCTCCACTACACGTGCGGTTCCTGGATGAAACGCTGTACTTTAGCACTTTTGGCGCTTCTTATTTGAATATCTCTAGCATACGGGTTCGATAGAACAGATTTGACTACTAAATGCATATTACACTACCATAGGCACCCGAGAGACAGAACATCTAGTCCATTTCATGTGAAATTCGCGTGGTTGAACTAGGAGAGGGTTGTATTTCATTCCATGTACCCAGTTTCCGCCCCAGGCTGTTCTGTCCGTGATTCCGGACCATTAATACACCGTGTTTGGGTGGCGGAATCGATCGCGACCGATCAGCATCGGTGCATGTAATGTCCGAAACTTGAGGGGCGAATACGAAGTCAGTTGTGCGTCGGGAGAGCCGTTCCATTGACGTGGGACGATCATGAGCTTCTCTAATTGATAGCATTAAATGATTGCAGGCTATCACGCCCACGCATACGGATAGGCTGCGGTGTGGTCAGGACCAGCACATGAGGAGGCGACATGGAAGGGAACATACCTGGTATCCGTTATAGGATAGTAAAGCTATACTCCACGAGTGAGGACCTCTTAGACCCGACGGAGATGCTCCCTACCTCGTCACTCATGCTTCCGATGATCTCCAAACCAAAGGCGAGGCCAACGACAAAATAGTAGGCAGCGCCATGCAGAAGGAAGACCTGGAGAAGCCGTGTAGCACCAACATACGTCCAATTATTGCGTACTTTGAGAAAGATCATGGTCAAGAGAATCGTCTGGCAGAAGTTTCAAAAAGAGAACCCACGAATAAAGGTTGGACGCACCTCGACAGTCAGAGCCATTGTACACTCAATGAAGCCCTTTGGCGTTTCATGTCCACACCCGGTCAAGCCTTCAGGGGCTTGCGGTTATTAGAATCTCATACCAAATGTTACAATCAAATCCTACCAAGCTGTGCCAACGGAAGTCCTTTCTGTATAACAACCATTCGTGTATCAGATTTCACCCAGTATGATGGGTAATGAACAGTACACTGACTGGAACTGGGAGACTCCTCGCTAAAATGGAGCCAGTGGCCCCACAGACAACCACAGCTAGCAGAAATAGTCCAACAGATCGGGATCGGTTATACAGAGACCATACTCTCAGTATTTGCAAGACTGGTAAATATTAGAAACTGGAGAACCAAGGGGTTGTGAAACTCACTTTGGATAGTGGCATACATTGGCTGACAGCATGCGTTACACCAAGCTTCCTAGTGCAGCAAATGGAGACTTACAACTGTGATATAAGTCATGAGCTCCCTTATATTGCACCTGAACCATGATAAGTGCCATAATATAAACAGAGATACCAAATGATTTGACTCACAACTATTCACAAGAAGAGTCAGATAATGGTATTCAAGAGCCATAATATATGCTTACAGGATTATCGATCGATCGGTTGATGCGCCAGTAGACGTGGAGGGAAAACCCAACGATGGGGAGACGGCGGTTCTGGGGAATAACATTTGAGCATGGTTTGTTAACACGTGCAAAACTGACCAGCATAAAAAGAATGCGTGCAACCGACCAACGCGAGCTTCTTTCCGCTTCCCAGAAGAAGGCTATTTCACCATCACTGTATGTGCGGGGCATCAGCCATACTCGGCCCAGAAGGACGAAGAGCGCATACAAGGTGGTGACACAGTCCCACGTTATCATTATCAAAGTGCAGACTTGAACCTACGCCGGTCAGAGTTGAACCATCGTGTCTGCAGGTCATGAGTGGATCCGGACTCACAAGAGTCGCAATATACTCCTTCGAGGAGTAGTCAAGGAATTGGGGATAAGATACTCCGAGCAGTTTTAACCCATCCGACTGCGTCCCAGCTTCGAGGGCCATGAGCGGTAGATAGAGCATACGTCAGGGGACAAGTCCAGGTATCTCTGTGGGCTTCTTATACAGTGGAATGCTTTGCTTTGACATGAGCATGTCCTTCAATTAAGAGGCTTCGCAGGTGTAGTCCACAAGGAAACCGCAGTTCGTTTGACAAATTAAAGACTGTCAAGATTGGGCGTGCTTCGGGTGACGCTACTGGATAGCACAAAATCTGGCAGCACTCTCGAGGATCGTCGTCGAGTCTGTTTAGTCTGCCAAGAATATTGCACAGGTGCCGTACAGCCTAGAGCGCCTCATTCTCTACACCTTTCCTGCTCCATCTCCTCACCTTCTAACCCTCTGGTACCATACTAGTGGTTAGAAAAGCACCAAATGATAGAGTATTATGGTCCGACTGTTAAGCGCGCCCAGAATTGAAATGAGGCTTGTTGGGCAGTAGCGTAGCGAATGAGAGGGACAGTAGAGATCCTCTCCCGGTGTGGGCGCACAGCCGAATTTATCATGGTGAGCGATCTTTGACTGACGTCGAACGAGGCGTCGAAATGTGGTGATTGTAGGCGATATCGCTTTGGTTCCACAAATTGAGGGCCTTAATATTCGTCCATGCGCGTTGCCAACATCTTTCAATCTTGGAGACTGCATTATCGACCCTTCACATTATGAAGCACACGCACTCGGTATTTACTCGGCGCCCTTCGTTGATAAGGGACTGTCCGGTGCAGTGACGAGTCAAGAATGGTACCAAAAACGTGGAAGTTGTCGATAATACAGAGAGAAATATACCCCCATATTGGTTCGAGTGGCTGCCTTTGGTGCCTCAGAGTCCAGAAAGGATGAACTGATGTCGCACCTAATAACTGAGCGGATACAGGCTGATCTCAAATCCAGTCAACGTGTGTAGGCGTGTATACTGTGTCGCTGGTCCTAGTCCTTTCTCAGTTAAGTACACCTTGAGTCTCCGTCAGGCGTTCGTTTCAACCTCGTAGCCACCGGCAGGAACTCGGGTGCGTTGGAGTCTTTCGACGATTATGAAGAGTATTGGTTTGATTCGAGGAGTAATAGATGCGTAAAGCAAGTAACGATTTCCGTTCTATATTTACCTTAGACAAGGGTCGGTGATGCACCTAGGCGATGACCTGACAGACTAACGTAGATATAAGAGCGGTACGGAGTCAACGGTCGCCAATCATTATTATAATAGGCGAGAAGATCGGCGCGGCGGTAAAGAGTAGGAAATTCCCGGCCTTCACAATGAAATTATTGTTGGAAGCACCAATCTTGTTCCAATTCTGCGATCTGTTATTGCAGAAGTGGTATTGAACAGCCCTACTGCTGGCAGAACTGCTGTAGTCTTTGTCATGTGCGAATGTGGGGCGGAGTTGGGCAGAAGTAAAGAAGCCACCTCGCCTGGCAGCTTCATTTGGAACCCGTTGGAAACGAGTAGAAAGAGACTGAGGGAAGACATACTATACTGCGGCGTAGTCGTGAGGAGCAACGCCACACAGTTGTACGTGCGAGTGATCCATACAGTATGTCAAACTGTCCAAATCAGAATAGTTGCGTCCTACATTACAGAATACCCAGAGCGCGCGCATAGCTCGTCCTTGGCGACATCGACTGGGGTGGAGCGAGTTAATTCACTGTGCTCGACTCATTGCCAAATGTCGTCGAGCTCATTCGGGTTTACATCCACGATGAATCTGCAGCTCCTCAATTTCGTGGTATGACGACGTTGACACTTTCGTTGGTTGTCTCATTAGTGGTGGAACTGCCACTAATGGCATGCTCTCCTGGTATTCACCAGATGTTGCATTTTCCATGGGCAATGGCTGGCTCTCGGCTCTCTCCTTGTGGTGACGGTCAACCGCCTAGGCAGTGATTAGCAAATTGGCCGCTCGACTCCTCTTGGCACCCTGTGCACCGCCCAACAGTAGAATCTATCTTGATACCTCCGCACCTTAGTCTCCAAGCTCACTGAACAGCGTAATTCAAGACCCAGTCGGTAACAAACATATCCGCGAACTCTGGTTCAAGCATCCGTCGGTGATACTATAGGCACAGGTCCTCCATATAATTCTCACAACGGTAACCGAACCAGTCGTACCGGAACTCATTTCAAAGCCCTGCTCCAACTTCACGATTTCCATTTACATAGGCCTTGAATGTAGTCCATAGTAAGGTACTACTCCCAGGCGTCGGCTCTAACAACACATTTGAGCTTCTCTGACGGGTTGCCACCTTGAGTCTCAAGGGCGTCTCATCCTTTCCACTGGCGACGTGGTATGAGAATCCTCTCACAGCCTGGTAGCGTCCCTGCTGACATACCCACCATTGTTGGTAGATCCGAAGCTGCTTCGTCTGCCTTGCCGCCAGCTGCATTGTCAACCACCCGTCTGTCGACACCACATGGAAGCCAATATCACTTGGTTTTCATACGCAGCGTTGATGACTACTATTATTGGCCCTCTCTTCCAGTGCTGCCAGGACGTCAAGAATCAGCTGGCAAGTTCGCCTACTCTTCTCGTCATATCAACTCCTGAAGACACTTGGTGGACCGGACCGCAAGACTCGTTACCTCCAAGGAACCGCTCATCCTGATACTGCTAACCTCTTGTATATGCAACAGCACTACCAGGCTCATCAGTACACAACCAGCATCATCTTACAGGGACATATCGGTATCGGTATCACTCTCCATTACTAACCCTGGACCCCAACCCGAGACTGGGGTGCTAGGTCGTTATGCCCACAAGGATCCCTCAAGCTACGGAGATTGAGAACTATCCGAGAGACGAGCATTGTGACCACACCCCAGATGAAATATATTCCAATGAAAATGAGACTTGGAGTCCTAAGATACCAGGCGAGCAAGTTGAAAAGCTTAAGCACTGAAGGGCAGTTCAACAAACCAATAACTTTCAGTGAGC
>Ga0307513_10006356_pt1 | contig 15460 bp, 25 predicted proteins | sample 15_EM_MG_FD_202174 | JGI IMG/M metagenome (GOLD analysis project Ga0307513, IMG submission 202174) | Populus trichocarpa ectomycorrhiza microbial communities from riparian zone in the Pacific Northwest, United States - 15_EM | ecosystem: Host-associated > Plants > Roots > Unclassified | place... | reverse complement strand
CGTATGTATGTCAGCTCAGAAGCGACGAGGAGATATGGGTCTGGTCGTTGGCGAAGAATGGGAGGTTCATGGTGGATAGGTAAGGGCTCCGGACGTGACCTGGCTTGTGGCCCGACCTGTTGTGCCAGTAAGCCCAATGTCCGGCGTCGAGAACGCGTTGCTGAGATAGTTGTACGCGCCAGTGAGTGGAGTATTGAGTCCACGGTAGGACGCATCGTCCAAATAAATTAGATATAGAGGGCGAGGAAGGGAAACGGTGGTTGATCAAAGCCTGACACGCGAGATTTCCCGCGCGCTCCTTTACATATGATCGTCGCTACTCAGTAAATAAATCCATTTGCGTGCGTGTCCTAAAATACATATGCTAGCATGGGTACATGGGTCTCTACTACTATTTCTACCAATCAAATACGAATAGTCAAAAGTGCAATACGATAGAAGGAAATTATAATAGTGATAAAGAAGCCAAGAGGCTCGATAAACAGTGTGATGAACACACGGAAAATGCGCAGAACTCGTTGTCGTCGTAACTTGTTGTCGTCGTGTAAAATGGTGTCCTCGGGAGAAAGTTAACTTATGGGCGCGGGCGATACGACCGCAGTCGTCGAAGGTGTCGTTTTACCCACAGTGATATGCTCTCGGAATCTACCCAGAGACTTTGCCAGGTGGGTAGCTAGCGCCGTTCCCTGCACACGCGGTCCATTGGCTTTATGACAAAAGGAAACAACACATGAATACCGAACCTGATTCTGTAGTTCGTCCCAATCAGCTGCATCGGTTGCGTTCAGTACAAGAAGCATTAGGGGTTGATGCTCGTCAGAGTAAGGTTTTCCTGAAGTCCTTGACGAGTCGTCTACTGGAAGCACAACCAACCGGCCAAGCTAGTCCCGCGGGGGTTCGTTAGACAAAAAAGCCCAGTGGACATCATGGGGGGTACTCACCTCGCTATCAACCAACCCATAGCCTTCTTCTCGCGTTTCCTGCCAGACTTCCCCGCAAAATCCCACAATTATTCGGATTTCATCCTTTGGTCGCACCGGGTCGCTCGCGAATGACACCAATTCTCCCGCCGTGGTGAGGAGAACTGCGGTGTGGAGATGCGGCGGAGACAGGACCTGGGAGAGAAGACCATGGAGCATCGAGAGCATCAACATCCTTATGAGGCCGAGTCTCCCGTCGGAGAGCGTGAGGATAAGATAGATTTGGGCAGTTCAAAACTTCAAACTTTAAATCAACACTGAACCTTGAAAACTTTCCTGTCACGTGTGATGTCAATGACGACTGTGATCGAAATCGTCACCGGTGGCGGTGTTGCTGTCGTCCCGATGTCCCGATTTTACTTTCAATCCTATAGATATCTTATAAGGCTTACAATTAGGCAGATTACCGTAGTTTAATCGTACTCGAATGCCCATACCACACTCATGCATCTTCTATTCGTCCGGTGGGTAACTCAGTTGAACAGAACGCCTCGAGCTTGTTCACATCGAGCACCGCAACCTGCCGGCATTCCAGCGCCATTGCAATGCGACTGATGCCTTCGTGCTCTTGCCAGTCAATTTCAAACACGCCTGGCTTTTCTGTTCCTGCGAACCATGACCACACCCGAGCATACGACTATATTCAAAATTAAGTACGAAGGGCAAGGCGGCAGTGACGCAAACGTACCCTCGTATGATAGATGTGTAACCAACCGTCTCCACTGCCAGTGGCGACGAATTTGCCGTCTGGGCTGAATGTTAATGAATATAATGGGGCTTTGTGGTCCCTAAAGACATTCAAGCATTCCCCTGTCACTGAGTCCCATAATCGAGCAGTGCCGTCAAATGACGACCTGATTTGTGACGGTCAGTTCTTTTAAACTCCAAGTTCAAAACAGTATCTTACGTCGCGATGAGCTCATTTGTTCCCGCCGGGTGATCAACACACCATCCAACGGTGCTAACAGAGTGCCCATGACCCTTCAACGCCACGACGTGATCCGACGCTGATAAGCCTGGTATTGACTCTGAATCTCGTCTGATATTATCCACTCTCCAGATGTACGCAGCTCCGTCGTCTGAGCAGGATGCCAGTCGAGTACCAGATTGATTAACTCTGATCTGATTGATTTCATCTTTGTGTCCGCTAGTAAGGGCGTCAATCGATGGCAACGAAAACCCCGAAATAGAATCTCACTTGAGCGTTTTAACTGGTTCATCTTCGTCAACGCGCATTATAAGAATACGCGTGTCAGCACCAGCACTGGCGAAAGTATTTTCGTTAATCCACTCGACATCCAAACAGCAGTCTGGAGAGAGATTAGCGTCATAATTACATTATGAAAGAGGATCATGACAGACAGCCACCTTTATGACATCGATATTGTTTATGTAGCCGCTTGTCCTTGACGTCCCATAAGCATGTTGTCCCGTCAAGACTCGCAGTTAGAAGCCATGCACCATTCTTTGAGAAGCGTGCTGCAAATATGGGACCCTTCTCAACGCAAATCAGGGATGGTCAGTTGTCCACCATAAAACCTTAAAGGTGCGCGATCCTACCTGGTGTTGGGGATGTGTGAAGTATATCGAGCCAGTATTAGTACAAACGCGAAGAATGGAATCGTATGATCCAATCGCCAGCAGAGTCCCATCTGAATTCCAATCCAATGATGTTAAATCACCCTGACGCCCAGCTCTCGACACGTTCTCCATAACCAGGGGTTCTCCAGGAACATCTGCAAACTTTTCTGATCTAGGTGGGGGTGGGTCGGGTAGGTCCCAGAGATGGACCGTGGCGTCTTTTGATCTGATTGTAGATTGTACGCTCAGTATCAAAGAATGTGAATGCCAGACCGATACTCACCCTGAAGCCAACAAGTTGTGCAATTTTGGATTGAAGGCACACACAAATACCTAGAGGATAATGTCAAAAAGGTGTCTCCCGAATAGTAAGGGACAAGTACTTACTTCGGTTTTATGGCCAGGAAGTAACAATATCACCCGTGGATCCGTTTTTGAGTCACCGGGTCCTTGGGGACGGTCTTCTATCTTCGTTAACGCGGTTTGGTGGAACCAGAAACCGACATCCTGTGGAGGCGTTTTCGACCGCACAGCTAGATAAATGAAAGCAAGAAAGTAAGGATAGTCCATTCATCATATTGAAAAAATGACTTACATTCAGAAAGAGTGTCAACATCCATGTCTCCCGAGTCGTGTCGTGCGCGTTTTTCCACGGGACCATCCGCTGGAACAGGCGATGTTTTCCGCTTGATGCCGTCGCTAGACGAACCCACAGTTTGTTGCTGCCTTTCATTCAGGAACGTGGTGCTCCTGAAGGGCTCTGTCTCTTGTTGTTCCAGAGAACTGCCATCGAATATTTGGGCGCCATTTCTGGATGCTTGAGATTTGGCATATGGCTGCGTTCCGGTTGATATTGGAGGTAATCCTGTCATAGGTAATTGACCAGATTCACTAATGTCCATGGGAATATCCTGCCCTGAGGTAGTCTTTTCGGAGGGTTCTGCCAACGAACATACATGCGGTTCAAGAAGAGAAAAGCCGGTTTTGCAGTTGTTTGTAAGACCATCTGCTCGCCAGTGAGATTCTACCTCCAGATAGAGCAGCGCTTTGCTAAGCAGCTCTATGAGTTCACCACGTGGAATGTGCTTCGTAAAGTAGGGCGAATTCTGTAAGCGGCCTTCGTTGCGAAGTGCGAAGGCGGAATGGTTGAACCCTGAATATGCAAGCGATGAGTATATTGTTCTAAAATGAAGGAATTAGATACATACCGGAGTCTTGAAAATACGAATATATAAGACAGTTGATCTCGTCTGCGGTTATGATAATTGGGGCAGCAATCATGACTTATAGGGAATGAGCATGCACACTGGCTATTCGATCGAATTGACGCTGTGACAAGTCACAAGTGTTATTTGGTCAGGCTTGGCAAGTGGCTTACATAACGTTACATGGTCGGCCATGATGCATCGTGCTTGACATCAGCGGCACAAGGATGACCGGCCCTCCGAACTTCACTCTTCTCTCCTCATCTCACGACACTATCGCATAGCCATGGCAGATAATAATGGCAACCAGAGCACAGATCGTCGAAACCTGCAAGCCGAAGGTATCACACCAGGAGACGGCAGCAGACTCCAAGACATATTGAGCAGTTAGTTGATGTACACGAATGGACTTTACTCGGCTTACCCATCCTTGCAGGCCTTATCGCAATGCAGTCTGGAGAGGAATCTCAACCATCTACTAACCCTGGTGGTGGGGCATTTATGAGACTATCTGGAGTTACTTTTCAAGATCTCGCTCGTCTAATGAGTGTCGGGACAGCAACAAGGGTTGGGAATCGGGTTCACATTCAACCAGACGAGGATGGAGATGAAGACGACGAAGATTACAATGGAGCAGAAGATGACGACAATGGGAACTACATTCCCCCCCGTGTATCCGCTCACCAATGGTACCCACCTGTCAAAGAACCCCAAAAAGCTGGCCTTGAATTACTTGCAAGTGGTGACTTCGGTCGGGTTGGAGTGAAGGCTCGCAGTCGGAGGAATTCCTCTAACATCTTGAAAACGGTATCACACAAATTTTATCGCCCATTGCCTCTGACAAGCAGAGAAGACCTTCACAGTGTTCGTTGATATCAATCTTTTATGTGCATTACTCACCAACTCTCCATTATTTACGCACATAGAACCTTGTCCCTAACACAAATGGCACTGCCGTTGCGACTTATGATGCCAATATGTACACTGCTCAGTTCTCAGACGGTACGCCTTAGTTTCAATTCATCACGCTCCATTCCTTGATCGTCTATTTAGACTCTTCATTTTACTATACCTGTGCACAAGGTTGGGTCATGGCCTTGATTGACATAGTTTTCTGTTTCTAAAATCAACAGTACAGATTTTAAACTACATATTTTTGACATGAGAGCTCCGACATCCGAATATACATCTGGAGCATTGCACAGACGAGTGCGGGATTCGAGTTTGTCAACACGAATGCCAGTCAGAAAGGTGATTCAAGGACATCCCGGGAGATGGACCGTTACAGATGCTAATCTGTCACCTAATAACGAGAGGCAAGCCTTTACTCAATCAGCGTCTTATTTCATTCTGACATTCTGCGGAAGAATGATTTACTCTTCAATCGTCAGTTCGTCGCCCTGTCAATGTGGGCAGGTTCTAACCACTTCCAGACACCAACCGTGTACATGACAAGTACTGCACCGGATGGAAATTCAATGCAAATCCCCATACCGTTCTCAGATCCCGTCAGTAGAACATCCCCGTTATACAACTTCGGGGAGAATTTTGGGATATGGAGTTGTCGCTTTTCCGCTGACGGAAATGAGGTTGTTGCTGGTGGAAGCGGCAAGATCTTTGGTCAGTCCCTTGCTCTTGATCTTAACCGCAATGTCCAACACCTAAAAACAAAACAAAAACAAAAACAGTTTATGATCTATTGGCCAACAAGAGAACAGTTAAAATTTCTGCACACGCTTCTGATGTTAACAGTTGCTGTTGGGCGGATACTAACTCCGGGAATGTCCTCGTAAGCGCGTCCGATGATACTTTCCTAAAAGTTTGGTAAGCGTTGTTAAAACCAAGCTTTCGGGAGATTTCAACTAAAAGAACTAGGGACCGTCGGTCTTTGGGTGCCTCCCGCAAGCCGTCGGGCGTATTGATTGGGCATACAGAAGGAATCACTTATGTTTCTGCGAAAGGGGATGGCCGTTATGTTATTTCCAACGGAAAAGATCAAGCGCTCCGACTTTGGGATCTGCGTCAAATGCGTTCCAGTGCTGAATTTGATGATGTGAGACGTGCAAGGAAGGAATATGGTATTCCCAATTTCGACTACAGGTAAACTACCGAACCGACTAATTAGGGCTGCCCATGATGATCACCTCTTTCTCAGATATCCGCACTATCCGCGGCCCAGATACGGTGCACACCCAAAGGATTGCAGTGTAATGACTTACCGAGGGCACAGCGTCCTCCGGACACTAATCAGGTGCCATTTCAGTCCCACCGAAACGACTGGAGCGCAGTATTTGTACTCTGGTTCAGCTGATGGCAGAGTTCATGTAAATTTCATACCTTATATTCTTTCCCTGTTATTCAATCTATCTGTCTCACAGATATGGTCACTTGATGGTCGAATTGTGGAAATTTTGGATCGTTCAAAAACCTTGCGGGCATCATTCTCCCCCTCCGGACCTGAGCCAGAAGCCACCAGTGGCACAAGTGGGAATATATGCGTTCGTGACGTTAGTTGGCATTCACAGGTCAGCCCCTCCGGTATTACTTGTGAGTCCTGAAACAATATTGATCAATTTCAGGAACCCGTAATTATGAGTGCCGGGTGGGATAGTGCACGTGGTGGAACCGTTATTGCGAGGCACGAATATAAAGGTCGGTTGAAGATGCCCGGAGCTCTGGAAGATTTGGTTGAGAAGCGATGGCGAGAAGCCACTGACCTGGATGTAAGGAGATCCGCTCGACTCCGGGCGCAGCACGAACAAAGCATTCCCGGGGCCTATGAGGGGCTTGATGATTTTGGAGAAGGCGATTTTTAACCACCCTTTTCAACAGTTGGTATCTAGCTAGCTTTTGGATTGTGTACCCTAGGTTTAAAATTTGTACCAGTAAATGCACCGACCATGCGACGAGCACAGAACTAAGATTTGTCTGCGTACTTTTATGTAATCGTCCGAGTACTTTATATAATATAACACAGGGTAGCTAGACTCGAAGAGAAAGGTGTGTTGCCACCTTCATAACTGTGAACGCGCTTGGAGTGGTTCCCTAATGGAACCCCTTGGAGTTTGCTATTAGCGAATGCTGAGAGCAGGCCGAATACAATGTTGCACTGAAACGTGCTTGACAGAACAAAATCAAAAGTGGACGTAACCAAGTTTGATTGACTTGACCGCCCAACGAGGCCTGTCTTAACTTCAGAGGGTGGGGTGGCTCTGAAAATTGCGCATATGGGCCCATGCAACCATGGCCAATTCGGAGACCTAATGGTAGTTGGTAGTCATCGATGACCCCGAGTCCAATATCGTCACTCTTCCAGCGCCGTGACAAACAAGGCGCTCAAGGAATTTTTCAGAAGTTTCTCAATGAATCATTAACGGAATCTTACGAGCGTAGGGTGACTGTGCAATGCTCATTAAAAAAGCGTCCAGCCTGAGGAACCAGCCCTTTACGGCTCGCAATCGCGATGGATCATGCATGCCATCGGCGACGTGGGACCATTGCACAACACCTGTGACAGAGAGCCTTTTCAAGGTAAGCAACGAACCACGATCGATATCCACCGACACATGCCAGAGGAGAAAGCGAACGCAGTACTGCCAGGATTAGTGGCGTTGCTGTCTTTCGTTTGTTTTTAATACTGATCTCCCAGATATAGCAGCCTGCAGGGCGGTCTCGGAGTAGAAAAGCTAAGCTTAGCGCCCCAGATTACCACTACCGCAGTCTATTGCTGTGGCCAAGTATGGCCATCAACGGCGTGGCGTACCTGATCTCCTTTGTGTGTTCACCATATAATTAACTCAACCGATATAACACATGCCCCTTGTGGCTGGGCAGAGGAACTCTTTAGAATTATTCTTGCCGTCTACTATTTTCAGTGATACGTGATGCAGATAAAAGCCTGTTCACTGTCGCCTCCCCGGGGTTCTTCCTTTCTCCCTCTGTAACCCATCTCCTCCGTTCCCTTATGTCCCGTCCTCGAAGCAACAGTTCACTCTTTCACTTTTATGGTGCCTATGGAGACTCTGCGGACTTTTCCAAGGATCATCGCTCCCCTTATGTGACAGGTGGATCCACTTCATCTGCATACATGAGGGACCATGCAGCACCCAACCATCTCCCCACCGATTTACCGGACCTTTACTATGACCAAGACCTGCCTTCTCCCCCCTCAGCAACATCTTCCAACATAATTTCTACGCCGCCTCCAGACCGGTTAACCCCTTGGCAATTACCCAAGTCAAACTATAACCCCTCTTATCCTACGCCTCCGTGGCAGTCCTCACCCCTTATTTCTTGCCAAGGGAGTCGCCCTACTGTAGCCCCAATTGACACAAATTTCAATTGGAAAGATCAGACGGCAGGCGTCGAACCATCTGTGCTTTTCGCCACGTCCGAAGAGTTTGACATGGGGCAACAATTTCACTCGTATCCTTTGTCCTACCTACAAGCATATTCCCATACCCAACACAACACAAGTCTCAAGCAATCATCATCCTCCCCTGCGCTCTCATCACACCATTTATCAACTGATGGTTCTGCGCCTCCAAACCCGTCGCCTGTTTCCTCTTCAAATCCCTCTCCGTGCCAACTTCCCCTGAAGCTTCATCAACCACGCCCCTCTCGCCGAATACCGATCATATCCCTTTCAAAGTTGGCGTCCGCGTGTGATACGTACCCCGTCCAAACACCTGCAAAGGACCCAAGGGGCAGGGTCGCTGGAGAAGCCCTTTCACCGCCTTCCTGTCAGCCGAGCAATTCTTCATCCATGTTACAGCCGCATCGAACAATCACGCAACCAAACACGCGGATCGAACCCTCTTCTCTTCATTCCACAAGCAACACATATACTCCAACGTTTCCCTGGGGAACACATGATGACCAAGGAAAGGTTCTTTCATGTAACTGCGGTTGTCAAGAATCATACATTTTCACTTAATCACTGCATTATTTCGGCCATCCCCCATAGCATTTCCTTTCACATACACATATGTACATCAACACGCATGTTCATTACTTTTTTTTATTGAGTACAATACATCGCTACTAGAAGGTTCCATTACAAATCAAGACATTTATCTAAACAAGCTCATGATTGAGCTGAGGACTTTACAGGTAGCGCAGAAACGGCAAGTATGTAAGGGTATGCGCGGAGATTAAAGGTTCGGAATGGGTTTCGAGGAGTGGAGCTGGGGTGGTGACGCAGACAGAAAAGTGCATTTGTAAAAGATCCAAGAGGCGACAGAGAGCAAGCTCGATTTGGCTGCTTAACGAGATGACCGGCCAAGTTTTATATCAAAGAAAAATTCGAGGGTGGAGGGTTCTCGAGTCCTTCGCCAGAACTTTTGACAACCTGGTTTCGGAATGTTATGAATAAGTCACAGCAAGTTTCTAAGGACTTGCCCGTTTGCCAATAGTGCCTAAAGGAATTCCAAGTGCCGCTCGGTTATGAAACTGCTGGAATGGAATGTCATCCAGACGCACCGAGGCACTGGAAAGATCACAAGCTCCAACCAACGTATTTGGCATGTCATCGTGGCCAAGGTTCGCTTCTAAATCGTCACTGGCAGGATTGAGTTTGTAAGTATTCATGACAGGTTGATAGAGATCAACATCATCAGATAGCCATTTCCGAAGTTCAGGGAATTCCACAGGAGCCGGAGAATTACACGCGATCGTTGACGTTGACGGTTTATGTGCTTGAGTTCCGGCTCTTAAAGTACGAGCATGACGGGACACAGGAAGCAGTCGGTCAAAGTATGACCGCATCTTCTCGCTCATGTAGGTATTGTACGTCCCAGCCGATTCTTCCACCCCACCAGCGCATGGTATGTTGTTGTTGATGAGGTTGTAGAGCTCGGTGCGCTCTTCCTCTGTCAGAAGGCGATGTTCGTCGACAGACATAAAAGATTCCAGTCCGCCGTCGCAAGCCGTGATGCCTTCTATTAACAATGGTTCCTCGACTTCAGGCTGCAGGGGAGAATCGAAGTAGCCAACAACGAACTCGTCGGGAGAACGCAAGAAATCCGAGCCGACGCCGCAACTTTCTGTCGTATCATCAGAGGAGTCATTTGGTAGAGTAAACTGAGGGCAATTCAGCGTAGGTTCCCAGTCCGTATCGGTTCCAGATGATGATGTCCAAGGCCCAGATTCAGATAAACCATCTCCAGAGAAGCTTTTAGCCACAAGAAAAATAGATTCAGGCAACGTTTTCATGACATTTGAGACTCTAGAAGAGGGAAGAGTAGCACGGCGCATTATACGGGGTTTCTTTTCTTCAAGTTTGATTTTTCGTTTGGTAATAGTCCGACCACGAGGTCTCGGAGCATGATGCGGGGTCGAAACCGAATGGTCGAGAGGTGTATCCGGGTTTTCCTGTTTCACATTAGCAGTAATAGCCTAGTAAATTGGTTAGAGCGGTTACAAATGTTGCCCACTATGAATCTACCTCAAGTTTGGGGTCCATATGGGAGTTATGTAGCTGGGCCTGGGCTTGAGCTTTCATCGCGCGTCCCCTGATCAAATTAGTGTGCTTGTCCTCTTTTGCAACCCGAAGACCTGCATATAGTAAGAAATATTTAATAATGGGAATAACCCAATGGGCACCTCTGGAATGGAAGTAATCGTAGATATGCCTTCGGTCAACCTGGTATCGTTCCTGAAAATCCTTCCTCACCGAGAAGGTAGGCATTTTGGCACCGGGAACGATTAAAGCCTCCATTTCGGCAACAAGGTATGGACCCAGGCGCACGGCGAGACGCTGTGGGTTTACTCTCCGGGTTTTGGGTCGACCGTCGTCATTCAACTCCCACATGCCGTCGTCAAGACTTTCATCAAGGGAATCGCAGTTTCGCTTTCTAGAATTATAGATATCATAAGGCCCTTCTGATTCTCGCTTCAAAAGAAGAGGGGGGGATTCTTCCTTGATCCTTGGAGGTGTCGCCATTGAGAGAAATACGAAAAAATATACGCAAACACTGACTTCGACGCGCCTCAAATATAGTCACGTGATATATCCCAGAATGGAAATCATTATTAGAAGTACAGGCTTGCTGCAAAAACAACTGGTACTTCGTGAGATACTGGGTGTTGGAAGAGCAAAAACACCCACTATCTCGTTTAATCTTAATTTGCGATTCTTCCATTTTCTTGAATAGTTCTGCATCACCTATAACTCGTGCAGCGTCTCTAACCTCTCGACATGTCTCGTCAAGACGTGTAATAACCCGAACTATTGTTCCTTCTGCAACATCTGTTAGAGACGTAATCTGCTCAAATGGCTGGAAGAATATCAGAAAATATTCCTTGTAGACTTTGACCGTTGGCTTACCATGCCCTTGGCCCATTCGTACACTACCTCCACAAGACCGAACTTGAGCTCCGACCGGAAGTCTTCCGCAGCGACTTTATGGAAGTCTTGAATTCGACCCACTCTGTCAGCAATTGCTAGAATCGCATCCCTCCCTTCTTCGAGCTTGGGAGAAAGAAGAGGCTCGACATCCGTTTTTTCTTGGAAAACGAAACAAGAAAGCAGAGCAACAACCTCCTCCGGTTCGTAGCTTGCTAGGGTATTTTCCAATATCAATTCTGTTAGGATCAATTCGTTGGCGGAATTAATCTGGGAAACACAATGGTGAGAATAGGCGCGGAAGATTATAAAGAAAACAGACTTCGCATGCTACTCGTCCTTTCAGTTGAATGGTGGAATTTTGGTCAATAAATTTCAGGTCTTTAAGAACACCGATTCGTTGCTCGTAGTCAGGTATCAATTCCAGGTTCTGGTCTGATATGGCGAGCTTGAGGTACGCAATGTTTAGCTGCAATACTTTGTGGCCATGAACGACCAAAAACTGAACAACAGTTAAAATGGAGTCAAAGATTACCTGAGACAACCTACATGTTCCGGAAAGCATGGACATAACTGATGTCGTTTGCGGAGTTTTTCCACAACAGAATCGCGAGACCGAAGTAGCTCCTGGAATTCCAAGGCGCGCAAACGGCTCCAGTCGACCTCTGGAATCGTTGCTGCTGTTGACCATTCTTGAACGAACGTCTGTAATAAAGTAATCACGTCCTTCATCCGAGAGATAAGGTGTCGATCAACAATGTCGGTCACGTTGACCTAGGTCAATTTACTTTTTTACAACACCGAAAGGGTTGGGTAATTTCTTTAGAAAACGAACCTTAATTACGCGACTAGTGATCATGGCAATGCTAGAAAATGGAACTACCCTGAGTTCATAAACGCCGGCTTCAACATTCAAGGAGCTCGGGGGCAGCGGCCACATAGGTGGGACTGCCTCAATATCAACGTCTAGAAAGAGTGAGTTGAGCGACTATTGATGGCCTTTACTGTCATCACGCACCTCTGTTCCCAGCTTTGGTTTCTGGGTCGACCCAAGCCAAGACAAAGTAGGTTTTTATCTTTGCTAGGACTCCCGCACCTAACGCTGGAACAGGAGCCTGCCTGAGAATGATCCCTACGTAGTTGTGACGGAAATGCTGGTGGAGAGATCATGAATTCTTGGCTGATTCTGCAAAAAACACTGAAATTACCCCATCCCGAAGTACAACAACGCGCCCAGCGTTCAATATTTTGGACCCCTCGGGGTAGCGCAAAGCAATTTCCAAAAGTCTTCGATTTTTTTCTACGACTTCCGACGTTTCGTCGTAATAGAGATCGATATCAGGCAGACAGATGTTACAATCCAGTTTAGCCATGACAGAGAGGAGCCTCTCGCTCTGATGAAGGCATAAGAATGTCGAAGCAAAAGAAAAAATTAACCACATACTTCTGTTACTTTTCTTTGTTGCTCAGGCAAAAGACGCTGTGAAGAATTCTCTGAAAAACTTCGTTTGATCATTTCTTCTACCCTTAGAGCCTCGACGCGCAGAAGGTTGAGGATCATGTTGTAAGTTAACCTAAACTGGGATGAAAGCTTTCCCGGGATTCCTAGCATCATGGTATGCAGAGTAGTTTGCTATATGAATATAGGTTAAACCAAACGCATCAGGCGCCTGTCGAAAAGCGTACCTCGGGCAGAGATTCGCTTGCAACTATGATCACCGTCCCGGTTGGATCTAATCCACGCCGTCCAGCACGCCCTGCCATCTGTGTATACTCTCCTGGCAAAATTTCACGGAAGTTACGACCATCGTGCTTCCTTATATTTGAGAAAACCACGCATTTCGCTGGCATATTGACACCCTAATCACCTGTGGTCAATCTCACAGAAGGTGGTTATGTGCCAACTCACCATGGCGAATGTTTCTGTGGCGAAGAGTATTTTTACTAGTCCTCGAGCAAATAAAATTTCCACTAGCTTTAAGAAAGGTTAGTTGACAGCAGCTTCGAAAAGTAAATTTACAAACCTCTTTCACGAGTGGAAGAAGTCCGCCATGATGGATGCCAATTCCACGAGACAACAAGTCGCGAGTTCGTAATATTTGAGGAAGCTTTCTGTCCGGTCCTAATTCAAAATATGAGATATAATAGCACAAGGTACTGAAATCGCACCTTTGAGGCGTGAAAGAGCCTTTTCGATCGCCACATGCACCTCGCTTTTTTCTACGGATGTGCATAAATCGGCATTGGTAAGAGTCGCAGCATTTTCTTCGCAGCGCTTCTTTGAGAAGGTAAATACTACAACAGGGAGAAGGGATTTCTTGCGTAGGTGCCCGAGGAGATGGACGTAGATGTTTTTGTCGGCGGCTGCATGAATCATTCGCTGGGGCGCGCCTCCGCTTCTCGGGGAAGGCACAGCGCCTCGGCCACCCCGAGCAGGGGGCCCACCGCGCTGTTGTCCTCGCTGCGCAGGAGCAGCACCGCGTGCACCGACACGCTGGACTGGAGGTAGGCCTGCAGCTTCCCTTTCTTTGTCTTGCTTCCTCCTGAGAGCTTCTCCAGCTTCTTTATATCTATAGTGGCATGAAACATCACATATCAAAACTGGAGCAGGAGATTCGTAATTTACCCGAGAGCAAGAAAATTCCGCTGCGCATCAACGATCTTATACATTTCACGACCTGCGTATAAGTAATGCTCAAGAGGGACGGGCCTGTGAGCAGTCGATATGACATAGATGTCTTTTTTCTTGGTTCGGCTTTATCCTGGTCAATGATTTCGTAACGGGTGAGGGTAAGCTAACTCACCCAACCCAATCTGCAAATTCTTTCGTGTTCGGCACAGTCGCCGATAGCAAGATGATGTTGACGTGGTCTGGTAGCATGATGATAACTTCTTCCCAAACGACACCTCTCTGAGAGTTGTTGTGAGATGGGCAAGTTTTTTCCAAGTGCTTGACTGACCTCTGCGTCGTTCACATAGTGAACTTCATCAAAAATGACAAACTCAACATCTCGGATGAGATCGGCGCCTTTGTAAAGCATGCTACGTAGAATTTCGGTGGTCATAATCAAGCAACTCGCTTCAGGGTTAATTTGGACGTCGCCAGTAAGGATTCCCACCGATGAAGAGGAGAAAGTCTGCTTGAAATCCCGGAATTTTTGGTTTGAAAGTGCTTTGATGGGAGATGTATAGATGGCCCTAGATAACGGTGAGAACGGGCATACAAAGAATGGCAAGCGTAGTTCAAATGCACCTTGTCATGTGCTTTTCAGCTAGAGCTATCGCATATTCGGCTACAACAGTTTTTCCAGCAGACGTATGGGCGGCCACAAAGACCGAATCTCCCATTTCGAGATGATAGACGGCTTGCTTTTGGAACGTGTCCAGTTCGAAGGGGTACTAATGATGCAGGTCAATAAAAAAAGAGTTCAGAGGAGAAAAAAGAGAAATTTACTTTGTGAGCCATCTCTGGCACCAGCTCATGGAAGTTAATCAAGGGGGTGTTAACATCGATGACGTGAGCCCAATCACGCTTTTGTGCAGGTGGACGTCTGGAACGACGTTTATGAGACCCAACAGGATGCAGGTTAGATCGCTTCAGGATTGATCGGTTGAGGTTAGCCATTGGATAAGAATTTTGATTACCCACAGATGTTGGAAGTAGGTCATCCACTCCGTAACTTCGATCCGGTGTAATTTGAGAATCTTCGTCCAGAGGCCCATCGACAGCAGAGCTCTGCAATGGTAAGCAACATATAGCCTTCGAAATAAAGAATATGATATACCATGTCAAGTGTCTCGTCCAAAACCCCCGTTTCTTCTGGACCAATAGCGATCAGCTCTTCGTCTTCCACAGGATCGCCAGGAAGACGTAAACCACGCGAGAAGCCCGGGGGTATAGACCTCAGTCCCTTCGCTTCCTTATCAAGAATTTTTGAGTCCGACGATACAGCATCCATGTCGTCAAATCCTCCAGGCCAAAAGGGAACATAGCCAGACTTTCCCCTGACGAAGCTTTTATTTGGGCCAGGGGGACGATTGAGTGAAGTCGATGTCAGTCCAGTCGCGCTTCGTGTCGTGGGTGCCTGGTAATCCCAAATGATTCAACACTCAGAATCCACATCGAATAATAGGTTCGAACCTCAGCATATCCAGTAACTCGTCCATCCAAACCAGAGCGAACAAATGTCAACGATATTGAGGGAGGTGCGGGTTCTAACTCAAGGAGGTCCGGAATTGATAAATCATTGTCCCAATGCCTAGTATTCATAAAATTAATTAATAGCAGGGGCCATAAAAAAAATTCCACCGAACACTTGATAAGATGACAACCAGTGGTGTGGAACAGA
>Ga0307513_10006355_pt1 | contig 15461 bp, 17 predicted proteins | sample 15_EM_MG_FD_202174 | JGI IMG/M metagenome (GOLD analysis project Ga0307513, IMG submission 202174) | Populus trichocarpa ectomycorrhiza microbial communities from riparian zone in the Pacific Northwest, United States - 15_EM | ecosystem: Host-associated > Plants > Roots > Unclassified | place... | reverse complement strand
CGCGCTCATTCATTCGCCCGCCGCAGCTGCAAGGCTTCGGCGAGATGCACGGGCCCGATGGAGCGATCCTGCGGGCCCGTTTCATTTTGCAGGCCGGCCGTTTCCATGTCGGCGATGGTTCGCGCCACGCGAAGCACCCGGTGGACACCGCGCGCCGACAACATGAGCCGGACGCGCGCCTGCCCCAGCAGCAGCCGGCAGCGGCGATCCAGCCGGCACAGGTTTTCGATTTCGCTGCCGCTCAGCTCGGAGTTGAGCTTGCCGGTGCGGCGCCATTGCAGCTCGCGAGTGTCGCGAACGAGCCGGGCCGCGCGGGCACTGGTCAACGCCGCGTCCGCCGGCGCGCGTTCGCCTAACAACTCGTCGCTGGGCAACGTGGGAACCTCGACGCGCAGGTCGATGCGGTCGAGCAGTGGCCCGGAAATGCGGCCGCGATAGCGCGCGATTTCCGGCGGCGCGCAACGGCAACGCCCCGAGGTTTCTCCGAGGTAACCACAGGGACAGGGGTTCATGGCGGCTATCAGCTGAAATCGCGCCGGATAATCCACCTGGAGTGCCGCGCGGGAAATGGCCACGACGCCGGTTTCGAGCGGCTCGCGCAGGCTTTCGAGCACGCGCCGGTTGAACTCGGGCAGTTCGTCGAGGAACAGCACGCCGCGATGCGCGAGGCTCACCTCGCCGGGCCGCGCGTGCGGGCCGCCACCGATGATCGCGCTCGCCGACGCGGTGTGATGCGGCGCGCGGAATGGCCGTCGCCCGTAGTCGAGCGGATTGAAGCCGCGAGAGCTCACCGAGGCGATGGACGCCACATCCAGCGCTTCGTCCGCGGACAACGTTGGCAACAGGCCCGGGAGGCGTTGCGCGAGCATGCTCTTGCCGGTGCCTGGCGGCCCGATCAACAGGATGCTGTGGCCGCCCGCCGCCGCTACCAGCAGCGCGCGTTTGCCGGCGGCCTGACCGCGAACGTCAGCCAGGTCGGGCGCGTCGAATTCAACGGATGCCGCCGGGTGTTCCAGCGCTGCCGGCGATTCGAAACTGGCATCGCCGGCGGCAACCGGACCGAGCAATGCACACACGTCTAACAAGGTTGCCGCGCCGCGCGCAGCCGCAGGCGCGACCAGGCGCGCCTCGGCGAGATTTTCGGCTGGCACCACCACGTGGTGTCGGTCGCGCGCCGCGTGCGCGGCTGCGAGCAACACCCCCTTGATGGGCTTGAGCTCGCCGGCGAGCCCGAGTTCGCCATAGAACTCGAAGCGCTCGAGCGATTCGTGCCGCGCTTCGACCTGTGCGGACGCCAGCAGGATGCCGAGCGCGATCGGGAGGTCGTAGCGGCAGCCTTCCTTGGGCAAGTCCGCCGGAGAAAGATTGACGGTGATACGTCCGGCCGGGAAATCGAAATCGGAGTTCTGCAGGGCGGCGCGGACGCGGTCCTTGCTCTCTTTAACGGCGGTAGCCGGCAGGCCGACGATGGAGAACACCGGCAGCCCTGCGCCCAGGTGAACTTCAACCTCGACCTGCGGTGCGGCCAGCCCCAGCTGCGCGCGGCTCGCAACGCGTGCGATTCCCATGACCACTCCCTGGTCCAATGCGCCGATTACGCGCGCCTACATCCGTGTTTACCGCGCGGTATTCCCCGCCCGGGCTTCGAGCTCGGCAACGCGCTTTTCGAGCGCCTCCAGGCGTGCGCGCGTGCGCTCCAGCACCTTTCGTTGAGCATCGAATTCGTCGCGCCCGGCCAGATCGAGCTTGCCGAGGTTGGCGCGTAGCACGGCCCGGAAATTGTTCTCCAGATCTTCTCGAAGCGTGCCGGCACCGGATGCGAGCCCCGGCGGCAAGCCCTGCATCAGGCTACGGAGCAATTCTTCAACCCTGGGTATCTCCACTGGCGGCCCTCCTAACAAGTTGACGGCGTTCTGCCCTGTTTTGTTGCGTGCCTGAATCCACCGCCCCAATTTTGGGCGCGATGGCAGGAACGCTGCCTTTTTTCGCGCCGCAACGGCCCTCTCTTTGCTGACAGGGGGCTGGCATGGAACCTGCACTTTGAACACAGGCCCTGGGGCCAACTGATCGGGAGCATACGCGCGGCGAAGCCGCGCGATCCATCGGATAACGATGCCAAAGCGATGAAAATGATCACTGCAATCATTCGACCGTGGAAGCTCGACGACCTTCAATTGGCCGTCGCGCGCCTCGGCGTGCAGGGGATCACCGTAACCGAGGTCACGGGTTACGGCCGGCAACGGGGACACACGGAGCACTTCCGTGGCGCCGAATACAGCATCGAGTTCGTGCCGAAGCTCCGGGTCGAGATCGTGCTCGACGCGGCTTCCGCCGAAGCCGTGATCGAAGCCATCAGCAATGTGTGCCGCACGGGCAAGACCGGTGACGGCAAGATTTTCCTGGCGCCAGTCGGTGAAGCGGTGCGGATACGCACCCGTGAATCCGGCGCGGCGGCAGCCTGAGATGTCGTTGAGGAGCTTTTACATGCATCAAGATAAGAAGAGAACGAAGGGTAGCAGCGTGATGCGCAGTCTCGGCGCAGCGCTGTTGATGATGTTGCCGGCACTCGTATTCGCGCAGGACGCGCCGCCGCCGCCCAACAAGGGCGACATTTCCTGGCTCATGACGAGCACGGTCCTGGTCATCCTCATGACCATACCGGGCCTGGCGCTGTTCTACGGTGGCATGGTCCGCAGCAAGAACGTGTTGTCACTGCTCATGCAGGTGATGATCATTTTCTGCCTGGGCATTCTGATGTTCGCCGTCTACGGATACAGCATGGCGTTCACCGAAGGTTCCAACGCCTTTTTCGGCGGCTTCAGCAAGATGTTCCTGAAGGGCATGACCGGCGACTCGCTCACCGGCACGTTCAGCAAGGCAACGAACATCCCTGAGCTCGGGTTCTTCATCTTCCAGGCGACGTTCGCGGCGATCACGCCGGGACTCATCGTCGGCGCTCTCGCCGAACGCGTGAAGTTCAGCGCGATCCTGGTGTTCATCATCCTCTGGCTGACGTTCAGCTATTACCCGATCGCCCACATGGTCTGGTTCTGGTCCGGTCCGGATGCGTACACGACTGCCGAAGCTGGCGCTGCTGCCAACGTGAATGCAGGCTTCCTGTTCAACAAGGGCGCTCTCGACTTCGCTGGCGGAACCGTGGTGCACATCAACGCCGGTATCGCCGGCCTGGTAGGCGCGCTGCTGCTCGGCAAGCGCATCGGCTTCGGAACGACGGCTCTGCCGCCTCACAACCTGCCCATGGTCATGATCGGCGCCTCGCTGCTGTGGGTTGGCTGGTTCGGTTTCAACGTCGGTTCGAACCTCGAAGCGAACGGCTTCGCGACGCTGGTGTTCACCAACACTCTGCTCGCCACCGCCGCTGCAACGCTCGCCTGGATCGGGGCCGAGTGGATCATCAAGGGTTCACCCACGATGCTCGGTGCGGCATCCGGTGCGGTCGCCGGTCTCGTCGCCATCACGCCGGCCTGCGGTTGGGTGGGCACGATGGGCTCCATCGCCATCGGCGCCGTCGCCGCTCTCATCTGCGTCTGGGCCTGCTCGGGCCTCAAGAAGATGCTGGGCTACGACGATTCGCTCGACGTGTTCGGCGTGCACTGCATCGGCGGTATCGTCGGCGCCATCCTGACGGGCGTGTTCAACGACCCGGCGCTGGGCGGCACTGACGTGTACGACTACGTCGCCAATGCCTACCCGGATCCGGCGGCCTACGACATGGGCGCACACGTCGTCTCGCAGCTCTGGGGCGTGGGCGTGACGCTGCTTTGGTCGGGCATCGTCTCCCTGATCGCGTTCAAGCTGGTCGATCTCACCATTGGTCTGCGTGTGAACGAGGAACAGGAACGCGAAGGCCTCGACACCGTGACCCACGGCGAACGCGCCTACAACGGCTGATCTCACCCCAGGCGGGCCGGGTTTCCCCGGCCCGCCCCGGGATTTCATTGAAATCAGGGCCTCCCTCGGGAGGCCCTCTCTTTTGCCCCTTTTGCCTGTGAAAAGGGGCTTGTCTGTGATGGACATCAAGGGTTTTCATAGGCGCTCCCTGCAATAATCCGCGTACCGGAGGAAGGCCATGCGTCATACGAAGATCCTTGTCGTCATCTCAGGCGTTCTGGCTTGCGCCCTTTTCCATAGTGGATTGGCGCAGGCAGGCGACGTCTATAAGTACGTGGACGGCAATGGCATCACGCTCTACACCGACAAGCCCCTTCCGGGCGCCGTACTGGTGAGCACCGGTTCGCAACGGCCGGCGGAAGTCGCCCAGCGAAATTTTGCCGCGAACCAGGCCGCCACCAACAGCCAGCTCAACGCCAGCAATCAGCGCATCGCCGAATCGCAGGACAATTCGCGCGTCGCCGCGAACGTCGCCAAGGACCTCGAGGCTTCACGCGCCGAGCGTTGCAAGAAAGCGCGCGAGTCATACGACAAGTCCATCACCTCGCTGCGCATGTATCGCACCGGCAAGAACGGCGAACGTGAATACCTGTCCGAATCCGAGCTTGCGCAGCAGCGCATGGATGCCGCCAAGGCCGTCGACGCCATCTGCGGCCCCCAAGGCTGAGTTCCGTCTTCATCACTTCATGATCGCCGCCCCAGGGCGGCGATTTCCTTTGTGGCGCTTGCGCCTGATAATTCGCCTATGAAGCGCGTTGGGTTTGCGGGTCTCGGTGCCATGGGTGCTCCCATGGCAAAAAATCTCCATCGTGCCGGACTGCTCGAAGCCGTCTGGAATCGCAGCAGCGATAAAGCGCACGCGCTCGCCGCGGAGCTCGGCTGCCAATCTCCCGCAACACTCGCCGATCTCGCCGCCAGCGTCGATGCAGTGGTCATTTGCGTATCGGCCGATGATGACGTCCGCTCCGTCATAGAAGGACTGGCACCGGGTCTGCGCCAGGGTGCGCTCGTCATCGACTGCTCCACGGTGAGTGCAGAAACCGCCCGTTGGGCGGAAACATTTTTACGATCCGCGCAGTTCATCGACGCTCCGGTCAGCGGTGGCGTCGAGGGCGCACAGAAAGGCACGCTCGCCATCATGACGGGCGGTGACCCCGCCGCTTTCGAATCCGCGCGCCCGATCCTCGCGGCGATGGGCAAAACCATCGAACACTTCGGTCCGGCGGGGTCCGGCCAGGCGACCAAGGCCACCAACCAGATCATGTGCGCCGGCATCATCCGCGCCTGCGCCGAAGCCATGGCGTTCGCGGGCGCGCACCAGTTGCCGCTCGAACGCGTGGTGTCCACGCTCGGCGCCGGCGCCGGCTCGAGCTGGTATTTCGTGCATCGCGCGCCGAACATGGTTCGTGGCAGCTATCCGGCTGGCTTCCGCATCAAGCTCCACGCCAAGGATCTGCGCATCTGCCGCGACATGGCGGCGCGCTTCGGGGTGTCACTGCCGGTGGTCGATTCGATGCTGGCCGAATACGCCGAGCTTATGGAGCAGGGTTACGGCGACGAAGACATCTCCGCGACCCACCGGCTCAAGCAGGCGCTGTTCGAGGATGCCGCGAAGCACAAGGCATGAACCACCCGCCGCAGCACCCGGCAGCACACGGCGAGGAACCCCGCCAGCTCTATCTACCCAATTTCTGCTCGGCGTCGACGGTGCTGATCATCATCCTGATCTGCGAACTCACCGCCTTGTTGCTCGCGCTGGCCCGAAACGAAGCGGCGCTCGGCTTCTGGAGCGACCTGGGGCTCACTTCGATGTTCCTGCTGTGGATCGCGCTGTGTGGCGCCGCCCTTCTGTGCCTGTTACGTGACTACTTGAGCCGCCAGAGCGTCGGGGTGAGTGCCGCCATGGTGCTCACCATGACGGTGATGCTAGTGACGGTGGTATCCGCCGTGACCTACTATTTCGGCTCCGGCCTGCTGCTGCAGAATCAGCACTGGTCCTTCCTCGCGCGTAATGCCGGCATCACCCTGGTGGTCACGGCACTGGCGCTGCGCTACTTCTACGTCACCCACGAATGGCGCCACAACGTCGAGCTGCAGGCCAAGGCGCGGGTGCACGCGCTGCAAGCGCGCATCCGGCCGCACTTCCTCTTCAACAGCATGAACACCATCGCTGCGCTCACGCGTAGCAACCCCGCGCGCGCCGAAGAAGCCGTGCTCGATCTGGCGGAGCTGTTCCGCGCCAATCTCAATGAAAAGCGCGGCCAGATCCCGCTCGCCGAAGAGATCGATGTGGCGCGCACCTACCAGCGCATGGAGCAATTGCGTCTCGGCGATCGCCTGCGCGTCGACTGGAAGGTGGACTCGCTGCCCACCGATGCACTGGTCCCCGGGCTCACGCTGCAGCCTCTGCTCGAAAACGCCATCTACCACGGCGTGGAGCCGCGCCCGGGCGGCGGCGTGGTCACGGTTACGGGCGAATTCAACAAAGGCATGATCACGATTGTCGTTCGCAACCCGGTGCCGCTCCCGAGCCTGACGGTGCGCGACGGCAATCGCCTGGCGCTGGCGAACATCAAGGAACGGCTCGACCTGATGTACGGCGAACGCGCCACGGTGAAGGCCGGCCGCTTCGACGAGGAATACATCGTGACGCTGCGTTTCCCGTTCACGACCTCCGTCGCTGGCGCATGAGCCTCCGCGTCCTAATCGTCGATGACGAACCCCCGGCGCGCGAGCGCTTGCGCTCCATGCTCGCGGAAGCCGGCGAATTCGTGTTGGCAGGTGAAGCCGGCAATGGCGAACAGGCGATTGACATGGTCGACCGGCTGACTCCCGACATCGTGCTGCTCGACGTCCGCATGCCCGGCATCGACGGGCTGGAGGTGGCGCGGCATCTCGCCGCGCTGCCCGCGCCCCCGGCCGTCATCTTCACCACCGCTTTCGACGAGTACGCGCTGCAAGCGTTCGATTCCGAAGCCGTGGCGTACCTGTTGAAACCGATTCGCGCCGAGAAGTTGCGCGCCGCACTGGCCAAAGCCGAACGCCTGTCGCGCACGCAGCTGCAGCAGGTGGCGACCGCCACGCGCACCGCCACCCATCGCTCGCACATCGGCGTTCGCGGGCGGGATGGACTCAAGCTGATTCCCATCGACGACGTGTTCTGCTTCCAGGCCGACCAGAAATACACCACGGTCAAACACCTGAAGGGCGAGGACCTGATCGAAGACTCGCTGAAAACGCTGGAAGACGAGTTCGCGGCGAACTTCTTGCGCATTCACCGCAACGCGCTGGTGAACACCAAATACCTGGAGCGCATCGCGCGCGATGCCAGCGGCCAGCACTTCGTGCATCTGCGCGGCTTGACGGACGCGCTCGAGGTCAGCCGCCGCATGGCCGGTGACCTCAAGGACCGCTTCCGGATCTAGAGAACCTCAACGCGGCCGGTCGAACGGCCCTGCGACGCGCAGCATCGAGCCATGAACGGCGCTCGAGTCCAACCACCCGCGCAATACGCTGCCATCGTCCCCGCATTCGAGCTCGAGCACGCCCGTGCCCGTACCGATGACCGCGAGGCGCTCCGCGTCACCGGCGTGATTGCGCACGTCCACGAACTGTCCGGGATGAGCCTCGACCTTGCCCTCCACGAATCGAAGTCTCAACAGCAAGGCGCGTAGTGCCAGAGGTTCGATCGCCACGATCTCGCAGCTGGCCGCGTTCGACACGCGCACCGGCACGCGGCGCGATTCGATGGATAGATCGCTGCGCGGCCGCGCCTGGCAGAGCAGCACTTCGCCGCGCTCCGCCTCCGCCTTCGTGATGCCGGGCGGCAGGCCCGTGGGATATTCGATGCTTCCGGCGAGCAGCTTCGCCTTGCATGAGGCGCAGCGGCCCGCGCGACAGCTGAAGGGAAGCGGAATGCCAGCGGCGAGCGCCGCCGTCAGCACGTTCTCGCCGGGCGGCACACGAATGTCGTGGCCGCCCGGCTCGATGTGAACGTGGAAGTCTGACGGTGAGGATTCGCTCAGATGGCCTCGTCCTTCTTCTTGCCAAACATCTTGGCCAGGAATCCGCCGACGGCGGCGACACCGATGATGATGAACTTCCAGAAGGGGGCCAGCAGTACACCTAGCTTGGCGAACAGGCCGAGCTTGGTGGCGGCGACGCCGGCGATCAGCGCACCCAGGCCGTATTCAGCCATGCGGTCGGTTTTCGCGTTGAACTCGGCGTAACGATAGCCCTCGTTGAACTCGGCAACCTCGAGCAGCGGACGCATCTCGGTGCGGACCTGCGTCAGCAGATCCATGGGGGCGACGGCCTCCATCGACAGCACACCCTCGCGCCCGAGCACGCGCACATCATAGTTGAGCGAATGATGGTCGCCGCTGGCCGATGAAATATCCTTGGCCCAGTAGAGTCTCTTGCCAGCGGCATCGTAGCGGGGTGGCTCGGCCCATTTGACCAGGTGAATTTCCGGATAACCGGCCTGTTTGCGCGCCGCGTTGCTCTGCTCGGTGCCTTTCTTCATGTCCTCGAGCATCTCGTCGTAGTCGATTTCATTCGCGTCGGAGTCGTCGATGTGGCCATCGTCTTTGTAGGTCAGGAACACTGCCCAGCCGCCTTCACCGAATGGGTTGACGTCCGCAGGCAGGATCGTGCCTTGCGTATCTTCGTCGGGCGGATTGCCCCACATCTGCAACAGCTGGTTGGTTTCCGCGGGAGCGAGGTAGTGATACTTCTCGCCGAGATGCAGCGTGGCCACCTTGTTAGGCAGCACGATGTCGCCCGTGGAATATTTCAGTTCCGGCAGCCCCTCTTCTTCAGCCGCCTCCGGCGAATCCTGCGCAAACACGGGGACCGTAAACGCGGCGCAGAACATCCACGCAGCCGTTATATTTGTCAGATTATTGACAAGTCTCATCACTACCCTCCCAGGTTGTTCCGGGGGGACGCTAGCACAACCCGAGGCCCCACCATGTTCGAGAACCCCACGAAACCGGACATCGATACCTTCCTGCGCCGCATCCGCACGGTCGCCATCCTCGGCCTTTCCGAGACGCCGGGCCGGCCGAGCCACAACGTGGCCACGGCGCTGCAGAAGTTTGGCTACCGCATCGTTCCGGTGAATCCCACCGCCACGGAGATCCTCGGGGTACGCGCCTGGCCGGACCTGGATACCGCGATCGCGGGTGCGGGCCCCATCGACGTGGTCGACGTGTTCCGCCGGCCGGAACACGTTGCCGGCATCGTCGAAGACTGCATTCGCCTGAAGGTGCCGGCGCTGTGGCTGCAGGACGGGGTCATCGATGAAGCCGCCGCGCAGAAGGCGCGCGACGCCGGCATCTTCACGGTCATGGACCGCTGCATGTTTCGCGACCGGTCTACCTTGGGCTAACTAGGGCGAGCGGCACCAGCGTGACCGGCCCGAGCAGGCCCGAGGGTTCGACTTCCCAGGCGGCGGCATCGAACGGCCGGTACTTCACCGTGACGATGTTGATCTCTCGCATGATCTTCCAGGGCACCTTGCGCACGTCGAGGTCGCGGATGCGGTTCGCGGGCAGGTTCGTGACTTCCACCTCCAGTACGTTGCCGCGCGCCTTGAGCCCGTCGAGTCGCACACTGAATGGCAGGCTCCACATTGTTGCGAGCCGCTTGCCATTGAGCGTCACGCGCGCGGTCTCACGCACGTCGCCGAGGTCGAGCTGCCACGCGTCCGCCGTCCTCGCGGGTGCGTCGAACTCCACGCGATAACGCGCGGTACCCGCGAAGCGCTTTGCCTCGGCGTCATCGAGTGAGGTCCAGCTCGAAAGCGCGCGCATGCGCGCGGGGCCCGGTAACACCGGCCCTCCCTTGATGAACTCGACACTCCACTCGCCCGGAAGCTGGGTGCCTTCGGCGACGGGTTTCACGTAGCGCCACTTCGTGCCCTTCGCGCGCGATGTGCTCACGAGTAGCGATTGCCCGGACTCGATCTGCAGATAGACCTGAAGTCTGCCCTCTGCGCCGCGCTTCACCGCCGCCGTTCCGGTCTGGCCGGTCAACGGATCCAGAATCATCGCGGACTGGGCGGTTACGCCTAACTGCAGCCATCCGTCGAATGCCTTGCCGGTCAGGTTGGCGAAGAAGTAATCGTGGCCGTCGGTGCGCGCGCGACGGATGTGCGCGAGACCCGCTTGCGGTGCCTGTTCCTGCCGCACGCCGTGTTTGATCAGCGCCGGTCCGATTTCATTTCCTGCTACCGCGAGAGTCAGTACCGGCGCTGTCGCGAGCTCGCGTAATTTGCTGCGGCGCGCTTCGAGCTGCGCATGGCCGGGAACATCCTGCGGCAACGATTCGATGACGACCCTTCCGGTTCGCTTGGCGAGCTCGCGCAGCTGTGTCAGCGTTTCCACCGACATGCGGCGTGTGCCGGGAACCACGATGACGCGGTAGCGACCCCCGCCGGGAGCGATGAACGTCCTGCCCTCCACTTTCAGGCGCATCAGCTGCGCGTCGGAAACGAAATCGAACGCGTAACCCGCCTGCAGCAGGTTCGCGGCCATGCGGCCGGTGGAAGATTCGGTCAGCCACTTGTTCTCGTGCACGCCGTACTGCTCCATCAGTCCCGTGCTGTGATCAACCAGGTCGTCGAACGGCCAGTACAGGAGGATGTCGTTGTCGGGAGCGCCCGCCTGAAGGACCGACTGAACGCGCGTGACGTATGCATGCATCGCGCCGAAGTCGTCCCACAGTGGATTGGCCGGTGTGAGCTGCGTCGACGCATAGAAAAACCAGCCCGGCCATTCGGCGTCGGCGGGCGAGTACACGGTGCCGTGATAAAAAATGTGATTGATGCCCGCGGCGAACAGCCGGTCGAGCTGAGGTTTCGCCGCGGCCGGTGATTCGCGGAAGTTCTCGCGCAGCCAGGTCAGTGTTTCACTCGAGACCAGCCGGCGTCCCATGACATGCGCAGCCGACGAGGCGAAGCGCCCGATGGTCACCGAGGGTGGATCAGGGTCGACGCTCACACCGACCGTATCGCCGCGCAGGCCGACGATCGGCAGCTCGGTCAGGCCGAAGGATTCGGTCTCGGGAATATCCGCGACGCCGTACAGGTCCAGCAGGTTGCCGGGTGCACCGTGTGCCTGGTTGCGCGCCTGGAAGCCTTCTTCATGTGCCCAGGTCACCCACGCATTCACATAGTCGAGGTGCAGCTTCGCCAGCGTGCGGCGGTAGTCACCCTTGATGCGGCCCAGCGTGTCTTCGTCGAGCGAATGTTCGCCGACAGGAAGGGACGGTTGCTCGCCGCCAAGTTGCGCCGCGTACGACTGGAGGTCGTAGCCGTGCATCTTCCGGAACACCTCCGGCAGCGCGGGTGTCCAGCTCGCGTTGTAGTACTCGAACGAATCATGGAACTGGGCGCGCAACCCCTCTGAGGACGAGGGCCGGGGAACCCCGGTGAACGCCTTCGAGAAAGGGCGAAGGTAGCGATCGAGCGCGGCCGTTGAATACGGATCGAGCACCAGGCCCTCGCCACCCGGCGCCGCCCGCTTCACCTTCATCGCAGTCGGCTTGCCCGAAAGCTTTCCATCGACCAATGCGAGGCTGCTCGACCCATCGGCGGTGCTGACCGCGGGACCGCCGAATGGCCAGCCGGTGCCGGTCGCCATGTCGACGCGCAGCCCCAGGCGTGTGGCTTCACGCGTCGTGTGCTCGAGCATTTCCATCCACTGTGGCGACAGGAAGTCCACGTAGCGCGCCTCGCTGCCGCGCGGACCGTAGATAGGGGTGATCTCCACGCCACCGATGCCCGCCGCCGCGATCGCTTCGAGCTGCGCCGTGAGGTGCACCTTGTCGACGGCGCTGCCCGGCCACCACCAGCGAGTCCATGGTTTCGCGCTGACCGTAACCTCCGGCCAGGCCGAAGCCGGTTCCTGCGCCGCGGCGAACGGCACGAACACACACAACAAGGCTGACCAGCACAGTGATTTCATGCCTGGTTCCCAGCCGCGATCTCGACACGATTGCCTTCCGGATCCCGCACCACGCATTCGTAGTAACCGTCGCCGGTGCGGCGGGGCCCACTGTCTGGTGTCATACCGTCAGCCCGCAAGCGCGCGGCCAGCGCATCCACGGTCGCTTCGTCGCCGACGCTGAGCGCCATGTGCGCAAGGCCGAGCTGCTCGTTCGCCGCACGCCCGGTCACGTCCCGGCGCGTCATGACTTCGAGGCGGGCGCCGCCGGCAAACGTGAGAAAACGGGATTCGAATCCCTTGCTCGCGTTGCGATAGAGATTGCCGACCTGCGCACCGAAATACTTCGCGTAGAACGCCGCCACGCGGTCGATGTCGGCCACCCAGAGGCCCACGTGTTCGATTCGCACGTTCATTCGAGCTCGCGAAGCATCACGTTGTCGGTCTGCGGATCCGTACCGACGACGAAGGTCTTCGTCCCGACCTTGCGAAAGCCGCACTTGCGATAGAACGCCTGCGCGCGCTCATTGCGCTCCCAGACACCCAGCCATAACTCGTGCGCTCCGCGTGCCTGGGCTGCCCGCTCCGAGGCCTCCATGAGTGTGCGCGCCAGGCCCTGGCCGTGCCAGGCCTTGTCGACGTAGAAGCGTTGGAGCTCCACCGGAGCGCGCACGGCGATATCCGCCGGCGGGTGCGCCACGCGCAACTGCGCGAATCCGGCGATTGCCCCCGTGGCGTCGCACGCCAGCAGCGTATCCAGGCCCGCGTCCAGGATTTCGGCGCGTTGCAGGTCCGGACTCCAGGTCGACGCCAGGAACAGCCGCATGTCTTCGGCCGTGTTGTCGGCAGCAAAGGTCTCGAAGAAGGTGCGTGCGCCGATCTCCGCAAGTGCTTCGGCATCGGCGGCCGTGGCGCGCCGGATGCTCATGGCCGCGGCATGGCTAACTACATCGGCGTTCATCTTCGCGTCTCCCGGCTTTACGGCCCCGTGATGCGCACGGACTCGGCCAGCAGTATCTCGCAGGCCCCGGCGCCCGTGTCGGCGCGCGTCAGCGAGGTGCGCATGCCGCCTTCCCCGCCTTCGATGTCCACGAGCCGACCGCGCAATTCCACCACGCTGCCGGCACGCAGGCGCCCGAGTACGCTGCTCACCACGGAATCTACCGGGATCACGTGCCAGTTGGCCGAATGCGTCTCGATGTCGGTGCGTTCTATCGGCCAGTTTTCCGTACGCCAGAAATAAAAGCGGTGTCCCTGGCTGATTTCGACGTCGGCGAGCACGGCGCTGTCGGACATCGGGCCCCAGCCCACCGCGAAATCCGTCGGCACGAGCTTCGCGAGCGGCCCCATCGAGTAGTCCTCGCGGCCCAGGACGCGCACCGTGGCGCTGAACTCGGCGCGCGGACGCAGGCGAAACTCGCCGCGTTCGATGACAGCGGCGGACTCGATGACGCGCTGCTCGGGGTCTTCCGCCGCCAGCACGCCCGGCGCGTGGCTGATTTCGTGACGTGAATAAAGCTTGTAACCCGCGAAAATCGCGAGCGCGGCCACGGCGATGGGAGCGAGACGCATGATGACGGATCGTAAGGTATTCTTCGCGCCATGCAGCTCGAGTTCACCAAAATGCACGGCCTCGGAAACGACTTCATCGTATTCGATGCGCCGCGCGACGGCTGGTTGCCTACCGCCACGCAGTGGCGTGCGTTATCCGCCCGCCACACCGGAATCGGTTTCGACCAGGCGCTCGTGCTCGAACCGGCGCGCCGCGCCGGCACCGACGTCTACTACCGCATCTTCAACGCCGATGGCGGCGAGGTGGAGCAATGCGGAAATGGCGTGCGCTGCCTGGCTTCCTTCCTGCACCGCCGCGGAAACGTCACCAACGGGCAGGGTGAAATCGTGCTCGACAGTCCTGCCGGGCCGATACGCGCTCAAGTTCATGACGCCAACCTCATCTCGGTCGACATGGGTGTGCCCAATTTCGATCCGCGGTCCCTGCCCTTCGAGGCTTCCGCCGAAGCGCACGTCTATCCGCTCACTGTCGCGGGCACCGAAGTCGAGATCGGCGCGGTGTCCATGGGCAATCCGCACGCAGTGCTCACGGTCACTTCGGTTGCCAGCGCGCCCGTGGACCGTCTCGGGCCGGCAATCGAACGTCATCCGCGTTTTCCGAAGCGGGTGAACGTCGGGTTCATGGAAATCGTAAATCGTGCGCACATCCGGCTGCGCGTGTTCGAACGTGGTGTCGGCGAGACGCTCGCTTGCGGGACGGGCGCATGCGCCGCCGTCGCGATCGGCAGACGGCACGGGCGGCTCGATTCCACCGTCGAGGTCGAACTCCCGGGTGGAAAACTCGAGATCACCTATGCCGCCCCTGGCGAACATATTTGGATGAAAGGCCCGACCGCTGTATCTTTCACCGGCCGGGTGGATATTTAGGGGAGATGAACAAAGCATGAGCACGCAAACCGCACGTGGTCTGGCCGCGGGTCAAACTGATGAAGAGCGCATCGAGCGCTACCTCAGCCTGAACCCCGACTTCTTCGAACGTCACCAGCCACTGCTCGCGCGCATGCGACTGCCGCATATGCGCACCGGCTCCACCGTCTCGCTGGTCGAGCGCCAGGTGGAAGTGCTGCGTGAACAGAAAACCGAAGCGGATCGCCGCCTCGCCGAATTCATCGCGGTCGCGCGTGCCAACGACACACTCGCCGAACGCATTCATCGCTTCACGCGCCGCATGCTTCGCGCGCCAAACCCGGTCGCGGCCATAGGCACGCTCGAAGCCAGCCTGCGTGAAGACTTCGACGCGTTTCATTCGGTACTGGTGCTCACCGCGCCCATCGCCTCGCTGGCCAACGTCGAGGCCGAACCGTTCCTGCGCAAGCTGCCGGCCGACGATGCCAACATCCGCACGTTCGAAGCGCTGCTCGCCACCGGCAAGCCGCGTTGCGGCCAGGTGCGCGATACGCAGCGGGATTTCTTGTTCGGCCCCGAAAGCGCGAGCATCGGCTCCGTGGCGCTGGTACCGCTGGGTGAAAACGGCACGCTGGGCCTGCTGGCTCTCGGCAGCGCGGAACGCGAGCGTTTCCATCCGGGCATGAGCACGGAATTCCTGAAAAGGATGGGCGAGCTGATTACGGATGCTCTCGCACGGACGTAATGGACGGCGCCGCCCTTCTTCAAAAGAAGCGGCGCCGGTTTCCGACGTGGCGCGTAAGCGCCTGGCAATGGCGCCGGTTTCCGACGTGGCGCGTGAGCGCCTGGCAATGGCGCCGGTTTCCGACGTGGCGCGTGAGCGCCTGGCAATGGCGCCGATTTCCGACGTGGTGCGCAAGCACCTGGGAACATACCTCCAGCACCTCGCTATCGAGCGGCGCCTTTCACCGCACACCGCGTCTAACTACGCGCGCGACCTGCGCGCGCTCGCCGATTTCATGGAACGCAACCAACTCCCGGACTGGGGCAAGGTCGACAGCCAGCACGTGCGCGTGTTCGCCGCCCGGTCGCACGCCGGAGGCCTGAGCCCGCGCAGCGTGCAGCGCCGCCTGTCGGCGGTGCGCGGCTTCTTCAACTACCTCGTGCGCGAGCGCATCGTGG
>Ga0307513_10006354_pt1 | contig 15462 bp, 11 predicted proteins | sample 15_EM_MG_FD_202174 | JGI IMG/M metagenome (GOLD analysis project Ga0307513, IMG submission 202174) | Populus trichocarpa ectomycorrhiza microbial communities from riparian zone in the Pacific Northwest, United States - 15_EM | ecosystem: Host-associated > Plants > Roots > Unclassified | place... | reverse complement strand
GATCCTGTCCCAGCCGTACGGCAGCCTGGACGGGCCGATCAAGGTCACCGAGCAGGGCGAGGTGATCTCGGACAAGTACACGTTGCCGCAGCTCGGCCGGGAGAACCTGGAGCAGGCGCTGGCCGCCGTGCTCGAGGCCTCCGCCCTGCACCGGACGTCGCTGCTGCCGCCGAACGTGCTGGCAGGTTGGAACGACACGATGGATCTGGTCGCCGGCCAGGGGCAGGTGGCCTACCGGCGACTGGTCGGTGATCCGGGGCTGGTGCCGTTCTTCGTCGCCGCGACCCCGGTGGACGAACTGGCGCACCTGAACATCGGCTCCCGGCCGGCTCGGCGGCCCGGTGGCGCCGGCGGCCTTGCCGACCTGCGAGCGATCCCGTGGGTGTTCGGCTGGACCCAGTCGCGGATCATCCTGCCCGGCTGGTTCGGCGTCGGCAGCGGGCTCGCCGCTGCTCGCGAGGACGGCCGGGGCGAGGCGCTGCAGCAGATGTACGGCTCCTGGAACTTCTTCCGTACCTTCTTGTCGAACGTCCAGATGACGCTCGCGAAGACGGACATGACGATCGCCGCGCGCTACGTCAACACCCTGGTGGACCCGGCAGCGGCCGGGCTCTTCGAGCTGATCCGGGCCGAGCACGCCCGCACCCTCGAGGAGGTACTGCGGGTGACCGGGCAGAACACGCTGCTGGAGACGGCACCGGTCCTGAAGCGCACGCTGGAACTCCGGGACGCCTACCTTGCGCCGCTGCACGCCCTGCAGGTCTCGCTGCTGGCGCGCTCCCGGGCGGCCGGCGACAAGCCGGACCCGGACCTGCGGCGCGCTCTGTTGCTGACGATCAACGGCATCGCCGCCGGCCTCCGCAACACCGGCTGACCCTCCGGCGCGGCAGTGACGCGATCGTGCAGGATGACCCCTACCTTGGGTCATCCTGCACGATCAGGTGCGCCACCAGGTGCGGCAAGCCGGGGTCTCCTTAGGCCGGGGTCCAGAGGGAGAGGGAGAACAGGCCGTCGGGGTCCGTCCACCAGCCGACGGGCGCGAAACCGGCCGCGGCGAACTCGGTCTGCAGCCTCGCCTTGGTGAACTTGGCCGAGATCTCGGTGCGGATCTCCTCCCCGGCGGCCAACTCCAGGCCGACACCGAGCCCGGCGATCCGCACCGAAAGCGCCCGCACAGCCCGCAATCGCATCTCCATCCAAGCGTTCTCGGCGTCCCAGATCGCCCGGTGCTCGAAGTCGCCTCGATCGAAATCGGCTGCCAGCCGCCGATTCAGCACCTCGAGGACGTTCAGGTTGAACGCTGCAGTCACACCGGCGGCATCGTTATACGCCGGTATCAGGACCTCCGGCGACTTCACCAGATCGGCACCGAGCAGGAACGAGTCACCCGCTGACAGCCCGGCCCGCAGGGTGCCGAGGAAGGCCCGGCGCTGCTCCGGCGCCAGATTGCCGATCGTGCCGCCGAGGAAGGCCACCATTCGGCCCGCACCCCGATCCGGGTCGGACGACGGCCGGCCGAGAACGGTCGGCAACTGGTTCTCGAAGTCCGCCCGGACGGCCTTCACGCTCAGCCGTGGAAAGTCCGCAGCCACCGCCGCACATGCCTCGCGCAGCGCCGTCTCGCTGACGTCCAGCGCGACATACGCCGAACCCTCGGCCGGCAACGCGTCCAGCAGCAACCGGGTCTTCTCCGAGGAGCCGGAGCCCAGTTCCACCAGCACCCGGCAGCCGGACAGCGCCACCACCTCGGCCGCTGACCGCTCCAGGATCGCCCGCTCGGCCCGAGTCGGGTAGTACTCCGGCAGCCGGGTGATCTCCTCGAACAGCGCACTGCCGGTCTTGTCGTAAAACCACTTCGGCGGCAACCATTTTCGTTCCGCCAGCAATCCTTCCAGGACGTCGGAGCGCAGGCTCGCGGAGGTGAAATCGATGGGCAGGTGGTCGATGTAGCTATAACTGCTCAAGGGTCACCCGAATCTCGTTGGCAGAACTGGCAGTGTCAGTCGGAACATCGCTATCGGTCGGGACGGCGGTCGCCATCAGCAGGTGCCCGTCCGGGACGTCGCGCCAGCCCGGCAGGTCGTCATGCGGTTCGGAGGCCACCAGCACCCCGCCGTCCAGTTCTCGCCACGACAGGCTCGCTCCCCAGGTGGTCGCGGCGATTGTGACGCCATCGGTCGCCAGCAGGTTGATCCTGCCGCCGCAGGCCTCGGCCGCCCGCCGGACCACGTCCGCCAACGCCTCCGCCAGCGGCATCCCGCGTTCCAGCCGGTCCAGGGTCAGTGCCCAGAGCACCGCCGCATCCGTCGGTGCCTCCATCCGCAGCAGGCGTTCGGCGCCGAGATCCTTCACCAGGTCGACGCCGGAGCCGGGCCAACCGGCCAGCGCGCCGTTGTGGCTGAACAGCCAGCGCCCGGACCGAAACGGCGCGGCCGCCGCCGGGCCATGCGCCATCCCCTCGGTGGCCGAGCGGACGGCAGCCAGCAGCGCCGTGGTCCGCACCGTCCGGGCCAGGTCGGCGAAGGTCTCGTCACCCCAGACCGGGCCGACCCCGCGATGCCGAGCCGGCTGCGGATCGCCGTCCACATACCAACCCAGCCCGAAGCCGTCCACGTTCATGATCCCGTTCACCTGCCGCCTGGGCGCCCACGCCTGCCGGACCAGCGAGTACGGCGGATCGGTGAGCAATTCGCCGGCCCGGATCGACCGGCCGACATAGGCCAGGTGTCGGCACATCAGCCCTGCTCCGGGGCGGCATCTCGGGCGCAGCGAAATCCGCTGAAAATCTGCCGCCGAATCGGATAGTCCCAGTTCCGGAAGGTCCCGCGGACCGCAGCCGGGTCCGACCCGAACGAGCCGCCGCGCAGCACCGGGTAGTCGCCGCCGAAGAAGACCTCCGAGTACTCCCGGTACGGCCAGGCCCGAAACCCCGGGTACGGGTGGAACCAGGTCGACGTCCATTCCCAAACGTCACCGATCAACTGCCGAACTCCGTAGGCCGAGGCCCCTTCCGGATACGAGCCCGCGACGGCGGGACGCAGGTGCCGCTGGCCGAGGTTGGCCCGGGACGGGGTCGGCTCGTCGTCTCCCCACGGGTACCGCCGCGAGCGCCCGGTGACAGGATCGTGCCGAGCGGCCTTCTCCCACTCCGCTTCCGTCGGCAGCCGCCGTCCCGCCCAGCGCGCATAGGCGTCCGCCTCGTACCAGCAGACGTGGACAACGGGTTCGGCCGGCGACACCGGCTCGGTCCGGCCGAAACTTCGCCGCACCCAACCAGACCCGGCGCCGGGAGCCCGGTCCCAGAACAGCGGCGCGGTCAAGCCCGCCTGCTGGCGATGCTGCCAGCCGAGCGGGTGCCACCAGCGCTCGTCGTCGTAGCCACCGGCCTCGATGAACTCGATGAACGCCGCGTTGGTCACCGGCGTGGTGTCGATCCAGAACGCCGGGAGGTCAACGCTGTGCGCCGGCCGCTCGTTGTCCAGCGCCCACGGCTCGGCAGAGGTACCCATCGTGAACGGCCCGGCCGGGACCAGCACCTCGGCCGGCAGCCGATGCACCTCGGCCGGCGGGGGTGGCGCGGACAGCACCGGTTCGCCGGCGCGCAGCTGGTGGGTGGCCAGCATCGTCTCGTCGTGCTGCTGCTCGTGCTGGACGATCATCCCGAAGGCGAACCCGCGCTCAACCAGCGCCCGACCCTGCAGCGGGGTGAGTTCCAACAGGTCCAGCACCCGGCCGCGGACGTCGGCGACGTACTGCCGGGAGGGGGCGGGCTCCAGCAGCGGCAGCGCCGGGCGGTCGCTGCGCGGATGCTGGAAGGCGTCGTACAGCTGGTCCACGGTCTCCGGGAGCAGCGGGTCCCGGCCACCGACGTCGCGCAGCAGCCAGAGCTCCTCCTGATTGCCGATGTGCGCCAGGTCCCAGACCAGCGGTGACATCAACGGTGAGTGCTGGGTGACCAGATCGGCGTCGTCCACCGCGTCGGTCAGCAGCCTGGTCCGGTGCCGGGCGCGCGCCAGGTCGTCGGCCAGCCGGGTCCGCAGTTGCTCGTCGTCCAACTGCTCGGGGATGTCCAGCGGTGCGGGGATGTCCAGCGGTTCTGGGGTGTCCAACGGTTCGGTGCTCGGGTCGAGCGAGCTGCTCGGCTCGTGGCTCAGCATGGTCGTACCTCCGCAGCGGTGGGATCGGTCGGGTCAACGGGACGACGGTCGAGGTAGTCGGCGGTCAGCTCGGCGAGTTCCCGGGCCGGACCGCCGGCCCGGTCCAGCGCCTCGGCGGCGGCGTCCAGCACCAGGCGAGCGGCGCGGCAGATCTCCGGGTCGGCCAGCCCGAGGCGGGCGGCATCCGGCCACCCGCCCGCCAGCGGTTCGCAGGCCGCCAGCGCGACCTCCCCGGCGATGTCGTCGTCCAGGACGGACGTGATGACGGCGGCTGGCACTCGCCACCACCTGCCCGGCTGGGCGTCCAGGTACCGCACCTCGAGGTGACCACGGGCCCGGACCGGCGGAAACAGCGTGGTCAGGTGATAGCGCAAGTCCTCCAGCCGGGGTGCCGGCACGTCCGGGACGGCCCGTCGGCCTTCCCGCAGCCAGCGGCGGAAACTCAACCCGGGCGGCGCCGACCAGGGCCGATCCTCGCGCCGGATCATGGCCAAAGGCGCATCCAGCACCCACCGGGTCCAGGCGTCCGGCAGCGACTCGGTGGGCAGGATCTCCGGTGCCCGACAGCGGGCCGGGTCGAGCGTCAGCCAGATCCCCTGCCGGAGGTTGGCCCCGCCGCCCCAGGCCGGCTCGGCGGCCGTGTGCTTGGCGGAGGTGGCGAACGCCGCCACCAGCGCCGGCCCGATCGTGTGCAGCAGGTCCCAGCGCCGCCGGATGTCGTCCGGGCCGCGACCGATCCGCCCCGCCTCGACGTTGACCTGCACCGAGGCCGTCGACCGCATCATCGCTCTGCCCGCCGGACCCCAGCCGTCCAGGTACTTCTCCAGCGCCGTGTAGCGCGGCCTGAGCAAGTGCCGGGGCGGTGGCGGCAGCGGATCGATCCCGGCGCCGACCAGTCGGGCGCCATGCTCGGCCGCGGTCTCGGTGAGCACCGCGAGGTCGCGTTCCAGTGCGGAGATCACGGCGGGGAGATCATCGGCGGGGCGGGAGCTGAGCTCTACCTGACCGCCGGGTTCTACGGTGAAACTGCTGTCCAGCGACCGGGTGTCGAGGTCGTCGAACAGCTTTTGCAATCGTTCCCGATCGAGATGTCGGGCCGATGCCGGGTCCCCCTGATGAACGTCCAGCTGAGCCGGCTGCTGAACGTCCTGATGAATCAGGTACTCCAGTTCGATTCCGACCCGGCCGGGCGGTCCGTGCTTGAAACAGGTCCGCGGGATCCAACCCTCGGCCTCGGCTTCGGTGATCGGTTGCCCGTCCACCAGCCCGGCGAGGCGGGCTACGTCGTCATCAATAGACACGTCGGCAAGTCTGCGTGTGGGTACCGACATTTTCCACCGGGATCGTCTGACGAACCGCTTACAGGCGCTGACGAGGGTCCATCTGCTTGGGCATGGTGCGCATCCCGGCTCGCCTCTATCCCGTGATCTTGAACAAACTGACGGACGGGTCGGAAAGATGGTCAATTTGTGCCAGATCGGGGGATGTCTGGGGTCATAAATCACCGCCCCGCCAGGCTCACCGGGTCCGGACCGTGCCAGCATTGGGGGTGCGCTTCGGGGCGCAGCGATATTCGGGAGCAGGTCGGGAGCAAGGAGACACCGTGGCGCGGTTCGGATTCGGCACGACGCGGGAACGTGATCCCCGGCTCCCGCCCGGGCAGTACGACACCGGGTCCGGCTGGCCGGTGCTGACCGCCGAGGTCAGCCCCAGGCTGACCCCCGAGGACTGGTCGTTCCGGGTGGACGGCCTGGTCGACATGGCGAAGACCTGGGACTGGCAGGCCGCTCACAAGCTGCAGGCCTCCAGCTACGAGGGCGACATCCACTGCGTCACTACCTGGTCGAAACTGGGGACGTCGTTCAGTGGGGTCTCGATCGACACCTTCCTGGCCGAGACCGGGGTGAAGCCGGAGGCCACGCACGTCGTGGCCTGGAGCCACACTGGCTACACCACCAACCTGCCGATCGAAGAGGTGACCGGCGGCAAGGCCTGGATCGTCTGGGAGCACGAGGGCAAGCCGCTGCCGCCGCAGCACGGCGGACCGGTCCGCATGCTGGTGCCCCGCCTGTACTTCTGGAAGAGCGCCAAGTGGATCGGCGGGCTGCGCCTGCTGGACCACGACGAGCCCGGCTTCTGGGAGGTCCGCGGCTACCACATGCTCGGCGACCCGTGGAAAGAGCAGCGGTACGACGGTGACGAGTGACCCGCCGGACCTGCCTCCGCTGCCGACCCTAGGCGGCGGGCTGTCACCGCTGCCCACCCTCGGCGGGCCGACCGGCGCTGACGGGCTGCCCCCGCTGCCGACGCTGGGCCCGGTGAGTCGGCGCGCGCCGGCCGGCGGGGCCCGACGGTTTTGGCAGCAGGCCCGGGTAGTCGGGATCCGGGACGAGACGGCCAACGCCCGCACCTTCCGGCTGGCACTGCCACCAGGCACCGGGCGGCACGTACCCGGCCAGCACTACGACGTCCGGTTGACCGCGCCCGACGGCTCACAGGCCCAACGGTCCTACAGCGTCGCCTCGGCGCCTGAGCTGCCGGATCCTGCCATCCCGTCCGATGCGCGCCCGGTGCACATCGAGCTCACGGTGGAGCGGATCGCGGACGGCGACGTCTCCCCCTACCTGCATGACGTCATTCAGGTCGGGGACGAGCTGGAGGTCCGGGGCCCGTTCGGCGGCTGGTTCATCTGGCGGGGCGACACCCCGGTGCTGCTGATCGGCGGCGGCTCGGGGGTGGTGCCGCTGATGGCAATGCGGCGCTACTGGCTGGCGATCGGCCGGCCGGCGGCGCTCAATCTGGTGGTGTCGGTCCGCACCCCGGAAGATCTTTACTACCCGGACGAGTACGGCGACGAGACCACCGTCGTCTACAGCCGCAAGGCTCCGGCCCAGGCCTCGCGGCCGGCCGGTCGGCTGGCCGCCGACGTGCTGGAACCGCTGGTCACCTCGCTGTCGCCGGGCACGGTGGCCTATGTCTGTGGGTCGGCCGGGTTCGCCGAGCACGCCTCGCAACTCTTGGTGAGCCTCGGTGTCGATCGTTCCGCCGTCCGAGTCGAACGCTTCGGCCCCTCCTGACCCGGCAGCGTGATTACCTCGCGGGTAATGGCGGCGCTCACGAGCGGTGACCTAACCTCGCGGGAATGAGCACAGCGACCGGCGTCGGCGAGCAGTTGCGAGAATGGCGAGTGCGGCGGCGCTACAGCCAGCTGGAGCTCTCGATCCGAGCCGAAATCTCCACCCGGCACCTGAGTTTCGTCGAGACCGCACGCTCGGCGCCGAGCCGGGAGATGCTCTTGCGGCTCGCCGAACATCTCGACGTCCCACTGCGCGAGCGCAATCATCTGCTGCTGGCGGCCGGCTTCGCCCCGGTGTACTCGGAGGCAGCGTTCGACTCCGGCCCGCTGACCGCCGTCCGCCAGGCGCTCCGGCAACTGCTGCAGGCCCACGAGCCGTTTCCGGCCGTCGTGCTGGACCGCTGGTGGAATCTGGTGGAGGCGAACTCGGCGCTCGACCTGTTCACCGCGGGGCTGTCGGCCGAGTTGCTGGAGCCGCCGGTGAACGTGCTGCGGGCGACCCTGCACCCGCTCGGAATGGCTCCATCCGTGATCAATCTCGGCGAATGGCGAGGTCACCTGCTGGGTCGGCTGGCCCGGCAGGTCTCCGCCACCGCCGACCCGCGGCTGCGCGAGTTGCTCGCCGAGCTGCGCGGCTACCCGTGCGACCAGCCCGAGCCGGAGGTCGAGTTGCCCGGTCCGGGCGAGGTGCTGGTGCCGCTGCGAATCCGGCACGGCGAGCGCGAGCTGTCCTTCCTGAGCACCGTGTCGACCTTCGGTACCCCGCTCGACGTCACCGTCTCCGAGCTGGTGATCGAGGCCTTCTACCCGGCCGACGAGGAAACCGCCCGAATGCTGGGCGTGGAGCGTGTGATCTGATCGACCCATGTTCCCTTCGCATCCGGACGAGCCGCACCAGACCGGCCTGCATGCCCGGCTGAACTGGCTACGGGCCGGAGTGCTCGGCGCGAACGACGGGATCGTGTCCACCGCCGGCCTGGTCGTCGGCGTGGCCGGTGCCACCACCCAGCGCGCCCCGATCCTGACCGCCGGACTGGCCGGGCTGGTCGCCGGAGCCGTCTCGATGGCCCTCGGCGAGTACGTCTCGGTGAGCAGCCAGCGGGACACCGAGCGCAGCATGCTGGCGAAGGAACGCCGCGAACTCGCCGAACACCCGGCGGCGGAACTCCAGGAGCTCGCTGAGCTCTACGTGGCAAAGGGACTTTCGGCACCAACCGCCCAGCTGGTCGCCAAGGAGCTGACCGCGAAGGACGCCTTCACCGCCCATGCCGACATCGAGCTCGGGATCGATCCACGAGCGTTGACGAACCCCTGGCAGGCGGCGATCTCGTCCGCGATCTCCTTCACCCTCGGCGCTCTGCTGCCGGTGCTGGCGATTGTGCTGCCGCCGCCCGCGGTCCGGGTTCCGATCACCTTCGTCGCCGTCCTGATCGCGCTGGCCCTCACCGGCAGCGTCAGCGCCACGGTGGGCGGCTCGGGCCGACGGGTCGCCGTCCGGCGGATCGTTGTCGGCGGCGCGCTGGCGATGGGCATCACCTACGCGGTCGGCCAGCTGCTCGGCACCGCGATCTGACCCGCTCGGCGTGCGGCCGGTCAGCGGCCGGTCAGCGCAAGCGCAACAGGTCGGCCGAGGTGAGGTTCGGGGTCAGCGCCACCAACTCGCGGGTCCAGTTCACCAGCAGAACCTGGTCCTCCACCGGCGGCCGGCTGACCGCGCAGATCCAGGCGATCACGTCGGCCGCGAGCAGTTCGGTCGGCGCGGTGATCCCGATCCCGTCGCCACCGCGGTGCACGGCCAGCTCGCAGCGGCGTCGCTCGCCGGTCGGCAGGTACACGTACCGGTCGATGATGTCGGCGACCTGCCCCTGGGCGGTCAGGTTCTCGGCCTCCGGCCAGATCTGCGGGGCGAGCTCGGCCAGCAGCGAACCGTCGAACCGGAACCGGCTCGGGGTCGGGACGGCGATCAACAACTCCAGCGCCATCAGGGTTCCAGCACCACGTAGCCGGGAATCGCGAGCCTGCTCATCCGCTCTTCCAGGGCCTGCGCAACGAGCGGGTGATTCGTGGTGATCTCCAGCGCCCGGTACGGGCTGGCCGGGTAATACACCACCGTCGCGAACTCGATCAATCGCCGGTCCATCTCCAGGTTCGCCTTGTGCCGGATCGACTCCGGCAAGGTGTCGGGCAGGTACCAGGACACCCCGCGGCCGTCGTAGAACGCCGTATCGGCAACCATGCCGTACGCCGTGTTCTGCCCGTCCGACCACTTCTCCGGCCGGAGCGAGATCAGCCGCTCGTCGTCACCGTAGATCCGCGCCCGATACTCGGCGCCGACGGTGTGGTCCCGGGCGGCTTCTTTGGACAGGTCCCGGGCCAGATCGTCCAGGGTGGCAATGAACAGTCGCTCGTCGTCCTCGGTCAGCGCGGAGAGCAACCGGCCGTCGGCGAGCTTGACCGGCGGCAGCTCGGCCACGGTCCGGGGCCGCACATTGACGACGGCGGTCGGCTTTGTCGGCGGTTCGGCCGCGATCCGAGCGGCGGTCCGCCGGTCCGCGATGAACGTCCGCGGGCTGTTGATGAACTGCTGGACCGCGCTGCGCACGTGCTTCCCGGTCACCGGCCCGGCGACGCCGACGGGGATCAGCCCCAACACCCCGCCGACGCCGTCGACCGCCGCCTCCGTCGGGCTGCTCAGCCAGAGGTAGGACCGAATCCGTTCCAGCGGCCCAGCGCCGGACGGCGAGCGGACGGTGAACCAGACCGAGCCGGCCCGGCTACCGGAACCGCGGGCCAGCCCGGGCAGATCCAGCGGACCGGCAGAAAAGGCCATCAGGGCAACAAGTCCCAGACCCAGGATGACGTACTGCCAGAGCGCGAGCGCGTCCCACCAGGGGCCGAGGGCAGCCACCGCCCCGGCCAGCCAAACCGCCGGCGGACCGCCCGCCGATGACCCGCTCGCCCCCGCAGAGCCACCGGACGCACCGTCGGACGCCACGCTGTCGCCGATCCCCGCCGCCCAGTGCGGGCCGAGCCACACCGTGGCCAGCAGCACCCCGGCCAGCCCGAGCGCCCCGGCCAGCCGGGTGAGCCGACGCGTCACCGGGGTGTCCGGGCCGGCGGCAAGCGCGATCGCCTCGGCCCGGATCGTGCGGACCATCACCCCGGCCGCGGTACCCCGGGTGATCGCCGCCCACCGGGACTCCCGTCCAATCACCCGGTCCGGCTCGTCAGGCAGCGGCTCGGACACCCGCCCCGACCCGGCGCCGCGCTCAAGACCGGCGGCACGGCCGGTTTCCCGGCCCAGCTCCGCCGTCGGGACTGGACGTCGGGACAGCCGTCGACCGGGACGACGACCCGGCCGTCGATGAGCGCTGGGACGGGCGGCCCGGGCGTAGCCCACCAGCACCACCACCAGATCCCGGACGGCATAGGCGACCACCGCCGAACCGGCCGCGATCAGCCAGACCGCCGCAGCGACCGGCAGCGTCGTCTTGGTTCCGGCCCAGCGGGTCAGCCGGCCGGCCCATTGGTCGGCCGCCTGCGTCGGCGCGAACGGGTAGGGCAGCGGGTCGTCGGCCAGCTCGGCGGCGTTGCGCAGCCGACCGGCGTCCACCAGCAGCGCGACCAGGAACAGCACCAGCAGTAGCCAGCCCAGCCCGAACCCGTGCTGCCCGAGCCGCCAGCCCAGCCGCAGCAGCCAGGGCATCGACGGGTTGTCGGAGGTCAGCCAGCGGTCCCCGACCGCGAGCGTGGCGTTCCAGCCGGCCTGCACGCTCACCGTCAGCCACCAGCAGCCCAGGGGTGCCAGCACGGCGAGCACCCGCCAGGTGATCCGGCCGGCCGGGCTCAGCTTCTGCATGCCGCCGTGCCGCCAGCCGGCCACCGCAAGCCCGATGATGACCCCGATCAGCGCGGTCAGCACCGGCCGCCCGGCGAACCCGGCCTGCGGCAGCAGGCTGGAACCGCCGGAGAGCGGGCCCGAGCCATACTCGGCGTGCGGGCCGTCCAACCGGGCCAGTTCCTCAACCGCCTGGAAGGACAGCCCGGTCGCGAGCCCGGCCAGCAGCCAGTCGGTCACCGAGAAACCACGGACCCGAGTCGGGGCCAGCAGGACCAGCAAGAGCAGCGGCAGCAGGACCAGCGACTGCTCGGATGCCGCCGCGAGCGCTGTCCGGGCGCCCAGATCGTCAACCGCGACCTGTCCGGGCCCCTCGGCCAGCGCCCGGGTGATCAGTCCGACCGCAACCGCCCAGGGCAGGCAGACCGCGACCAGAGCGCCGACCGACTGCCAGGACAGCGTCTTGGTGCGGGCCAGGAAGAACCAGAGCGCCAGCAGGTAGCCGAGGGCGAGGAAACTGCGCAGCCCCGGCCGCAGCTCGGAGACGCTCAGGTAGACCAGGCAGAGCCAGACCGGCGCCAGCCAGCCCACGACCGTCCGAGCCCGGCGCAGCGCCGCAGCGCGCCCGGAGGCAGGCTCGGGGACCCGGGCGGAGGCCGTCGGACGTGGGGTCTTGGGGTTCGCCATCGGCCTCGAACTGGGTCTCGTCGGGGGTGCCTCGGGGTTCGCAGGATCAGGGGTCGAGGCCGCAGGTACCGACCCGGTGGCCACCGTCGGGACGGCGGGGGGACGGCGCATGGTGCCCATGGTGCGACAACACTCCCGTCATCGGTAGGGGAACCGACAGGGACGATTGTGGCGTATCGGTAGCGGCAGCGATACCAGCAGTGAGATCTGATCCGTCGGTAGTGCGGGTTCCGACCGACCCCTGGGGACGACGGGGATCCGCGACCCCAGGGTCGGGCCGCCAACCCTGGGGTGGCTCCCTGATCCGGCTGAGCGCCGATCTTTCTAGGTTCAGTTGTGTACCTCAGCCGAGCAGGAGGCCGCACCATGCAGATGATATTGGACGCCGAGACGCAGACCACTGAAGATCTTGTCCTTCGTGCCCGGCAGGGGGAGAGCCGGGCCTACGAAGAGCTCGTCGAGCGCCACCAGCGCCAGGTCTGGGCGGCGGTCCGGGGGTTCCGGCTCAGCGACGCCGACGCTCACGACGCCGTCCAGATGACCTGGCTGCGCCTGGTCGAGAACCTCGACCGGCTGACCGACCCGAGTCGGCTGGGCGCCTGGTTGACCACCACCGCCAAGCGCGAATGCCTGCGCTTGATCCGCCGCCGCAACCGTGAGATCGGCACCCCGGAGGAATTCTTCGACGCCGTGGTCGACGAGCGCCAGGCCGGCCCGGAGGAGCAGGTCACCCAGGAAGCGATGGCCGAGGTGCTCTGGGAACTGGTCGGCGAACTGCCGGCTCGGGCACAGGACCTGCTGAAGGCCGTGACCTCCGCAGACCGCCCCGCCTACGCGGACATCTCCAAGGCCACCGGAATGGCGGTCGGCAGCATCGGCCCGACCCGGGGTCGCTACCTGAACCGCCTCCGCAAGCTGATCGAGGATGCCGGCCTCGACGCTGCGGCCTTCCACTGAACACCTCGGGTCAGCCCCCGCGAAGGCTGTGCTTGAAGATCAACAAGGCTCGAATCGCAGCCCTGACGGGGGCTGACCGGAGGGAGCGAGGCGCCTGCTGAGTCGTCGGACCGAGGGGGGCTCGGCCCGACGATTCAGCTGGCGGCCTCGGTCAGCACCGCCAGTTCGCCCCGGGAGCGCAGATTGGTCTTCCGGTAGATGTTGCTCAGGTGGTACTCGATCGTCTTCTGGCTGAGGAACAAGGCGGAGGCCGCCTCCTGATTGCTCGCGCCGCGGGCCACCACCAGCGCCACCTGCAGTTCCTGCGGCGTCAGCAGCGCCACCACCCCGGTTCCCCGGGTCGTCGCCTCCCCGGTCGCGGCCAGCTCGGCCCGTGCCCGAGCCGCCCAGGCGGTGGCGTCCAACTGTTCGAAGGTCTCCAGCGCCCGGCGCAGATGCTGACGAGCGGGCCCGCGTTGCCGCCCCCGACGTAGCCGTTCGCCCAGGCAGAGCAGGGTGCGGGCACGCTCGAACGGCATCTCGCAGCGCTCATGTGCGGCCAGCGCCTGATCGAAGGCGGCGGCCATGTCCGCCCGGGAGGCGAGCAGCCCGCGGCAGCGCCAGGTCATCGCGGCCAGCCAGTCGGCCCGCGATCCCGGCCCGTCCGCTGCCGACACCCCGGCCGACCCGTCGTCCGATTGATCCGGGCCTTGACCCGGACCCGGGACGGCGATCAAGTCCAGCAGTTCTGCCGCCTCCGCCGTCCGACCCGCTCGGGCGTAGGCCTCCACCAGGTCGAACGCCCACGGGATGATGCTCTGGTCGCGGGTCTGCTCGGCCACCGCCAGCCCCCGCACCCCCTCCAGCCGGCGGATCGCCTCATCCAGGTCACCGGCACCGAGCGCGAGCAGGCCGAGGGTGTGACCGATGTAGGGGTCCATGCACCCGGCCTCGTACCGATGCGCCGTGGCGGTCAGCTTCTTGGTCATCCGCTGGGCATCATCGGCCCGGCCCTGCAACGCGTCGATCCGGGCCACGAAGTACAGCCCGTACAGGTTCGCCTGCCGGGTCTCCTCGGCCAGCGCGACGCTCTCCTCCGCATAGGCCCGGGCCTGCGGCCAGCGACCCATCCGGAACGCCAGCTCCGACGCCATCCCGAGGGCCTGCGGCAGCACGCCGAGCGCGCCGGTGCTGCGCGCCTGGGTGATGATCCGGTCCAGCAGCTGATCGGCGATCCGGTAGTCCTCCAGCCACATCCAGATGTACGCGGCGTGCGCGAATTCCTGGGCCCGGGCCAGCGGGTCGACGTCGAGCAACTCGGCGCGGACGCCGTCCAGCAACCGCCCGCCCTGCTGCCGGTGCCCATTGATCACCAGTGCGCCGGCGTAGGCGACGGTGGCCACCAGCCGGGCCACCCCGTTGTCGGCGTCGCCGCGCTCGCTCACTTCATAGGCCCGCCGGGTGGTGCGCAGCAGCTCCACTGGTTCACCGAGCATGAAGTAGGCCAATGCCGCGTCGGCGTACATCATCGCGGCCCGACCCGGGTCCAGCTCCTCCACCTCGTGGGCACCGTCGAGCATCTCGGCCAGGCCGTCCCGAGGCACCTCCCGCCACATCCGCACGTAACCGTCCATGTGCCGGATCAGCGCTCGCAGCCGAGGTTCCTCGGTCAGCGTCGTCGCCTCGTCCAGCAGCGGCAGCACCTTGCCGGTGCGACCGGCAAGCTGCCAGCACCGGGCTGCCCGCAGCAGCAGCGCGGCCCGGGTAGCCGCGGTCCCGAACCGGGCGGCCTGCTCAAAAGCCCGCGCCGCCTCCAGGTTGCCGCCGCGCCGGCGGGACCGGGTTCCGGCGGCGGCCAGCAGCGCGGACACCTCCTCGTCCGGCGGCAGGGTGGCGACCGCGAGGTGCCAGGCCCGACCATCGGCCGCGGCGTCCCCGGGCGAGCGAGCCAGCACCGCGGCGAGCGAGGCATGCGCGGCCGCCCGCTCATGCATCGAGACCGCGCCGTAGAGCACGGAGCGCAGCAGCGGGTGCCGGAACGCGATCTGGCGCTCCTCGATCACCAGCAGCCCGGCCAGTTCGGCCGGCGCGAAGTCGGCCAGGTCCAGCCCTGCGTGCCGGGCGGCCAGCAGCACGACGTCGGTCTCCGCACCGGCCGCCGCCGCCACGATCAGCAGGGCCTGCCGGGTCCGTTCCGGCAATTCGGACAGCCGTCCCCAGAGCGCCCGAGCCAGCCGGGACTGGGCGGGCACGCTGGCGGTCGAGATCGGCTCGCGTTGCTCGGCGCCCTGGTCGCAGAGTTCCTGGATGCCCAGCGGATTCCCGGCGGTGTCCTCGTAGATCTGCCGGCGCAGCTCGGCCGAGGCACCGGGCAGCAGTTCTTGGGTAAGCGCGTCGCCGTCGGCGAAGCTGAGCCCTTCGAGTCGCAGCTCGCGCAGCCCGGCGTAGTCGAACTCCTGGGCTCCGCTCGATCGGCTGGCCATCAGCAGACCGATACCGTCCGCGTGCAGCCGTCGGGCAGCGAACAGGATCGCCTCCCGGGACGAGACATCGAGCCACTGCAGGTCGTCCACGACCACCAGCAAAGGTTCCACTTCGGCCGCGGCGGCCAGCACGCCGACGGTGGCGGCACAGACCGAGAACCGGTCTCCGCTTACCGGTGGTCCCAGCGACATTGCACTCTGTAACGCTGCGGCCTGCGGTTCCGGCAGCGACTTCAGCAAAGGCAGCACCGGCCGGACCAGATCGGCGAGCCCGGCGAAGGGGAT
>Ga0307513_10006353_pt1 | contig 15462 bp, 14 predicted proteins | sample 15_EM_MG_FD_202174 | JGI IMG/M metagenome (GOLD analysis project Ga0307513, IMG submission 202174) | Populus trichocarpa ectomycorrhiza microbial communities from riparian zone in the Pacific Northwest, United States - 15_EM | ecosystem: Host-associated > Plants > Roots > Unclassified | place... | reverse complement strand
TTCTTACTGTATTCTCTTATTGCTGACTTCGACATTTATATTCCAGCGTGCGCACGCGCTCGAGTTGTGGCAGCCCGTCGCGAGTTCTTACACCGGATCAAGTAATGGTGGAGATGGCCATCAGCAGTAATGCCAGCGCAGCGGTGAAAATCAGTCCCCCCGTTGATGAATCTGACAGAGAGGGTGGCGAGAGGGGTGGGGATGTGAGTAGGAGGGCTACAGCGGGCTCTTCCGCGACATTAACCAGGCTGTCGCCGGGTGCAACAGTGGTATGTATCGACAACTTTCGTACTGTATTCTCTCATTGCTAACTTATGACATCTATATTCTAGCGTGCGCATTTGCTCTAATTGTGGCAAACTGGGAATGCACTCATTGAGGAGTTTCGTTGTATACCTGGGTTTTATGTCATTGAATTCAATGCGCTGGCATTGTCTGAATTCAACCTCAGGGCCTCACGCTAGCATGTCAACTATTCCTGTCGTTATGTAGCCTATATCTCTACCTAGACCTAGCTGAATGCAATTATTTGGACCCTCCCTCCACCCCCCCCCCAAAAAAAAAGTGACCCGAAAACTGAATTCCTGGTGAAGAACTGATAGAATGATGAACTGACGAGGCTATGGTAAATCTGAGTCAGAAACCATTGATGTTGTCAGAAAATTTTCTAACGTCAGAATCAATTAGTGAGCTGGGAAATTTTTATGGCGTCGCGAGCGTCGATATGTCGCCAGACGAAATATGGAACACTGGTAGCGTCTGGCTCGTCTGGCGCCAGACGTGCCAGACAGATGGAGTTTTGCTGATGTATCGAACTGGATATGCTCCTTACCCAATCCTTACCACCGCATGTGGTCATTTTCAAAGTCATGCAGTAGGGCTACAGCAGTTGATAACGGTAAAGGTAAGCATCACCCTCTCGACTGCAGGCGGTTCTCCACTCGCCGCGTCTCGTAGATGCTGTAGCCTGTCGTCGATACCGCCATTTGTTTGCTGTTCCCGGCGGGTGCCAAAACCCAGCACATGTGTAGTGCACAGAAACTTGTAACTAGGTCAGTTTTTTTATGCCAATGGTATGAGAATCTGCTAACATACCATATGTCATAGCTGTTCGATTTAAACACAGCCAAGACGAGGAAGAATGGATGGGCGTAGTTAAAAATGTATGGTATCGAATCGGTAAGCATAAATTCTCGATTGGAGCAGTAGTGTGCTCATTGCGTCAATGTGTATGTTCGCTCCTGAGATCGTAGGTGGAGGCCAGGGGCACAACGGTAAGAACCGACCCGTGATCGGCTGTATAGCTCGCCCTGCTCGTTTCAAGTGGTAGTTGGTCGGGTGTGGATGAGACAGTCATGGTGGTGAATAAATTATGACATCAGATTGCGATAAGAATTTCGGCAAGTCAAGGTGACCGTTGCAATTTATTTATTCTCCTGGAGTTTATGCACATGATATGACAGAGAACTTTGTTTCGACGTCGATAATTAGTCTTACACCCTGAAATATCTAAACAGTAAAGATTCTCGATGGAAGAATGTTTGATCATTCCATATGAAACTGTACAAAAATAGCTAACGAGCAAGAGAGGCACAGGTCCCAGACATCGTGCATCAACCTTTCATATCCTTCAAATTAATTTAGTCAACATGTCCAAGTCATGCTCTCTCCTCATCACAGCCAACGCTCCAACACCTTCCGGCCAAGAAATTTCTGGTGATATTAGTGAAGGATACTTGGCCTGACCTTCCTCTCCAGCCCAGTTAAAATCGATTAGCTTGACTTTTCCATCTTTTGTAATCATGACATTCAGGGGACGAAGATCACCAAACACCAATCCATGACTGTGCAACAGGTCGAGGGCACGCCGAATAGTCGATCGTACCGTTTTTACCGATTCTTCAGACATTTTTTGCTTCGCCACAGCAAACGTGTCGCCATCGACGTATTCCATGACAACCATGGAGATAGACTGATAAGATGGATCATCGTCGTCGAAGCATGGTGATCCGCAATAGAGGAGTTTCGGTGCTAAATGCTCATCCGCGAGTATTTGGTGGGCCCTTTGCCCATAGCGGTCGACAAATTTAACAACAATATCCTGAGCCGGTATCGTCCTAGTCCGTGCACGAAGAGTGACGCAGTCGGGGGTGTTTTCCAAGAAGCCGACATATTCAAACTTAATGTGTCCACCGCCATGAGGACGGTAAGCAGTGATCGAAGGGAAGTAGCGCGAATCAGCGGGAAGATTTCCCGATGGGTGCAGACTCTCATAATATGAGTTAAGTTTCTTCAGACTGGACTTGAGAGCATAAAAGGCTCGTGCGATGCGGGCGATGTGTGATTCACTTAGAACCGAGTCTAATCCAACCCACATGTAATCGGTGAGTCGTTGGACAATCACGCCGTCGGTGATGACAGCACCGAGGATCGCGATCCACGGACCCGCGGTGGCAACAAGAAATGTGGGACAAACGCTAGCGTTTCGAATGGGTTCATACTAAGGAATAAATGAATAAACGGCCAGAACGCAATACAATGGATTTGGCATACCCTGGGCTGAGCCCAACAGCGGCCTGCAGACAAGCCAGCTTGTGTCGATGGGTCTGAACCACCCTCACCGAATTCGTTTTTTTCTTCTTTTAGAAAAGTGAGGAAGAGTAACATATTTTTCGCTGTTTCCACGATACCGTCTGGATTCGTTTTGTCCTCGTTCAAAATCATTTGTATGTTGACGTCAAGGATGGCGCAAAGAAGCGGTGTCAACTCTTTTCGGCGCGATTCTTCAGATTCATAGATCGCCGATGCGGCTTTCATGTATTCCGTAGTTTGACGAACGATGTCATCCGAAAGAGCGTTGTTGCTCTGCACACTGTCCAAGAAATGTCCAAACACAGGATGAAACAATTGAACCGGCGGGGCGACGCTCGCCCTAGGTCTGTTTGCCTTGTAGCGGCCGTCATAGATGGAGTAAGCGATCTGGGATTTTGTGTAATTAGATGACTTTGCTGAATCGGCGGGAGCTACCGCTTTCAAAATGCGCGAGATGACGTTTTGAAACCCTGGTAAATGTTGTTTATCAAAAGTGACAAAAGAAGAGACAAAACGCGCACTTTTATGCAACGCAGGGATCCGATCTCTCCTCTCATCTTCTCCTGCGTCTGTGGTACCCAGGCCCTCTGAAAAACATCAATGCGACGTGAAGAAAGAGCGAAATTGGCTCACCGGTGGTTGGTGCTTGAACGACGATGTGCAGGCGATTCTCTTCAACGTGAGGAAACACTTGTGACAGTGCCAGGAGGGCCTTCAAGGGTGCTAGATCGATGCGTTTGAGACTTTCTTCGAGGTCGTCATCCACAGGTACGGAGACCTGGCTGAGTATGAGCTCCGAGGCAGCGACATGATTGAGGCGAGGGGACTGTTCCTCCTTGATCAGGCGTTTGAGGATGCTGACGTTTTTGGTCTTCAGAATCTCCACCGTGAAGACTTCCAACGAGTCACCTCCAAGAACAAAACAGTTGAGGGAGAAAAGTTGCGTGGGATCGGGAGCTGCGACAGGCTGGTTCACTTTTGGAAAAGGAGAAAACAAAAAAGAATGATGGATATGTCAATTTAAGTCAAGGAAGCGTTTATGGAGCGCACCAGTGGGTACTTGTACCAAAATGTGTATATGCTCATCCACCAGAGCTTCACCGAAAATTGACGAGACCTTCTTCACAGAGTGCAATTTTTGACATGTTTCAATGTTATCGACTGTGAGTTCGGGCGTAATGGTGTCCACAGGTAAGGAGACCTGGCTGAGGATGAGCTCCGAGGCAACGACATGATTGAGGCGAGGGGACTGTTTCTCCTTGATCAGGTCCTTGAGGATGCTGACGTTTTTGGTCTTCAGAATCTCGACCGTGAAGACTTCCGACGAGTCACCTCCAAGAACAAAGCAGTTGAGCGAGAGCGTGGACATCGTAGGTAAGACGATCAGTAGAGCCGTGTTCAAAGTTGAGTTGCCAAACTCCGGTATCTTTGCGCCCGTCGCGTGTCACAAAGTGTCACGCCGGATCGGTTTCCGTTCCTCTCTTGTCTCCCACCACCACCATCGCCTCCCTCTCCTCTCTCTCTTCAATGTGGAACCGCGGCTGCGAGCCCCTCCCCGCTTTTGAGGGATGTGGGCTGGTCTTTCTCTGCCGGATGGAGGCTACATACGAAGGTGGGACCCGTGAAGTGGGAGGCGCAGCAAGGTGAGTAACAAAATGGGCTCGCGATGATATCTCGAGCCCATTCTCCTCTTTTTCGCTGCTGACAACCTCTCTACGACCTCCCACAGGTCCTTCGCGAATGCCGCCCGCTGCCGCCGCCGTTTATCTTCCCTCGCTTGCAAATGCGAGATGGGAGACATTCGCCCAGGAGGAGTTAGACACCTGCTGGGTGCTGCGTTTTGTCGATAGGCGGGCTCATACACGTCGCAGTAGCGGCGCGTTAGCCCATCTGCGCGTCTGTTCAACCAGACGTGCAGATTTCGCCTATTCATCCCCCTCCCTCGCTTGCAAGTGCGAGTCAGAGGATTTTCGCCCCATGCGAGGAGTCTAAGCCCACAGGGTGCTTATTTTGAGGGAGAGAGTGACTGAACATGCTGCTATTACAGTACGTTCGTCCTCTGGGATGTCTGTTCAACCAGACATCCCGATTTTCGTTACGACGCTGTCTCCCTCGCGGGATGATGGCTTTTTGGAGGGGTTGGATGAGTTGCCTTAGTGACTCTTACAGCCTACAGTGCGTCTTGTTTAACCAGACGCACTGTTCTCTCTCCGCTCGCCGCCTTCGTCGTCTGCAAAGGCGAGGAGGAGGCTTTTTCGCTCATACAAAGGGTCAAACCTCTGCATGTAGCTTTCGTACAAGCGGGAGGGGGTGTCGAGTCCCTACCACGGCTCGTACTGGTACACCTTTGGCACGTATGTTCAACCAGACGCGCCGATTTCGTCCATTCGCCCTCCTACCATGCCTGCAAAGGCGAGATGGAGGTTTATTGCCCCATGCGAGGAGTGTAACTCCTGCTGGGTGCTTTCTTCTGGGCGGTTGGCGCGTCTGTTCAACCAGACGCGCCGATTTTGTTCGTTCGCTGCCTATCTCCCCTTCGCATGCGAGATGGCAGTACTCTAACTCATGCTTGGTGTACAATACCTGCATGTAGCCTTCGTGAGGGTCGAACGCGCCGTCTCGTTTCCACCTCGGCTTTGTAGTACACTTAACTGTGTTCCGTAGATAATGAAACAATAGATTGACCTCCCCTCGTGAGCCAGCAAGCTTGAACATTATATATCACCTGAAAATTGAATTCAGATTTTTCTCATGGTAATTCGAATACGATTACGTGCAGAATACACCCCAGAAACGAGGCCACGATTGCCCTCCCTTGGTGGATCAGGATAGAACATAATATAGGATGGCAAAAAACGAAGAGATTCCGATTTCTCGTCTTTCACATATGTCATTAGTATATAGAATCCGCAAAAAAAAAAAAAAATCCCAACGCGACCGGGACACGAGATGGAAATTAGGCTCTTCTACTAACAATATTAATTGTCGAAGCAGGCCCTTGGTCGACAATTAAGAGTGTTAGGGCATACCTCAGAGTTGTTCCGGGAACAACTTGAGCTTCAACTTGATGGAGAACGTACCTTACAGTTGTTCCCAGAACAACTTGATGGAGGACGTACCCCACGATTGTTCCCGGAACAACTTGATGGAGGATGTACCCCACATTTGTTCCGAGAACAATTGCACTTTCGAAAGTAGACGTAATAGATATTAAGTAAATGTATTATTTCATTAACTATGGAATACCATTATGTGTACCTACAAAGTCGAGAGGATAAGACAAGATGGAAAAGAAGAGGGTGTACTAGACGCGTTATCAGCGCGTTCGACCCTCACGAAGGCTACATGCGGGTGTAGCACACCAAGCGTGAATTAAAACCCGCCATCTCGTCTGCGAAGGTGAGGTAGGCAGCGAATGAGCGAAATTGAAAAAGCTTCCTCGTCGCCTTTGCAGACGATAGAGGCCTCGAAAGGAGAGGAAACAGCGCCTCTGGTTGAACAGACACGCGGTAGGGTGTGTGAGCCGCTAACGCGACTTGTCCAATCCTTCCTGCTCACGAAGAAGCAACATGCAGAGGAAGCTAAAAAGCCACCATCCCACGAGGGAGGCGGTGTCGAAAAAAAAAAATCGGGGTGTCTGGTTGAACAGACATCCCATGGGGCGAACGTACCGCAGTAGCAGCAAGTTCAGAAACATCCCGTGAAGGAGGCGGCGCCGGAACGAAAAACGGGATGTCTGGTTGAACATACATCCCAAAGGACGAACGTACCGCAGTAGCGGCGCGGTCGATCCCTCTCGCCCTCGAAATAAGCACCGTACGGGAGTCTGAGCGAAAATGCTCCAACTCGCACTTGCAAGCGAGGGAGGGGGATCAATAAGCGAATGCTGCACGTCTGGTTGAACAGACGCGCAGATGGGCTAACGCAGGGCTACTGCGGCGCGTATGAGCCCACCTATCAATGAAAAAGGAGCACCCAACCGGAGTCTAACTCCTGCTGGGCGAACATCCTCCGTGTCGCATTTGCAAGCGAGGGAGGATGAACGGCCGCAGGGGCGGTGTTCACGACGAACCTGTGGGTAGTCATGGAGAGCTCGTCAGCGCAGAAAAAAGAGGAGAATGAGCCCGCGATGATATCGCGGGCTCGTTCTGTTACATACCTTGCTGGGCCTCCCACTTCACGGGTCCCCCCTTGGTATGTAGCTCCCCATCCAACAAAGAAAGACCGGCCCTCATCCCTCAGAAGAGGGGAGGGGCTCACAGCCGTTGTACCGGGTCGAAGAGAGTGGAAGGAGTGAAAGGTGGAAGCGGTGGTGGTGGTGGGAGATAGGAGAGCGCGATCGTCAGCGCAATTTGTCAATCACGATGGTGAATGACATCATACTCGTGACTAAGTGGTTCGCATCGTTGATCCGGGAACAATTACTCCACCCTCTCTCTTGCCGCCACGTTCATGTCGTTTGGCCATCCAGCGCTCTGGATCCTCAAAAAAAAGTTGTGTAAGTGTTTTATTCTTGATTTTTAACCATTTCTGACGGCTTTTTTTCACCATTATAGGGTATTTCTTACTCATTTACACGAATCGTGCGATTTCGCGAGCGCCCCTCCTCACCGAGAGATGTGGGCTGCGTTTCGAAGGAGCGGGGCAGATGTGGAAGGGCACAAGAACGATAGGGGAGACTCTAATAGTATTCCATGCACAGTAGGAACCTTAATTGCAAGTTTATACATTACCTATACAGGGCGAATCGCCGTTAATTCTTATCCCCTCTTCTCTCCTTTTCTACAACGAGCTTCACTACTCCTGGTAACTCCACTCCACTTGTCCTCGTCGAACCCCAGTAACTGATACCACGGTACAATCCTAGATTTGTTTGCGAATCATTGAACCGCTCGTCGTCTCGTCAATATCTTTAAGGGGGGCAAACGCTCATCTTGGATTTGTGGCCCATCAGGACTGATGCCACAAGCAGATAACTGTCGACTTGGGATAGCTCCTCGCCATCGTCACGTCGCATCGCATCAGCGACCAGCCCTCATTCGTTCTCTTCCCTCCCAACGTTCGCCGCTACCCAAATCCAACCTGCAATAGGTATTCATTATGGGGCCAGTCTTGTATCGACGATGACCCACCATTCACAGTAAATCTACAATCTCGTCCATCTTGCGCCTTGCTAATCCCACTGCGTTTGAGTAGCCGTGGTTGGGTATTGACCTAGAACCTGCGCCATTTAGGATTAGCCAGGGGGCCGACTCGAAACGACGATTGAAAAGGTACATACTCATGATCACGTCGCGTCATGCATCACCCTCACCTCTTGTAAAGGCCATCGGTTCCATTTTTTTGGCGGTCGAAAACACCCAGGTACGCCAATTTATTGGATGCCCCATACTAAGAGCTGAGGTAGCCCATCGTTAGCCCCCATACCCGCAGAGGTAAGTGGCAACATACTCCGACTTGGCAGATGGTAGCGAACTCGAATGGAGGTCGATAACTACTTGGAACTCCTTGCCATTGTCACGCCGCCGACCAGCCCCTCGTTCGTTCTTCTCCTGCCTCTCCTGTTCGCCGCCAGCTAAGTTGGATCTGCAGCTCATTGATAGATTCGGAACCGAGTCCTTCATCGGCGACGTACCTTGCGCAGTAAGTGTTTTATGTCCGCTACCTTGTATGCAACATCCTGTCCGGCTTGTTGACTTGGAACCTACGCCATTACAAATTAGCGATTGTGCCATGATGAGCGCGAGCTCGAATGGAGGTACGTACTCATGCATCATTCATCATTCGTCACCCTCACTTCTTGTAGATCACATCGGCACTGTTGATTCTGCAATGACGAGGACAACGAGGTATGTTGGTTTATTGGATGTGCTGTATATGAGAACCAAGGGAGACCATCATTAGCTCGAAACCCTATGTTTATTAGATATTAAATTGATGGCCAACTTAGGACTTAATAAAAGTAGGGAGTATCACATTGAACGAGAGGCAGCCCTGATAATGGGACCTATGAGATGATGAATACAGAACCACCACCCTGATCATGAGGGATATCATACTTACCTAGGACATAACAAGCCCAGTGTACCTGGTCAAGCTATGAGTCCATAGCCATGTACAACAAGTGGAGAGGAAAAGGGCAGTGTCGACAAGGGTGGCTATAGCTTATAGGAGAGGCACAGTAAGTGCGTAGCCACCAAGTCCCCTACATTCCTCTCGTTAGACCAATCTATCTTGATTGCGGCAGTTGAGTCTTCCCACAACCTCCGCCACAATCTCAACTCCGTCCGTCTCTCTCCATTCACAGATAGGAATGATACACTAATAAATGGTAGATAATATCTGTGAGTTACGGCGAGTTCCCTCACTTTATATCTAAAGTGGTTTCTTACCGTCACCAATTTGTTCCAACGCCCCTATCCGTGTATTTTATCAGTGAGTACAAGACTGAGTACATACCTCGATCTGTATTAACCACCATTCCCCAAGCTAACTTCCGCGCGTATGCGCGTAACGACGGCCACATATTAACGACTGGATTGTACTTAATCAAAGGAACTTCAACAGTGGTATGGGGATTGGGAACCATTTGCAGGTAGGAAGACTACTAGGAAGCGTCGAAGATGGCCAGAGCACCAAGGACGAGAGGTCCTTGTATTTTTGATAAGTTAATAATCTCCTGCACCATTATTCAACCAACACTTACCTGAGTTCTCAACTTCCCGTCTGTTAGCCCCTCCTCCACTCCTCCGTACCATCACGACTCAAGCCTATCCGCACCCACCCCGCTCCCGCCACGAATGTGTACGACAAGAGGGAGAAAGGGCCCTATCAATGAGATTGGGCTTCGGCGAACATGTAAAAGGCGAGGAGGATGGTACCGACAACGTCTTTGAGATGCGGCGAGTCCAGAACGGCATCCCATTGAACAGCGGGTACTTATCAGTATTCAGATACCCTTGTTAACCCCATCCAATCATACCCTTTCATCGCCGCGGTTGAATTGAACACACTGTAACACAAGGTATGTTACCACAATCTGACCGTTTGTGAGCAACAGCTAATTTATCTAAATAGGTTCGTGAGCACGACATGTTAACTGGGCCTTCGCGAGTGTCAGGTACATCAAGAAGGGACGATAGACGGCGGGAGCCACAAGAAATACAGTGAGCCTAGAACACACCCGATTTATGAGGTGCTTACCGTTACTAATCCCCTATATCGCGCACGAATGGGCGACAAGGAGGAACCTATACTTGGACAAGTAAACATGGCGGCATAAAAATGAAGATTGAACTCACCTGAAACATCCATCGCATCGGTGGAAATGACGATTCGACCTAGAACGATCACAATTAGCACCTAAGGACATGAGAACGGGAACAGCAGCTTACCAGCGCTGTCGTCACTTTCAACCCAATCCTACGTACTTAATCAATCAGGCTGCAACCTAGATACGTCGTCAGACGATCCCACACCATCTACAGGCAACTGCCATCCTAATTATTGGCTTCAGCGAGCGCAGGTCACAGCCAGAGAGAAGGGCCGGATGGAACGTGTGGGCAGTATCCAGTGCCAGTGAACGAGAAAGGGCGGCATGGTCAAACAGGCATATTGAATGCGTGGACAGCATCGAACGAGGGGGTGGAATCACGGGGCTACAAAACACACAGTGAGTTCATAAACACCCCGATCGCAAGGAATATCATACTTACCAAATTCCCTCTCATTAGACCCCTCCTCATTTTGTCGCGTCCACTGAATCGAATAGGCTAGAACATAAGTATGTTAGTAGATCATCTTACTCTCGAGAGACAACAACTGACCTGGTTAGGTAACAGTGAACGAAGAGAGTATCAAGGGTGGCGGCTATGGGATATATGGTGAGTGCAGAACATCCCTATTCGAGGAGTTTCTTACCGGTATCTACTGCCCTAGTCCTAGTGTGTGACTTAAAGTATGAGCGCACGCTGCAACGAGGAGGATATCTACTTTGACGAGTCAAGACAGCAGTGTGAAATTCATCTTAGGGTCACCTAGGCTCTTCGTCAGAGGACACTGCAATGATGATTTAAGTGCCTAGAACAGCAATGAATGCACAGAAAGATAAGAACGAAATAAGAACGATTTACCATTGACATGGCAACGATCATCATACGAAGATAGGAACGACAACTAGGACAACCTGTCGTCACCGTCGTAGACGACGACAAACCTAGGAGGGAGGAGGATCTGCAGGGCATGACACGAAGGAGAGAGGCTCCGATCGTGGAAGACAATGGAAAACTGCTATCTACATCACGTGTACAGATCTAATCTAATTGTGCACTAGAAGGGCACTTTGGGGTTTTATTTTGTTGGATGACGAACGCCAAACGAACGCAGCATACTATTGGTGGGATTTGCATCGTTATTCGCCTTTCAAAAGGTCGACTTAGGATCTGGGTTCCGTAATCCGGCAACTGTAGCTGTAGTTGGTAACACACAGCGAATAAATCGTCGCATACAGAATCCTCGGCAGAGTGGCCTTTGACAAAACCACTGTGACCATTGAGGAACGGTCCTGCACCATCAATCTATAACTCTGAGTGAGCCAGAAACAATAGAAAATGCAGCTACTCACAATATGTTGGTATATATCTGCCTCTGGCATGTTCTCTCTCAAGCCAGTCCATTTGGACAAGATGTCAGGGAAGGATTGACTGTCGAGTATCTCCTGTATGTTTAAATAATGTTCGACAAACCACGCAGGATCAACAGTCCTACAAAGTGACTTCGCGCCTCCCAAGCGAGAGAGCCTTGTAGCGCCGGTTTCTGTCTTGCTCTGCAATGGTTAGAATTTGCTGTCCCAGAAATATCAAAGGAACGTGGAGTCGTCCCAGCGCGATATGAGTGGTGTCGCGGGACGGCGCCGTCTAATAAATAGCTAGGAGGACTTCGAAGTTCGAACCGATGCTAGACGGCGAATTTCTTAGGAATTGGTCAAGAAAGCGTGGACGATCGCGTCCAGTCACTGATAGCCTCAACACTCCCATCTATCTCAATGTCCTTGCAGAGCTTCCTTCCCTTGGATCCTGGAAAATATACCGAATGGATCAAATATTGGCGATACACGCTATGTGTGGGACTCGCACTTGGGTTTTATTTGAAGCTGAACGTTGAACGTTGAACGTTGAACCCTGAAGGTAATCATTTCGCAGAGGGATGCGGATTATAATCAGAACTGACTCAGAGGCCGACAAATGCACAATAAAAATTCCCGGTTTATTCAGATCTTCCACCTTCAAGCCGCCCGCATTGTCTTGCATCGATATCTGGGCACGCACGAAAGCAATGAAGCACCATTGAAGCACCACTATGTAAAAGGAAACGCAGCGTAACGTACCGTCAATTTGGTCCGTATTCTAGTCTACGCTGCACTAAGACGAGAATGGAACCAGTGTTGCCTGGTGTAGCTCATCCTTTGCTCAGACCCTGCATTGCGCACCCTTGATGCTGATTCTATGAGGCTAGATCAAGGACGTAAGGGCCACCCTCAGTCCGGAATTCCAATCCCGGGTTTTTCCTTCACCTGTGCCTTGTCTTGCCAATGTCTTCCTTGACTCTTCCTCCCCTCCGAGTCGCAGATTGGTGAGGATGGTAGCGCACTCAAGAGGACTTGGATAAGAGACAAAGTTTTGACGGGAAGAGGAAGGCCACGGAAAAAACCAGCAGGGACGCGGAGGTTGATCAGAGTGCTTGCCGTCCAAATCTAGCTGACCCTTGCTGCTATTACAGCATGTTCCCACCGAACATTCTGGGTTCAAACATTTCAACCTGACGACTTCTTGTCACTCTTCCTGACTCATTGATATGCCGTCTCCTACACCCAACGCCAGTGTAAGTTCACCCCAAATCGTCACATCTTCCACGGTTCCATCTATTCTTCTTAATCTCCAGGTCCCACCTGCGCATACACCTCAGGGCCTCTGTGAACCAATAATAAACACTAGTTCGACGCCTGCTGCCTTCGACGCCTCGACGGAGGACGCAAAGTTCGCCACTGAGCTCTCTCGGATCGAGCTTAAAATAGTGATTCTGCGAGAGCAACTCCGGAGTATTGAAGCAGAACTCCAAATCGCTGAAGAAGACCACCGAAGTGTCACGATAGGCCGTTACATGTTTCGGTCAGCGAGGGAGGCTGGAGAGATTGAATGCATGAGAATGTATCGGGTTAAAGCGGAAGTTTAACATCCGAAGTAAGTGCTCATGCCAATTCCTCTGGCCATAGATTTATTATTTTCCCCTCTAGTCTTATATCTGTGCACCGATGTCAAGTTCATTGCAACACAGTAGCTAGCCGCAGCAATAATAATTGACCCAAATCGATGGTTACCCCACTTTTTAAGATTGGATTTTGGAATTGGAATTCCATCTCAACTCGCTGTTCTCGTGTTTGAACACCAGTCTCAACCCCATCTTCGAACACATATTATTGCTCTTCCCACTATTCGTCATCTCCTTGAGTTTACCTTTCAGTGTTTCCGTCATAGGTTCCACAGACGACTGCGTGAGTGTCCGCGGCGGTGAAGGGAGTTGGAGCTCAATAGATGGTAAAAGAACTTGTTGCCGATGATTTGTACCCTCCACCCCAGATTCAAAAATGAAATCCAGACTCCGTCGTTCCGTTTTCGCCGTCACCAAAGGTCGGCGTGCAGTCGACCCAGTCCCATTCGCGTCTCCTTGCTGTTCCCATTGCCCATCTTCCGATCTCCGCATCCTCGACTTTGACCACTTCCTAACTTTGCCAGACGGCGTCTTCTGCAGCCCTCCACCCAACCCCACACCTGTGCTTCACGAATGCGATTCAGACTCCGAACCAGAGCCTCCAGAAACTGTCAATGAAGGAAATACAGAGCTCGCGTCGCTACGACCCGAAGAAGCAGAGACGATCCGTCTCGATGTAAGGTGCAGATTCAGATGGTTAAGTAGTTGATGCAAGCTATAGGATGACCCCGAAGCCTCGGGAAGGCACAACGACAACTGACTTGCTGAAGTTGGGAGGGGCAGAAGGGAAGGGAGAACGGCAGCGGGGGCGCTATAGCTTCTTTTCCCCACGAGGAAAATACAACACCACTGCTGCTGCTGCGATTGAAGAACCCCGCACTCGAGGGACCTGGCGAAGAAGGTACAACGAATCCACCACTCGACTTTGCCCTCTTATGCTTCCCCACCAAGCTGATTCGCCACCAAGCCCATGAATCCTCTTGGAACTTGCTTGGTAGGCGCTTCGTGGTCTTCTCGATCCTTGGGTTTGTAGCGATCAAGTAATAACTTCGAGAATGATTTATGCCTTGTTCACTGCCGCTGGTCTCCATAATGTCCCTCTTCCTTGTCGCTACGTTTATTAGATATTAAATCGATGGTCGACTTAGGACTCAATAAAAGTAGGGAAGCCTACCGTCGTGGGGTGATAATTCATGCATGCAGAGATGAACAGCCTGTGTCCAGACGACCCAAACAACCATTCGGGAGACATGTACCTCGTTAATGTCCTCTCGTCACCCAATTTAAGCTCGCAAGTCATCACCCAGATCTATTACCATTTTGTCTTAATCGTTATTCACATAGGAAAGATTATCAGAAGATAATCAAGTATGCAGAGATGAACAGCCGGTGTCCAGATGAGCCGCCGTGGTACGTTATTTTCCCTGATCTCCATCTTGACGATTACTCCCATAGGAAAGATTATCGGGATTTGGAACGATACCATACCAGACTGTAGCAACCATCTATATTTGGAAGAGTGGATACGGAATGAGATGCAAGTCCCGATTTCGGAATGAATGGAACAAGCGCCCGCATGTTCGCCGCCGAGTTTGAGCTCCATTTAAGCACATTGCCCATTTATTTTACTTTTTTTCGTCTTTACCACGTCTATTCCAACCATACATATATGTGATCCAAAAAGTGAAGTAATAACCCTGTTGAACAAGTTCCCGCTACCCCGAAAGGGAATCCTTAAGTACCTCATCTCCTATTTCTGCATGAAAGGAAAGTAACTGAATTCAAGACAGAAACCCACGTATATGGTCCTGTCAGACGTATTATTCCAGCCGAATTATGGTGGAAGTGAAGTTATCAAGTTCAAGGCGCGTCGGATTACGCCCGTCCTTCCGAAGTCCCACTTGGGATTCTAAACCCTTCGACTACCATGGTGAAATGTACATTGACATTCTAATAAACGATTCGTTGAATATGTGCATGCCTCGTTTGAGAGAGGACGATCACTCATACCACACAAGTTGGGGGGGATCTCAAGATCCTCGATGCTCGTCTCCTCCTGGAAATCCCTTCAGAACAACCAACGTTTCTAATTCATCAAGGGACCGAAATATCACCGAATATGACATCTTGACAACTCGCTAACGGAATTCCAGGCATTTGGGTGGTGGAATTGTGTGTCCCGGTCCCGAACTCGTGTATTCACATCGTTTAGCACATTCTGCATCACCCCAGGTTAAATGTCACCCCACAATGATATGATTACCCTCTCCTGTATGACATAATTCAACCGGGGGAGAGCCGAGGTGAACTAACTTCGCGCAAGTTCATGAAGCCAAACATCTCGAGTCCTCATTCTTGTCCCAGAAAACGAATGAAAAAATGCTGTCATTTCAAATCCATCAAGCATTTTTACAGGTACAGGACTACATCAGCAAAACGTGATTTTCCACATTGTGACGTTACAGTGTATCATATGACATGATACAATGAATGTAAACAGTGTATCATATCATATGGGTTCACCGAACGCATTGAACCGGTGAATAATGCAGGGTAGCCCTATAAGGGGCAATAGTGTATCATATTATGCTTTAATGAATTGAT
>Ga0307513_10006351_pt1 | contig 15473 bp, 11 predicted proteins | sample 15_EM_MG_FD_202174 | JGI IMG/M metagenome (GOLD analysis project Ga0307513, IMG submission 202174) | Populus trichocarpa ectomycorrhiza microbial communities from riparian zone in the Pacific Northwest, United States - 15_EM | ecosystem: Host-associated > Plants > Roots > Unclassified | place... | reverse complement strand
GAGCGACCAGCCCTCAGTGATCAAAGCTCCCCTGAAGTCGTTCTAGCGACTTGAGGGGAGCTTTGATCACCGGGGCGGTCCGGGACGACCGGCAGCGCGATGACCGCGGCCAGCCCGTGACCGGATCCGTCCGGGCGGGGTAGGCCCTCCTCGAGCCGCAGCTCGCCGCCGGCCGCCTTGACCAGGTCGGCGCAGATCGCCAGGCCGAGGCCGGTGCCGGTCACGTTCTGGTGGCGCGGTGACCGCCAGAACCGGCGCAGTGCCTGATCCCGCTCCGACGCGTCGATCCCTTGGCCGTCGTCCTGGACCGCGATCGTGACCACGCCTCCCACGGCGGCGCGGGCGGTCACCTCCACCGCGCGCGCGTCCGACAGCCGTAACGCGTTGCTTATCAGCTCGTCGAGGATGCTGCCGAGCCCACCCGGCGGCTCCAGTAGCCGCAGCCCCGGCGGCACGTCGACCGCCAGCGTCTGCCCCGCGGTCGCCGTCAACGCCCGCCACCGGTCCACTCGGGTGGCCAGCACCGCGTCCAGATCCACCGGCGACGTGGTCCGCATGCTCTCCATCCGGGCGCTGGCCTGCAGGGCGTTCAGCAGCCGCTGCATCGCCTTCAGCTCGTCGACGGCGATGTCGTACACCTGGCGGCCGCCGCCGGTCGCGGAGAGATGCGGTGCCAGGCTCTCCACCGCGAGCCGGAGGCTGGTCAGCGGGTTGCGCAGCTGGTGCGAGGCGTCGGATACGAACGCGCGCTGCCGCTGCACGGCGTTCTCGACCGACTCCATCATCGTGTTGAACGACTTCGCCAGCCGCCGGATCTCCACCGGGCCGGCCTCGGCGTCGGCGCGGATCGTGAGGTCGCCCTGGGAGATCCGCGAGGTCGCCGTGTCCAGGTGCCGCACCGGGCGCAGCACACCGGCCAGGCGACCGCCACCAGCGCGATCAACGGCAGCAGCCCGACCCCGGCGAGCTGGGCCCAGCGCACGACGATGCGGTCGCGCGTCTTCGACAGGTCGGAGATCGTGACGACGGCGCCGACGACCTCGCTGTCCCGGCCCACCGGCTCCGCGACCACGAGTGCGGAGTCGTCCCACGGCGCCCACGCCGCGGACGGTTCGGATCTCGCCCCGGCCAGTGCCGCGGACACGATCCGCGGCAGGGTCGCCTCGGAGCTCGCCGCCCGCTGGTACGCACCGGCAGGTTCGAGCAGCACTGTGCCCGAAGTGTCGATCACCGCGATGGGGATGCCGTACAGCGCGTGGTAGCGCGCCAACTCCTCGTCGAGCGCCTCGGTCCGCCCGGTTGACAGCGCGGTCTCGGCCAGTGAGGCGAAGCGGCCGACGTCGTTGAGACGGTCGACGTACGTCTCCTGCATCTCCCGCTCGGCCACGGTGATGCCGAGCGGCACGCCGAGCGCCACCGCGAACAACACGGCGAGGGGTACCAGGACGACGAGCAGGCGGCGGTGCATGCGGATCAGCCGAGCAACTCCGGCTGGTCGGCCACGAGCCGATAGCCGACCCCGTGGATCGTCCGGATGAGGACGTCCGCCCCGAGCTTGTGCCGCAGCGCCGCGATATGGGTGTCCAGGGTGCGGCTCGAGGACTCCCAGGTGGCGCCCCAGATCTGGTCGAGGATGACGTCGCGGCTCACGACGTTGGGCGCTCGCCGGGCCAGCAGCAGGAGCAGCTCGAACTCCTTGCGGGTCAGCATCACGCTCGTGCCGTCGATGGTGACCTCGCGGGTGCCGAGGACGATCCGGAGCGGGCCGACGACGAGCGGCTCGTCCGGGTGGCTCAGGGCACGGGCCGCCCGGGTACGCCGCAGGACGGCGTCTATCCGGGCCAGCAGCTCGGGGATGCCGAACGGCTTCACGATGTAGTCGTCGGCGCCGGCGCGCAGGCCACGGACCCGCTCGTGCTCCTCGGAGCGCGCGGTCACCGCGATGACCGCGGTCTCCGGGCGGTCTCGCAGCCGGCGGATCACGTCGAGCCCGTCGCCGTCGGGCAGGCCGAGGTCGACGAGGACCACGTCGGACGGGGCGGCACGGACCGCCTCGGCGGCGGTGGCGAGGCGATGCACCTCGAAGCCCGCCTGGGCCAGGACGGTCACCAGACCTCGCGCTACGCGGTCGTCATCCTCGATGACGGTTATCCGCATACCGGCGGATTGTACGGCTCGGATTGACGCTGGTGCACCCCACGCGATTCTTGGGAATTCTCTGACGTGGGGCGCATTCCTTGGGATTTCTCTGACACCAGCGGCCTCCCCACCAGCCGAGACTGAGGCCGACACGCACTCTCCCCACGAGGAGGCCGCGATATGAGAATGACCAAGGGGTACCGGACGGTGGCTGTGATCGCCGCCTGTTCGCTTGTCGCCGCCTGTTCCGACAATGGCGGCGGGGACGGTGGCGGCACCGCCGAGGGCTACCCGGATCAGAACATCACGATCGTCGTGCCCTTCAGCGCGGGCGGCCCGACGGACACTGTGACACGCATGATCGCCGAGCCCATGGCCAAGGAGCTCGGCACCAAGATCGTCGTGCAGAACGTGGAGGGCGCCGGCGGTACGGTCGGCGCCGGTGAGGTCGCGCGGGCCGAGCCCGACGGCTACACCGTGCTGATGCACCACATCGGCATGTCGACGGCGCCCGCCCTGTACAAGAGCCTGGGCTACAAGCCGCTCGAGGACTTCGAGATGGTCGGGCTGGTCACCGAGGTACCGATGACGATCGTGGCGCGCAAGGACTTCGCGCCCGCGACGCTTCAGGACCTCGTGACGTACGTGAAGGCGAACTCCGGCAAGGTCACGCTCGCCAACGCGGGCATCGGCGCCGCCTCCCACCTGTGCGGGCTGCTCTTCCAGGACGCCGCCGGTGTCAAGCTGCAAGAGGTCCCGTACGAGGGCACCGGCCCGGCGCTGACCGACCTGGTCGGCGGGCAGGTCGACTTCATGTGCGACCAGACCACCAACACCAGTGGCCAGATCGCGGCCGGCAAGGTGAAGGCGTACGCGGTCACCACCGCGGAGCGGGTGAAGAGCCTGCCCGACCTGCCCACCACGACCGAGGCCGGGCTGCCCCAGCTCCAGGTCAGCGTGTGGCACGGCCTCTACGTCCCGGCCGGTACGCCACCGGCGGCCATCCAGAAGATCACCGCCGCGCTGAAGGTCGCACTGGCCGACCAGGGGGTCATCGACCAGATGGCCAAGCTCGGCACCGCGCCGGTCGCGGCGGAGGACGCGACGCCGGAGGCGCACCGGGCTCACCTGGACGAGCAGCTCAAGACCTGGGCGAAGATCATCTCCGACGCAGGGGTCGAGGCCTCCTGACGTGGAGCGTCGACGGTCCTTCCCGGATCTCCTCGCCGGCGGAGTCTTCGTCCTGATCGGGGGCGCGTTCGCGGTGGGGTCGCTCAGCTATGAGATGGGCACCCCACTGCGAATGGGCCCCGGCTACTTCCCGCTGGTCGTCGGCGGGATCGTGGCCGCACTGGGCCTGGGGATCATCGTCAAGGGGCTCATCGCCGGCGAGGACATCACCTTCGGAACGATCCCGTGGCGGGCGATCGCCGTCATCGTGCTCGCGGTGGTGTTCTTCGGGTTCACCGTCCGGCGCCTCGGGTTCGTGCCGACGTCGGCGGTGACCGCCCTGCTGACCACATTCGCCAGCCCGCGCGTACGGCCGCTGATGGCCGTGGCCATCGCCGCCGGGCTGACCATGGCCAGCACGCTCATCTTCGTCGTCGGACTCCAACTGCGGATCCCGCTGTTCGGCCCGTGGCTCCCGTTCTGACGCAGCATCCGGAATGAGGCATGGAACTTCTCGACAACCTCGCGCTGGGCTTCTCGACCGCCCTTCTGATCCAGAACATCCTGTACTGCTTCGTGGGTGTGCTGCTCGGGACCGCGGTCGGCGTGCTGCCCGGCATCGGACCGACGGCGACGGTGGCGATGCTGCTGCCGATCACGTTCAGCTTCGAGCCGGTGACGGCGCTGATCATGCTGGCCGGCATCTATTACGGCGCGCAGTACGGCGGCTCGACGACGGCCATCCTGATCAACCTGCCGGGTGAGTCGTCGGCGGCGGTCACCGCGCTCGACGGCCACGAGATGGCGCGCCAGGGCCGGGCCGGGCCAGCCCTGGCCGCCGCCGCGATCGGGTCCTTCATCGCCGGCACCGTGGCCACCGTCGTACTGGCCGTCGCGGCCCCACCGCTGGCAAGCATCGCGCTGGAGTTCGGCCCGGCCGACTACTTCTCGCTGGTGCTCTTCGGCCTGATCGTGTCGATCGCGCTGGCGCGCGGCGCGCCACTAAAGGCACTGGCGATGATCGCGCTCGGCGTCGCCTTCGGCACGGTTGGGCAGGACATCTACACCGGTACCCCGCGGTTCGTCTTCGACCAGCGCGAACTGTACGGCGGTATCGACTTCGTTTCGGTCGCGGTCGGCATGTTCGGGGTGGCCGAGATCCTGCGCAACCTGGAGAACGACCAGACCCGTACCGCCATCGTCAGCAAGGTGAAGAACCTCTGGCCGACCCGGGAGGACCGGCGCCGGATCGTCGGCCCGATCGCGCGCGGCACCGGTCTCGGCGCCGCACTCGGTGTACTGCCTGGCGGCGGCCACGTGCTGGCGTCGTTCACCTCGTACGCCGTCGAGAAGCGGATCTCGAAGCGGCGCAAGGAGTTCGGGCACGGCGCGATCGAGGGCGTCGCCGGTCCCGAGTCGGCGAACAACGCGGCCGCGCAGACGTCCTTCATCCCGCTGCTCACCCTGGGGCTGCCCGCCCACCCGGTGATGGCGCTCATGATCGGTGCCTTCATCGTCCACGGCATCACCCCGGGCCCGAACGTCATCACCGACGAACCGGCGCTCTTCTGGGGCCTGATCGCGTCGATGTGGATCGGCAACGCGCTGCTCCTGCTGCTGAACCTGCCACTGATCGGCATCTGGGTGCGCATGCTGCGCATCCCGTACGAGGTGCTGTTCCCAATGATCATGCTGTTCGCCGCGATCGGCACGTACTCGTTGGGCTTCAACGCCTTCGACGTCTACGCGATCGTCTTCTTCGGGATCCTCGGCTACATCCTGATCAAGTGCGGCTGCGAGCCCGCGCCACTGCTGCTCGGCTTCGTCCTAGGCCCGCTGCTCGAGGAGAACCTGCGCCGCGCCCTCATCATCTCGCGCGGCGACGCGACGGTATTTCTCACCCGCCCGATCTCCGCGGCGCTCCTCGCCCTGGCGGCGGTCGCGCTCGCCCTCACCGTCCTGCCCGCGATCCGCAAACGCCGCGAGGTCGTCTTCGCCGAAGACGAGTAGTCAGCCGGTGTTGCGCATCCCCGCGGCGATGCCGTTGACCGTAGTCAGCAGGGCGCGCTCCAGCGCCGTCCCATCCCCCGGCGCCCGCCGTGCCCCAGGGGCCGTCGCCACCGCGCGCGAGGCGGCGCCTGAGTCGCGGTACTGCCGCAGTAGCGCGACCTGCAGGTGGTGCAACGGCTCCAGGTACGTGTCGCGTACCGCCAGTGTCCGCTCGAGCACCGGCTGCCGGTCCAGCAGCTTCGACTCGCCCGTGATGGCGCTCACCTCGCGGACCGCCAGCGCGTACTCCTCTTCGATTTTCGCGAAGATGGGGCTGAGCTCCTCGGGGACCAGCGTCTCCACGTACCGGCGGGCGATGCTCAGGTCGGTCTTGTAGAGCATCATCTCCACATTGGACAGGAAGGTCCGGAAGAACTGCCAGTTCGTGTGCATGTCGGCCAGCACGTCGGAGAGCCCGGCCTCGCGGGCGGCGGCCAGTCCGGTGCCCACGCCGTACCAACCGGGGACGATCTGGCGGGACTGGGTCCAGCCGAAGACCCACGGGATCGCGCGCAGGCCGCTTAGCCCCGCGCCGGTGTTGGGGCGCTTCGCCGGGCGGCTGCCGATGTTGAGCGCGCCGAGCAGCTCGGTCGGGGTCGACGCCCAGAAGTACGCCGGGAGGTCCGGGTTTTCGACCAGCTCGCGGTACGCCTTGAACGCCGCCGCCGACGTCATGTCCATCGCGGAGTCCCAGCGGTTGAGCGCCTCGGTCGACACGCGGGACGTGGTGTGCAGCAGCGTGGCTTGGAGGACGGCGGCGACCGTCAGCTCCAGGTTTTCCCGGGCGAGCGCCGGGATCGTGTACTTGTCGGAAATGACCTCGCCCTGCTCGGTGACCTTGATGGCCCCGTCGAGCGTGTTGTACGGCTGGGCCAGGATCGCCTCGTGGGTCGGGCCGCCGCCACGCCCGACGGTGCCGCCCCGGCCGTGGAAGAGGCGCAGCCGCACGCCGTGGCGCGCGGCCACGTCGCGGAGCGCGCGCTGGGCGCGGTGGATGGACCACTGGGAGGTGGTGATGCCGGCTTCCTTGTTGGAGTCGGAGTAGCCGAGCATGACCTCCTGCACATCGCCGCGCGCGGCCACCAGTGCCCGGTACGCCGGCAGCGACAGCATCTCGTCGAGCAGCTCGCCACCCGCGTCGAGCTCGGCGGGCGTCTCCAGCAGCGGTACGAGGCCGATGCGGGCGCGGTGGCTGTGGACGTCGATGAGGCCGGCCTCGCGGGCCAGCACCGCCGCGGCGAGGACGTCGTCGACGCCGAGGGTCATCGAGATGATGTACGACTCGACGACATCCGGGCCGAAGCGCAGCTGCGCCTCGCGGATCGTGGTGAAGACGTCGAACGTGCGCTGCGCCGACTCGGTCAGCGGAGTGTCCAGGCTGGACAGTGGGCGGCGGCCGGTCAGCTCGTCGGCGAGCAGCTTGGTGCGCTCGGCGCGGGAGAGGGCGTTGTAGTCGGCGACCTCGCCGATCCGCGCGTACATCTGGGCGAGCACCACGTGGTGCGCCTCGGCGTGCTCGCGAACGTCCATCGTGGCCAGATGGAGGCCGAAGGCGGCCACCGTCCGGATCACCGACGCGAGGCGGCCGACGGCGGTGAGCTGGCCGGAGTTGCGGGCGAGCGAGGCACGCAGCAGCTCGAGGTCGGCGAGCAGCTCGTCGGAGCCGCGGTAGTCACGCCCCGACACGTGCGCAGTGCCCTGGCCGAGCCGGCGGCGCGTGTTGGCCAGCTTGGCCTTGATGCAGCGGGCCTTGAGGCGGTAGGGCTCCTCCGCGTTGGTACGCCGGAAGCGCTGGGTCACCTCGGGCAGCGCGTCGAGATCCTTGGCCAGGCTGGCGGCGAGGTCGAGCGAGACGCCGCGCAGGCGGCGGGAGACGGAAACCTCGTTGATCAGCTCGTCCATGGCCGCCTCGGTGGCCTGGATGCCGTGCTCGTGCTGGATCATCAGCACGTCGCGGGTGACCCTCGGCGTCACGAAGGGGTTGCCGTCCCGGTCGCCACCGATCCACGTGCCGAACGTGAGCGGCCGCGACGTGGGCGCCGTCTCCACGCCCAGCGTGCGGAGCGTTTCGGCGAGGTCGGCGAGCACCTGGGGAGCCGCGTCCGAGTAGAGATCGCGCAGGTAGTAGACCGCGTTGCGGGCCTCGTCGGTGGGGTCGGGGCGGTCGAGGCGCAGCTCGTCGGTCTGCCACAGCATGTCGATCAGCTCGGCGAGGCGGCGCTCGGTCTGCGGCGACTCGGTCGCCCCGTACATGATCGCGGCGGCCGCCTCGGCGTCGAGCTCGTCGGCGACCGCGCGGAGCTTGGAGAGGATCGAGCGGCGGGCAGCCTCGGTGGGATGCGCGGTGAACACCGGCCGCACCGCGAGCCGCCGGGCCGCGGCCGCGATCTCGTCGGTCGGCACGCCCCGCTCGGCGATCAGCTTGGCCGCCTGGTCCAGCCACCCACCCTGGGTGGCCCGCTGGCGCCGCAGGTCGCGGGCGCGGTGCACCTGCTCGGTGATGTTGGCCAGGTGGAAGTACGTGGAGAAGGCGCGGGCCAGCTGCGTGCCGGTGACGACGTCCATCGTCCCCAGGCGGGTGGCCGCCCGCTCGGCGTCGGTGCGGACCAGCGCGCGGATCTCCTCGACCAGATCGAGCAGCGGCGGCCCCTCCTGGCGGGCGAGGGTCTGGCCGAGCAGCGTGCCCAAGCGGCGGATGTCCGCCCGTAGCGCCAGATTTGGGTCGTCGCGATCGGCCTGATCAGTCACCGTGCGCTCCTTACGTGAGTACGAAGGACGGCGCTGTCCGACAACAGGATGTTACCGACGCCACGTTGCCACCCGGTCAATCTCGTGAGTCATGTCTCAGAGTGCGGCCACGTATGGCGGCCGCGGCCAGTAATACCCCCACGCCAGCCGCGGCCCAGATCGCCAGCGCGGTCACCGGCCAACCGGCCGCCTTGCGGTCAAAGTAGACCACGGACTTGACGAGGTCGGTGCCGAGACCAGGCAGGTTCCACCGATGCATGCCACGAAAGAGAGCGGGAAGAAACTCGGGCGGATAGATGCCGCCGGAGCCCGGATTGCCCAGCACGACAAAGAGGAAGATCACCAATCCCGTCCCGAACATGCCGAGCCAACCCTGTACCGCCGAAGCCACCAATCCCGACGCGAACGTGATCAGCGCGCCCGCGATCGCGATGCCCGGCCGGTGTTCGGTGAAGACGTCCAGCACCGGCCCGGTGATGATCGCGCCGGCGGTCCCGTTCAGCGCCGCGAAGGCCGCCAGCACCCCGATCCGCAACGCCGCGTCGTCGAGGTCCGCGGGGACGGTGCCGGCCGTGAGCCCGAGCACCGTGGCGGCCAGATAGCCGCCCAACACGAGACCCACGACCAGATAGAAGGGCACGAGGCCGCGGGGGTCGCCGTCGGACGTGGGTACCGCGTCGGTCACCGTCAGCGGCACCTCGGCCGTGGCCGCCGCGGTGGTGGTCGCCTGCGTGATCAGGTCGGTCGCCATCGGCGCCGAGGCGCTGGCGGTGGTGAGCGAGAGTCCTGGCGCGCCGCCCGCGTCGGTGGCGGCGAGCACGCCGTACACCTTGCGGCGGGTCAGCGCGTCGGCGGCGGCACCGCCACCGGCGTACTCGATGGTTTTGATCTGTGGTCGCAACGCGGCGAGCAACGTGGCGGCGGCGCTGTCCCCGCGCACCACGCCGACCGGCACGTCACGCGGCGTGGGCTCGTGCAGCGCCCCGGCGTACGCCCATACGAAGGCCACCGCCACCGCCAGCGTGCCGAGCAGCAGCCCGCCCGTTTTGCTCCATTTGCCCACGCATGACACTTATCAGATGCCGCTTGACCCTGCGGCTGTTTGTCCGACTCGGCTACTGCCAGTTGACCAGTGCCGCGAACGCCTCGGGTGCGTAGAAGAGGCGGCTCGCGCCGCCGGTCGCGGAGTGGATCGGCGCCAGGACGTCGAGCTGCACCAACTGATTGACGAGGCCGTTGGCGCGGCCGTACGACACACCGAGATGCCGCTCGACGCCGCGAACAGTGAATGCCGAATGAGAGATCGCGAAGTCCACCAGCGCGTGTGCCGTGTCGGCCCTGAGCGCGGAGTTGGCGGATCCGTTCCTTCAGCGACTCCTGGACATCGACCAGGGCTTTCATGCGTTCGTGCGTGGTGTTGGCGGAGGCTTCGAGGCCGGCGGCGAAGAACCTCACGTACGGATCCCATGCCCCCGTGGTGCTGACTGCCAGCAGGCTGTCGTAGTAGTCGGATCGCCTCGCCTCGAACCACGGGGACACGGCCAGCGTGGGCTCGAGGAGGGACGCCCAGGATGAGGAGGTGCGCCACGATGAGGAGCCGACCGATCCTGCCGTTTCCGTCGTGGAACGGGTGCAACGTCTCGAACTGGTAGTGCGCGAGCGCGGCGGCCACGACCGGATCGATCTCCGCGCGCACCTGCTCGTCGGCCATCCAGCCAAGGAGACCCCGCAGGTTCGCTCGGAGGTCCAAGCCTGGCGGTGACGGCACGAAGCGTGCCGCGTGCACCGGGACAGAGCCCCGCGGGGCCTCCTCGCGCCGGCCGATGACGACCTGGCGGCTGCGTAGCGAGCCGGACTCACCGCTCTCGTCCCGGGTGCCCCGAACCAGGACGGCCTGCAGCTCTTCGAGCATGCCGACGCTCAACGGTCGCCCATCCTCGATCCAACCGAACGCGGCGTCGGCCATCCGCACGTAGTTCAAGATCTCGCGGAGATCCGCGTTGGTCGGACGCTCCTCGTCGGTGGTGAGCACCTCGCTGAGGGGCGCGTATGTGCCCTCCAGGGCGGACGTGCTCTGCGCCTCCGCCTGCAGGGCTGGCCTCCTGAAGATCTGTGGATTGGGAAGGCGCCTCGCGGTGCTGTCGAGCGCGTTGAGTTGATTGCAATGGCTGCGACATGCGTGTCAGCAAAGTACAAGACATGTGTGTCCGTTGCACACAACTGGCAGTTCTGTGAGATGGAGGCGGGAGGCATTTCAGTAAAGAAGAGTCCGCCCCGCCCAGTTGGACAGCGCGAACCGCGCCGCGACTCCCGGGCCGGGAGAGCTAGGCTTGGCTGGTAACCCCCCGTCCGGTTTGGGCGCGGGGCCGCTCGTGCGTGCCTGTAACGCCGGAGGTCTCACATGCTCGCTGGTCTGCTGCCCGCCGCCCTCGGCGATCCGGCGCTGGCCCGCGTCCGCGACCGGGCGCGTAGCGCCGGGCTGGACGGGCTAGATCTCACCGCGCCCGCGGCCCTCCGACCGTTCGTCGTGGCGGCCGTCGCGGCGGACTCGGACGCCGGCGGCGCGCGTAAGCCGGTCCTCGCCGTCACCGCGACGAGCCGCGAGGCCGACGACCTCGTGCTGGCGCTGGGCAGTCTGATCCCGGCCGACGAGGTGGCCGCCTTCCACGCATGGGAGACGCTGCCGCATGAGCGCCTCTCGCCGCGTTCGGACACGGTCGGGCGGCGTCTGGCGGTGTTGCGGCGGCTGGCGCACCCGGAGGGCAGCCCGCTCCGCGTCGTCGTCGCGCCGGTGCGGTCGTTGCTCCAGCCGATGCTCAAGGGACTCGGCGACCTCGATCCGGTCGAGCTGCGTCCCGGCGTCGAGGCGGAGCTGGAGGACGTGGCCCGGCGGCTGACCGACATGGCGTACGCGCGGGTGGACCTGGTCACCAAGCGCGGCGAGTTCGCGGTCCGCGGCGGGATTCTCGACATCTTCCCGCCGACCGACGAGCACCCGTCGCGGGTCGAGTTCTGGGGCGACGAGGTCGAGGAGATCCGCACCTTCGCGGTCGCCGACCAGCGCACCATCGAGGCCGTTCAGCACCTGTTCGCGCCGCCCTGCCGGGAGCTGCTGCTCACTCCGGACGTGCGCGCGAGGGCCGCCGAGCTGGCGCGGAAGCACCCGGAGCTGGACGAGATCCTCGAGAAGCTGGCCGAGGGCATCCCCGTCGAGGGCATGGAGTCGCTCGCCCCGGCGCTGCTCGACGGCACCGACAGCATGGAGCTGCTGGTCAACACGATGCCGGCGGGTACCCATGTGCTTCTCTGCGACCCGGAGCGGATCCGCACCCGGGCGCACGACCTCGTGCGTACCTCGGCGGAGTTTCTGGAGGCCAGCTGGGCCGCGGCCGCGGTCGGCGGCCAGGCGCCGATCGACCTCGGCGCGGCGGCCTTCAGGACCCTGGCCGACGTTCGCGCGGTCGCCGCCGGCCTCGGCCAACCCTGGTGGTCGGTGTCCCCGTTCGGCCTGGTCGAGGCGGCGACGGAGGCGGCGGCCGCGCCGTGGGAGGACCCGCTTCCCGAGGTGTCGGTGACGCCGGACCTGGGAGACGCGATCACGGTCGCCGCCCAGGCGGTGCCGCTCTACCACGGTGAGACGGCGCGGGTCGTGGACGACCTCAAGCGGTGGTCCGGCGACGGCTGGGCGGTGGCGCTCATCTTCGAGGGGCACGGGCCGGCCAAGCGGGCGGTCGAGGTGCTGCACGACGCCGGCCTCGGCGCGACGATGGTCGAGTCGATCGACGCGCCGCCCCAGCGCGGGCAGCTGCTGGTGAGCTGCGGCGCCCTCAACCACGGCTTCCTCGACGAGGTTGCCCGGTTCGCGGTGATCACGGGCAACGACATCACCGGCGGGCGTGGGTCATCCACTCGCGACATGCGCAAGATGCCGAGCCGGCGGCGCAACACGATCGACCCGCTGGAGCTGCGGGCCGGCGACTTCGTCGTGCACGAGCAGCACGGCATCGGCAAGTACGTGGAGCTGGTGCAGCGCACGGTCAACGGCGCCTCCCGCGAATACCTTGTCATCGAGTACGCGGCGAGCAAGCGCAACCAGCCCGGCGACCGCCTCTTCGTGCCGACCGACCAGCTCGACCAGCTCTCCCGCTACGTCGGCGGTGAGAATCCGGCGCTGCACAAGATGGGCGGCACCGAGTGGCAGAAGGCGAAGGCGCGGGCGCGTAAGGCGGTCCGCGAGATCGCCGCCCAGCTGATCCAGCTCTACGCCGCGCGCAAGGCGTCGAAGGGGTACGCGTTCGGGCCGGACACGCCGTGGCAGCGGGAGCTGGAGGACGCGTTCCCGTACACGGAGACGCCCGACCAGCTGGCCGCCATCGAGGAGGTCAAGCAGGACATGGAGCAGCCGACCCCGATGGACCGGCTGATCTGTGGCGACGTGGGCTACGGCAAGACCGAGATCGCGGTACGCGCGGCGTTCAAGGCGGTGCAGGACGGCAAGCAGGTGGCCGTGCTGGTGCCCACCACACTGCTGGCGCAGCAGCACTACAACACGTTCACCGACCGGATGGGGCAGTTCCCTCTGGAGATCCGTCAGCTGTCCCGCTTCCAGACGCCCAAGGAGACCGAGCAGACGCTGAGCAAGGCGGCGGACGGCAGCGCGGACATCGTGATCGGTACCCACCGGCTGCTGCAGACCTCCACCCGCTTCAAAAACCTGGGCATGGTGATCGTCGACGAGGAGCAGCGCTTCGGCGTGGAGCACAAGGAGTACCTGAAGCAGCTCCGCACCGCCGTCGACGTGCTCACGATGTCGGCCACCCCGATCCCGCGCACGCTCGAGATGGCGATCACCGGCATCCGGGAGATGTCCACGATCGCCACACCGCCGGAGGAGCGGCATCCGGTGCTGACGTTCGTCGGGGGGTACGACGACCGGCAGGTCGCCGCCGCCATCCACCGCGAGCTGCTCCGTGACGGCCAGGTCTTCTACCTGCACAACAGGGTCGAGTCGATCGACCGGGCGGCGCGGCGGATCCGCGAGCTGGTGCCCGAGGCGCGGGTCGCGGTGGCGCACGGGCAGATGGGCGAGGATGCCCTGGAGAAGGTGATGGTCGGCTTCTGGGAGAAGGAGCACGACGTCCTCGTCTGCACCACGATCGTCGAGTCCGGCATCGACATCCCGAACGCCAACACGCTGATCGTGGAGCGGGCCGACCTGCTCGGCCTCGCCCAGCTGCACCAGATCCGGGGTCGGGTGGGCCGTGGCCGCGAGCGGGCGTACGCGTACTTCCTCTATCCCCGCGACAAGCCGCTCACCGAGCACGCACACGAGCGGCTGGCCACCATCGCGCAGCACACCGAGCTGGGCGCCGGCATGTACGTGGCGATGAAGGACCTGGAGATCCGCGGCGCAGGCAACCTGCTCGGCGGCGAGCAGTCCGGGCACATCGAGGGCGTCGGCTTCGACCTGTACGTGCGGATGGTCGGCGAGGCGGTCCAGCAGTTCAAGGGGGAGCGGCCCGCCGAGGAGGAGGTCGACGTCAAGATCGACCTGCCCGTCGACGCGCACCTGCCGCACGACTACATCGGAGTCGAGCGGCTGCGGCTGGAGATGTACCGCAAGCTCGCCTCCGCCCGTACCACGGCCGAGCTGGACGAGGCGGTCGTGGAGATGCGCGACAGGTACGGCGAGCCGCCGCAGACCGTCGCCAACCTGGTCGCGGTGGCCCGGTTCCGCCTGGTGGCCCGCGCCTACGGCCTCACCGACGTGTCCGTGCAGGGCAAGCACGTGCGCTTCGCCCCGCTGGCGCTGCCGGACTCCAAGCAGCTTCGGCTCAAGCGGTACCACCCGGACGCGGTGTACAAGCTCGCCGTCGATCAGGTGAGCGTCCCGCGGCCGAGCACGCGCAGGGTCGGTGGCGAGCCGCTGCGCGACCAGGCGCTTCTGGAGTGGTGCGCGCAGTTGCTCAAGGACCTGCTGGGCGACCCCGTACCGGCCGTGGTCAGCGGCGCGTGAGAGAGTGTCGCCCATGAACCGTGGCCGCCGGCTGGCATCCATACTCGTCGTCGCCTCGCTCGGTCTGGGCAGCCTGGCCGGCTGCCAGACCAACAACGGCAAGGCCGCGTTCGTGGGCGACACGACGATCAGCGAGGACCGGGTGTCCCAGGTGCTCGACGACGCGGTGGCGAAGACGCCGACGCCGGAGCCCGCTCCGGAGGTTTCCGGCTCACCGGCGCCCGCCGCCGAGCTGCCGGTCAACCGCCAGGAGGTCGTCGACCTGCTGGTGAGCCTCGAGCTGGCCCGGCGGGTGGTCAAGGAGAAGAACATGCCGGCGGCGAAGGACCCCACCGAGCCGGCCGAGATCGCCGAGGCGCTGCACGTGGCCGGCGACAGCGAGTACACGAAGCTGTGGGCCGAGTGGCTCGACCTCCAGACGGTCATCACCGAGAACACGCCCCGAGCGGCGCTGACCGACGAGGGCATCCTGAAGGTCTACGAGGCGCTGACCAAGGCCGAGGGCAACGTGATCCAGCCCGGGCTCCCGATCGCCCAGGTGCGTGAGCAGTTCGGCGCGGCGATCTTCGCCGAGTCGGCGATCATGGTGTCGACCACGCTCGGTGCCGAGGCGGAGAAGACCGACACCAGGGTCAACCCGAAGTACGACCCGATCAGCGCGCCGATGGCGGTGGGCACCCAGCAGGGGCCGGTCTTCTACGACCTGCCGTACATCTCCTCTGACATGGTGACCGACGTTTCGCGATGACGGCACGGCTCGTACTGCTCGTCACGTCCCCCCGCATGCCCGCGGGTCTGCTGACCGCGGAGGCATGGGACCTGGTCCGGGCGCATCCGGTGCTGGCCGCCGCGGAGAGCGCGCTGACCGGCGTCCTACGGGCGTCCGGCGGTGCGGTGACGATAACGAGCGGCACGGAGGCGCTGCTCGAGGCGGCCGGCCCGGACGGTACGGCGGTGTGGCTGGCCGGCCCGACCGGCGACGAGGCGTTCGCCCGTGAGCTCGGTCTGCGGCTGACCCGCGAGCCGGGGCGCGCCGACCTGGAGCTGATGTACGGCTCGTGGGACCCGCCCGGCGCCCGGCTGCTCGACGCGGTCACCGTGATGGACCGGCTGGTGTCGCCCGGCGGTGACCCGTGGAAGCGGCAGCAGACGCACGCGTCGCTGGCACAGTTCCTGCTGGAGGAGTGCTACGAGGCGTACGACGCGATCGAGGCCGGCGACCTCCCCGCACTGCGCGAGGAGCTCGGTGACGTACTGCTCCAGATCGTCCTGCACGCGCGGATGGCCGAGGAGTTGCCCGAGGACGAGCGGTGGTCGGTCGACGACGTGGCCGGCGACCTGGTGGAGAAGC
>Ga0307513_10006350_pt1 | contig 15474 bp, 12 predicted proteins | sample 15_EM_MG_FD_202174 | JGI IMG/M metagenome (GOLD analysis project Ga0307513, IMG submission 202174) | Populus trichocarpa ectomycorrhiza microbial communities from riparian zone in the Pacific Northwest, United States - 15_EM | ecosystem: Host-associated > Plants > Roots > Unclassified | place... | reverse complement strand
AGCTCCGCTGAAGTCGTTCTAGCGACTTGAGCGGAGCTTTGATCACGAAACGGCCGGATCAGTACCCGTCGGTCACCTGGTTGATCAGCGTCTCGCCGGCCGTGAAGCGGCGCAGCTGCTCCCCCACCAGCTTGTACGCCCTGGGCAGCAGCCCGCGCACCGAGCCGCCCACGTGCGGGGTGAGCAGAAAGTTCGGCATGCTCCACAGTGGATGACCGGCGGGCAGCGGCTCGGGCTCGGTGACGTCGGCCGCCGCCGCGATCCGGCCGGTGGAGAGCTCGGCGACGAGCGCGTCGGTGTCGACGACCGGGCCGCGCGCGCCGTTGACCAGCAGCGCACCGTCCGGCATCGCGGCGAGGAAGGCCGCGTCGACGAGGCCGCGGGTCTGGTCGGTGAGCGGCACGATGAGCACGACGACGTCGTGGTGCGGGAGCAGGTCGGGCAGCTCACCGACACCGTGCACGCCCTCGTCCGGCCGCGCGGTGCGGGCCACGCTGGTCACCGACACCTCGAAGGGTGCGAGGCGGGCCGCCAGCGCCGCCCCGATCGAGCCCGCGCCCACGATCAGCACCCGCTTGCCGGCGAGCTCGTCGGTCGGGGTGTGCTCCGAGTACGACCAGTCGCCGCGCGCCTGCGCCCGCACGAATGCCGGGAATGCCCGCAGATGCGACAGAACGGCCGTCATCACCCACTCGGCGGTCGGCGAGTCGTGCACGCCCCGCGCGTCGCAGAGCACGACGCGCTCGGACAGCTTCCCCACCCACACGTCCGCGCCGGCCGAGAGAAGCTGCACGACCTCCAGCTCGAGCATCTTCGCCGCCAGGTCCGCCGACGCGGTCTGAGCGAGGAAGGGCGGCACCCAGAACCGCACACCGTCCGGGTCGGAGGGGAGTGCGTCCGGCCGGGCGGCCACCTCCAGCGTCACGCCGCTCGGCACCTCGCCGATCAAGCCCAGGCCCTGCTCATGCGGGATCCACACCTTCACAGATCACGACACTAGCCGACAGCTGACGGCACGGCCGGAGCCGGCGGACAGGCGGCTGAGGGCACGGCGGGAGCCGGCGGACAGGCGGCTGAGGGCACGGCGGGAGCCCACAGCGGCGGCACAGCCGGTGGACAAGGCTGGGCCAGCTTGGGACCGGAGCCTCGGGCCATGACCTCGACACTGCCCAATGCCGTGCTGGCCACGCCCACGCCGGCGCCTCCCCGGCGTACCCCCATCGCCTCCCGCCTCTTGCGCGGACCCGCCGGCGACCCCGCCTGGACCCGCCCCGCGCTGCTGGTGTTGCTCGTCGCGACCGCCCTGCTCTACCTCTGGGGCCTCGGCTCGTCGGGGTGGGCCAACTCGTTCTACTCGGCGGCGGCACAGGCCGGCGCGGAGAGCTGGAAGGCGTTCTTCTTCGGCTCGTCCGACGCGGCCAACTCGATCACCGTGGACAAGCCGCCCGCCTCGCTGTGGGCGATGGCGCTCTCCGTGCGGATCTTCGGGCTCAGCTCGTGGAGCGTCCTCGTGCCGCAGGCGCTGATGGGCGTGGGGTCGGTGGCCTTGCTCTACGCCACCGTGCGCCGCTGGTCGGGCCCCGTGGCGGGGCTGCTGGCCGGCGCGATCCTGGCGACCACGCCCGTGGCGGTGCTGATGTTCCGGTTCAACAACCCGGACGCGCTGCTGGTGCTGCTGATGGTGGCCGGCGCGTACGCCACCGTGCGGGCGATCGAGACCGCCAGCACCCGTTGGCTGGTGCTGACCGGCACGCTGGTGGGCTTCGGCTTCCTCACCAAGATGTTGCAGGCGCTGCTCGTGGTGCCGGCGTTCGCGCTCGCGTACCTGGTCGCCGCCCCCACTCCGCTGCGCCGCCGGATCACCCAGGTGCTGTGGGGCGGGCTGGCGATGCTCGTCGCGGCCGGCTGGTGGGTGGCGATCGTCGAGCTGGTGCCGGCGCGCTACCGCCCGTACATCGGCGGCTCGCAGGACAACAGCATCCTCGAGCTCACGCTCGGCTACAACGGCCTCGGGCGCCTCAACGGCGACGAGACCGGCAGCGTCGGCGGCGGGCAGGGCGGCGGCTGGGGGCAGACCGGCCTCACCCGCCTCTTCGACGCCGAGAACGGCGGCCAGATCGCGTGGCTGCTCCCCGCCGCGCTGATGCTCCTGATCGTCGGTTTCGCGCTGCTGCGGCAAGCGCCGCGGACGGATCGGAGCCGTGCGGCGCTGGTGCTGTGGGGCGGGTGGCTGCTCATCACCGGCCTCGTCTTCAGCCTGATGCAGGGCATCTTCCACGCGTACTACAACGTCGCCCTCGCGCCCGCCGTGGGCGCGGTGGTGGCCATCGGCGCGGTCGTGTTGTGGCGGGAGCGGACCAACCCCGCCGTCGCCGCGATCCTCGCCGGCACCACCGCGATCACCGCGCTCTGGGCGTGGGTGCTGCTCGGCCGCAGCGCCGACTGGCACCCCTGGCTGCGCGCCGTCGTGCTCGTCCTCGGTCTCGCCGCCGCCGGCGCGCTCCTGCTAGCAATTCGCCTGGCCAAATGGGCAGTCACCCTCGTCGCGGCCGCGGCGGTCAGTGCCGGGTTGATCGGACCCATCGGGTACGCGCTGAGCACTGCCAGCACGCCACACACCGGCTCGATTCCGGCTGCCGGTCCGGCAGTGGCCGGGGGCCGGGGCTTCGGCCCCGGCGCGCCAGGGGGCGGCGGGCCCAACGGTGCCTTCCGTGGTGGTTTCCCCGGCGGGGCGCCCGGCGGTGCCCAGGCCCAAGGCGCTCCCCGTGGCTTCCAGGGTGGCGGCGGCATGGGCGGGCTGCTCAACTCCACGACGCCCAGCGCGGACCTCGTCTCGGCGCTCACCGAGGACGCCGGCTCCTACACCTGGGTGGCCGCGGCGGTCGGCGCCAACAACGCGGCCGGGTACCAGCTCGCCACCGAGCTGCCGGTCATGCCGATCGGCGGCTTCAACGGCAGCGATCCGTCGCCGACGCTCGCACAGTTCCAGCGGTACGTGGCCGAGGGAAAGATCCACTACTTCGTCGGCGGCGGGCTCGGGCGCAGTAACGGCGGAAGCGCCGCCGCGCAGGAGATCGCGACCTGGGTGTCGGACAACTTCACCGCCACGACGGTCGGCGGCGTGACCCTCTACGAGCTGTCATGACAGCCACTGTCTCGATCACCGGGCCGGCGGCGCCGGGCGGGAGCCGTACCGACGCCGTGCTCGACGTCGTCATCCCCGTACACAACGAGGAGCGCGACCTGCGTGCGCCGCCTGCACGCGCACCTGAGCGGCACGTTCCCGTACCCCTTCCGGATCACGATCGCGGACAACGCCAGCACCGACGGCACGCTCGCGGTCGCCGGGGCGCTCGCCGCCGAACTGCCCGGCGTGGAGGCGTTCCACCTGGCGGCCAAGGGACGGGGGCGGGCGCTGGCGGCGGCCTGGTCGGCGTCCGGGGCGCCGGTGCTGGCGTACATGGACGTGGACCTCTCCACCGACCTCGCCGCGCTGCTCCCGCTCGTGGCGCCGCTACTCTCCGGCCACTCCGACCTGGCGATCGGCAGCCGCCTGTCGCGGGGGTCGAGGGTGGTGCGGGGCGCCAAGCGGGAGTTCATCTCGCGCGGCTACAACCTGCTGCTGCGCGGCACACTCGCGGCCCGCTTCTCCGACGCGCAGTGCGGCTTCAAGGCGATCCGCAAGGACGTGGCGCGGCGGCTGCTCCCGCTGGTCAGGGACACCGGCTGGTTCTTCGACACCGAGCTGCTGGTGCTCGCCGAGCGGGCCGGGCTTCGCATCCACGAGGTGCCGGTGGACTGGGTCGACGACCCGGACAGCCGGGTGGACATCGTGGCCACCGCGGTCGCCGACCTCAAGGGCATCTGGCGGCTGGGCAGGACGCTGGCCACCGGCCGCCTCCCCCTCGGCGGCCTGGCGCGGCAGTTGGGTCGGGAGCCCTCGGCACGCTCGCGTACCCGCTGATCCTTGGGCATTTGATCACGCGCGCGCCGGAACCTCACGGGTGGCGTCCGCCTCGTCCTGCGCGTGATCACCTCACCTCACAGCGGGCGCGGCTACCCTGGCCGGGTGGACGCCCGCCCCCCGTACCGTGCCACCGTCGCCGCCCTAGCCCTGACCCTGGCGGTCGGCGGCTGCACCTTCGGCCCGCCGGAGCCCGACGAGGCCGGTGAGCCGCCCTCGTTCCCGACTCCCTCGGTGACCGCCACCGCGCCCGCCGGCAACAGCCAGGAGATAGCCGCGACGGTGCTGGCGAAGGGGCTCCGGGTGCCGTGGGGCCTCGCGTTCCTGCCGGACCGGGGCGCGCTGGTGACCGAGCGGGACACCGCGAAGATCCTCAAGGTCGGCCCGGACTCCGGCACCGACGGGCTCAAGGTCACCACCGTGCAGACGCTCGACGAGGTCCACGCCGAGGGCGAGGGCGGGCTGATGGGCATCGCGGTCTCCCCCAAGTACGACACGGACAAGACCGTCTTCGTCTACTACTCGACCGAGGCCGACAACCGCGTCGCCAAGCTCACGCTGGGCCAGGAGCCGGTGCCGATCGTGACCGGCATCCCGCTCTCCGGCATCCACAACGGAGGGCGGCTCGCGTTCGGGCCGGACGGCTTCCTGTACGCGACGACGGGCGACGCATCCGACCGTGGCCTCGCCCAGGACACGCGCAGCCTCGGCGGCAAGATCCTACGCATGCTGCCGGACGGCAAGCCGGCACCCGGCAACCCGATCCCCAACTCGCTCGTCTGGTCGTACGGGCACCGAAACGTGCAGGGCATCGCCTGGGACGCGGCCAAGCGGATGTACGCGACGGAGTTCGGGCAGAGCACCTGGGACGAGATCAACCTGATCCAGCCGAATAAGAACTACGGGTGGCCCAACGTGGAAGGGCGCGCCAACGACCCCAAGTACGTGAACCCCCTGGTCGCGTGGCCCCCAGCCGAGTCCTCCTGCTCCGGGCTGGCCGCGGTGGACCGCCTGTTGATCACCGCCTGCCTGCGCGGCGAGCGGCTGTGGTCGGTCGAGCTCACTCAGAGTGGCACCGTCTTCGGGCAGCCGAGAGCGCTGCTCAACGGCCAGTTCGGCCGGCTGCGCTCGGCAATTGCCGCGCCAGATGGTTCACTGTGGGTAACCACGTCGAACCACGACGGGCGGGGCGAGCCCAAGCCCGAGGACGATCGGATCCTCCGGCTCGTCTTCTCCGGCGGTGGAGCCGGAAAGAGCTAGGGTCGGGTTTTCACCTCAGGGTCTCGGGCACAACAGAGCACGGTGATGGAAGAGCAACCGGAAAGTGACCGGCGCACCGCTTCGGTGGTGCGGCGTCTTGTAGGCATCCCGCGGCGGGTGCCGGCCCTTTTCAGATCCCGCGCGTCCCGGCGGATCGGCGCGGGCCTGCTCATCTTCGCGGTAGCGCTGGTCGGCGTCGTGGTCGGCGTGCTGCTCGGCGCGCACACCGAGTCCGACGTCGGGCCGTTCCGCGCGGAGATGTCGATCGCGCCATCCTTCGTGGGTGACACGGAGGTGGCGATCCCGCCGCTCGGTTCGCTCCATCTCGACAGCCACGACGGCCCCGCCCACCTCAACGTGAGCCTCGGCGCGCTCGACCCGGACCGCACCGAGGCGCTGATCGACGACCCGGCGGGCATCACGCGGGCCAGCCAGACCGCCGTCGACGACGTGCAGAAGGGGCTCATCCAGCTCGGGATGCGCACCGTCGCGGTGTCGGTCCTCTTCGCGATGGCGCTGGCCGCGCTGGTCTTCCGCAACGTACGGCGGGTCGCCTGGGCGGGCACCCTGGCACTGCTGATCGTCGGTGGGAGCCTGGGCAGCGCGTTCGCCACCCTCCACCCCAACTCGATCCAGGAGCCGCGCTACGAGGGGCTGCTGGTCAACGCCCCGGCGGTGGTCGGTGACGCGCGGCGGATCGCGGACGACTACGGCCGGTACGCCGAGCAGCTCCAGCAGCTCGTCGCGAACGTCAGCCGCATCTACACGACGGTCTCCACCCTCCCGGTGTACCAGCCGGAGGAGGGCACCACGCGCGTGCTCCACGTCTCCGACCTGCACCTGAACCCGAGCGCGTGGCCACTGATGCGCACGATCGTCGAGCAGTTCGGCATCGACGCGGTGATCGACACGGGCGACATCACCGACTGGGGCAGCGAGCCGGAGGCCTCGTACGTGGCCTCGATCGGCCTGCTCAAGGTGCCGTACGTCTTCATCCGCGGCAACCACGACTCGGCCGCCACCGGCACCGCCGTGGCCCGCCAGTCCAACGCGATCGTGCTGGACAACTCGATCACCAACGTGGCCGGGCTGACCGTGGCCGGCATCGGCGACCCGCGCTTCACCCCGGACAAGGAGACCTCGCCGACCGGCTCGGGTGCCTCGAAGCAGACCGTCGAGCGGGTGATCGGCGCCGGCGAGCGGCTGGCCGCGACGATCCGGGGTGCCAAGGAGCCGGTCGACATCGCGCTGGTGCACGACCCGGCCTCGGCGGGCGCGCTCTCCGGCACCTGCCCGCTCGTCCTGGCCGGGCACACCCACCAGCGCGACGTGCGCATGCTCGCCCAGGTGCCCGACCAGATGCCGACGAGGCTGATGGTCGAGGGCTCGACGGGCGGCGCCGGCCTGCGCGGCCTGGAGGCCGAGGAGCCACTGCCGCTGGCGATGACGGTGCTCTACTTCGACAAGGAGACGCGGGCGCTGCAGGCCTACGACGACATCAAGGTGGGCGGCACCGGCCAGTCCCAGGTAACCCTGGAGCGCAAGGTCATCGAGGACGTCCACCCCGCGCCGGCGGAGGGCCAACGCCCCGCCCCGACCCCCACCCGCTGATCCCGCCGGCGGCTCGCGCCGCCCCTGTGATCAAAGCTCCCCTCAAGCCGTTAGAGCAACTTGAGGGGAGCTTTGATCTCAGCTGAGGCGGGCGATGATGAGGTCGCGGACGGTCTTGGCGTCTGCCTGGCCGCGCGTGGTCTTCATGACGGCGCCGATCAACGCGCCGGCCGCCGCCACCTTGCCCTCGCGGATCTTGGCGGCCACGTCCGGGTTGGCGGCGATGGCCTCGTCGACGGCGGCGGTCAGCGCGCCCGTGTCGGAGACGACCCCAAGGCCGCGGGCGGTCATGATCTCGGTGGGCGAGCCCTCACCCGCGATCACGCCCTCCAGCACCGCACGGGCGAGCTTGTCGTTGAGCTTGCCCTCGTCGACGAGGCGCTGCAGCTCCGCCACCTGGGCCGGCGTGGCGCCCACCTCGACCAGCTCGATGCCGGACTCGTTGGCGCGGCGGGCCAGCTCACCCAGCCACCACTTGCGGGCGCCCTCGGGCGACGCGCCGGCGGCGACCGTCTCCTCGATCAGCTCGACCGCGCCGGCGTTGAGCACCGACTGCATGTCGAGGTCGGAGAGGCCCCAGTCGGCCTGCAGGCGCTTGCGGTGCACGCGCGGCAGCTCGGGCAGCGCCGCCTTCAGGGAGGCCACCCACTCGAGGTCCGGCGCGAGCGGCGCCAGGTCGGGCTCCGGGAAGTACCGGTAGTCGGTGGCCGTCTCCTTGGAGCGGCCGGGCCGCGTGTCGCCGGTCTCCTCGCTGAAGTGGCGGGTCTCCTGCTTGATCTTTCCGCCGGCGTCGAGGACGGATGCCTGGCGAATCATCTCCGTCCGGACCGCGCGCTCGACCGAGCGGAGGGAGTTGACATTCTTGGTCTCGGTGCGGGTGCCCCACTCCTCGCCGGGCCGGCTGAGCGACGTATTCACATCGCAGCGGAGCGAGCCCTGCTCCATACGGACGTCCGAGACGCCGAGGGAGCGGATGACGTCGCGCAGCTCGGTCACGTAGGCGCGAGCGACGATCGGGGCGAGCGCCCCCGTGCCGGGGACCGGCTTGGTGACGATCTCGACCAGCGGGATGCCGGCGCGGTTGTAGTCGACCAGCGACTCGGTCGCGCCGTGGATGCGGCCCGTCGCGCCGCCAACGTGCTGTGTCTTGCCGGTGTCTTCCTCCAGGTGGACGCGCTCGATCTCGACGCGGACCAGCGAGCCTTCGACCTCGACGTCCAGCCAGCCGTCGACGCACAGCGGCTCGTCGTACTGGCTGATCTGGTAGTTCTTCGGCATGTCCGGGTAGAAGTAATTCTTCCGGGCGAATCGCGACCAGGGCGCGATCGTGCAGTTGAGCGCGAGGCCGATCCGGATCGTGGCCTCGATCGCGGCCCGGTTGGCGACCGGCAGCGACCCGGGCAGTCCCAGGCACACCGGGCAGATCCGGGTGTTGGGCTGGCCGCCGAAGTCGATCGGGCAGCCGCAGAACATCTTCGTCCGCGTGCCCAGCTCGACGTGCGTCTCCAGGCCGATCACCGGCTCGTAGCGGGCGAGGACGTCCTCGTAGGGCGGGAGGGTGACGGTCATGACAGCTCCCCGGGGGTCAGCGTGCCGACGGCGGATTCGAGGGCGGCCGCGACGCGGTACATGCGGTCGTCGGCGAGGGTCGGTGCCATCACCTGGAAGCCGACCGGCAGGCCCTCCGAGAGTCCACAGGGGACGGAGATGGCCGGACCGCCGTACAGGTTGGTCGGGATCGTGAAGAGGTCCGCGAGGTACATCTGGTACGGATCGGAGGTGCGCGAGCCCAGCGGAAACGCCACGAACGGCGTCGTGGGCGACACCAGCACGTCCACCTGCTCGAACGCGGCCGTGAAGTCGCGCGTGATGAGCGTGCGCACCTTCTGCGCCTGCCCGTAGTACGCGTCGTAGTAGCCGCTGGAGAGCGCGTACGTACCGATGATGACCCGCCGCTTGACCTCAGGCCCGAAGCCGGCCTCGCGGGTGAGCGACATGACCTCCTCCAGCGCCTTGACCCCGTCGTCGCCGACCCGCAGGCCGTAGCGCACGCCGTCGAAGCGGGCCAGGTTGGAGGAGCACTCGCTCGGCGCGATGAGGTAGTAGGCGGGGAGCGCGTACTGGAAGTGGGGGCAGGAGACCTCGACGACCTCGGCGCCGAGCTTGGTGAGCGCGTCGAGGCCGTCGCGGAAGGCGGCCATCACGCCCGGCTCGGCACCCTCGCCGCTGAACTCCCGCACCAGGCCCAGCCGCACGCCGCTCAGGTCGCCGGTCGCACCCCGCCGGGCGGCGCCGACCACATCGGGCACCGGCTGCGGGATCGACGTGGAGTCGCGCGGGTCGTGGCCGGCCAGCACCGAGTGGAGCAGGGCCGCGTCCTCGACGGTACGGGCGCAGGGGCCCGGAGTGTCCAAAGAGGAGGAGAAGGCGACGAGCCCGTAGCGGGAGGTGCCACCGTACGTGGGCTTCGCGCCGACGGTACCCGTGACGGCTCCCGGCTGGCGGATGGAGCCGCCGGTGTCGGTACCCACCGTGAGCGGCGCCTCGTACGCCGCGAGCGCCGCCGCGCTGCCGCCGCCGGAGCCGCCGGGGATGCGGGTGAGGTCCCACGGGTTGTAGCTGGGCCCGTATGCCGAGTACTCAGTGGACGAACCCATCGCGAACTCGTCCAGGTTGGTCTTGCCGAGGATCACGAGGCCGGCGGCGCGCATGCGCTCGACGATCGTCGCGTCGTACGGCGGGCGCCAGCCCTCGAGGATCTTGGAGCCGGCCGTGGTGGGCACCCCGCGGGTGGCCACGATGTCCTTGACGCCCACCGGCACACCGGCCAGCGGCCCGAGCGGCTCGCCGGCCGAGCGGCGCTCGTCGACCTCGCGTGCGGCGGCCCGGGCGCCCTCGGCGTCGACGTGCAGGAAGGCGTGCACCCGGTCGTCGACCTCGGCGATCCGGTCGAGGTGCGCCTCGGCGACCTCGGTGGCGGAAGCCTCACCGCCGGCGATCGCGGCCGCCAGCTGCACGGCCGTCATCCTGGTCAGGTCACTCACGACTCAGGCCTCCTCTTCCAGGATGCGGGGCACGCGGAACCGGCCATCTTCCACATCGGGCGCACCGGCCAGCGCCGCCTCGGGCGTGAGGCACGGCACCTCGACATCGTCGCGAAGCACGTTGGTGAGCGGCACGGAGTGCGACGTCGGCGGGATGTCGTCGGCCACGACCTCGCCCACCCGGGCGACCGCCTGGAGGATCACGTCGAGCTGGCCGGCGAAGAGGTCGAGCTCCTCTTCGGTGACGGCGAGCCGCGACAGGCGCGCGAGGTGCGCGACCTCCTCGCGGGAGATGGCGGCCATGACTGCCCCCTTTATCGGAAAACGGCTGCTTGTGGACCGAGCGTGGCATGCGCCCGGTGACCTGAGCGAGTCTATTTGTCACCCTCCGCCGCCCATGGAGCGACCCCATCGGAAAACGAAGCGATGACCGAACTCCTCGCGGTCGCGGCCCGTATAACCCGGTATGCCCATACGGCGTGAGGTGATCCTGCCTGCCGCCGATCCTCTCGTCGCATGGCGTCGGATCGCGCTGGACAAGCAGCTAGCCGCACCGAGGTTTCCGAGTGGTGTGCGCGCACCCTCAGTGACGCTCCTCGGCGGTTTGCTGATCCTCGCATTGGTGGCCGCCGTCTACCTGGGCATGTTCCACGGACGGGTGATCCCGCAGGCCGTGGTGGACTCGCAGGACCGGCTGGTCAGCAGCCTCGCCCGCAGCATCAACACGACGGTGACCACCGGCGTGGCGGAGATGGAGGCGGCCGCCAAGCAGGTGCCGCCGGGCGGTGACCCGGCCGAGCTGCTGGCCACGGCGGCGGGCGGGGCGACCGCGTGGGCCGGCGCGGCGGTGCTCGACGGCGGCACCCGCCAGGCGGTCGCCGCGCGCGGCGAGCCGGTCCCGGTGGCGAACGTGCCGCGCGACGTACCCCGTACCACTGTCACCCCCTTGATCCAGGGCGCCGAGCCGCGCGCGTTGATCGTCGCGCCGCTGGCCGACGGGCGGCTGCTGGCCGGCCTGACCTCGCTGCGCGTACGCCCGCTGCGGCTTGACGCCGAGGCCAACCAGTCCGTGCTGGTCGGGCTGCCCGCCGGCGGCCCGGCCGGCGAGGTGATCAAGCGGACGCTCGCCGAGACCCGCGAGGGGCGGGCGGTGCGCTCGACCAGCGGGCCGCCCGGGAGCGCGCTGCTGGTGGTGGCCGCGCCGGTGGGTTCGCTCGGCCTCGCCGTGGCCTCGACCGTCGACGCGCCGGTGATCGACGTCGGCTCGCCGTGGAAGGGTGTGGCGCCGGCGGCCGGGCTGGTCGTGGCGGCCCTCCTCGCCTACCTGGTGGCCCGCCGCGTGCTGGTCCGCCCGGTTCACCGCCTGCTGTCCCGCGCGAAGGACGACGCCTGCGGCGACAAGGACCCACCCCCCAAGATCAAAGGCCCTTCCGAGGTACGCCGCATCGGCGCCGCCCTCGACGACCGTGCCCGCCCCCGCGGGGTACCGGCCGCCCTGCTCCTGCTCGGCATCCCCGCGATCGTCCTCGGCTGGTCCGGCGCCCTCGGGTACACGTTCGCCCGCGGCCCGGTGCCGGTCCCCGCGCAGGTCGTCCTCGACAGCGAGAACCAGGTGACCGCCGCGACGGTGGCGCTCGGCGACTCCCTCGAGGGCGGGCTGCTCCAAGCCACCGCCACCGCCGCGCAGAGCGCGCAGACCGCACCGCCGCGGCTCGGGCCGGCGCTGGACCGGCTGGTCGAGGGCGACGACCACTACCGCGGCGCGTACGTCAGCGACCCCGAGGGGCGGGTGGTGGCGAGCGCCGGACGGGAGCCGCTGCGCAAGGAGGAGAAGCTGCCCAAGGAGAGCGGCGTGCGGCTGGCGAATACCGGCGGGCGGCTACCGGTCATCTACGCGTACGCGCACCGGCCGGACGGGCACAGCGTGGTGGTCGAGTTCGACGTGCCCAAGCTCGCTGATCTGCTGCGGCGTGCCGATGGCCGGGTACGGGTGGTCGACGCCGAGCTGCGCACGATCCTGGACACGGAGGGGTTCCGCGCGTTCCAGCCGCTGGCCGGAGGGCCGGCCCGGGAGGCGGCCATCACGGCGGCCCAGGGACGAACGGCGGCGCGGGTGGCCGGGCGCTCACTCGTCGCCGGTACCCCCCTCAAGGAGCCCAGCTCCGCCGCTGGCCTGCGCTGGTCCGTGGTGGCCGAGCAGAGCGTTGGTGATCTTGCTTTGCCGGTCAACAGCCTGCGCCGCGCGAGCCTCGTGCTCGGCGGCACGGCCGCCTTCCTCGCCGTGGTCGCGCTCGGCTGGCACTACTTCGTGCTGCTGATCCCGCTGCGGCGGCTCGCCGCGGCGGCCGACCGGATGGCCGACGGCGACACCGAGACGGTCATCTCCCCGCACCGCCCCGACGAGATCGGCGCGATCGCGAGCTGCCTGGAGATCTGCCGCCAGGTACGGGTGCACGGCCCCGCCCGCCTCGGCGGCGCGGAGCGGCTGCGCGGGACGGTGGCCCAGCCGACCATGGTCATCCGGCGCCCGCCCAACCGCCGCAAGGTCGGCGAGCGCCGCGCGGGGAGGCGCTGACGTGCTCTTCCTGTATGGCGTGTTCGCCTTCTGCTGCCTTGTGCTGCTGGTGGCGGGCGTCATCGAGCAGCGCGGCCACGACGCCAACCTGCGCAAGATCCCCTCGCGCATCCTGGTCAACGGCATCCGCGGCAAGAGCTCGATCACCCGCCTCTGCGCGGGCGCGCTGCGCGGCGGCGGCCTCGCCGTCGTCGCGAAGACCACCGGCACCGCCGCGCGCTTCATCTTCACCGACGGGAGTGAGGAGCCGATCTACCGCAAGTTCGGCATCGCGAACGTGGTGGAGCAGATCGGCATCGTGCGGCGCGCCGCGATGCTCCACCCGGACGCGCTGGTCATGGAGTGCATGGCGGTGATGCCGGCGCTCCAGGAGATCAACCAGCAGAAGCTGATCAAGTCGACGATCGGCGTGCTGTGCAACGTACGCGAGGACCACCTCGCCGAGATGGGCCCCACGCTCGACGACGTGGCGCGCTCGCTGAGCCGCTCGATGCCGGTCGGCGGGGTCTGCGTGACCGCCGAGCAGGACCGGCTGCACATCCTCAAGGCGGAGGCTGCCAAGCGGAAGTGCCGGCTCATCTCGGTCGACCCGGAGACGGTCTCCGACGAGGAGATGCGGGGCTTCGGCTGGATCACCTTCAAGGAGAACGTGGCGATCGCGCTCGCCGTCGCCCGGCTCATGGGCATCGACCGCCGGGAGGCGCTTGCCGGCATGTGGGACGCGCCGCCCGACCCGGGCGTGCTGACCGTCGAGACGTACGAGGCGAACGGGCGGCGGCTGCGCTTCGCCAACGTCTTCGCGGCGAACGACCCCGAGTCCACATTGCTCAACGTGCGCCAGCTCGCCCAGCAGGGGCTGATCCGGCGGCCGGTGCACCTGGTCATCAACTGCCGGCCCGACCGGGTCGAGCGCAACGGGCAGATGGGAGCACTGGTGCCGCGACTGGACCCGGACCGCGTACTGCTGATCGGTGAGCCGACCCGCAGCGCGCTGTCGAAGATCCCGGAACGGTGGCAGGGTCGCGTCCTCGACCTCGGCGGGCGGCAGCGCCCCGGCGCGATGCTCGACGCGCTGCTGGGCCAGGTGCGGGGTACCGCGTCGGTGGTGGCGGTCGGCAACATCCACGGGCAGGGCGAGGTGCTGCTCGAAGAGCTGGCCCGGCTGCGGGGTGCGCGGTGACCTTCCTCCCCGGCGGGGAGCTGAGCCCGCAGCTCGCCACGATGTGCCTCGGCGTGGGGCTAATCTTCGCGCTGCTCTGCTACCTCACCACCAACCTCTCCCCCGGCGGCATGATCACGCCGGGCTGGATGGCGCTCGCCATGGTGGAGGACCACCTGCAGGCGGCCGTGATGGTGGTCATGACGGTGGTGACGTTCGGGCTCATGAAGGTGCTGCAACGGATCGTCATCCTGTACGGCAAGCGCCTCTTCGCCGCCGTCGTACTGCTGAGCGTGCTGCTCCAGGTGACCGCGTTCATCATCATCCAGCGCGACGTGCCGCTGCTCTTCGCGCACCAGACGCTCGGCTTCGTGGCGCCGGGCCTCATCGCGTACCAGCTGATCCGCCAGCCCAAGGGCGCGACGATCCTCGCGACGACCGTCGTCTCGGCGGCCACCTACGGCGTGGTGATCAGCGGCATCCTGACCGGCTTGGTGCCGGTGACGTGATTGTGGAAGGAGCGTTGTCAATGCGTCGGGTTTTTGTAGGTGCGGCCGCCGGGCTGGCTCTCGTGAGCGGCCTCGCCGCCTGCCAGCAGGCTTCGGAGACGCCCGCGGCGCCAGCGCCCGTCGCCGACGTCGCCTCCCCACCGCCCGTGGAGGAGCTGACCTTCAAGCGGGCGAGCGAACCCGCGCGCACCCTCGTCGTGGACGCCGCCGGCACCACGCTGGCCGTCTTCACCGACAAGGCACGCACGGTGCGGATCACCGGGCCGAGCCGCACCTTCACCGAGAAGGCGCACACCTCGGCGACGATCACCACCGACGCCTGGGTACGCCTGGCACCCCAGTCCTGGAAGAAGGACTCGGTCGACGACACCTGGGTACGCCCTTGGCTGGAGAAGGCGCTCGCCGACCGCGGCCCCGACGTGCTGGCGATCGCGATGGAGTACACAGAGGACGGTAAGGGGGACGCCTCGTTCGGCCCGCTCTCCAGCACCGACTCCGACGGCCGCGCCGAGCGCTCGGACTTCTACGACTACCTCGGCGTCGACTGGGAGTTTCCGGACGGCAAGAAGGAACGCCCCGACCCCGACCACATCCGCAGCCTCGACTGCTCCGGCTTCATCCGCATGGTGTACGGCTACCGCCTCGGCTACCCCCTGCGCGGCACCAACACCCCCGGCACAGGCCTGCCCCGCCGCGCGTACGCGATGGCCGAGTTCGGCCCGGGCGCCCAGCTGATGCCCAACCGTGGCACGCAGGCCCGCGAGTACGAACGCCTCAACGCCGGTGACCTGGTCTTCTTCAACGGCGGCCCGGTCCTCAACGACCACATCGAGCACATGGGCATGTACGTCGGCGTGGACAGCGACGGCCGCCACCGCTTCATCTCCAGCCGCACCAAGGCCGACGGCCCCACGTTCGGCGACACGGGCGGCGACTCCCTGCTCGACGGCTCCGGCCACTACGGCGTCCGCTTCCGCACCGCCCGCCGCATCTGACCCGCGTGTTCTCCTTTTCGGAGCCCGGCGTGTCACGCGAAGGCCGGGCCAACGATCAAGGGCACGCCGCCGCACGTGCCCCCGCCGGCCGCTTGCCCCAACCGCTCATGGGCAGTCCTTTGAGCTACCGCGACGTCCGCGGTGGTCCCGACCGTTGCTCCCGCGGCCTCACCCTGCTCGTTTGGTCACGCAAACCCCGCCGCCGTGTCGTCTGCCGGTTCGCTCGTGGCGCGGCGTCACCAAACCCGCGAGGAATGAGATCTAGACGAGTTAGGGCTCGATTCGGACCCTAACTCGTCTACTTCGATCTTGAGACTTCGCTCAACATCGATGGCCCCTTCGGGGCAGCATCATTCG
>Ga0307513_10006349_pt1 | contig 15478 bp, 11 predicted proteins | sample 15_EM_MG_FD_202174 | JGI IMG/M metagenome (GOLD analysis project Ga0307513, IMG submission 202174) | Populus trichocarpa ectomycorrhiza microbial communities from riparian zone in the Pacific Northwest, United States - 15_EM | ecosystem: Host-associated > Plants > Roots > Unclassified | place... | reverse complement strand
ATTGAGCACCGCGTCATCCAGGCCCCGAGCGGATGCGGGGGCCGGCGTGGCGGGCCACAAGAGCAGCAAGCCGGCTATCACCGGCGCGGCGGACAAGCGACGCAGCATGAAACTCCGTGAACCAGATGTCCCTCATGTCCTGTCTACTGGCGGATCGTCGCTGAGCCGTTAAGGGCCACGGTGATTTGGCGGTCCGCCAGCCGGCCGGACCCACGCGACGTCCGGCGCCTCACCGGCCCTTGAGCGTCGCCGCCTAGCGGAGCCGTTTCCGTTACACCGCGAAGCGGCTAGGGTCCGACGCAATGATCGTCGGGAGGACGGCCCTTGGGACGACTGCTTGCGCTGGCCGCCGCACTGATCGCGGCGACGCTGATCGCTTGGTTCAGCGACAAGACGCCGGAGCCACGCGGGGCCGAAGCGCCGCCGCACGCTTTCTCCGCCGCGCGCGCCATGGCCGACGTGCGCGCCATCGGCTCGGTTCCGCACCCGATCGGATCGGCCGCCAACGAAGCGGCCAGGGACTACCTGCTGCACAGGATGACCGACCTCGACCTGGCGCCGCGGGTCCACCGCGACGCCTCCTTCAACAGTCGCGAACGCGGCGGCGTGCTCTACATCGGCGGCGGCGTCGTCGAGAATATCGTGGGCGTCCTGCCCGGCCGCGACCGCGCCGGGCCGGCGTTGGCGCTGATGGCCCACTACGACAGCGTTCCTGGCTCGCCCGGCGCCGCCGACGACGCCGCCGGCGTCGCCTCGATCCTTGAGACCGTCCGCGCCATCAAGGCGCGCGGCGTCCCAGCCCGCGACGTGATCGTGCTGATCACCGACGGCGAGGAGGCGGGCCTGCTGGGGGCCCAGGCCTTCTTCCAGCGCGATCCCGTGGCCAAACGGATCGGCTTTCTCTTCAACACCGAGGCGCGCGGCGGCGGCGGCCGGGTGCAGATGTTCCAGACCGGCGTCGCCAGCGGCGGGGCCATCGCGATCCTGAAGCAGAGCGGCCTCAACCCGCAGGCCTCGTCGCTGACCGGCTACATCTACGAGCGGATGCCCAACGACACGGACTTCACGGTCTCCCGCAAGGCCGGGATCGACGGCCTGAACTACGCCTTCGTCGGCCGTCAATTCGACTATCACGCGGCCAGCTCCACGCCAGAGAACCTCGACAAGGGCACCCTTCAGGACATGGGCCAGCAGGTGCTGGCCAACGCTGCGGCCATCGCCTTCGCGCCCAGCCTGCCCGCCAAGACCCCGAACCCCGTCTACAGCCAGCTCCTGGGCGGAATCACCCTCGCCTATCCGCCGGTCATCGGCTGGCTCGTGCTGGTCGTCGCCGCGGCCCTGGCCGGCCTGGCCCTCGTGCGGGCGCGGCGGCTTGAACCCTTCCCCTGGACCGATGTCCTGCACGGGGTGGGCGCGGCCCTCTTCGCGGTGGTCGGCGCTGCGTCGGTCCTGCACTTCGCGCGCCGCGCCACCGGGGCCGACATGGGCTTTCTGGAGCAGCGCTTCCTGCTGGCCCAGGTCACCCGCTGGGAGATCGCGGTCGTCCTCCTGGGGCTGGGATTCCTGATCTTCGCCTCGGCCGAGCTGGCCCGGGGGCGCAGGAGCGTCGCCATCCTGCCCCTGCTGGCCGGGATCGGCAGTTGCGCGTTCGGCGGCCTGGACAAGCTGGGCCTGGGCCTAGGCGTCGGCGCCGCGGTCCTGGCGGTGATCGCCTACGGTCGGCCGGTCAGCCGGGCCGGCGCCTGGACCGGCGTCCTGGTGGTGGGCTTCATCCTGGCCATCGCGGCACAAGCCTTCGCGCCCCCCGCCGCCTTCATCCTGGCCTGGCCGCTGGCGGTCGCCAGCCTGGCCGCGGCGGCCACGGCCATGGGCGCGCGCAAGGACATCGCGTCCCTGGCGGTGCTTGGCCTCCTGACCGCCCTGGTGCTGGGCTGGATCGGCGGCTTCGCCCACGGCCTCTACCTCAGCCTCGACCTGGTCGAGCTCCTGGCCATGCCGGTGCTGCTGGCGGCGTTCATCGTCTGGCCGCTGGCCCAGCCCGAGGAAGGCGCGCCGCCGGCCCGCCTGGTCGGCCCGATCCTGCTCGCGGCCGGCGTCGCCGTGCTGATCGCCGTGCGCCTTGCGAACCCCTACGACGCGCGCCATCCGCAGGTCAGCTTCGTGGGCTATCAGGTGGACCAGGACACCGGTCGCGCCTGGCGCTTCAGCGCCTCGCCCGAGCTCCCGAAGTGGTCCGAGACCGTGCTGAAGGACGGCGGCGGCGCACGCACCAAGCTCAAGCACTGGACGTTCCGTAAACCCGTGGACGCCACGGCGGCGCCGTTCGTCCAGGAGGCCGCGCCGGTGGTGACCCTCGCCACCGATCCCGACGGCCGCCTGCGCCTGCACGCCGCCCCGACGCCCGGCGCGCGCGAACTGCGGCTGCGGCTGTCGCCGAACACGGCGGTGACCATCGAGGAGATCGCCGGCGTCCCGGCCAAGCTGGCCCTGAAGGCCGGCGGCGAGGTGCGCATGGGCTGGGAGGCCGCGCCGCAGGGCGTCGATCTGATGATCCGGGCCAGTGGGCCGGGCGCCATCGACGTGGGCTACGCCGCGACCCTCGAACGCTGGCCTGCCGGCGTGCCGCCGCTGCCCAAGCGGCCGGCCGCTGTGATGGCCTTCGACACCTCGGACTCGACCTTCGTGGTTGGGACCCGGCGCTTTTCCTGGTGAGCGGAAGGCGCTAAGTCCGCGCCCATGAGCGACGTCCTGATCTACCACAACCCCGCCTGCGGCACCTCGCGCAACACCCTGGCGCTGCTGCGCGACAAGGGGATCGAACCCACGGTCGTCGAGTACCTTAAGACCGGCTGGACCAAGGCCCAGCTCCAGGAGCTGCTCAAGACCATGGACGCCTCGGCCCGTGACATCCTGCGGGTCCGCGGCACCCAGGCCCACGAGCTCGGCCTCACCGACCCGGCCGCCTCCGACGCCGCGCTGATCGCCGCGATGATCCTCGACCCCATCCTGGTGGAGCGGCCCATCGTGGTGACGCCCAAGGGCGCGGCCGTGTGCCGCCCCGCCGAACTCGCCCTCACGCTTATCTGATCGCGGCCGCGACAATCGGCCCGGGGCGACCCGGCCGAATCCGACGATCCTCCCGAGTGCTTGACGCTAAAAAGAAGCTTCGCGGTGCGATGCCTTAACCAAGGCGGAATTAGTACGGGGGCGTGATGCAAGAGCTCGAGCCGCAAAAGCCGACCCTGCGGGTCCCACGCCGCGCGCTGATGGCCGCTGTCGCCATGCTGACCGTCGGCGTGATCTGGAAGTTCGCCGTGGTCGATCGGACCCCGCCGCCGCCGCTGCTCGATCCGGCCGCCGCCGCCGCTCTGCAGCACGCCGCCTTCACCCAGGCCGAGGTGCAGCCGGGCTTCGTCCACGCCGAGAACGTGCAGGTGAAGGTGCAGAGCGGCGAGACGCTGGAGAGCGCCGTCGAACGCGCCGGGGTCGCCCCGGCCGACGCCCAGCAGGCGGTCGAGATCCTCGGCAAGTCGATGGACACCGTGAACATCAAGGCCGGCATGGCGCTCGAGGCCGCCATCGCCAAGCCGCTGGCCCAGCGCGGGCCGGTCCGCCTGGTCGGGCTCTCCCTGCGCTCCGGGCCCTCAACCGCCATCACCCTGTCGCGCAGCTTCGACGGCGCGCTTCGCCTGCGCGCGCTCGACGAGAAGGTGCGCGACGAGACCGTGGTCGCCAACGGCGTCATCGCCGGCTCCCTGTACGAGAGCGCCGAGCGGCTGGGCGCGACGCCGGCCATCACCGCCGGCGTGGTGCGGCTCTTCGCCCACAAGCTCGACTTCCAGCGCGACCTCGACACCGGCGACGCCTTCAAGCTGGTGTTCGACCGCAAGGTCACCGAGAGCGGCCGCACCATCGCGGCCGGCGACCTGGAATACGCCGAACTGCACGGCGTGAAGTTCTACCGCTTCCAGCGGGCCAACGGACAAGCCGACTATTTCGACGAATTCGGAAAGAACATCAAAGGCTTCCTCCTGCGCACGCCGATCGACGGCGCGCGGATCACGTCGCTCTTCGGGATCCGGCGCCACCCGGTTCTCGGCTACACCCGCGCCCACCAGGGCATCGATTTCGGAGCCGGCACCGGCACGCCGATCGTGGCCGCGGGCGACGGGGTGGTGCTGGAGGCCCGGCGCTGGGGCGGCTACGGCAACTGGCTGCGCATCCGCCACACCGGCGGCTGGGACACCGGCTACGGCCACATTTCGCGTTACGCCAAGGGTGTCCATCCCGGCATGCGTGTGCGGCAGGGCCAGGTCGTCGCCTATGTGGGCTCGACCGGCCTCGCGACCGGCCCGCACCTGCACTACGAAGTCTGGAAGAATGGCCAACGCCAGAACCCCATCGGCGCCAAGATCCCGCAAGGCACCGTCCTGGCGGGCGTCGAGCTGGCGGAGTTCAAGGCCCAGAAGGCGCATGTCGACGACCTGCTGAACGGCGCGCGGCCGCGCCAGTTGGCCACCGCCAGCCAGAACCTGACCAAGGCGTCCCTGCAGCGCTGATCCCCCTTGCTCTGACGTCGGGGCTTCGCCACAAGGCGTCTCCGCCTAAGGCAAGGACGGCATGGCCAGCGCCCTGACACGGAACACTGTGCGGCTCCTTCGGGAACGCGTGGCGAAGCTTCCCGAAGACCCGGAGATCGAGGATCTCAACCAGCTTCTGCGACTGCTGGCGACCTGGCGCGCCCGGGCGCTCGGCAACACCTACATCGCCCACGAAGGCGCGCGCGTACGAAGCGGCCCCTTCGCCGGCATGGCCTACGCGGACGCGACCGAGGGCTCGCAGATCGCCCGGCTGCTGGGCGTTTACGAGGCCGGATTGCACCCGCATATCCGCGCCTTCGCCGCCGAGGGCTTGGACTGCCTGATCGATGTCGGATGCGCCGAGGGCTACTACGCCGTGGGGCTGGCGCGGATGATGCCCGACCTTACGGTCTACGCCTACGACATCAGCGAAAGCGCGCGGCAGGCGTGCGCCACCCTCGCAGCCCGCAACGACGTGTCGGACCGGGTCATCATCGGGGGCGAATTCAAGCCGGACGGATTCGAGGCCTTCGCCGGCCGGCGCGCGCTGGTGATGGTCGACGCCGAGGGTGCGGAGCTCGATATCCTGCAGCCCGCCCTCAGCCCGGCGCTGGCCGGCATGAACGTGATTGTCGAGACCCACGACGTCTTCCGCCCCGGATCGCTGGCGACCCTGATGGAGCGCTTCAACCCGACCCATACGATCGTCCAGGTGGACCAGGGCCAGCAGGTCATCGACATGCCGCCATGGCTCTCGGACCTCTCGCAGCTCGACCAGCTGCTGGCGATCTGGGAGTGGCGTCTGGCTGCGACCCCCTGGTTGGTGATGCGGCCCAAGGCCGGCTGAGCTTGCGCTCGGCCGGGTGGGGTCGTTTGATGTCCCCGCGGCCCGCAAGAGGCCGGCGGAGGACTTCAAGATGGCGGATGACCTGGCGCGCGGGCCCCTCGCGCATACCGACCTCGTGCAAACCAGCAACGGCCCGGTTCGCGGCTACCTCGAGGATGGCCTCGACGTCTTCAAGGGCCTGAGGTACGGCGCCTCGCCCGAGGGCCTGCAGCGCTTCAAGCCGCCCCAGCGACCGGCCGCGTGGACGGAAGCCGCAGATGCGACGGCCTACGGCGCGCCCGCCATCCAGTCGGGGCTCGCGCCCGGCGAACGCGGCTCCTCGCCCGGCGACCCGCCGGCCCCCGATGAACCCGGCTCCTCGGAAGACTGCCTGTTCCTCAACGTCTGGACGCCCGGTCTCGACGCCAAGGCGCGCCCGGTGATGGTCTGGCTGCACGGCGGCGGCTTCGCCAACGGCTCCGGCGGCGCGGCCATGTACGACGGCGGCGCGCTCGCCCGGAAGGGCGACACGGTCACCGTCACCGTCAACCACCGCCTCAACGTCTTCGGCTACCTGCACCTGGGCGAGGTCTTCGGGCCCGACTACGCCCAGTCGGGCGTCGCCGGCATGCTGGACATCGTCCAGGCCTTGGAATGGGTGCGCGACAATATCGCGGGCTTCGGCGGCGACCCCGGCAACGTCACCCTCTTCGGCGAGAGCGGCGGGGGCTGGAAAGTCAGCCTGCTGCTCGCCATGCCGGGTGCGCGCGGCCTCTTCCACAAGGCGGTGATCCAGAGCGGCCCCGGCCTCACCGGCAAGCCCGTCGCTGACGCCGACAAGACCGCCCGCGCCCTCCTGGCCGAGCTGAAGGTCGACAGTCCCGCGGCGCTCGTACGGCTCTCGACGGCGACGATCTCCCACGCCAGCGTCAAGATTCCGGGCGAGGTCATGCGGCTTTACACGCCGGTCGTGGATGGAGCCGTCCTGCCGCGCGATCCCTTCGAGCCCGACGCCTCGCCGCTGAACGCCGACGTGCCGGTGCTGATCGGCACCAACAAGGACGAGTCGACGCTCTTCATGCTGGGCCACCCGAAGTTCGGCGCCTTCGACGACGAGGATCTCGCCAGGCACGCCAAGGCCAGCGCGAAGGACAAGGCCGAGGACCTGGTGGCCGCCCTGCGGGTCGCCTATCCGCACTACGACCAGACCCACCTCGCCGCGGCGGTCGGCACGACCACGGGCATGTGGAAGGGCTCAGTGAGCCTGGCCGAGCGCAAGGCGGCGCAGAACAGCGCCCCGGTCTGGATGTATATGCTGACCTGGGAGACGCCGGTGTCACGCGGCCGGCTGCGCTGCCCGCACGCCCTGGAGATCCCGCTGGTGTTCGACAACGTCGAGAAGGCGCGCAACTTCGTGGGTCGCGGCGAGGAGCCGCAAGTCGTGGCCGACCAGATGTCGGCGGCCTGGCTCGCCTTCGCCCGCACCGGCGATCCGGGCTGGCGTCCCTACGAGGTGAAGACCCGTGCAACGAAGATCTTCGACGTCGAGAGTCAGGTCGTCGAAGACCCGCTCGGCGACGTGCGCGAGGTGCTGTTCAGCTAGGTTGCTCCCCCGTTGGGGGCGCTGTCAGCGAAGCTGACCGAGGGGGTCCACCGAGGTCAACGCTGACCCCCTCCAGCGCTTCGCGCCACCTCCCCCAAAACGGGGGGCACTGATCTCAGCTGTCGAAGACAATGACCGAGCGGGCCAGTTCGCCCTTCTTCATGTCCTCGAAGCCCTCGTTGACCTGCTCCAGCTTGATGCGCTGGGAGATCATCTGGTCGAGCTTCAGCTTGCCGGACATGTAGAAATCCACGAACCGCGGCATGTCGACCGGGAAGCGGTTCGAGCCCATCAACGAGCCCTGCAGCTTCTTCTCGCCGAGGAACGCCGCGCCCATCACCGAGACCATCTGGCCGACGGGGATCATGCCGATGATGTTGGCGGTGCCGCCGCGGCGCAGCATGTTGAAGGCCTGCTCCGCGGTCTTGGCGAGGCCGATGGCCTCGAACGCGTGATGCACCCCGCCCTTGGTCAGCTCGAGCACTTCCTTGACCGCATCGGTCTGGGAGGCGTCGATGAAGTCGGTGGCGCCGAACTCCATCGCCAGGTTGCCCTTCGAGGCGGTCGTGTCGATCGCGATGATCCGGCTGGCCCCGGCGATCGCCGCGCCGTTGATCGCCGAGAGGCCTACGCCGCCGCAGCCGATCACCGCCACGGTCTCACCGGGCCTGACGTTGGAGGTGTGGATCGCGGCGCCCACGCCCGTGGTCACCGAGCAGCCGATCAGGGCCGCGCGGTCGAGCGGCATGTCCGGGCGGATCGCCACGCAGGCGTGCTCGTGGATCAGCATCTGCTCGGCGAAGGACGACAGGTTCAGGAACTGCAGCATCTGGCCGGTCGGGGCCGACAGGCGGGGCTCGTCGTCCTTGCCGCGCTTGGTGTCGGGCGAGACGCACAGACTCATGTGGCCGGTCAGGCAGAATTCGCAGTGGCCGCAGAAGGCCGAGAGGCAGGTGATCACGTGGTCGCCCGGCTTCACGGTGCGGACTTCCGAGCCCACCTGTTCGACCACGCCGGCGCTCTCGTGGCCCAGCACGGCCGGCAGCGGGTGTGGATAGGTGCCCTGCATGAAGTGCAGGTCGGAGTGGCAGAGGCCCGCCGCGGCGGTGCGGATCAGCACCTCGTGCGGACCCGGCTTGTTGATCTGGACTTGCTCGATTTGAAGCGGTTGGCCCACTTCGCGCAGCACGGCAGCCTTCATGGCGTCCTCCCCTGGGGATGAGCCCGCTGACCGGGCTTTCGAGGAAAAGCCTTATCGCTGATCAGATGCGCGGGCCAAGGGGTTTCGCCGCGCTCACGCCTAAAAGGGTGCCTCTAAGGGTCGACAGCTCGAAGCCTTCACCGCAAGACAGGACTTGATGGACGAGACGCCGCCGCCACGCCGGGCCCTGGAAGTCTTCCTGGCCTTCCTGATCCAGGGCCTGACCGCATTCGGCGGACCGGTGGCGCACCTGGGCTATTTCCGCCGCGAGTTCGTGGAACGGCGGGCCTGGCTCTCCGAAGCGGCCTTCGCCGACCTGCTGGCGCTCTCCCAGTTCCTTCCCGGGCCCGCCTCCAGCCAGCTCGGCATGGCGATCGGCCTGCGGCGGGCGGGCTACCTCGGCCTCCTCGCCGCCTGGGTCGGGTTCACCCTGCCGGCCGCGGCCGGCATGATCGGCCTGGCCTATCTGGCGCCCTACCTGAGCGCATCCTGGGGCGAGGGTTGGCTGCACGGCCTGAAGATCGCCGCGGCGGCTGTGGTGCTGCAGGCCCTGGTGGCCATGGCCCGGACCCTGGCCATCGGCCCGATCCGCGCCGGCATGGCGATCGGCGCCGCCGCCGGCCTGATCATCGCACACGGCCCTGTGGCGCAGATCCTGGCGCTGTCGGCGGGCGCGATCTTCGGCTTGGCCATGCTGCGGGACGAGCCGGTCCCCGCCATCCCCGACGACGACGCCACCCACAAGGTCTCGCCGGCCGCGGCGCTGGGCGCGCTTGGCGTCTTCGCCCTGATCCTGGGCGCCCTGCCCTTCCTGGCGGCGTGGCTGCAAAACCCGACCCTCGGCCTCGCCAGCGCCTTCTATCGCACCGGCGCCCTGGTGTTCGGCGGCGGCCACGTGGTGCTGCCGCTGCTGCAGAGCGAGATCGTCGGACGCGGCTGGCTCGACCAGGACACCTTCCTCGCGGGCTACGGCGCCGTGCAGGCCCTGCCCGGACCGCTGTTCAGCTTCGCGGGCTTCGTCGGCGCCGCGCAGGAGGTTGCGCCGGGCGGCTGGCGCGGCGGCCTCGTCGCCCTGGCGGCGATCTTCCTGCCGAGCATCCTGCTGATCGTGGGCGTGCTGCCCTTTTGGGATCGGCTGAAGGGTCGCCCGGCCGCACGCGGCGCCCTGGCCGGCGTCAACGCCGTGGTGGTCGGCGTGCTGGCCGCTGCCCTTTGGGATCCGGTGCTGACCAGCGCCATCGGCCGTCCGGCCGACTGGGCCCTGCTCGCCGCCGCCTTCGTGTTCCTGGTCGTGGCCCGGCTGCCCCCCTGGCTCGTGGTGATCGGCTTCTCCGCCGCCACGGGGCTGCTGATCCGCTAAGCCTGCGCCGGGTTCCGGCCCAGGTTGACGCCCCAGCCCTTGGGCAGGGCGAACTTCGGAAGCTGCGGCCAGCGGAAGGTCCAGGTCTTGCGGGCCGGGATGCAGGCTTCCAGCGCCGCGAGCAGGTGCTCGGCGGGACCGTCGTTCAGGAAATGATTGGCGCCCTCGGTCCGCATGAACTGGATCGGGTTGCGGGTCACGGTCTCGGCCGCCAGCCGCTCGGCCACCTCGATCGGGGCGAAGTCGTCCTTGTCCCCGTGCACCATGTGGATCGGGATGGTCAGGCGCGACAGCGCCCGCTTGGCGTAGGCCAGCTGCGGCCGCTGGCCCGAGGCCTCGATCACCGCGTGGCGCAGGTCCCGCGGGATCAGCTTCAACGCCTTGCCGCCCAGGTCGAGCAGCCAGCGCGAGGTCGGTCCGGTCTCACCGAAGAAGCCCGAGAGCAGGACCAGGCTCGCGACCTGCCGCGGATTGGCCTCGGCCATCAGGCTGGCGATCGCCGCGCCGTAGCTCTGGCCGATCAGCACGATCTTCTGGCCGCGCTCGGCGACCAGCAGGGGGGCCAGCGCCTCGGCTTGCACCCGGATGTCGCTGACCGGTTCGGCCGGTTCGGAGGCGCCGTAGCCCGGCCGGTCGACGACGACCATCTCGCGGTCGGCCGGCAGCTCCGCCATGAACTCGGCCCAGTATTCGGCCCAGGACGGGGCGCCGGTGATCACCACGAACTTCCAGGGCGCAGGCGTCTCGCGCGGCGTCGTCAGGGCGGAAATCCGCCAGCCATGGCCGCCGCCGGCCACGAAGCTCGTCCGGCGCACGACGGTTTCAGGATAGTCGATCGAGGTTGGGGCATGTTCGGTCTTGCCTTTGACAGCCGCCTCGACGGCGGCCAACCCCATCTGCAACACACCCTTTGGCCGTTTACGCGCCACGCTCGGAAGCTCCTGAACTCACTACCCAGACCTGAGAACGCAAACGCCGGATTCAAGGGTTGGTTCGCCAGGCTCCTGCGTTGGAGTGGATTTCGCGCAACCCCTGTGGCCCCGGCGCCAGCCCCTCAGGCCGGGTTGGCGAGCGCTTCCTTGGCCAGGGTGTCGCGCAGTTCGCGCTTCAGGACCTTGCCGGTCGGGCCGATGGGCAGCGCCTCGACGATCCGAACCTCGTCCGGCGTCCACCACTTGGCGACCCGGGCGGCGACATGGGCCTTGAGCGTCTCGGGGTCCGCCGTCTGGCCGGGCCGCAGGGTGACCAGCAGCAGCGGCCGCTCGTCCCACTTCGGATGCGGCACGCCCACCGCCGCGGCCATGGCGACCGCCGGGTGCGAGCAGACCGCCTCCTCCAGGTCGAGCGTCGAAATCCATTCGCCGCCGGACTTGATCACGTCCTTGGCCCGGTCGGTGAGGCGCAGGTAGCCCTCCGCGTCGATCGTGGCGATGTCGCCGGTGTCGAACCAGCCGTCGCCGGTGAAGACGTCGGACCCGTCGTGCTTGAAATAGGCCGACGAGACCCAGGGCCCGCGCACCTGCAACTGGCCCGCGCTCTTGCCGTCGCGCGGCAGCACCTGGCCGTCCTCGCCTACGATGCGAAGGTCGACGCCCCAAAGGCCCCTGCCCTGCTTCAGCTTACGCTGCAGCGTGGCCGCGGCGTCCTCGCCCGCGTGGTCCGGCAGTGGCGTGTTGATGACGCCCAGCGGGCTGGTCTCGGTCATCCCCCAGATCTGGCGCACCTGTCCGCCCAGCCGGTCCTCGATGCGGCTGACCAACGCCGCGGTCGGAGCTGAGCCCCCAATCGCGATGGTCTTCACCGAGGTCAGCCGCCCGCCCGTGGCGTCCAGGTGTTCGGCCACGCCCACCCAGATGGTCGGCACGCCCAGCAGGAAGGTCACGCCCTCGCTCTCGATCAGTTCGCAGACGCTGGCGCCATCCAGCGCCCGGCCGGGCAGCACCAGCGTCGCCCCCACCAGCGGCGCCGCATAGGGCGTGCACCAAGCGTTGGCGTGGTACATCTGGGCGCAGGGCATCACCACGTCGCGGGCCGAGAAGTTGAAGGCGTCGGGCAAGCCCAGCGCCATGGCGTGAAGCACGGTCGAGCGGTGCGAATAGAGCACGCCCTTCGGATTGCCCGTGGTGCCCGAGGTGTAGCAAAGCCCCGAAGCCTGCTTCTCGTCGAGCTCCGGCCAGACGAACGCCGGCGAATTGGCGGCGATCAGGTCTTCGTAGACCAGGGCCTGTTTCGGCCCGTCAGCCGGCAGGTGCGCCCGGTCGGTCAGCGCGACATAGGTCGTCACCCGCGGCAGCCGATCGACCAGGCCTGCAACCTGGGCCGCGAAGGTATTGTCGAAGAACAGGAAACTGTCCTCGGCGTGGTTGGCGACCCAGGCGATCTGGTCGTCGTGCAGCCGCGGATTGATGGTGTGCAGGATCGCGCCGATCCCGGTCACCGCGAAATAGAGCTCGAAATGCCGGTGCGTCGACCAGGCCAGCGTCGCCACCCGGTCGCCCGGCTTCACGCCGAGCGCCAGCAGGGCGTTGGCCATCCGCTTGGTCCGCGCCAGCGCCTCGGCATAGCCGTACCGGTGGATCGGCCCCTCGACCATGCGGTCCACCACCTGGCGGCGCGGATGGTACTGCGCGGCATATTCCAGGATCGACGGCAGCGTCAGCGCCCGGTCCATCATCAGCGCCTGCATCCGACTGTTCCTCTCCCCGTTTTCGGGCAGAGGTTAGGTCAGGGGGTTCGCAGCGCAAGCTGCGGATGGCGCCGGCTCCTGGTTGAGCCTCGCATGACGAGGAGCCCGGGTCGGTCTGCGTAGTAAAAGTAAACGCCGTACGGACTTCGCCCGATGGCCCAGCTAGCCGAGAGCATGGAGGGCTTCACAATTCCGGCGGCGCTTTACGCAGATGGTGGCAGCCAGGCGGATCGCTCGTGAGCCGGCCCGTTTAAGGACGTCGTGATCGGCGCCGGCGCGAGCGAAACAGGCCATGGACGGATCGCTGAAGGACGGAAACGTCGACCAGGACTACTTCCGGGTGATCTCCCAGCCGGGCAAGCTGGCATTGCTCGAGGCGCTGACGCAGGCTCGGCATAGCCGCGCCGAACGGCTGGCCGCCGGCCAGGCTTTGCGTCAGCAGGCGCCGCGCGGCAGCCACTCTGAGTATCGGCCATCTGCGGACCGCCTCAGCCCGATAGAGCGGATCGAGATCCAGAACGCATCCCTGCTTCCCAAACTCGTGGGCCTGCGCATGGCGCGCATGTCCGCGACGCCGTTCGCGTTTCTGCGTGGGACAGCCGCGGTGATGGCCGCGGACCTCGCGGCCACGCCGGCCACCGGCCTGCAGGTCATGGCCTGCGGCGACATGCACCTGGCCAACTTCGGCCTCTTCGCCTCGGCTGAGCGCAACCTGGTGTTCGGGATCAACGACTTCGACGAAGTCCACCCCGGCGCCTGGGAGTGGGATCTCAAGCGCCTCGCCGCCAGCGCGGCGGTCGCGGTGACCTTCGCCGGCGGCGACCGGGTGCATGCCGAAGGCGCGGCCCGAGCGGCCGTGCAGTCCTATATCCGCCAAATACGCCGCTATTCCGAAATGGGCTTTCTCGAGACCTGGTACGACCTGATTGACGGGCAGGACATCCTGCACGCCCTGCCCCCGGGCCGGACAATGAAGAATGCGGTCGCCGCCTTGGCCAAGGCCCGCGGCCGCGATCGCCACAAGAGCTTTGAGCAGTTGGCCGAGACGGTTGCGGGGCAGCGTCGGATTATCGAGCAGTTACCGTTGGTGGTGCGCGAGACCCACCTGCCCGACGGCAGGCCGGTCATCGAAGCGTTGGAGGGGATCTTGCGCAGCTATTTGCGCTCGCTGCCGCAGGACCGCACGCGGCTGCTCTCCCGCTATCGGGTGGTGGATGTCGCCCGCAAGGTGGTGGGCGTCGGCAGTGTCGGCACAAGTTGCTGGATCGTCTTGATGGAGGGACTGGATGTCGGCGATCCCTTGCTCCTGCAGGTGAAGGAGGCCGGGGACTCGGTGCTCGCACCCTATGCGACGGCGGCGCTGCCGATCAAAAACCAGGGCCAGCGGGTAGTGTTCGGACAGCGGATGATCCAGGGCTCGCCGGACATCTTCCTCGGCTGGGGGCCGGAGGATGGCGGCAAGGGCCGGGACTTCTACGTCCGGCAGTTGGCCGACATGAAAGGCGGCAGGAAGTTCATCGAAGGTGATCGCGAGACCCTCGACGGCCTCGAGGCCTACTGCGGCCTCTGCGGACGGGCCCTGGCGCTTGCCCACGCCAAATCGGGCGACCCGGCTACGATCGCCGGCTACTGCGGAAGCAGTGACGCCCTGCCCGACGCCATCGGCGAGTTTGCGATAGCCTACGCAGAGCAGACAGAACGTGACCACGGCGACCTGGTCGCGGCGATCCGCCAGGGTCGTCTGCCGGCCAGCGAGGAAGCGTCCTAGTTGATGTGAAGCCGTGGATCCGACGACGCAGTATTACGCGGCCACCAGGGGCGGCATCAGGCCGAGGAGATAGCCGGCTGACAGTATGAACTGGAGCGCCAGGGCGACCTGGAGAACGCCGAAGACGGCGCCCAGGATCTGCAGGACTCCATCCAGGTACTTGAGGATCGGCCTGGCGAACCACATGAACACGAGGTTCAACGCCATCACCGCCAGGAAGATCGAGAAGATGAGGGCGTCACGTTCTGGGCCGGACGCCGCCATGAGCAAGATCAGCGCGGCGATGCCGTAGGGCGTCACGATGTAGGGGAAGGCCAGGGGCGAGAGCGCCAGGCCGCGACGCTTTCCCTCGTCATGTCCCTCGGGCGTGGGCGCGCCGTACTGAGCGAGGATGTTCTGTAAGGCGACGAGCAACAGCACCAGGCCTACCGCCAGCAAGAGCGCGGGGAGCGCCACGCCCCAGTTGTGCAACACCGTTTGTCCCAGGGACGCCGCCGCCGCGCCCCCAAGACAGGCAATGGCGACGCCCCTGAACGCAAGCCTACGGGCTGCCACGACGTCGAGGTCCGCCGTGAGCTTGGCGAAGGGTCCCAGCAGTTTGATGGGACCAAGCATCACGAGGAAGAACGTGAATATCTTGCCGGGCCCGATCATGGGCGTCTTGGCGCCGAGCGCCGCAGGGGCGACGGCCGTTTGCGCCATCGCGCTCAGGGCGAGACAACTCACAACGACGAGAGCAGCGACGCTCAGCGCCCGCACCCAATGAAGACGCCTCAGCATCGCTTGGCCTCTTGTTCCGAACGCAGTTCGCGGAGGATCGAGGCCTCGGCGGCGACGCAAGCCTGGACGTCACGTCACTTGTACCCGTGAGTATCCGGTGAGGCGCCGGCTCGCGCATCGGGTCAAACCCCTAAAACCTGCCCGACATCCGCCATGGGTCGGAGGTCAGTAGCTGGACCCAAGGCTGATCTCACGCGCGCCGGGTCTAGGCGCTCCTGATCCCCTGCCAGTGCCCGAGCCGCTCGGCGATCAGGTCTGACCGCCGCCGGTCATCGGGCCCGTCCAGGATGCTCAAATCCCCGGGCTCGGCGCGCACGTAGACGCCGGACGTCCTCGCGCTCAGCTTCGGCTGCGTGTCTGAAAGGGTCGTGAAATATCCCGACGCGCGGTCGGCGGACTCCATCCGGATTTCACCCGTTCCATGTAGCTGCGGCGCGTTCGGATCGAGCGGACGCTCGCCGTTCCAATAGTAGAAGACGCCCGCCGGCTCCTGCCGCTCCTTGACCGCCTCGCTCCAGTATCTCGCCGACAGCGCGCCGTTCTCCTGCCATGAGCGGCCGCTCGCCTCGAGCGCGCCGTCACGGCCGCGCGAAATTTTCAGGAGGCTCACGGCGGAAGGTTCGTGCGCGGTGCGCGCCGTCAGGGAGAACTGCCACCACAGGCCCTCGATGCGG
>Ga0307513_10006348_pt1 | contig 15478 bp, 21 predicted proteins | sample 15_EM_MG_FD_202174 | JGI IMG/M metagenome (GOLD analysis project Ga0307513, IMG submission 202174) | Populus trichocarpa ectomycorrhiza microbial communities from riparian zone in the Pacific Northwest, United States - 15_EM | ecosystem: Host-associated > Plants > Roots > Unclassified | place... | reverse complement strand
GTGGGAACTGCAGCCACCAGGCGAGAAATCAACGAACGCAGAACGAAAGAGATCCAGCAACAAATAGAAGCAGAGCATCTCCGGACCGAGCATTCCCAAAAAGAGGCAGACGACAGGGCACTGCAACGGATTATCGCGAAGCGAAATAATGAAGATGACGTCGAAAGTGCTCGTGCTCGCTACCTGGAAAGGAAACGACGGAAATTGCAAGAAGATGAAGAGATCAGGACCTAAACGACATATTGTGTGTTATGAAGTACAGACTTTCCAACGATATCTATTATTTGAAGCCTAATATTATAAAGTGAACAGATGGATCCAGGAATTAGAATGTGCGGTGGTCCTGAAAAAATATGCCAGACCAATTTCGCTAGCCCATAACTTCAGCCGGACGCGTCGCAATCTCAGATTGTGCATTAGTGGACGAGCATCAACGCGATGGTGATTTTTGAAAGGCTTAGTGCACAACCCGTCCTTTGATGCCTCACTTTGGACAATGTTCTAATAACACACATATCATGTGCGCATGTCGCACCAGTAGGCCTACAGTCGGGGCTAGATACTTATTGACCTTTATTGCTACACTTAGAGAGACGTAGTTACGTGATGCTCGTTGGGCCTAACGAGGATTTTGTTTTAAAAAAAGTCTCTAACACGTCTCGGCGGCTGTCTGAGTCACCCCAGGTACCCAAAGAACCCAACATTGTACCCGTTAATCTTCCACAAGGTATCGCAATTTTTCTGCTCGGTGGTCATACTTAGGCATTCCTACATGGTGGACCCTTGAAGGTTATTATCAACTACTTATTCGAGCGGTATTACCCCCGGCACTGGCAGCAGTTCCAAACCCATGATTCCTTGACAGGCCCACCTAAGAGGGGGGTGCGGGTATCCCTTACACTTTTTCTAAAAGGGAGATACCTGCTTCCTACTGAATTCAAGCTTAAAGCTCTTGCAGGCATCCAGAAAGGCCTTTACCACTTCCATACAAAAGTGGAATCACTATGACCCATCAAGGTTTATCCTCTTATTCTCACCTCTCAAGTAGATGGTTTGTCCATCTGATGAATATTAGCACTAGATGTTGTATCACGATAATGTATATATAATAAGAGTGGGCATGCTTATGTAGACGTTCCTAGATGCGTCAAACGGCACTTGCTCTACAACATTGAATACTCCGTGGCCATGGACCACCTCACCTCAAACCCGACGGTAGCTCCGTAGTGGATATCGTCTAATGCGAAGTATTACAATTTGGACCAATTTTATATCCTAATGTTGTGGTAATTTTGTCGAAGGTTTCTAGACAAGAAATTGCTGATGGGCGTCGACTGGGCTCCTCGTCTAGCATTGGTTTGAGGACAAACATAAGCTCTGGGAGCCAATATCCAGTGAGCTGGTGGTAGAGAATCAAGATCGAGCCAAGAAGAATAAGAGAGACAATACGATCACGGACCTTGGATGCGCGCAATATGAGGACAGCTAAGGCCCACACATCTACTTTAAACGGGTCTACGCTGATGTTCCTGTCGCACTCTGGAGGTACCTCTGTTGCGCGATAAATATGGACAAAGGGGGTGCAGGATGTATCGAATTGCCGGCTCAGTTCAAAATCAATGTAGGCATAATGGCCTTCGTGGTCCGTTACGATGTTTCTTAACGAAATGTCCAGATGAGCAATACTGTGTCTATGCATGAATACCACGTGCTATATGTAAAATATATTTCGTTAGAAATCGCTGTCATAGGAGCGCTTCTCACCTCAATATATTGTCGCAACGCAGAGAGAAAGCGCACCAAACAGCAAGGACCGGAACTGGTTACAAGTTGAGAGGACCACTCCTCCATGACGATGAATGCAAGATCATCATCAGGGAATTCGATGAGGTCCAGTACGGCTGCGTGAGTGATGTATTGGTCTGTAAGAACCTAGAATGAATCGGCGTTTGGGGAAATACTAACGAATTGTGTGGTTCATTGGCTCATCGTTCAGGGGCGGCCGCACCAGCGCACAATTAACTTTATATTCGCGGCTTTCAAGGTGGACGGCCTTCACAACAACGCGCTTCGAATCCGAAAGTCTTGTACCTCGGAATAGGTTGTCCGGCTATATTTTACCGCAAAGTCAGGGTGTGTTGAGATCACTGGAGGGGCTTAATATATGCACAAAACCTGCGTCGGGACAAAGGGTATCATCATCCTGCAAATGCCCTTCGTTGCACAAGGGCCAACAGGAATCCAATGCGTTTGTTTGTATTTGCTGGCTAAAGTGTCTCCTGGCGTCCTTGACAGTATCCAGACGAAAGCCTCGAATACGAAATACAGCACAATACTTGGGCCAAAATGGTTTGGTACGCCTATTAATTTCCTCTTCGTCAATGGATGAGTCGGAGAAAGTGGGGGATGTCGGTGGATCCGACTCCTCGAAACCAAACCCCTCTTTGCAAGCAACTGACTTAGACTTGGCTCTGTCGTCTGGGGGAGGGAGGTACATTGTGGAATGAGGGTAAGAGAGGGAATGGGATGGAATGAGACAAGAAGCAGTCTAGTATAGCAGCACTTCAACACTTGAGAAACGCCAATGACAATGGTATTCAGGAGGCCTTTTTAGTTAAATGGCGAATGGCGTTGACTAAACCCCGCAGGAACTGGACGACTTTTCGGGAATAATTTGGAGGGAGACATCAAGGAAGGTATGTAAACTTTGAGATCGCGATTTTGAAATTTGCCCGCACCAAAATTCGGAGCAATGGCAGGATGTTCGGTGCAGAACTTGAAGGGTCCCAAGGTTATAAACTCCATAGTAGGTGCATTGAGATACATGCATGTGGACTTCCATACCTTATTGACAGATACATTGTTGGAATCCTGCTTCCTGCGCGGAAACGGCGGTGGGATGAAAAGTCTTGTTTTGTTTGAAGGCTTTATCTGTTTATCTCGTTTCCTGCTTCTCGGGCCGTCAATCGTGTGAAGTTCGTTACTCTTTTTTGACAGAAAAGGTTCACAGATATATGGCCACGATGGATTTGGAAACATTACTCCTTGATTACTCCTTACCCAACCTGGCACCTTCTGTTCAAAATCTGGGGAGAAAAGACATAAGGGAAATACGGTTTTTGAGGTTTATTGTAATCCTCGTACATAAGTTTTCGTGGTCCAAGGGGTGTTCACTAGAAAATTCCCTCATAACCTTAATAATCGTTGACTCTTGGTTTACTTACTTATCGTTCCCCCTGGTTCCTCTTTGATTCCTATTTAATTCTTACTATTACTGTTTAATTCTTATTACTTTACTAGTGTTACGGTTATGAATAAGTAATGGCATCGAGGCTTCTGTTGGAGAGGTTTTGTTCAGTCACTTCTTGTAGTCTCCCGATGCCAGCCTACGATAACGTTGATGAACAACTTGGAGTTGGTGATAAGTCGATCAACTTCATATCCTTTTCACTGGCTGTTCCATCGTTGATGGCCAAAGGATCAAACGTATTACCACATACAGCAGTGACCATCAAGTAACAACCCGGGCCAACTTGTCGACCAACAACGACCCAGTCTGTACAGCGCAGCGACTTCGAGGGTGACATTTGGAAGCCAAACGTGGCTTTGGTTTGAAGCCTCAGATCAAACTACCACTCCCAGTAATGTCGCAAACGTCCATAGAGATCCATGTTGGGCCCACCACCCGTTTCACTCTTTCCTTGAAGGACGCAAGCTTGTCTGTACAGAAAACCCTCAGTGAGTTTGCAACATTTGTATCACGAAGATTCAAATTTTGAAATGGCGGCATCAGAGTCAAAGCCAAGAAGCCACCATGAAATTGGGCATCAGTATATACTCCGTGCGCAATTCAAGGAGGAGACCCGTTCGTTATCTCTCGCATACTTGGCCAAGAAAAATAAGACACCCCTCAGCTTGGTTGTCATCGAAGGTGGGGTGGAGGAATCAGCTGTAAACTGTGCCAAAGCATGGGTGGAAGCTTTAATGAAAGCAGTTTATGATGGCACGTTAGGTTCACCACCTTGTAGATTTCAAGTGCTAATTTTCTCAGACATTGGTTTGAAACGTTCAAGGAGGCTTATGGTCTTTGTAAATCCTTATGGTGGAACGGTTGGTGCTTATCCAACTACAAAGCAGGTTTATGTAAACCTTACCTACCCTCTTTTTATTTAGAAAAAAGGCGCGGCTATATTCGCAAAAACGGTTGAACCTATATTCAAGATCACAGGGTGTTCCCTTGAGGTTCTATGTAAGTAGTCACTCTTCTCTGCTCAAGAACACACAGGAGTTATTTTCCCAGATACATCTCGCCAGGGAGAAGCACACGATGTTTGTCAGAAACTGCCTCTCGAATTTGATGCAGTTATTACGGTCTCTGGAGATGGACTTATACACGAAGTTTTAAATGGTTTTTCGAAGCATGCAGACCCTTTAAAAGCCCTTGCGACACCTGTTGCGCCGATACCAACAGGTTCGGGCAACGGGTTGTCGTTGAATTTGTTGGGTATTGAGGTAATTGAACCAGGTTGTCAAACCCCCGTATCGCGCTGAAACTAAATTTAGGAGGGCTTTGACGTTGTGGCTGCGACCCTAAATGCGATCAAAGGTTTGTGTCCACAATTGCCTCGAACAAATATTTACAAGAAACGTAGGTCAGCCAATGAAAGTGGACTTGTTTTCCATGACACAAGGTGAAAAGCGCAGTGTGTCCTTTATGTCGCAGGCCGTGGGGTTAATGGCAGATCTTGATATCGGAACTGAGAATCTTCGATGGATGGGTGAAACTCGGTTTATTTATGGGCTCTTACGCGGGCGTGAGTAACCGTTCCTTTAGGATGGGTGTGCTCCGCTAAAACATTGAACTAGTCTTGCTATTTAAGCCTTGTCCTGTGCAGCTGTCGTTCAAATTAGCGGAGACCGACAAGGAGAAAATGGCAGCTGCTGTTCATTCTAGGGAAAAACAGAAAAGAGAGGGAGTATTTGTATCTACCACAAGCTCTCCTGACAAAACCGGCGTTTCTCTCTTCCCGCTGGAACACGTTCATAAGGATGAGGAGGGTTGGACGATCTTTGATGAACCCATTCTCTACGTATACGCGGGAAAAGGTCCATATGTAGGCCGGTAATGTAGTCTCTATCACCCTCTTATAGATGTTCCTGACATTCACACAGTGATTTCATGGCGTTTCCAGTGTCTCTGCCGGATGATGGTCTTATTGATGTAATGGCAATGACGACGGTCCGTGTCCACTCGTTGAGATGAAAGCTTTTTAAACGAACAAACTATGCGCTCACACTCCAGAGTTCAAGAGGAGACCTTGTAGCAGCTATGGATGGAGCTCCTAAAGGGCGTAGCTTTTGGCATCCAAGTGTTCGTTTTCTGTTGTGATTTCCTCCTTGTCACCTACAGTTGTTCTTGACAGGTTCACTATGTGAAGGCACACGCATACAGGATCAAACCGCTCACGGCAAAGGGTTATTTGTCCGTCGACGGGGAGCAGTATCCTTTTGAAGAATTTCAAGTTGAGGTTCATCAAGGAATGGGTACCCTTTTGAGTCTTTACGGACATTATGCTGCAAGACCTGAACTTCGGGCCCCTGCTTCTGGAAATCGTCATAAAGGAACATAACACACTGCATGATATTTAGGAATCTGTTTTTTTATCGTTATCATATTTATACCCGTTGGTGACACATGGTGAAGCTGGGATACAGTAAGCTACACAGTTAGCATTCAGGTTGCAAGCTGAATCTTGGGGGAGCGCGTCGTAAAAACCATAACTGTTCATCACGTGCCGTTCCACTGCTTATGTAACGTAGTTAGCTAATAAATAATTCCAATTCCAGTACTTATGTAACGTAGTTAGCTAATATTTATTACCATTACCACAGGCCCCTTTCCATAACCCATACAAGGTGCCATGGGCCTCAATTTCTTGCGTACCTCAATGAAGCGCGCCAGCTATGAGTTCGGTTTTCGGAACATATCCAATTTGACACCCTTTTACACTCTACGTGCTCAGGAGCATGAGGGTCTTAACCAATGGATTGCTTCACCACCAACCCATACCGTAATTGATGGATTGAGCATTGAACACCTCTCCGACTTGTTCGTTACTTTACCCACTCGTGACGGTACGCGAGTGCCACACAAAATGCCAAAGGCTGGAACTCCTCTTCCATACGGCCATCACCTCGCGTTCTTTCATACTCGTAAGGCCGAACAACATCTTCGCGCAGACGGTACAGATGAAGATATTTCTCCTCCACCTCCGTTTACGAAGAGAATGTGGGCGGGTGGAAGAGTGACATGGAATGTCAACAACCCACTTTTGGTGGGGCGAAACACGACGGCAACGTCGACAGTTGCAAAAGTAGAACAGAAGGGATTCGAACAAGGAAGGCCTATGATCTTTGTAACGCAAAGGATTGAATTTTCACAAGCTGGACAAAACTTTCCTTCCATCACTGAGGAAAGGGATCATGTCTATTTCCATAAAGCGGTTACCCCAAACAGGAAGAGGGAGGATGTACTCAATCGAGAAGGTGTGTGATATGTGCTCATAGTATGGATTGGCTGAATGGATCCTGCTTAAATGTGAAGTGAAAAATATACCCACTTCGATGGATTTTTCGTTGAAATATACACCGAGTCCAGTGACACTATTTCGATACTCCGCTCTGATGTTCAACGCACACCATATCCACCTGGACAAGGAATATTGCGAGGTGGAAGGATACCCTGGTGTGTTTATTTGACCTGACCTCCGTCTGGTATCTGATCCCGTCAGAACGACTCGTGCACGGGCCCCTAAGTGCCCAGATGCTTTTAGAGACGGTCAACATCCATTTACCAGAGATAGAATTCAGCACATTCGAGTACCGCGCAACGAACCCACTGTTTGTTAATCGAGAATTGACGATCAATGGGAAGTGGTTAGATGAGTCCAATATCCAGGTTTGGTGTCGAGATATGAATGGAGTAGTGGGGATGACGGGCAAAGTTGGAATACATGCGTCGTGAAACTTTTCTAGAAGCCTGGCAATAACTACATGAGCCACAGTTCATCAGTAGCATGCAATGGAAACAACGCACCATACTTATTCCCAGCTTCTTTACGATTTCGCTTGCCTTGTGCGATCTTTTCTTCGAGGGCTTCCCTATTTTCGTACGCTTCTTTTAAAAGGGTGGAAAGCTGATGGCGTGAACGAGCGACCCCGCTCGTTTTGCTTGCCTTTTTGCAAAATTCAGCCGGAATCAATCTGTCAGAGGGTTGAAACATACATTAATGTTCATTTTGGGTGCCACTGGACCTCCTCCAGCTCCCTTTGTGATTGCCTTTTTTTCCTCTCGTTCCTTGATTTCCTTCTTCGCCTTCTCCATTTCCTTCATGGCATCAACCTCCTCGACACTGGCACCCTGAAGGCCTTCAAAACCTTTCACGGTACCTTTCTCCAGAGCACGAAGATGCGCATTGTAGTCATTCTCCCACTTCTTCATAAATTTCCCATAATATTCCAAATCATATGCTGCCCATGAACCAGAGGGCAGTTGATAGTAGCCAGGGTATGGATCCGTTGGAGTAGGCTCAGGTGGTTCGAATGTTGGTACCATAGGGGCTGAAGAAAGAGTTGCCTGAGAAGATAGTTGGCCAGCTGTTTCAGCCAGAAACTTTTGAGGTTCAGTTATATTGGATCCTGATGTTCAGGTCAGTATTATGTGGTGTAGAAAGTAAAACGGTACCCACCGAGTGAAAAGAAATCAACAGCAGGAGATCTGGCCTCCTTTGGGATAGCGCCCGTTGGCTTGATATTGGTCTCTTCAAGGGATATATTTTTCCTCCCTTTACTAACAGAAGTTGGGCGAAATAGAGTGGCTGGTGGCTGGTGGGAATCGTCCAGAGATGCTGCCTCTCGATCCACCGAGAGGGAACCCTCCGGTGTCGAAGTTGAAGCATGAAATTTCAAACCAGGTCCAGTGCCTCCCCCAAGAATGCGTTGAGTCTGAGGGATGAGGTTGCCTTGTTTAGGGAGGGGGAGCATCGACAATAAAGATGAAGAGCCGGCTCCTCCAGTTTTCTGCTTTTTTGCGGGTCGTTCATCTCCCGCTTCTAGATTATCGTGAGTGTTCGAGATCGACGGTAAGGAAATAGTAATCTTTTTGGGACCACGCGGCGTTTTTGCAGTCTTTGATGAGACAACAGTGGTTCGCTTTGAGGTGTCAGGCAGACCCGGTTCGCTGTCGCTATCACTCCCGTAATCTTCGATCCCAAGCATTTAGTAGAGTGAATTTCGACGTCGTTCGGCGGTGATGGTGGTCGCGACTCAGCAAGTCTTATGTAATGACAGGCCGTTTATTATGCATCTAGTCTATAGAGCAAGCCTCATAAAATGATGCCGTAGATACCATTATTTAAGAAAGGAGTGTGTGCCTATGAAGGGAGGATAGATACGAAAACATAGCAATTACTGTAACAAGGTTTAGCATTCCATATATAACAAGTCCAGTGTTCAGGGAAATAATAAGTCCGTGATGTCTCTTCCATCGAAATATTAGCTTGATAATGAGGGGTCGACGTTGCATTTAAGGTCGTGCTAGAAGCATTGGTCAGCACATCGCCATAAAAGACAGAGATATGAAGGCTGACCCAGTTGTTCCTTACGATAGAACCAGAAGTAACCCAAAACAATGATAAGCTGACAGATGAGAGCAATCCAGAACAATGGCAGAGCCATCGGGCTCCCTACGATATTCCGTGAGAAATGCGTCGGAATAATCCAGGAATTGAAAAAAAAAAAAAACCTTTTAGCCCTTGATCGAAGTCCCACTTTGCTGCGTCCGGGAAAACAGAACCAGGCCCAACAGCGTTGGGTGCAGTGGCACGAGCCACCATAACACATATAGATCCAATAACCTGAGCGAAGGCTAGTGTCGCACAAACATGAAGGCGGGAAAGAGTCTATTTTCATGTTGAAAAGGCTTCTTTTTGTGCAAAGTTGACGAGAACTTACTTGAAGAAGGATCATTCCCAAGCCCACACCTTGAATGGCGTCAAGAACGCCAAGCCATAACCAAAGAGAGATACCAAGGTAGGGCCCTGCTTTGCCTGCCCAAGGAATATACAGAGCCAAGGAGGATGTTCCCCAAAGCATCTACGCGTTGCTTAGCGTTGATAGGGCCCCAAGAGTCATTTTCTTACCTGACACCAACGGGGAGCTCCCAGGCCAACGGCAAACACGGGAAGTAACCATGTATGAGTTTTACTAAAGTGAGTTAACACGACGAGCATGGCAGCCCAAACGCCAACGAAGAATACAACAACGAGAATAAGGATTTGCCATTGGGGAATGGGGACACTCCAAAGGAAAGTCCAGTTACGTCCGTAAGGCTGGAGGTTCACCGCCATCAGACAATAGGCAAAAGAAAAAGGAAAATTTACTGACCCCGCTCAGCCAATAATCACGAAGAATTTCAGAAGCCAAGAACCAAAGGACGAGTTTTCGCCTGAACAATGTTTTTAGGAAGTGAGGAACTTTTGGTGGTGTCTGTCGATAGTATTCTGAATAGAAGTTTAGCGTGCAGATCTGAGCATTAGTAGAACTCAAGACTGACCTGGCAGACCGTAAAGCATGAGATATGCGAACAGCAGACTCAGGAATGCCAATGGCCAAACGACCGTGACGATCCACCAAGGTGGGATGTATCCATCGGGCCTTCCGTTCAAGTTATAGCCCCAGTACCACAAGGCGGCGACCCAAATTTGTTGGGAACCTTGAACGACACAAGCCCTGAGAGTCCATACTTCTGTGGCGGCTCCCTATAACAAAGTAAACACCATAATATACGGGAATTGAAGGATGATACTCACCGCTTCTTCACCAAAGTTCAGTCCAAAGAAAAGGAAACCTGCAGCAGAACCAATTGCATAGCACCAAGTTGCAGCATTGGAAAGGGCTCTGTGGGCGGGCGCCAGGGCAGGGTGAACCGATGGTAAGCCAATCAAGAAGAAACCTAAGCCAAAGAAGATCCAAGGGAGCGAGAGTACATAGACCGATGGCTTGAGTCTGAACATAGGATACCAAACGGCCGTGGCTGCCAGGAAAACTCCACCTAGAACGTAGAGCTGAATATTGTCTTGCCAGTTTCGGCCCGTCAGAAGAGTGATTTGGAAACTTGTTGCGCTCAACATCTAGGAGGAATTTAGCTGGTGTACAGTAGATATCAACGGATATATCCAACCTGGCCCAGACCAATAACGATAGTGTAGAGAGGCCACCCTCCTAATTCTCGGGACATTGTGATCTGAAGCCCTGTCATCGGTGCTACAGGTGGTTGGTTTGCTTCGTGATGAAGAGGTCCATCGTAGTCAGAAGAGAATCCTTGCATATTGGGAGCTAAAACGGGTTAACATGCGGTCAGTCAACCTATCCATATTCTTGAGAGTGCTTACAATCTGGACGTGAGTATAATGATGCAGTCGGTGTCCCCCAAAATGAGTCCCGTTGCGAGGAACGAATACTTGCAGCCGTTTCCAATTTATCTTTGCGGACTTTACCGAAGAAAGCTTCTTCACTCTTGACCAAGAACTTTTCGATAGATAGTTCATGTTCAGAGTTCTTTGAGTTGAGCATTTGCAATTTCTGGACGAATTCCGACGCTACGCCACCATCCGAGTCCGTGAACTATAGACATTGTAATCAACAACAATTTGATAGAAAATAATGAGGAGTGACACACCGAGGCAATGGCTTTGTTGAGAGGAGAGTTGGATTTTTCTTCAACAATCGAAGAAATAGATTCTACAGAGGAGACCCGGGAATGGGCACCGAATGGACGGTTGGGTGCTAAACCGCCTTCAAGGAAGGGATCAGGTGCGTGTTTCTGATCTCTAGCTATCGTCTTGTTGGCGCGCTCAAGGAAACCGTTGTAACCTTCTCGGTTATCCACCATACTTCCGCGTTTTTGAGCAAAGTAGTCGTCACCGTCATTGGAATAGGGTGTTCTGGGGTCATGAAGACGAACTTGGGAAGAGTCACCTGTTGGTGTGAGTATGTCTTGACTCCACTGTCCGGGAGACCCTGGTGTATGTATTTGAGGACTGTCGTTGATGCTTCGAGTATCCCACTCAGGTTGAGTTGGGTGCGCCTGGGTAACAGGATTCCAATCGTCCGTATCAGCCATGGGACGTAAGCCTCCGCCATCGCAATCAGACTCTCTCCATGCATTTGCGCCAGCGATTGAGCGACTATTGTTGATGCTGCGCTTATGGAAATCCTCCATTCGTTGACGCCATTCTACGACTGGGAACCGTTGAACAGCGGACCTCGCACGCAGAATAGCACGTTCCTCTTCTGAGGATTTCAATGCCATTTTGATCGTCTTCGTGAGTTGTGAGAGCATGTGGTTTGTGGCACTTGATTCAACGGGATACCACTAAGGAATTTGAGATTATTACCCGAAATGCCAAATGAGACAAACAAAGGACGTACCCATCCAGGCATCAGACCCAACCCACCCAGACGACTACCAACACCGAGGGCACCCTTTCGACCAAACTCGACCGCGACAAGACCGAAAGGTTCATCACGGGAAGGAATCAAAGCGAAGTCAGCACCGCTGAAGAGGTAAGGAGGCAATGCTGTAAATTCGGGCTTTGAATAGACACGATCTGGGTAAAGTTCCATCAAGCGAGCAAGTTTCTCAGCAGCGAATCGGCCGTAAAGATCGATAACGGGTCCAACAGCGATGATTTGAATGGTAGGACGCTTTTCCAGTCTACAAGATGAATTTAGCAATCAAATCTAAAGAAGGGAAAAATAACAAACAGCGTGGGCATGACATCGGCGATTAGATCGACACCTTTCTGCTTAGACCAGCGACCAACGAACACGAACAGGTCAGAATTAGGGTCCTGTTTGATGTTCGCCCATTCTTGAGCTTGTCGTTTCAGTTCCGGTCGAGCGGCTTCTGCTTCTTCATCGATTTCGATATCACGTGCGGCAGTAGGTTTTTCGTCCAGTGCAGCGATGTCACTGGGATCGGGATTGGGTAAAGAATCAACATGTTTAAGTGTCCAGAGTGCGGGGTAACGAGCCCAACTACGTTTTCCGTACTTGTCAGACACGCCCGCGACACCAACACTCTTTTGATGTGTGCTGATGAAGGAGGCCGCTGCGTGCAACAAGTTGAATGTGTTTCCGAACTGGACGTATTTGGTACAATGTTCTTTGCTGATATTGAACGCCGAGCAAACTTCCTTCATTTCTTCCTTTGTACGAAGAGGCCAGAGGCCCTGGAATTCTGCGTTATGAAGCGACAGGCAGACCGGGATAACCTTGGGAAGAAGGTATATAGGAGCAAGTGCACCATGATAATCGTTGATGTGATAGATGTCGATGGTCGGGAAACGGCGAATAGTCGCAGAGATGGCTTGATTCCAGGTTGAGTAGAAGATGGCAGAGCTTAGATCATCCATACGAGCGGGATAAGGATCGGACTTAGTCTGTGCTCTAAAGACTGGGCTATCGAGGATGACGTATGTAATGTTGTCCAGGACATGAGTTTCGACTTCGATGAGATACGGCTCGCCAAAAATAATGACTTCGATGGGATCTGCGGGTTCGCCTGCAGGGTACTCTAGGTCCTTGACTTTAGGAATTACCCAAATCAGATCAACGTCGATCATGGCCTTGCCCATAAGACTTGACATGACACCAAGACCACCAATCTTGACCTTGAGCTTCCAATCGATGATTTCGTACTCCAGGGTGGAGATGAGTACCTTTCTCCTTTTGTTCTTATCCTCGGGCCATCCAATGATTTCTCCATTATGCTTGTGGCCGAATAGCTTCTCGGATATGGGGGTTGAATCTTTGAGGTCCGCAGTTGATTTGTTACCAAAGATCGGGAAGTAGTTGGAGTGATTTTTCGTTTTGACACCATACTGATTGTGTTTGATTCCATAAAATGTCCACATGAACACGAGTACAGCCAAGGTGCCGGTGATCAGGGGAATAGCCAGGAGAAGAGCGTACATAATGATTCCAACCGATGCTTGTCCTCGGGGCTTCAGCGTCCAAGTCATTGATGCATCATCGACGAGAAGAGACCATGAAAGATGTGGGGCAGGTGGAGCAGAGATGTTCAGGTAATTGGGTGCGACTGAATTGGGTGGAAGACGATCCAGGACTCCATCACCGTCGGAATCACCATAAAAATAGTCATCGAAACCCCAAACATTGAGCTGGACATACGTTGGCCAAGTAGCCATGATTTCGAGTTCCCATTTGCCATCGTCATTTTGAGTCATGAGGTTATTAATGCCGGAATCGAAACCCCAGTTGTTGAAAGGGCCACGAGTCAGGAATTGGGGGACTCGACGAGGTTTTCCAGAATAACCATAATCTGCGTGTATCATATGAGCCGCAGAGAGTGTGGCTTGACTCCAGTCTATTGAAGCTGTGTGAGGATAGAGGCCTTACTATCAACTGGAAACCACTCACATTGCACTTGAATATGGTCCCCTGACCAGAAGAGAGATGAATCCGAAAATATTCCCCCATCGATAACTGTTGTGTCTTCCCAGGCCTTCCAATCCGTCCAGTTGCGTCCATAGTTCCACGAATAACGGAATAAATCGGCGCCATATGCTTTATGAGCAAAGGAATACTTCCCGTCCGAGAGGGTGAAGGACCCATTGTTGTCGTAGTCATTCGCGGGGAAAACCATGACATTATCCGAGGAACCTTTTCGGAGCAAGAAATGATCGATGGTCTAGGAAACGTGTTAAGAGCATATACATATGTTAAAACAAATGAAAAACGTACCCCTGTACTATTACCAGCGGTGGAGGCTGGGTTATTGACGGTGACGGTAAGAACGCCATCTGGGAAGTTCGTGAGTGTTGCTGACCAAGACCAAGTTGGAGGTGGTGCTCCCGAAAGTCGTGTCGGATCTGGATTTTGAATCGCCGCGCATTGAACATTGGTAATGGTCGGAGCGCTACCATGGCCAGAAGAAGACATGTTGAACGATATGCTTTGAGTGACACCATTACAGCTCATGGCAGTGTTGAACTGGAACGAGATATCAACCGTGGTAGCATTTGTGTCTCCGGACTTGGCCAAAAGACGGGCGTCATGCCCAGGCACAAATTTTGTGATGACGGGCAGGGGGTTTGTCCACTGAGCCACTGGAACAAGAGCCTTGAAACTGAAAGGGTCCATGGTTACAGAAGGCAAACAACCAAACCAGGGAGCTTTGCTATCATTGTTGAAGGATGATAGAGAATCCTGGAGGTCGTAAGTCTCGTACGGGGAGAACAAGTTTCGCACTTGCGTGCCAGACACGAAAGGCGATGAAATCCAATTCGTTTCCTTGCAGTTGAACGTGTATGTGTGAGTAGCGTTCTCGTTGGTATATAATATCCAGACTTGATCGGTGAAAGTTCCCCCAACTGTCTGATAGCCTGTCAAAGCGGAACGAGAGACAGACCACAGCCCCATTTCGGTACCAGTTCCATTGGAACCAGGTCGCTCAATGAAGTATGTCCAATTTCCTCTTTGGACAAGGTTAAAACCGTCTTGAAGAGCCCCGTATACTTGTCGCAAATGATGGAATTGTGAAAACATAAGACGGCTATCCGCTGTTGGATCGAAGTGATCAAGGGCGTTCCAATCATCGTGGCAACCAAACAGCGACTTTTCCAGCGGCATGTTGAAATATTGTTCGGAGCCGAGGACATAGCATCCATGTCTTTTCCATGCTTGATTGCTGATCATGGCTTGACGACTGCACGGCCTTGAATTAGAGCGGGGTAGAATTTTCACGAATTGAGCTTACCCATAAAGATAATTGGAGGCACCGTTGTCGTAGAGATAAAAGTTTTGTTCTTCACCATAAAATAGCTGCAGGATAAGCTGTTAATACAAGGGAGAAAAGGTATCAATCAAACAAAAAGATATCACCAGTGGGATACCCGGCATGACGAGGGCGGAGATGAATGTCGCAAGAAGACTCTTTTGGGCGCCAGCCTCCAAGCTAGGCCAGCGGAAAATATCGAAGTTGCTGCTGCCGTACATGTGACGAGGATCGACCTTCCCAGTAGAGGGGTTTAAGAAGTCGTTCTTCACGAACATCTGATTCCAGGCCGTTACAAAGTTGACGTCGATGTCGTAAGCCACTTGAAGGTTACCATCCATTCCGAGGAATCTGGAGATCGCGCGATAAATCGAGTAATGGAAGGCAACGCCATCAAGAGCATTATTGGGTGCTTCTCTGAGGAAATATTCATCTTGGGTTGCAGTGACATTTGCTGCTGACAGGAAACCAGGAGGAAGCTGGTTGGGGGTTCTTCCGCGGCCTCTGCGAAACAGGATGAGGGGCAATAAGGAAGAAAAATTCCAAGACATACATGTAGAGTGAGCCAAAGGTATCACCACCAGTTACCTCACCAGGGATAAAGAAGTTTGTCTTCCC
>Ga0307513_10006347_pt1 | contig 15480 bp, 17 predicted proteins | sample 15_EM_MG_FD_202174 | JGI IMG/M metagenome (GOLD analysis project Ga0307513, IMG submission 202174) | Populus trichocarpa ectomycorrhiza microbial communities from riparian zone in the Pacific Northwest, United States - 15_EM | ecosystem: Host-associated > Plants > Roots > Unclassified | place... | reverse complement strand
AGGTGCGCCCCCGCCGCGCCATTCTCACGCACCTGCATATGGACCTGGATTACGAGGTGCTGCGCCAGGGGCTTCCCGGCCATATCGAGCCGGCCTATGACGGCATGCGCTTCGAGTTGCCCGGCTGAGCAGGCATTCGTTGGGCGACCAAGGAGCGCCTGCTTAGCATTGTGCGGGCAGGCTTCAGTCTAACCGCGTCAACAGCTGATCCAGGTTGCCAAAGAACTTCTGCCAGCCGTATTTGGCGCCCTGGTAGGCCTGTTGCTGATCCGGCCGGAAGCCCAATTGCTCCATGCGCAGGTGGGTCCCCGTGCTCGTGGGGGTGAGCGTCCAGGTGACGACACTCTCAAGACCGTAGGCCGCCCAGGTGTAAGACAGCGTCTTGTTCGGCTCGACGGCCATGACCTGACAGTCGACAGCGCCCCAATCCGCGCGAAGATTGAAGCGGTGGTCCACGACGGGCTGGAAGTCGTTCTTCATCAGCCACTCCTCGATCAAATGCGGCTCAGTGAGCGCGCGCCAGATCTTTTCCGGCGGATAAGGTATCTCGCGTTCGACGACGACGGAGCGCGTTTCGGTCGCAATATTGGTCATTGGTCTATCCTTCAGCAGGTTTTGCCTTTTCAGCAAATCTTCGAGGTGGTCGATGGAGCCCCACATGCATAGTCGGTAGGCCCTGTAGGTCGGGCGCGCTCCCGGGGTTTGGGCGCCGGGTTGGACGGGGGAAGCCGACGCAAGGGAAGCGTGCTCATCAAGCGCTCTTTGGCTTCTTCTGGGAGCGGGCCGGGCGAGCGGCGGAACGCGCCGAAATGTTCAGCGCCACGGCCGCGCGAATGAGCGCCTTCAACGCCTCTTCGTCAATCCGGTCACCCTCATGGATATCGATGGCGCGGCGGGTCGTGCCTTCGAGGCTGGAGTTGAAGAGGCTTGACGGGGCTTCCAGCGCGGCGCCCTTGGCGAAGGTCAGCTTCACGACGGCCTTGTACGTCTCGCCGGTGCAGATGATGCCGTCATGCTCCCACACCGGAACCCCTCGCCACTTCCAGGTCTCGACCACTTCGGGGTCGGCCTGGTGGATGAGCGCCCGGACCCGAGCGAGCGTCTCGCCCCGCCAATCGCCCAGCGCCGCGATTCTCGCATCGATCAACTGGGAGGGTGAGTCTCTGCCATCTAGCTCCTGCGGAGCGCTCTTTTTCACGGTTGTTGCTGTTTTCTTCATGGTAGACCCTGGCTGAGATAATTCGCCCAGTTCGGTACTAAGGCGCCGCCGGATGTCGTGGTAGGCGGCTGCGATCAAGTCGTTCAATGCCGCAACGTCCAGTTCTTTGCCGGGGCGCAGCTTCACATGACGCATGCGCTTGCCCGCGCCTTCGAGCAGGCCGGCGGGATCGCCAAGCATTGCGCCATAATAGAAGCCGACATTCGCATGAGCCTTGAACGCGTTGACATATCCAAACGGCGCATCCTCCACGCAAGCGACCGGACATCCGTCGTGCAGAAGCTCGCGGACATCGGCGCCGCAGCCGCGCATGCGCTCAAACCACGTCTGCGCCATCCATCGGAGCGGATCGGTGAAGTCGGAGAACCAAGCCTCAATCCGAGGATCGCGTAGGACCGCATTGGGAAACCGCAGTAGATCGTTCATCTGACCAGGATCACATCCTCTCGCCGGGCAATTGGCTGGCCTGCTTCACCCAGGCGACGAGCTGCGCTTCGTCGAGTTGGTCGCCCTCATGGATGTTGAGGTAGCGCGTGTTCTTGCTCTTGGACGGGCCGGGTGGGACTGGACGCAGCGACGTGCCGGCGAAGAAAGCCACCTTGACGTATTTCGTGAAGACATGGATGCCGAGGAACCAGCCCTGGCCCTCTATCCCATATAGCGGCGAGTTCCATTTGACCGCCTTGCGCACGCCGGGGACCACGCCCACGATGAGCGCGTCGAGGCGGCGCCCGACCTCGCTTTTCCAGCCCGGCATAGCCGCGATATAGGCCTGCACCGGGGCGTCGCCATCCCCCTTCGCGATCTGAGGGTTGCCGCCCGCAAGGAGGGCCGGCTTTTCGGCGCCCCGCTTCGGGGCTGCCTTCTCCGCGGCCCTTGCCGGCCTCTTGGACGCCTTGCGGCCTGCCAAAGAGGTCATCGCATTGCACCGCGCGGATCGCATGCTTCGCGTCGGGCAGTGTACGGCAACACAAACATGTACAGACCGGTGAGCAACAGCAGGAACAGCGGAGGCAGTGGCGAATAGACGACCCAAGCGGGAGGTACACCCAGTCCCATGGCGACGAAATTTGCAATGACGGTCACCGTAAAAGCAATCGACAGCCAGCGATGAATCTGCCGAATCCATTTACTCATATTCATTAAACCTCCTCTGGAACTTGGCTGAATTGCTCATTGGTCCATCCTTTTCAGCAGGTCTTCGAGATGGTCGAACCGGCTCTGCCAGAACCCGGTCATCTGGCTTGTCCAGTCGATCAGGGGCCCAAGCGCGCCGAGTTGCGCGCTATAATGGGTCAGGCGACCTTCATGGCGGTCGCGCACCAGCCCGGCCTGCTTCAGAACGCCCAGATGCTTTGAGACGGCCGGTTGCGAGACCCCGGCCCGAGCCGTTAGAGCCCCGACCGTCTGCTCTCCGTCGCGGCACAATCGCTCGAAAATAGCACGCCGCGTTGGATCGGCGAGCGTTCTGAAGAGCATATCGTGAGCGTTCGGCATTTGGATCAATAACCCGCTGGCTATGGATTGACGTATAACCGCTGAGCTATGTGTTGGTCAAGCGGGAAGGTAGGGCGGCATAATGATCCTCGCCGCGAGAGCCATCGGCCATGTGGCGCGCGCCGTCGCCTGCCGGTTGGCGTCGCTCGGCCGCGGGCGTTGATCGCAATGGTCAGGGTCAAACGACGCGCGGGGGCGTCAGGCGGTGACGGGCTTGCCGTTTTTCGTCTTGTCCTGCATCAGCCGGTCGAGATGGGTGCGGATATGAGCCGCTTCCGCTGGCGAGTTGGCCAGCGCGATGGCGCGGTCGAACGCGATGCGCGCCTCCGCGCCCCGATCCAGCTCCATCAGCAGAGCGCCCTTGACGCCAAAGAAATAGAAATAGCCCGACAGCCGGTCGGCAAGCGGCTCGATCAGGGCCAAAGCGGCTTCCGCGCCATCCACCTTCGACACCGCCACCGCCCGGTTCAGCGTCACCACGGGCGAGGGCTGCAAAAGCTCCAGCGCGGCGTAGAGCAGGGCGATCTGCCGCCAGTCGGTCTGCGCGAAGGTGGCAGCGCGGGCATGCAACGCGGCAATCGCGGCCTGTATCTGATAGGCGCCGGGCGCGCGATGGCGGACGGCCTTGTCGATCAGCGCCAGGCCTTCGGCGATCATCCGGCCGTCCCACAATGTGCGGTCCTGGTCTTCCAGCAGGATGATGGCGTCGTCGGCGTCGAAACGGGCCACGCTTCGGGAATGTTGCAGCAGCATGAGGGCCAGCAGGCCCATGATCTCCGGCTCGGCGGGGTAGAGGCGCAATAGCAGCCGGCCCAGCCGGATGGCCTCCTCGCTCAGCGCGGCGCGCGCCTTGGCCGGTTCCCCGCTGACCGAATAGCCTTCGTTGAAGATCAGGTAGACCATCGCGGCGACGGCGGCCAGGCGCTCAGCCCGCTCCACCGCGCCGGGCGTCTCGAACGGCACCTCGGCCTTGGCGATGCGCGTCTTGGCGCGGGTGATGCGCTGCTCCATCGCGGCATCGCCGACTAGGAATGCCCGCGCGATTTGGCGGACGCTGAGGCCCGACACGATGCGCAGCGCCAGCGCGATCTGCTGGGTGGGGGGCAACTCGGGATGGCAGCAGATGAACAGCAGGCGCAGGATGTCGTCGCGATAGCCGGCCGCGTCCAGCCGCTCGGCGGCGGCGGCTTCCTGGTCGCTGAGGTCGGAGATCGCCGCCTCGTCGGGCAGCGCCTCCTGTCGCGAGAGTTTGCGCACCGTATCGACGCCGGCATTGCGCCCCACCATGATCAGCCAGGCGGCGGGATCGCGCGGCGGGCCGTTTTGCGGCCAGGTTTTGAGGGCCCGCAGGCAGGCGTCCTGGAACGCCTCCTCGGCGGTGTCGAGATCGCGGAAATAGCGCAGGAGAGCGGCGACCGCTCGCGGCCTGGCGCTGTTCAGCAGCGCGTTCATCCAGGCGAAATCGGTCATGGCGTGGCACTACCCGATCGCTTGAGCGCGCTTTCGCTGAAAATGCCGACCGGCCGGAGTTCGTAAGAGCCGCCGGGATTGGCCTGGCCGAGATCGCGGGCGATTTGCAGCGCTTCGTCCAGCGAGGCGACGTCGACGACATAGAAGCCGAGCAACTGCTCCTTGGTCTCGGCGAACGGTCCGTCCAGCACCAGCGCCGGCTCCCGGTCCTTGCGCAGCGTGGTGGCGGCGGTGGTGGGCAGCAGGCGCGCGACCGGGCCGAGCTTGCCGTCTTTGGCAAGCTTGCCCTGGATGACGGCGAGGCGGGCCATCACGGCGTCGTCCTCCTCCTTCGACCACGCGCCGACCACGTCTTCAGAATGGTAGCAGAGGATAGCGTAGAGCATGTCGGTCTCCCTTGTCGCAAAGGACGAACGAATAACACCGACGCCGACGGGTCCGCTCCAGAAAATTCGCCGATTGTGAGCGTTGCGTCAGCACGCTGGATTTTTTCGCCCGCGCAACCTTCGGGAAACGCTTTGGCTACGTATTCAATCTAGGATTGTTCCCATGGTTGCTCACGCGTAAAAATCGTCAGGCCGATGTCCCGGTGTAGAACTCTCGCATACGCGCACTGGTTGGGGATTGTGCCAGGTTGCATCTCCCGCAACAGAGCGACTCGAATAATTTGGGCAACTTATCCGTTAATAGATCGGAAGACGGCATTTATGGAAAGTTTGCCCCAGGTATCGAACCTTTTGCGGCGCCGTGCGTCACATAATTACCCGCTGGGTACATCGAACAAAGGTTTGGCGAATGCCTGGAAAGAAAAGCAATCGAGGATTTGATCATGAAAACCCGCTCGACACTTTCGACACTTGTATCCCTTTCCGCCGCGCTGGATGTGAATTTCAGCATTTTTGATGCGCTCGACGAAGCCGAGGCTTCGGTACGGCGCGCGCCGGCCGGGAAGCCCTCCCACCATGCCCCCCGTGCGATCGGGCAGGTTCAGCAGGGCCGGTAATATCCGCGGGGACAGGGCACGCGCGGCGCCTTCTTTGCCGCGAACGGACGTGAGCATCGTTACACCAGGCATCGCCAGCTTCGCGCGGTTGTGGCCACAACCGGTCAGCGAATGCACATTTCCCGGCGAACATACATTCCGCCACCACCGATTTCCCGCCACCACCGACTTTCGGGATTGCCGGCCGGGCTGCCTCCCGCCGCCAGCGCTTTTCCCAATCCCCGGCTGCGCGTGAAGCGTCGCTAGAGCAGGATCGATTCTGGTGGAACCATCACAGTTTGGTGGAGGCTCACGATTATTTGTTGGCCCGTGCGATTCTACAGGAAAACCGGAAGGCTACTTTTCCTCATCGCGCTCCAAGCAGACAGTCCTCAGTCGTACAACGCAAGCCTGCTTGGATTTCCTCTGTTTTCGCTGCGTTTTTCGTCAAACCGCAAAGGCCGCTTTTGGCAAAGCCGCTGAGGCTCCCCGCGCGGCGCGGGATCTGGCCCCAGACACGTCTACACCTTACTACACCTTACCCCACCTTACCGTTCCCACGCCTTGCCGCCTCCAAGCCTTGCCGTCTTCTCCCCGTCTCCCAAGTCCTCCGGCATTCACCGCCTATTCAGCGCGACACGTGCAAAGCGATGCACGCATAAATGGATGTAACAAATATTTGCAACCGTCCCGCCTGCGTCTCGTCGCATTGCTTGCCTAAGAAGGCCCGGCCACTCAAGTCATGGAAGAGGAGTCCATGTCCAATCGCGTCAATAAACAGGGGGGCGGCTATGCGGCCGTTCCCATCGTTGTGAACGTCGAAGGTGAGGTTGCAGGGCTCGCTGTGTGGGAAGGACAGCGCTTCCGCTTCATGTCGGCGCATCCAGGCTTTGACCTTCTCGACGGAAGCCGGTTTACTCGCCCCGAGCAGATCAGCAATGCGGCGAAGAAACTCGTCCGGGCGGCAAGAGGATGACGGCAGGGCCGGCCCACCCTCCCGGCGTAGCGGGCGCGTCGCGCGATGATCGATCCCCGGCGTATTGCCGGGCGGTTTTTCGCGACAGGGGCCATGAGGATCACTGCCATTTACAGGGTCGCAAGCGCGGCCGAGGACATTGACGCCAAGGCGCACAGCCTTGCCGTCGAGCAGAGCGTGGAAATGCCGCTCGATGCGATCGACGATGAGCGGGTGCTGGCGGAGATCGCCGGCCGCGTCGAAAGCATCGAACCGGATGGCCCTGGCGTGTGGCACGTCAGGGTCGCGCTTGCCGCCGAGACCTTCGGCACCGAGCCGGGCCAGTTCATGAACATGCTGTTCGGCAACAGCTCGCTGCACGACTTCGTGACATTGGAGGATGCCGAGCTGCCCGCCGCGATGGTGGCGCATTTCGGCGGTCCCCGCAGCGGCATGGCTGGGCTGCGCCGCCGGGCGGGGGCCAAGGCCCGCGCGATGACTTGCACGGCGCTTAAACCCCAGGGCCTGCCGCCGGAAGCGCTGGCACGGCTTGCGGCGCGTTTCGCGATGGGCGGCGTCGACTTCATCAAGGACGATCACGGCCTCGCCGACCAGGATTACAGCCCGTTCGCGGCACGGGTCACGGCTTGCGCGGCGGCGGTGCGGCAGGCATCGAGCAAAACCGGCCGCCCGACGCGCTACATGCCCAACATCTCGGGCAATCTCGATCAGCTCCGCGCCCAGCTCGGCATCGCCCGCGACGAGGGCCTCGACGCGGTGGTGATCGCGCCGATGGTGGTTGGCCTCACCGCCTTTCACACTGTGGCACGAGAGCATCCCGATATCGCCTTCGTCGCGCATCCGGCGATGGGGGGCGCGGCGCGCATCGCTCCGCCCTTGCTGCTCGGCAGACTGTTCCGCCTGTTCGGCGCCGATGCCACGATCTTTCCCAATCACGGCGGGCGCTTTGGCTATTCCCCGGACACCTGCGCCGCTATCGCCGACGCCGCGCGGGGGACGTGGCATGGCATCGCGCCCTGCCTTCCTGTGCCCGCCGGCGGCATGACGCCCGCGCGCCTGCCCGATTTGCTGGCCTTCTACGGCGCCGACGCAATGATTTTGATGGGCGGCGGCTTGCTTTCCGCGCGCGAACGCCTCACTTCCGAGACCGCCGCCTTCGTTGAACGGGTGGCCGAACTGGGAACCGGGGAGCGATCCATATGAGCCACGATCCGAAAGCCTTCCGTAGCGCCCAAGGCGAGGGCCGCTGGGAGGGCGTCGATATCCTCACCTACAAGGCGGATGACGGCGCGCCGTTCAAGGATGTCACCCGGCAGGTGCTGTTCGACAGCCCCGCGCTCGGCTGCGAGCTGCGTTATTTCGAGGTCGCGCCCGGCGGGCATTCGACGCTGGAGCGGCACGAGCACGTCCACGCGGTGATGATTTTGCGCGGCCAGGGGCAATGCATGGTGGGCGGCGACGTGCGGGACGTGCGCGAGCGCGACCTCATATCCATCCCGCCGCTGACCTGGCACCAGTTCCGCGCATCCGCCACCGAGCCGCTGGGCTTCCTGTGCATGGTGAACCGCGAGCGCGACCGGCCGCAGCTTCCAACCGGCGCTGAGCTGGACGCGATGCGTAGGCTTCCGGGCGTTGCCCGCTTCCTCGATGGGGGGTAGGCGCGGCAAGACCGGCATCGGCGGTCGTGGCGGCTCGTCACCATTGCCTGTGCCACCGAGTACCGATGGATGGCCGGTTCGGTTGCGCGAAGCCATCGATTTCGGCGTCCGGCCGGGCGGCGCGTTGCAGCTTCATACAACCATTTGCGACGAAATGCGTGAGAGGCGGATGGGCAAGACCGCGCGGCGTCGAGATCGGCGTGAGAGAGGGGTCGGCGGCGTGCGCCGACATATAAGCCAAGCGTATGAGGCACGATGAACGGCGGTGATGCGACAGGCTCGGCACGGGGCAATCTGTGGCAGAGCACGGCTGATGTGCTGTTCGGCGGCTTGGAGACAAGGGCGCTTGAGACCGACGTCGCGGCTGACGCCATCGTGGTCGGAGGCGGCTTCACCGGCTGCTCGGCGGCGCTGCACCTTGCCAAGGCGGGCGCATCCGTCGTGCTCCTGGAGGCGGCCGCCATCGGTGATGGCGGCTCGGGGCGCAATGTCGGGCTGGTGAATGCCGGGCTCTGGCTGGAACCGGACACGGTGGAGGCCATTCTCGGCCCGGCGACGGGCGCACGGCTGAACGGTATCCTGGCAGACGGGCCAGACCTGGTGTTCGCGCTGATTGCGGCGCATGACATCGCCTGCGAGGCGACGCGCGCAGGGACACTGCATTGCGCGCATTCCGCCGCCGGGCTGGCCAACCTCACGGAGCGGCTGCGACAATATCAGGCGCGCGGCTGGCCGGTCCGGCTGCTGGATGCCGCCGAGACGCGGGCCAAGACCGGCATCGACGCCTATGCCGGGGCGCTGCTGGATGCCCGCGCGGGCACCATCCAGCCGCTGGCCTATGTCCGGGGCCTGGCGCGGGCCGCGATCGATGCGGGAGCGCGACTGCACGAGCACAGCCCCGTCACCGCGATCGCGCATGAGGCGGGCCGCTGGCGCGTCACCACGGCCGGACACCGCCGCGTCAGCGCCGAGGCGCTGCTCATCGCCACCAATGCCTATCACATGGGTGCGGCTGGCGTGCCCAGCCCTGCTTTTACGCCGGTGCATTACTTCCAGTTCGCCACCGCACCGCTCGGCGACAATCTCCGCCGCACCATTTTGGCCGAAGGGCAGGGCTGCTGGGACACCGCGACGGTGATGTCGTCCTTCCGGCTCGACGCGGCCGGGCGGCTGATCGTGGGCGGACTCGGCTCGCTGGCGGGGCCACGGCATGCGATCCGCCGCGACTGGGCGCGTCGCAAGCTGGCGAGCCTGTTCCCCGCCGCCGCCGACTACCCGCTCGAATATGGTTGGGACGGCCGCATCGCCATGACCGCCGATCACACGCCGAAAATCGTGGCGGTTGGTCCGCGCGGCATCGCCATCCATGGTTATAGCGGGCGGGGCATCGCGCCGGGCACGGTGTTCGGCAAGGCGGCGGCCGGTTTTCTCGTCAGTGGCGATGAGAGCGGATTGCCGCTGCCGGTGTTGGATGCCTACGCGGAAAGGCTGACCCGTTGGAAGTCGCTCTATTATGACATGGGCGCCTCCGCCTTTCACCTCGTCGACCGCCGGTGACAGGGAACGCCTCTCGGAACCGGCCTCCGTGCGTTTACTCACAAGAAAATAATTTTCTCCAAATTGACACCGGCAACGCCGGACGGTAATGTCGCGCTATGGTCATCCTCGCTGGAGCGCGACGAGGAAAAGTGGAATCCGGTTTTCTTTTAAAGTTGCGCGGGCCAGCAAAGAATCGAGAGTGGCCCCGGAACGGTGCTGCTTCCACCTGAAGTGATTCCGCTCGAAGCAGGCTTGCCTTCGGAAACGGGCGGATGGCTTGCTTGGCTTTTTGCATGAGCCTCATTTTTTCGAAATGATGCTGAGAAAGGCACGCCGATGTGCGGCATTGTCGGCTTATTTCTGAAGAGCCCTGGGCTTGAGCCTCAGCTCGGCGCGCTCACCGCGAAGATGCTTGGCACGATGTGCGATCGCGGGCCGGACAGCGCCGGGTTTGCTGTCTATGGCGCGGGCCGCGAGGGCACGATCAAGCTGACGCTGCGCGGGCCCGCCGGCACCGATTTTGAGGCACTCGCGGCGGCGATGCGGGTGGCGGAGTTGCCGGCGCTGCTCACCGTGCGCGACACCCACGCCGTGCTCGCCTTGCCGCGCGAGACCGCCGATGCCGCGTCCCGCTGGCTTGCCGCGAACGCCCCGGCCGTCGCCATCGTCGGGCGCGGCGAGCGGATGATCATGTTCAAGGAGGTGGGCATGCCGGACCGCGTGGCGAGCCGCTTCGGGCTTGCCGAAATGGCCGGCACGCACGCCATCGGCCACACCCGCATGGCCACCGAATCCGCCGTGACCATCGACGGCGCGCATCCCTATTCCACCGGTGACGACCAATGCCTGGTGCATAATGGCTCGCTGTCGAACCACAACAACGTCCGCCGCACGCTGCGCCGCGAGGGGTTCTCCTTCGCCACCGAGAACGACACCGAGGTGGCGGCCGGCTATCTCACCTGGCGGATGCGTCAGGGGCTGCCGCTCGGCGAAGCGCTGCAAGCCTCGCTCACCGATCTCGACGGCTTCTACACCTTCGTGGTGGGCACGGAGAACGGCTTCGGCGTGCTGCGCGACGGCATCGCCTGCAAGCCCGCCGTGATGGCCGAGACGGACGATTATGTGGCCTTCGGCTCGGAATACCGGGCGCTGGCCGACTTGCCTCACATCGAGGGCGCCCGCGTCTGGGAACCCGAGCCCGCGACCGTCTATTTCTGGGAGCGCTAGGCATGCCCGAGATCGACCTGCGCGCAACCCCCTTGCGCGAGCTGAACAAGCGGCTGCATTCCCTGGCCGCCGGCAGCAACGAGCGGCATTGGCATGTGACCCATCCCGGCGGCCAGCACGCCATTGCCGCCGGACTCGATGCGCCGCTCAGCGTCGAGATCGACGGGCATGTGGGCTATTACTGCGCGGGCATGAACCAACAGGCCACGGTGATCGTGCGCGGCTCGGCGGGCGTGGGCGTGGCGGAGAACATGATGTCGGGCGTCGTGCATGTCACGGGCGACGCCAGCCAGGCGGCGGGTGCGACTGGCCATGGCGGCTTGCTCCGCATCGACGGCAATGCATCGTCGCGCTGCGGCATTTCGATGAAGGGCATCGACATCGTGGTGGGCGGCTCGGTCGGGCATATGAGCGCGTTCATGGCGCAGGCGGGCATGCTGGCGGTGTTCGGCGATGCGGGCGAGGCGCTGGGTGACTCGATCTATGAGGCCAAGCTGTTCGTGCGCGGCACGGTGAAAAGCCTGGGCGCGGACTGCATCGAAAAACCCATGCGCGACGAACACCGCGCGGCGCTGGCGGCGTTGTTCAGCCGGGCGGGCATCGAAGGCCAGATCGATCCAAGCGCGTTCAAGCGCTATGGCTCGGCAAGGCAACTGTATCATTTCCACGTCGATCACGCGGGAGCCTATTGATGGACGACACACCCCGCACCGCGCCCCGCCCCTCGGCCACCTTCGACGAATACACCATGTCGGAGATCCGCCGGGCCGCGGCGACCGGCATCTACGACATTCGCGGGTTCGGCGCCAAGCGGCGTTTGCCGCATTTCGACGACCTGCTGTTCCTGGGCGCCTCGATCAGCCGCTATCCGCTGGAGGGCTACCGCGAGAAATGCGGCACCGATGTCTGGCTCGGCACGCGGCATGCGGAACAGCCGGTGCATCTGAAAATCCCCGTGACCATCGCGGGGATGAGCTTTGGCGCGCTGTCCGGCCCGGCCAAGGAGGCGCTGGGGCGCGGCGCGAGCGCCGTTGGCACCTCCACCACCACCGGCGATGGCGGCATGACGCCGGAGGAGCGCGAGCATTCCTCGATCCTCGTCTATCAATACCTTCCCTCGCGCTATGGCATGAATCCGGACGATCTGCGCAAGGCTGACGCCATCGAGATCGTGATAGGGCAGGGGGCCAAGCCCGGCGGCGGCGGCATGCTCTTGGGGCAGAAGATCTCCGAGCGCGTCGCCGGCATGCGTACGCTGCCCGCCGGTATCGACCAGCGCTCTGCCTGCCGCCACCCGGACTGGACCGGCCCGGACGATCTGGAGATCAAGATCCACGAACTGCGCGAGATCACCGATTGGCAAAAGCCTGTTTATGTAAAGGTCGGCGCCTCGCGGCCCTATTACGACACGGCCTTGGCGGTGAAGTCCGGTGCGGACGTCGTGGTTCTCGACGGCATGCAGGGCGGAACGGCGGCCACCCAGGACGTGTTCATCGAGCATGTCGGCCTGCCGATCCTGGCGGCCATCCGCCCGGCGGTGAAGGCGCTGCAAGATCTGGGGCTGCATCGCAAGGTGCAGCTCATCGTGTCAGGCGGCGTCCGTAATGGCGCGGATGTGGCCAAGGCGCTGGCGCTCGGGGCGGATGCGGTGGCCATCGGTACGGCCGCGCTGATTGCGCTGGGCGACAACGACCCTGCCCATGAGGCGGAATACCGGAAGCTGGGCACGACGGCTGGCGCTTATGACGACTGGCATGAGGGGCGCGACCCCGCCGGGATCACCACGCAAGACCCCGAATTAGCCAAGCGCCTCGATCCGGTGCTGGGCGGACGGCGGCTGGCCAATTACCTCACCGTGCTGACGCTGGAAGCGCAGACCATCGCCCGCGCCTGCGGCAAGAGCCATGTGCATAATCTGGAGCCGGAAGATCTCGTGGCGCTCACCGTCGAGGCGGCGGCCATGGCCCAGGTGCCGCTCGCGGGCACCGAATGGATACCGGGTAAGGTTTGAATCGAATTGGATGGAACGCGTCTTGCAGCAAGCCGAGTGTCCGCGTGTCATCTCCGCAAGCATGCACTGTGCTTTCGGCTTTGCCCGGGCGTGGGCTCGCTTCACAGGGGATGACACCGGAATGCGCGGCGAAAAACCGCAAGCGTTCTTGGTGCATGTAATTTAGGCAATTGCGACACGGGAGCGCAGGAAATGGCAAGCAGCCTTCACGAAGAGGCGAACAAACGCGGCATCAAATATTTCCTGATCTCCTATGTCGATCTGTTCGGCACGATGCGGGCCAAGCTGGTGCCCGCCGCCGCCATCGACGGCATGGCCGAGGCGGGGGCGGGGTTCGCGGGCTTTGCGAGCTGGCTCGACATGACGCCCGCCGATGCCGACATCCTGGCCATTCCCGACCCCGCCAGCCTGATCCAGCTTCCCTGGAAGCGCGAGGTGGGCTGGCTCGCCGCCGACCCGTATATGAACGGCAAGATCGTGGAGCAGGCTCCCCGCCTCGTGCTCAAGCGCGTGGCGGAGAAGGCGGCGCAGGCGGGATACACCCTGAAGACGGGCGTCGAATGCGAGTTCTTCCTGCTCTCGCCCGACGGGACCGCCATCGGCGACACCCAGGACAAGGCGGCCAAGCCCTGCTACGACCAGCTCGCGCTGATGCGCCGCTACGACATCATCACCGAGATCTGCGACGCCATGCTGGAGCTTGGCTGGGGTCCGTATCAGAACGACCATGAGGACGCCAACGGCCAGTTCGAGATGAACTGGGGTTATGCCGATTGCCTCCTTACCGCCGACCGGCAGGCCTTCTTCAAATACATGGTCAAGTCCATCGCCGAAAAGCATGGCCTGCGCGCCACCTTCATGCCCAAGCCCTTCGCCAACCTCACCGGCAATGGCTGCCATGTGCATGCCTCGCTGTGGCAGGGCGACCAGAACCTGTTCACCGGCGGCAACGATGCGCTGGGGCTGTCGCGCATCGCCTATCAGTTCATCGGCGGCGTGATGAACGCGGCGGGCGAATTCTGCGCCGTCACCAACCCCACGGTGAACTCCTATAAGCGCATCAACGCGCCGGTCACGCTGTCGGGCGCGACCTGGTCGCCTAATAGCATCACCTATTCCGGCAACAACCGCACCCATATGATCCGCGTGCCCGAGGCCGGGCGATTCGAGCTGCGGCTGGCCGATGGCGCGGTGAACCCGTATCTGCTGCCCGCCGTGGTGCTGGCCGCCGGGCTCGACGGGCTGGCCACCGCATCCGATCCCGGCAAGGCGCTGGACATCAACATGTATACCGAGGGCCACATGGCACCGGAGGGCACCCGCAAGCTGCCGCTCAACCTGCTCGACGCGCTGCGCGCCTTCGAGGGTTCCAGCCTGCTGCGCGATGCGCTGGGCGCGGAATTCATGACCGCCTACGCCAAGCTCAAAAAAGCCGAGTGGAACGACTACACCCGCCATCTGACGGAGTGGGAACGGCTGAACACGCTCGATTGCTGATCGATCTGCGCGGTGCGCTATGCTACGGCGTGCGGGCCGTTCTTTTTGTCCATCGCGCGAGCCAATCCGCGATGGATTGCGGGCTCATGCCCCGCGCATCCGATAGGTCAGCCGAATTCGTGATGTTCAGCGGCTTGCCATCCGCTTCGGCGACGACAACGGTTGGCACGCCAGCAAGCTTGCTTATTCCAAAGCGCCGGACGAGCGCCAAATTGCGATTCATTCGACCGATGTCGACAGTGACGACCTCGTAATGCTTTGCCACGTATGATTTGACCTCCGGCAAAGTCATAACGCCTGCCAATATTCGGCAATCCGGACACCAGTTGCCGCCGAAATCGATCAGGACACGCTTGCCACTTTTTTTCGCGGCTGCGAAGGCTTCATCGAGACGCGCGGCGGCATCAGCTTTTTCATCGTAAGGATAGGGTAGGGGCTTGGGCAGCGCTTCGATACTCGGAATAGAAACGCGAGGTCCGATTTCTGCTGCGCCTGCCGCGAATGGAAACGCTGCCATGGCAAGTGATAACCAGAATCGACGCATGTTTACCCCATGCTCCCAAAATAGCTTGGCAATCATCACTCAGTCGGCGGAAAATCCGTCCGCTTCGGATCGTTCTTCCATGGCTGGGGGCTACTGGCAAGGCCTGGATCAGGCTTTCCTGACGAATTCCGATTTCAGGCTCATGGCCCCGATGCCATCGACTTTGCAGTCGCTGTCATGATCGCTGTCGATGAGGCGAATGTCCTTTGCTGAGGCATGGAAGAACGCTCAATGTGCCATGAAGCAGGCTTAGTCTGATGTCCAATTGCTGCCGTTGCAGGTTCGGTTTACCGATCCCGTCATGACGCAAAGGAAGGATCTCGCCGATGAACGGGGACAAGCTGTTCCTGCTGAACGTCGATTTTGCAGACCCGGCGTTTCCTGGTAGCCGCTTCTATTGCTGGCACTGCGTTCTGATGGAGGGGCTGCTCGCCTCCTTCCCGGCCATGGCCGCTCGGATCGATGTCGAGCGGATCGCATGGCCGCGCCCGCGCATGGCGGTTGTGGACATGATCGGGGCGGAGAACCAGTCGCTGCCGGTTCTTGTGCTCGCCGACGATGCGCCCGAGGGGCTGGAAACAGGGCGCTTTGGCGGGCGCCGTTTTGTCGAAGGCAAGGATGCAATCCTGCATGCGCTCAGCCTTCGATACGGTATCCCCGTCCCGCATCCGTAAGCCACGGCAGCGGGCGCGCGACTGGACACGGAATCAAGCTTTCCTGACGAACTCCGATTTCAGGCTCATGGCGCCGATGCCATCGATTTTACAGTCGATGTCGTGATCGCTGTCGACGAGGCGGATGTTCTTCACCCGCGTCCCGATTTTGACGACCTTGGAGGAGCCTTTCACCTTCAGGTCTTT